>OGIE01000236.1_pt1 | contig 81962 bp, 74 predicted proteins | sample 1571581 | NCBI WGS metagenome assembly OGIE01 (sample SAMEA2582021, study PRJEB24529) | metagenome | biome: Human gut stool | place: China | collected 2011
AACGCTGAAGGCATCTAAGCGTGAAGCCCCCCTCAAGATGAGATATCCCATAACGCAAGTTAGTAAGACCCCTTGAAGACGACGAGGTAGATAGGGCAGAGGTGGAAGTGCAGTAATGCATGGAGCTGACTGTTACTAATAGGTCGAGGGCTTAACCAAGATGGTTTAGGATAGGTTTTAAAAAAGATGGATTTAGTATTTGACTGTATGCAGTTTTGAAGGTATATACAAGGAAGAGATCATCGAGATGGTGGTCTCTTTTTTGATGTCAGCCAGATCCCGCGTTTGAATTGTCCAATCACCTGGAAAAATAGCAAGAATATTCACTGACATAAGTGAAAAAGGCACTTGATTTCTCAAGTGCCCTTAGTTATAATCTACTTAGAAAGTGAATCGGATGTGAATCCGATTTGCCCTCAGTTAAATTATGATTATCTAAAAGAAATAAACATCCTTAACTTTGGACGGTGGGGATGTTTATTTCTTTTTGTCAAAATGATTATCTATGTAAGACAGAGCCGCAAAAATTACTAGCAATAAAGTCAAAACTTCCATTGTGTTCATAGGGCATCACCCTCCTTTTGTACTAGAGGGCATCTGACATCGGAAAATCACATCCTGCTTTCTGTTCAATTATACAAATAGTATAGCAAAAAACAAGTAGATATTCAATGAAAATCCGGTGATGAAGGAAAGCATTTTTATTGAAATAAAAGCAGTTTTTTTATCTCTCATTTTGTTATATAATGAAAGCTAATGAGTCGAGAGGAGATCATTATGGAGTTACAGAAGGGAAGACCTGCAGATACAGCGGGCAGAATGGAAAAAGAGATCCGCACCTATGATTTTCTGGATGGGTTAGGTGTGGAGTATGACAGAGTAGATCATGGTCCGGCCATGACCATGGAAGACTGCAAGGAGGCGGATGAGATTCTGCAGGCAACGATCTGCAAGAATCTGTTTTTATGTAATCGTCAGAAGACAGCATTTTATCTGCTGATGATCCCAGATACGAAGGTATTTCATACAAAGGATCTGTCCGCACAGATCGGTTCCGCACGGTTGTCTTTTGCAAGCCCGGAATATATGGAAGAATTCCTGGACATTACGCCGGGTTCTGTCAGTGTCATGGGACTGATGAATGATAAGGAACGTCGGGTACAGCTTCTGATCGATGAGGATGTGCTGGGGGGAGAATATATTGGATGTCATCCATGTATCAATACTTCCAGTATTCGTTTAAAGACAAAAGATCTGGTGGAAAAGGTGATTCCGGCCATGAATCATCCATTTATGAAGGTGAAGCTGTAATTTAGATTAATAATGATAACAATCAATAGCAAAGAATTAACGATGGAGAATAGAGGAGTTAGTTATATGGAACAGACATCACATTTTGCCCGGGTGCTTGCTTTTCTGGAGGAAAAGGGTTGGAAATATAGTCACTGTTGCGAAGATGACTGTGGCAGCATTGATTTTGAATATCGGGGAGTTCCTTATCATATCTGGGAATTTCATGATGGAGATGAGTGGGGTGTGGAGACCAACATCCGCCATGGCGGCCGTTCAGAGGAGCTGACGGGTGATTATGAGACAGAATTGTTGGAGATTATGAAGGAATGGCATTGACAAAAAATCTGATGAGCCAGATTCCAAAGGATTTTTACCGGCTCTTTGGAAGCAAATATATGGATTACTATATGACATTTCTGGTGGCGATTTGTGAGGAAAGCAGCAGATCAGGTTCCACACTGGGACTTACAGAACAGGAATGTCGGACCATTATCAATGAAAAGCTGACAGAGACTACCATTGACTGGAGCGAGGAACGCTTCGATGAAGAAGGAAGCCTTCTGACCCGCAGCAATATGGCGGCAGTTTGTCTGAACTATTTTGAAGAGTGGGGATGGCTTCGAAAGGACTATGATGAGACGCTGAACAGCTATGTGGTATCCTTTCCGGAATATAGCCAGTTGTATGTGGAATTATTTCAGAAATTATATAAGGAAGAGGACAGCAGCGAACGGGAGAGCGTGCTGGCTGTCTATAGTTATCTCTTTACTTACAGTTCGGATGCAGAGAAGAATAACGAGATTCTGGAAAGTGCCCTTCAGACTTCCAGACGGTTGTCCAGAATGCTGGGAAATATGCGGGAAGGCATGCGAGGGTATTTTGATGAACTGTCCAGACAGCGGGATTTCCGAGGTATTCAGGAAGTGCTTGTCAAAGAGATCAACAACAGCGACAGCAAAAAGTATGCGATCCTGACCACTACAGACAGTTTTTATCGGTATAAGGAAGCTGTCAAGGAGCTGATCGACCAGAATCTGTCGGAAAATGAGTTACGGCAGCAGGAACTGGAGCAGCAGATTTTTTCTATGTCAACAGCAGAGCGGGAGACATTGATGGGTATCCGGCTTCAGAGAGCACTGACTCGTTGTGAGGAAGCCAGTGACTTGATCGTTCAGATCGAGCGGGAATTTGATGCGGTAGAGAAGCGTTATAATCGACTGATCGAGCAGAAGACCATCTTTGCCAGCCGTGCAGCGGCAAGGATCCGATATCTGCTTCAGGAAGGTGACCGAAGAGAGGATAAGACTCTGCAGCTTGTGAATCTGTTGAGCCGCAGTGACAAGAAGGAAGAGATCATACAGGATCTGGCAGAGAAGATCCAGGTGACATCACCGTTCCGCGTGATCACAGAGAAAAGTCTGTACAGTAGAAGAGACAGCGATAAAGAAGCATTTGCACCGGCAGCGGTACAGAAGCCTATGGAAGAGCCAGAGAACGGACTGGAAGAATTTGTATTAAAGCCGCTCTATACTCACAGGGAGATCGACCGGTTCCGAAGACAGCACATGAAGCATGGCGTCTTCGAGGCGGGTAGCAAGGATATCCGGTCTGTAGAGGATCTGGAAAAACTGTTCTTTGTATGGCAGGAAGCTACCGAGCTGGCAGAAGGAAAACAGAAAATCGAAGTCGGAGAAGAGCTGATATCTCAGGGAGAGACAGGTTTTAAATTCTCACGGCTGACCATAGAGGAGAAGAATTAAGAATGACATCGTATCTGGAAGAACTCTCCATGACGGAGGCTGAAAATGTAAAGCGCACGATCCGGGATCTGTTTCGGCAGACCTGTATTTTACAGGTAAAATATGACCCGGCCACGCTGATCCGCAGGGACAATCCCCGGTATGAGACTTGTGTGCGTCATCGGGCATTTATTGAACAATATCTGTCGGTGTTGGGCTGTGAGCTGACCCATGATCCGCAGGAACATATTTTCCGGCTGACAGGAGAAGGAGTAGCAACGGAACGTCTGAATCTGACGACTACTTTGCTGATCCTGATCCTAAAGCTCATTTACCGGGACAAGATCATGGGAGAAGGCCTGAATGCCACGGTGACCACGCTGGAAGAGATGCGTGAATATGGAAAAAATACCAATCTGATCACCAGAAAGCTGACCGATGCAGAGTGGAGAGATGCTCTGTATGTGATGAGGGGACATCAGATGATCGATGTGCCGGGAGCGGTTAAAGATGTGGAAGATACCACACCTATCTATATTTACAGTACGATCAATCTGTACTGTGCATCACTGGATATTGACAAGATCGTAGAAAAATACAGGGAAGAATTGAAGGAGGAAGACCTTGAAGCAGGCGAAGAAGATCATTACGAGGATGCTGATCAATAACTGGGGCGGCATCAGCCATCGAATGATGGAATTTCATGAATATGTGAACCTGTTCAGCGGCAAGAGCGGATCAGGTAAATCAACGGTAATGGACGCTGTGCAGGTAGTCCTCTATGGAAGTGTGTCTGCATCTTTTCTGAATAAGGCAGCGGATGATGCGAAGAACCGAAGAAGCGTCATGAGCTATTTGCGTGGTGCACAGAAGGATGGTACGTCCAACCGAGCGGATCAGGATTTTTATTCTACATTGGTTCTGGAAGTAAAGGATACCGGGCTTCATACCACCACCTGTTTTGGCGCGGTATTTGAGATCGGCAGAACGGATATGGATATCAATGGAAAATATGCATTTTTCAGCCATTCGGGTTCCATCCCGGAGGATGGATATCTGAATGCGGATGGCGTGCCTTATTCCAAAGCACAGATCCGCAAGCTCTGCGAGACGAGAAAACAGTCAGCGGACAACCGAGGACGAGTGGAACTGAATCGGATCTATCCGTCCAGAGAGGCTTATGTAGCAACTCTTTATGACGTGATCCTGGGAGGCGTGGATCCGACTCGTCTTATGACTATGGAGAAGAGTGCCATTGCCCTTCGGATGACTAACGGTACAGGACAGTTTATCCGGGATTACATGTTCCCCAGAAGTCAGGAGAGTGCCATTGAGAAGATCAGTGAGCAGCTTGGTGCTTACCGGGAGATTAAGGAAAAAGTAGAGGATCTGGAGGAACGTATCCACATGCTGGATACGATTCATGAGAGCCATACGGCACTGGTCAGTACCCGGTCAGATATGGTTCGTGCAGAAGCCATTTTGAAATACATTGAGATCGAGAGCACGAAAGCTCATCTGGAAGCGAGAAGTCAGGATCTGCAGGGCTTAAAGACGAAGATTGGATCGCTGGAGACAGAGCAGAAGGAAAAAGAAAAGGAACAGAAAAGCTGTCAGGAAGCTCTGATCGAGGTCAGTTCCAGACTGAAAGCCAGTGATTATGGTCAGAAGGAAAAGGAACTGCAGGCATTAAAAGACAAGATTGTTCTGCTGGCAGGCAACAGCCGTCAGTGGCGCGGTATCGTAGAAGGACTATGCGCCTGGGAAGAGGATGAAAATGTTACCGGCTATGTGAGCAATTTTGCCCTGCAGTTGATCAGTGAATTCCGCAAAGGTTCTGTGACGGAAAAACAGTGTCAGGAGCTGGCAAGACGGCTGGAAGAAGCAGCTTCCGCCGTGTCAGAAGAATATGAGGATCTGGGCACCAATCTTCGGGAGACAGGAAAAGATCTGGCAGAGAAAAAAGAGATCCTGGAAGATCTGAAAAATGACAGGAAGCACTATGACCAGAAGCTGAAAAAGGCGAGAACCCAACTGGAGGCAGCACTCACTAATCTATATGGAAAGAAAGTGCCGGTCTCTGTATTTGCAGATCTGTTTGATATTACAGATGAAAAATGGAAAAATGCGGTGGAAGGTCGCATGGGTCGTGTGAAATTCAGTTTGATCACACCACCGGAATATGCGCTGGATGCGGCGAAACTGTTCCGTCGGATGAAGCAGTATCAGGAGATCGACCTGATCAATACGGCGGCGATCAAGCGAGATGAGCCAACGGCACAGTCGGGAACTTTATATGAGACAGTGCGGACAGAAGAAGCTTACGTGGATCTGTGTCTGAAGAGGTATCTGGGACGCATCGTAAAATGCGAGACTGTAGAAGAGCTGGACCAGGTTCGCGACGGTGTGACGCCGGATTGTTATTCTTACAGCAACTATATGTTCCGTCATCTGCGCGAGGCAGATTATACTACCAGAGCCTGCATCGGAACAAAAGTTTCCAAGGAAAAACTGCAGGAGCTGACGGATGAAGTGTTCCGTCTGGAGAAGGAGTATCAGGAGTCCATTCATCTGCGTGACAGCCTGAAGCGTGCCATGGGATTTGAAAAGCTTGGCATGGATCCGGCGCAGCTGGCAGCATTGTCCAAGGCAGCCGCACAGCTGGAAGATGCGGCAAAAGAGCAGGATCGACTGGAAGAGGAGCTGCGGGAACTGAAAAATGGAACCCTCATGTCAGAACTGACGGCAAAACAGGCAGAACTTCAGGAGCAGGAGAGTCAGATTAAGGAGCGTCTGGCGAAGATCCAGACAGAGCTGCTGGATCAGACCAAAGCACTGGGAAGTGCAGAGTCAGATGTGAAGGGCTATGAAGAAAAACTGGCCATTCTTCAGGAAGGCTTTGTGGAAAATGAAGAACTGCTGGCAGAAGTGACGGAGAATCTGGAGACTCTTTCAGAAGCCGCCTATCGGAACAAGAAGCGGCAGGAACTGGTGAAGCTTACCGAACAGGAGGAACAACAGCGGGAAGACCGGACTCGTGCCCGGAATCATTTTAACCAGAAATATCCGGTCTATGATTTTGCAGATCCGGATAAGGATAACGACTGTTACGACCAGGTACTGGAGAAGTGTCGCAGAGATTTTGAACCGCAGTTTAAGGAAGAATTTACAAAGCAGTGCGAACTGGTCTATGAAATTCTTCGTGACAATGTGATCGCGGCGATTCATGGAGAGATCAAGGAGGCTTACCGCCATGCAAGGGATATCAACCGATTGTTGTCACGCATCCGTTTCTCTGACAGTGTGTATCAGATCGAGATCCTTCCAGCGCAGAATGAGAACGGACAGTTCTATGAGATGCTGACGGCAAAAGAACTGGACAGCAAGGTGATGGATAATCAGGGGTATGAAGGACAGATGAGCCTTCTGGAGGATGATTTCTATCAGAAGTATGAGCAGAAGATCCAGCTTCTGACGGAAAAATTCATGCCGCCAAGAGAGGAGGATGCTTCCGGTCTGGAGAAACGTCGTCAGGAGATGGAGCGTTACGCTGATTACCGGAATTATCTGACCTTCAGTATGTATGAGAAAGTAGAAAACCCGGATGGTTCTATCCGGAAGAATCCGGTAGATGAGATGGCAGGTCGTGATTCAGGTGGTGAGGGACAGAACCCGAAATACGTAGCACTGCTGGCTGGTTTTGCCATGCTTTATATGCAGCAGAGCAGCCGGGATTCCAAAGTCCGTCTGGTACTGCTGGATGAGGCATTTTCCAAGATGGACAAGGAACGAAGCGAAGTGTGCCTGCGCTATGCAAGAGAGCTGGAACTGCAGCTTATCGTCTGCGTGCCAGATGAGCGACTTCAATCCCTGATCCGCAACGTAGACTGCGTCTATGGATTCCGTCGGTATCAGAACCAGATCTCCATGATGCACATTGATAAAGGCAGTTATCTGGAAATGATCGCAGGGGAGAAGGAAGATGGCGATGAAGCAGGAGCGGACGAAACAGAAGATACAGTCATTGAGTAGATACATCATTGAGAAAGCTGAATGTGATAGCTATCGTGCCGGAACGCGAAGTAAGCAATGGCATATAGAAGCAGATCAGAAACTGCTTGATGCGGTTGGTGGTCGTTCTGTGCTGCTCAGACAGGCTGGCGAGTTGGAAAAACTTACCGGTATTTCCGGTAAAATTATAGTAAAATGGAAAGCAGTCAGGACAGAGATCGAGAAGATCACAGTCAGTTCTGACGCAATCCCGCTGCTCTGCCAGGTGGAGCAGATCGAGGATCCAAGGGAGCGGCAGTTGTCACAGATGGAACTGACAGAGAGCTGGAAAAGCCGCGTAGCGCAGGCAGACTGGCTGATTCCCTATTATGATCATATACTGGAACGACTGAACAGCGGAAAGCTTGTAAAGGATGTACCAGGTTTGGAAGACCCGCTGTTTTTCTTGTTTTTAAACAAGACAGCAGAAGAGAGGAAACCGTTATATCGCAGAGCATTCAGTGCACAGGTCTGTACAATATGGAATGGGATTGCGCAAACGAAGCAGAGCGAGTCGAAGATTACACCAACCAAACGATTTGAGAAGATCTATCAGTCTGCGGTATTGAGTGTTCTGAAGCAATATTCTCCGTTATATGAAGAAGGAATGTCTGACGAAGAACTGCTGACAGCTCATGGAATTCTGACTTATGCGCAGACATTGGAATTTAAGGGAGCTGTATCCTATCGAATCGATGATGGACCGGCAATTAGCACAGCAGCACAGATATACGGAACAATGTTCAACAAACAGACATTAGAAAATGCGGTTCCGATAAGTATAGTGGGAATCCGACAGATTATGACGATTGAGAATAAAGCAAATTATGAAAAGATGCAATTTCGACGGGATACATTGTATATTTTCTGCCATGGATTTTTCAGCCCGCCTGAGAGAAAGTTCCTTTCCAGGGTGGTTGAATTAGCTGGAACGGATACCGAATATTTTCACTGGGGAGACATGGATTACGGCGGAATCCGGATTTTTAAATTTCTGCAGAAGAATCTGTTTCCCAAGTTGAAGCCTTGGAAAATGGATGTGACAGATTATAAGATGGCTTTACAGATGGGTGCCAGTATTTCGCTGGAAACAGACAAGCGAGAAAAATTTGAGCAGATGGATGCAGGTGTTCTGACTCCACTGAAAGAAGCAATTCTGAAGAATGGCAAGGAAATCGAACAGGAATTGCTTTTATTGTAAACAGAATTTCGCAGGGAGACCTGTGTTGCTGAAATTTTAGGTGCATGACAGAGACAACTGTGGTAAAATAGTCACATTGGAGCAGTTACGAAAGGAGATATTCTTAATGGTACGTAAAGCAGAGATAAAAACAGTAGAAGGCCTTCGTGGAGGCAAAGGCAAGCTTGAGATGCATCACATCCTGAAACCGGAGGAAATGAACGGTCACGGAAGAATGTATGCACTGGTGAAGATGGAGCCGCACAGCAGCATTGGTGTGCATGATCATATTGGTGAGACTGAGCCGTACTATGTACTTTCCGGTCATGGAACGTTTATCGATCATGATGGTTCCCGGATCCCGGTAGGACCGGACGATGTCTGTATCATTGAATGTGGACAGCATCATGGATTTGAAAATGATTCTGATGAAGAGCTGGTCATGATGGCTTTGGTATATAACGAGTAGAGACAGGAGAACAAAGATGGCAGCAGATATTATCGATTTGAAAGACCGCATGAAAAATACGGCGGATAAAAAGACAGTTGCAGAGAAGGTGCAGGATTTAAAAGAGGCCTATGCACTGATCTCACCTCTGACAAACCTCCCTTATGTTGAGTGTGAACAGGAGAATTTTTTCGATCAGGTTCTGCTGTATGAGACGAAGGAAGATGCAGAAGCAGCGGCAAAAGTATATGGCGAAAAAGGTATTCGTGTACTTGTGCGGGATCTAAAGACGCTGGAGCTGGAGCTTCCGGTGAAACCAGAAGAACCAGATGGAGAGAAACGGAAAGTATTTCTCAATCAGGTTCGACAGCATCTGGGTATTCTTCCGTTCATGGGAGTGAATGCAGTGTGCTATAAAGCCGCAGATGCTCCTGCAGAACTGATCGAACTGGAAAATGTGCTGCCTGAGGATTTTCAGAAAAAAGTGGCAGCTAATGCCCTGTATCAGCCGAACCTTCAGCTGACTGGCGTATATCTTATGCAGGAAGCAAGAAAAGGCAAAGATGCAGTAGACCGGAAAGTGCTTCATGATCTGGATGAAGAATTTTCTTCCAATCTGGTAAAAGCAAAGGTATTTATGCCGGTGCTTCCACCGAAAGGAAAGGAAAAAGACCCGCAGTTAAATCTGAAGGAGTGCCAGATCCCATATCTGAAGCATCAGAATGGTGATTTGTTCTTCCCGGTATTTACCGATATCTGGGAGTTCCAGAAATATGCCCAGGGAAAAGGAGCTCTTCGCTCTATTCAGATACCATTTACGCAGCTGGAAAAATTTGAGGGAAAACAGGCAAAGGCATATATGCTGAATCCCATGGGATTTTCTATTCCGCTGACAAAAGAGATGATTCCAAAGCTTATGAAGAAATTTGGACTGGAAGGAGATCAAAAATGATCTGGGGAAATGTAAAGTATATTGACCACTATAAAGGAATCAGCCATGCACTGGATGTGGCTCTTGACTATCTGGCAGCAGGTGATTTTAAAGAACTGGAGAACGGAAAGCTGGATCTGGAAGCAGGTGTATTTGTGAAGCTTCTGGATCAGGGTCTGAAAAACAGCCGCGACTGGGAAGCACATAAAAAATACATTGATATTCATTTCCCGCTGGAAGAGAGTGAGCTGGTCACTGTTATGGAGACTGCACTGGTTCCAGGATGGGGCGAGTATGATGAAGCCAAAGAGCGTATGAAAGCTCCGGCATGTGAAGGTGGATCTACGGTAACTCTTCATCCAGGTGATTTCGCAGTTACCTTTCCGGAGGATGCCCATATGGCAGGGCTTACCAGTGGAGAAGAGAAGACGATCCGCAAGGTTCTTGTAAAAGTACCGGTGTAAACAGTTGACGCAAACATTGTAGATGTGCTATACTTATCTAAGTTATGTAGAAAAATCATTCAGGAGGAAACACGGATGAAACATATTAAGACTTTGAATACTCAGACTCTGCAGAACACCATGAAAAAAGGCGGATGTGGCGAGTGCCAGACTTCCTGCCAGTCTGCATGCAAGACTTCCTGTACCGTAGGAAATCAGACCTGCGAGCACAGCAAATAAGGGGAGTTTTTCAGTGAATGAGTAAGCAGCGGCTCCCGCCGCTGCTTCTTCTTTGTCATAGAGACAACATGAAAACAGAGAAAATATTGGATATACAACACAGAACAGAAAGGAAAACATACATGGTTCATCAGTATAAGAACAATGGTTATAATATTCTGCTGGATGTAAACAGTGGATCTGTCCATGTGGTAGATGATCTGATCTACGATATGGTTCCTTATTACAAGGAAAAAGGACTGGATGAGACAGTTGCTCTTCTGAAAGACAAGTACCCGGAAGCTGAGATCCGGGAGGCAGCAGAAGATCTGGACGAGCTGATCAAAGCCGGAAAACTCTATACAGAGGATATTTATGAAAATTATATCCACGATATTGTGGAGGCAAAGAAGCCGGTAGTTAAGGCACTGTGTCTGCACATTGCCCATGATTGTAATCTGGCCTGTCGTTACTGCTTTGCAGAAGAGGGCGAGTATCATGGACGTCGTGCTCTTATGAGCTACGAGGTAGGTAAGAAGGCACTGGATTTCCTGATCGCCAATTCCGGAAGCAGACACAATCTGGAAGTGGATTTCTTCGGTGGTGAACCGTTGATGAACTGGCAGGTTGTCAAAGACCTGGTTGCATACGGAAGAGAGCAGGAGAAGCTTCATAATAAGAGATTCCGTTTTACTCTGACAACCAATGGCGTTCTGCTGAACGATGAGGTACAGGAGTTCGCAAACCGTGAGATGGACAACGTGGTCTTGAGTATCGATGGACGTAAGGAAGTTCACGACCGTATGAGACCGTTCCGTAACGGAAAAGGAAGCTATGATCTGGTTCTGCCGAAGTTTGAAAAGCTGGCAGAGAGCCGGAATCAGGAAAAATATTATGTGCGCGGTACATTTACCAAGAACAACAAGGATTTCTCTAACGACGTGCTTCATCTGGCAGATCTGGGATTCAAGCAGATCTCTGTGGAGCCGGTAGTAGGATCTGATGAGGAAGATTATGCACTGCAGGCAGAGGATCTGCCGGAGATCTTTGCAGAGTATGACAAGCTGGCAGCCGAGATGGTGAACAGATATCATACAGACAAGGATTTCAATTTCTTCCATTTCATGCTGGATCTGACAGGCGGACCCTGTGTGGCAAAGAGACTGTCCGGATGTGGTTCAGGAACCGAATATCTGGCAGTGACTCCGTGGGGAGACCTCTATCCGTGTCATCAGTTCGTAGGCGAAGAGAAATATCTGATGGGAAATGTGGATGATGGAATCACCCGCCCGGACATCAGAGAAGAGTTCAAAGAGTGTAACGTTTACTCCAAGGAAAAATGCCGGAACTGTTTTGCCAAATTTTACTGCAGCGGCGGTTGTGCGGCAAACTCTTATAAATTCCACGGCTCCATCAATGATGCATATGATGTGAGTTGTGAGCTGGAGCGCAAACGTGTAGAGTGCGCGATCATGATCAAGGCCGCTCAGGCGGAGAAAGACGAGGAAAGAGCAAATGAAGAAATCTAGAGCAGTTGTTACCCTGCTTCTGACGGTTGTCCTGACCGGTCTTCTGCTGTTCACTTCAGCAGCAGGCTGGGGAGCAGACGGACTGGGTTCTGCAGATAAGATCCATCTGGGTCTGGATCTGGCAGGCGGTGTGAGTATCACCTACCAGGCAGTGGGCGATGAAGCACCAAGTGCAGAAGATATGGCAGACACGATCTACAAGCTGCAGAAGCGTGTGGAAAATTACAGTACCGAGGCTGAGGTTTATCAGGAAGGTGCTGACCGGATCAATATCGAGATCCCGGGTGTGACCGATGCAAATGCAATTCTGGAAGAGCTTGGAAAACCAGGTTCTCTGCAGTTCCAGACCACAGATGGTGAAGTGGTACTGGAAGGAACTGATGTGGCCGAGGCGCAGGCAGGTTCCACCACAGACAGTTATCAGAATCGTCAGTATGTGGTAGAACTGGTGCTGACGGATGAAGGTGCACAGAAATTTGCTGAGGCAACTTCTGCAAATATTGGAAAGCAGATCGCAATTGTCTATGATGGCAGCGTGATCAGTGCTCCGACTGTCCAGAATGCAATTACTGATGGAAGATGTCAGATCACCGGTAACTTTACATACGAGCAGGCTGATCAGCTTGCATCCACCATCCGTATCGGTTCTTTGTCCCTGGAACTTCAGGAGCTGCGGTCTAACGTGGTAGGTGCTAAGCTGGGTAGCGAAGCAATCTCCACCAGCCTTGTGGCAGGTGCTATCGGATTCGCTATTGTAGTTGTCCTGATGATTATTCTGTACCGTATCATGGGTCTGGCTGCAGGTATTGCGCTTACTTCCTATATAGGTATTGTACTGGTACTTCTGAATATTTTTGAGATGACTCTGACCCTGCCGGGTATTGCAGGTATCGTTCTGTCTATCGGTATGGCCGTGGATGCCAACGTTATCATCTTCTCCCGTATCCGCGAGGAGATCGCAACCGGCAAGACTGTGAAGTCTTCCATTAAGATCGGATTCCAGAAAGCACTGTCTGCTATTGTGGATGGTAACGTGACGACTCTGATCGCCGCTATTGTGCTTGGATTCAAGGGATCCGGAAGTGTCAAAGGTTTTGCACAGACTCTGGCACTTGGTATTATCGTATCCATGTTCACCGCACTGGTCGTGACCAGACAGGTACTGAATGCGCTGTATGCACTGGGACTGCAGGATGAGAAGTGGTACGGTACAGTCAAAGAGAGAGCACCGATCAACTTCCTTGGCAAGAGAAAAGTATTCTTTACAGCTTCGCTGGCAGTGATCGTGGCAGGACTTATTTATATGGGAATCAATGCCGGATCCGGAAAAGGAATCCTGGCATACAGCCTGGAATTCCAGGGAGGAACTGCAACAACTGTTGAATTCAATGAAGATATGTCTATTGCTGACATTGATGAAAAAGTCGTTCCGGTAGTATCCGCAGTGACTGGTGATAATGATATTCAGACCCAGAAGGTTGCAGGAACTAATCAGGTTATTATCAAGACCAAGGAGTTGAGTCTGGATCAGAGACAGGAGCTGGATAACAGTCTGACAGAAACTTTTGAGCTGGGAGATACGGCAATCACAGCAGAGAGTATCAGCGGGGCCATCAGCCAGGAAGTAAAGCATGATGCAGTCGTATCTGTGATCATTGCGACGATCTGTATGCTGATCTATATCTGGGTTCGTTTCAAGGATATCCGTTTTGCAACCAGTGCCGTAGCTGCTCTGGTGCATGATGTACTGGTTGTTCTGGTATTCTATGGAGCTGCAAGAATTTCCGTAGGAAATACCTTTATCGCATGTATGCTGACGATTGTCGGCTACTCCATCAATGCAACCATCGTTATCTTCGACCGTATCCGTGAGAATCTTACAGATATGAAGAAGAAAGATACTCTGGAAGATGTGGTTAATGCAAGTATCACACAGACCCTTACCAGAAGTATCTATACTTCCCTGACTACTTTCGTTATGGTAGCAGTGCTGTTCATCCTGGGTGTTGCATCCATCCGTGAATTTGCACTTCCACTGATGGTTGGTATCGTGTGCGGTGCCTACTCTTCCGTATGCATTACCGGTGCCCTGTGGTATGTAATGCGTACAAAACTGGGTGAGAAAAAATAACGGACAGAGAGGAAAGCCAATGGCAAAATGGGTAGAGATCAGAAAAGGAGCAGATTTTCAGTCGATCGGTGAGAAGTTTGGAATCAGCTCTCTGACTGCCCGGCTGATCCGTAATAAGGATATCACAGAAGAATCAGAGATCCGACAGTACCTGTATGGGGGACTGTCGGATCTCTGTTCTGCTTCTGTGATGAAAGGGATTATTCCGGCAGTTGAGATTTTACAGAAAAAAATAAAGGAAGGCGCCTCCATTCGGATCATCGGAGACTATGACATTGATGGTGTATGTTCCACTTACATTCTTCTCAGGGGACTGACAAGAGCCGGAGCAGAAGTAGATACAGATATTCCGGATCGGAAGAAGGATGGCTATGGGCTTAATGAAGATCTGGTAAAGAGGGCATATGATGCAGGTGTAGATACTATCGTGACCTGTGACAACGGAATTGCAGCAGTGAAAGAGATCGCCTATGCCAAAAGTCTGGGAATGACAGTGATCATTACGGATCACCATGAACTGCAGGAAGAGATTCCGCCAGCAGATGTGGTAGTCAATCCTCACCAGAAGGATTGTCCGTATCCATATAAAAACCTGTGTGGAGCAGGTGTGGCATGGAAGTTGGTCAGTGCTCTGTGGGAACAGCTTAGATTGCCGGAGCAGGAGCTTTATGAGGATCTGCTGCTGTTTGCAGGATTTGCCACAGTGGGAGACGTGATGGATCTGACCGGAGAGAATCGGATCCTGGTGAAAGAAGCACTGAAGCTTCTGAAGACCACCTCACATCCGGGTATCTCGGCATTGATAGAAGTCAACGAGATCTCCAGAGAGACTATTTCAGCATTTCATATTGGCTTTGTCTTAGGACCATGTATCAATGCAAGCGGACGGCTGGATACGGCAAAGCGGGCGCTGGAGCTTTTAAAGACTACAGATTATGAAAAAGCACTTGTAAAAGCCGCAGAGTTAAAAGCACTCAATGATGAACGAAAATCCATGACGGATGACGGTGTGCAGCAGGCTCTTGACCAGATCGAGAACAGCCACATGAAAGGAGATCGGGTACTGGTGATCTATCTACCCGACTGTCATGAGAGTCTTGCGGGAATTATCGCTGGACGGATCAGGGAACGCTATTACCGGCCAGTGTTTGTGCTGACCAGATCGCAGGATGGAGTAAAAGGATCCGGGCGTTCTATTGAGACCTACTCTATGTTTGAAGAGATGAGCAAGTGTAAGGAGCTCTATACGAAATACGGTGGACATCCTATGGCGGCTGGTGTGTCTATGCCGGAGGAACATGTGGAAAAGTTCCGGAAAAGACTCAATGAACTGTGTACACTGACGGAAAAGGATCTGACCGAAGTGGTTCGGATCGACATTGCCATGCCATTTTCCTATGTATCAGAGCGGCTGGTGGAGGAATTATCTCTGCTGGAACCTTTTGGAAAAGGAAATAGTAAGCCGGTATTCGCAGCGAAAGGAGTGCAGGTGTTAGAAACCCGTGTTCTTGGCAAGAATCAGAATGTACTAAGGCTGAAGCTGAAGGATGAAAGTGGGACCACGATGGATGGAATCTATTTCAGTGATCAGATGAATGAAGTGTTAAAGACCATGCAGCAAAAGCCCAGACTGGCATTTTTGTATTATCCGGAGATTAATGAATTCCGGGGGCAGAGGACATTACAGCTGAGGATTCTGGACTATTGCTGATTGCATGAATTTGTGCTATATTTATTCTGTTATGGTGTTGTCTGACACCAGTTTATAGAGGAAAAGATTATGCCAAAGGCATAGCGATAGAGAAGGAGAAGACAGATGAAAAAGTTAGAGGATTATGTAGTAAGTATTCCGGATTATCCGGAACCAGGAATCATTTTCAGAGATGTGACCAGCATTCTGCAGGATGCAGAGGGATTGCAGTTGGCTATTGACAGTCTGCAGAAGAAGCTGGAAGGCCTTGATTTTGATGTGATCGCAGGAACGGAGTCCAGAGGATTCATCTTCGGAATGCCGATCGCATACAACCTTCATAAACCGTTTGTACTGGTCCGCAAAAAAGGAAAACTTCCAAGAGAGACCGTATCTGTGAGTTATGACCTGGAGTATGGCAGTGCAGAGATTGAGATGCACAAGGATTCCATCAAACCTGGGCAGAAGGTGGTACTGATCGACGATCTGATCGCAACCGGTGGTACCATTGAGGCAGCAGCAAAGCTGGTGGAGCAGCTGGGCGGTGAAGTGGTTAAAATCATATTTTTGATGGAGCTGGCAGGACTTCATGGTCGTGAGAAGCTGAGCAAATATGATGTAGAGAGTGTAATTCGTTACGAAGGCAAATAAAAGCAGCTGATGCAGGACAAAAGAATGTACTGTATCGGGAAAAAATAGATAGACAGAGAAGTGGTGATTGATATGACGGAAGAACAGGCAAGAGAAGTGCAGGAGGATGACAGAAGTATCGTTAAGATGGAAGATTTTACCAGCCCTGATGAATTATATCAGGAACTGGTGCAGCGCGTGACCAAATATCATCCATCTGCGGACATCTCCATGATCGAAAAAGCATACCAGGTGGCAAAAAAGGCCCATGACGGACAAGTGCGTAAATCCGGTGAGCCGTATATCATTCACCCGCTTTGTGTAGCAATTATTCTGGCAGATCTGGAGCTTGATAAGGAAAGTATTGCAGCAGGTCTTCTTCATGATGTGGTAGAGGATACACCGATGACTACAGAAGACCTGGCAAAGGAATTTGGTGATGAGGTGGCACTGTTGGTAGATGGAGTCACCAAGCTGGGTCAGCTGAGCTATTCCGCAGATAAAGTGGATGAACAGGCAGAGAACCTGAGAAAAATGTTCCTTGCAATGGCAAAAGATATCCGCGTTATCCTCATCAAGCTGGCGGACCGGCTTCACAATATGCGTACTCTGAAATACATGAAGCCGGAAAAACAGAAGGAAAAAGCACGAGAGACCATGGACATCTATGCGCCCATTGCACAGCGTCTTGGTATTTCGAAAGTAAAGATCGAGCTGGATGATCTGGCACTGAAATATCTGGAGCCGGATGTCTATTATGATCTGGTATCCCAGATCGCAGAGAAGAAGAGTACCCGTGAGAAATATGTACAGTCCATCGTGGCGGAAGTCAAACAGCACATGGACAATGCCAAGATCGAGGCAGATGTACAGGGAAGAGTGAAACATTTCTTCAGCATTTATAAAAAGATGGTTAACCAGGATAAGACACTGGATCAGATCTATGATCTGTTTGCTGTACGTATTCTGGTGGAATCTGTCAAAGACTGTTATGCGGCACTGGGTGTGATCCATGAGATGTATAAGCCTATTCCGGGACGTTTCAAAGATTATATTGCCATGCCCAAAGCCAATATGTACCAGTCTTTGCATACTACGCTGATTGGTCCGAAGGGACAGCCTTTTGAGATCCAGATCCGTACTTATGAGATGCACCGTACCGCAGAGTATGGTATCGCTGCCCACTGGAAATACAAGGAGAGCGGCGGAAGCAATGAGCAGAACGTTGAAGGTAAGAACAGCGCGGAGGCAAAGCTTACCTGGCTCCGTCAGATCCTGGAGTGGCAGCGTGACATGTCCGATAACCGGGAATTCATGAGTCTCTTAAAGAGTGATCTGGATCTGTTCTCCGAGAGTGTATACTGCTTTACACCAGGTGGCGATGTGAAGACACTGCCCAATGGCTCCAATACCATTGACTTTGCATATAGTATCCACAGTGCGGTCGGCAACAAGATGATTGGTGCCAGAGTCAACGGAAAGCTGGTGCCTATCGAGACGGTGATCAAGAATGGTGACCGGATCGAGATCATTACATCCCAGAACTCCAAAGGACCCAGCCGTGACTGGCTCAACACCGTTAAGAGTACGCAGGCAAAAAATAAGATCAACCAGTGGTTCAAGACAGAGTTCAAGGAAAGCAATATTACAAAAGGAAAAGAACTGATCGCCCAGTATTGTAAGATGAAGGGCATTCCTGCCGCTCAGGTGGTAAAGCCGGAGTATCAGGAAAGTGTTCTTAGAAAATATGGATTCCGCGACTGGGAATCTGTACTGGCAGCCATCGGACATGGCGGACTGAAAGAAGGTCAGGTCGTCAACAAGATGGTGGAAGAGTATGAGAAGGCAAAGAAGAAAGAAGTGACCGATGCCAAGATCATGGAGAGCATGAAGGAGGCAAAGGAGCAGAAGCTTCATGTGACCAAATCCAAGAGCGGCATTATTGTAAAAGGTATCGATGATGTGGCAGTGCGGTTTTCAAAGTGTTGTAATCCGGTTCCGGGTGATGAGATCGTGGGCTTTGTGACCAGAGGAAGAGGTGTAACGATTCACCGGACCGACTGCGTCAATATGCTCCATCTGGCGGAATCAGAGAGAGAACGGCTGATTGATGCAGAATGGCAGGGAGGCGCACAGACCAGAAGCAGTGAGAAATATTCGACGGAGATCAAGATCTACGGCAACAACCGTACCGGCCTTCTGGTGGATATTTCCAAGACTCTCACTGAGAGAAATATTGACGTCACATCTATGAATGTGCGTACCAGCAAACAAGGAACCGCTACCATCACTATCAGCTTTGATATTTCCAGCGTGGAAGAGCTGAACAAGATTATTGAGAAGCTCAGACAGATTGAGAGTGTTCTGGATATTGAGAGGTCTGCCAGCTAAGGGAGAAGATAATGAACAGTAAAGTTACACATATCAATGTGGGAAATCTGGCAGAGAACTGCTGGTTTCTGGCAAATGAAGATACAAAAGAGGCTGTTGTGATCGATCCGGGAGCAGAACCGGATCGGATCTGTGCGGCAGCTGAGAAGCATGGATGGAAGATCACTGCGATCCTGCTGACCCATGGACATATCGACCATATGGGAGCATGCGAATCCCTTCGCACAGAGTTGGGGGTGAAGGTATACGCACTGACAGAGGAAGAAGACCTTCTTCTGGATGCAAAGAAGAATCTGTCTGTCTTTATTGAACGCAAAGTTGTGACTTTTGAGCCGGATGAATTGCTGCGTGACGGACAGGAACTGACACTGGCAGGCATGAAGATTCAGGTTATCCATACACCGGGACATACGCCGGGAGGATGCTCTTACTACGTGGCAGATGCAGGCTGCGTGTTCTCGGGAGATACCCTGTTCGCAGAGTCTGTGGGCAGAAGCGATTTTCCAGGTGGAAGTACATCTGCATTAGTTCGTGCGGTAAAAGAAAAACTCTTTTTATTGCCAGATGATACGCTCGTCTGTCCAGGACATGGCGAAGAGACCACGATCGGTCATGAGAAGAAGTATAATCCATTTGTGTAGGAAGAAAAGAAAGGCTTTTTATGATAGAAGTAATTGTAAACCGGCCGAGTTTCGAATATGATATCCATTCCCTTGTGAAATCTTTTTTTCCAAGAGAAGATGTGCAGATCCATGTACAGGATACATTTACCGAAGATACGGCTCTTCGTATTTCTGTGGAGTTTACAGATGAGACTGTGTCCATCTGCCTGATGGAGCAGGGCGAAGAAAAAGAATCCGGTGCGTCCGTCATCAATTATGCAGAACGGAAAGAGACGAAAAACCGGCTGAAACGCCAATTATACCAGTTGCTGTGTACATACACGGGACAGACTCTTCCATGGGGAACCCTGACGGGAATCCGTCCGGCAAAGATCGCCATGGGACTGATCGAGCAGGGCATGAGCAATGTAGAGACCGCAGAATATATGCGGAATACCTATTTGGCAAGCAAGGAAAAGGTGGCACTGAGCGTCATGATCGCCAACCGGGAACGGTATGTGCTTCGAAATATTGACTACAAAGATGGCTACAGCCTCTATGTGGGGATTCCGTTCTGCCCAAGCATCTGCCTTTATTGCTCCTTCTCATCCTATCCGTTGGAAAGATGGCGGAAACAGGTGGATCAGTATCTGGATGCTTTATGTAAGGAACTGGATTATGTGGCAGACCGGTTCCGGGATAAAAAGCTTAATACAGTCTATATCGGCGGTGGTACACCGACCACATTGGAGCCTTATCAGCTGGACCGTCTGCTGACCAAGATCCAGAGTAAGTTTGATACGGAGCATCTGCAGGAATTTACTGTGGAAGCGGGCAGACCGGACAGCATCACCAGAGAGAAGCTTCAGGTGCTGCTGGATCATGGCATTGACCGGATCTCCATCAATCCCCAGACCATGAACCAGAAGACACTGGAGATCATCGGCAGACGTCACACCGTAGATCAGGTAAAAGAAGCATTTACGCTGGCCCGCAGCATGGGATTTGCTCATATCAATATGGATCTGATCGTGGGACTTCCGGGAGAATCCTATGATGATGTGGAGCATACTATGAAAGAGCTGGAAGCCATGGCACCTGACAGCGTGACGGTCCACTCTCTGGCGATCAAGCGTGCTGCAAGACTCAGCCTCTTCAAAGATAAATACGAGGAGATGGGTCTGGAAAATAATATGCAGATCATGGATATGACTGCCAGATACTGTGCAGAGATGGGATTGTCGCCATATTATCTCTATCGCCAGAAAAATATGGCCGGTAATTTTGAAAACGTAGGTTACGCACAGCCGGAGAAGGCTGGTATCTACAATATCCTCATCATGGAAGAGAAACAGACCATCGTGGCGTGCGGAGCCGGGGCTTCCACCAAACGTGTCTGGAATGAACAGAATCCGGATGGTTCTTATCGGATCGAACGGTGCGAGAATATCAAAGATGTGGCATTGTATATAGAGAAGATCGATGAGATGATCCAGAGAAAAGAAGAATTGTTTGCGGAAGAATAAAATTCTATCGAATCATGAAAGAACGAATCCATTTGAAAAAGATGGGTTCGTTTTTTGGTAAAAAAATTGCTCCAACTGTTTTACTGACAGTTGGAGCAGTGGGCATTATTTATTCTGTGATTCCTGAAGTAAATGTTCCAGTTCGGCGATACGGGCTTGAAGCTGCTTATTTTCAGCTTCAGATTTAGAAAGAGAATGTTCAAAAACTTGTTTTTCGGACTTTAGTTTCTCATTTTCAGCCTGCATCCGTTCTACTTGATATTTAAGGGTATTTTCATCCATTTGCAATAAAGCTTCTGATCACATATCGAACACCTCCTCGGGTCTGCGGCGCAGTGCGGCAATTTCCTGAAATATGGGGGCCATCCAAGGGTAATCATGGATCAGACGCTCTGCATCTTCCAGCTTTTCAGTGGAGAGAAGCAGCAACCATGCTGATTGCGAGCATTTCTTAATTTCAGAATAAGGGATTTCGCGAAAAACGTCAAGAGCAATGATGCAGAAACGTTCTGGCATATGTAGATCGAGACCGGTATCAAAAGTGGTTTTCCCATGATGGATGTAATCATAAGATTCAAGCCTAAGTTCCGAAGTGGTATGTTCAAAAATGACGATCACATAGACTGGTTTGATATCTCGATAGGAAAAATTGTGTGCAGAATGATCGGGCATCTTTTTGGCTTTGATGTATTGACGGAGAAGTAAGTCAGAGGCATAGCAGGACATTCGTTGCCCGGGGAAATCATAACCCTGCTTCTGAATCTCTACATTGACGATAGATCCATCGTCTGTTCGTGTAACAAGATCCATGATGAGGTAACTTTCACCATCCATCAGGGTGTCTTCCATGGAGAGAACTTCTACCACAGTAATTTGCATCCCTAAGATACTGGAAACAAAATTGGATAAGCGTTCCTGATGGTAATCGGGATTAAAAATAAATTTGAAAAAGGGATCATAGGTGAGTGGTAAAGACTTCTTACCGGTAAGAAAATCAGATAAATGACCTTTCCATTTACGATTAAGCCGTTGGTAGCGGTCATAAAGTGTGGGATTTTTCTTCAGGCGATAAGTAAGTTCTTCCGGGGTATCAGCAGGCTCCGACCAGATCACAGGTGGACGCTGAGTAGGAAAGTCAGGTGTCATAAGCATGTTTCTTTCTTGTGTAAATATGAAATTGTGTTCCATTATCGGGAATCGTGCTCGAAATAAGCAGGGAAATGAGAATGGAAAATGTTTAGTTGCTGAAATGAGTGTAGCATAGAGTGGTGGCTAATGCAACAGATTTTACGATTAATAGATGATTCTGATGTGAAAATATTTTACAAGGACAGATGATGTCCCTGTTGCCTGTTATAATGGCCACAAAAGGATTAATTATTGATATACGAATGGGGAAAAATGGGATGAAAAAAGAGGTTTTGTATAAGAATCTGGAACAGTATCTGGGACGACAGTATAAGCGTAGAATACTGATGCTTTCAGGAACAATATTGACACCCATTCAGCGTTTGGGTCCGGACATAAACATGAAAAGTCTTGAAGCCTTACTAAAAAGGAGAGGGGAGAGCTTTTCAGAGTGCCTTCTGCGGATGATCGATAAGAGCGGAAGAACAGATGCAGATGTTTACAATGCGGCTCATATTGACCGGAGAGTGTTTTCAAAAATCAGATCATCAAAAGACTATCAGCCGAAGAAAGAAACGGCGATGGCATTTTGTATTGGTCTGCAGCTTAATATGGATGATGCAAAGCAATTGCTTGGGAGTGCAGGATACGCTTTTTCCAATGGCTCCAGACAGGATCTGATCGTTCAGTTTTTTATTGAACATAAAAATTATGATATGAATGAACTGAATGCAGCGCTTGATCATTTTGGAGAAAAGATGCTGACCATATAAAACCATATTAAGTATGTTGAGTGAATATCTGAAATAGAAGTCCGGAAGATTAGTTGCAGAACTGGTTTTCCGGATTTTGTTGTTTTTTCTGCATTCTAAATATGACATTTTCATAAAGAATCTAAACAATCCGTAAACACTAATGACACATAAATTTTTCTGTGATATGATAATAGCATCAATTCGAGTCATGACATTTCGTCATGGAGTTCCCAATGATAATGATAAAAAAGAGCAGATAGTATAGCATTTTCATGCATAAATGTGTGAAATATGGTTGCGGATACTGCTCTAAATGGGTAAAATGGAAGGAGAAGACAAATGAAAACTTTGCAGGAATTAACGTTGTTCGACAGATTCTTATTTAATGAGACGATGGAGATCCCGGAGGCACATGAAGCAGTATTACGGATCATTCTTGGAGATGAGAAATTAAAGCTTTTATCTCAGGTACAGACAGAAAAAGAGATGCAGACAGCACCGTGGCTTCGTTCTATCCGTCTGGACACTTTTTCAATGGATCAGGACAAGACGATCTACAATACGGAATCTCAGAAGCGTCGCAATACAGATCTGATTAAGAGAAGCCGTTTTTACCAGGGAGTGATAGATTCCTCACTGTTAGCTCCGGGGACGCGCAGTTTTAATCTTTTGAATGACACCTGCATTATTATGATCACTCCATTTGATCTGTTTGGAAAAGGAAGATATTGCTATACCTTTCATCCATATTGTGAGGAAGAACCAGATTTAAGACTGGAAGATGGAGCAGTCCGCATTTTCCTGAACAGTCATGGAACGAATCGCAATGAAGTATCAGAAGAGCTGGTTGCATTGTTGGAATATATGGAGACCATGGATGCCGATAAAATAGGCGACGACAGTGAGAACCTGAAGAAACTTCATGAATATGTCGAACAGATCAAGGCGAGTGAAGAAATCGGGGTGAAGTATATGCAAAAATGGGAAGAACTGGAATATGAACGAGAAGATGCACGCGAAGAAGGACGGAAAGTAGAAGAAATCTCTGTTTTGCGCCGGTTACTGAAGAAAAAGAACAGAGACGAGGAGACAGTTGCGGATGACTTGGATCTGTCCCTGGAATATGTCCATAAAATAAATGAGTTGCTTAGTGCATATCCAATGGAAAGTGATGAAGAAATAGTAAAAAGAATTCTTTAGTGAGTATTATGAGAGATTTTCAGTCAGATGTGCATAAGGTGCAGGCTGTTAAAAAAGGTGTGAGTGAATATCTGAAATAGAGGTCCGGAGAATCAGTTGATGAACTGGTTTTCCGGATTTTGTTGTTATTTCTGCATTCTAAATATGACATTTCGTCATAGATTTCCCAATGATAATGATAAAAAAGAGCAGATAGTATAGTGTTTTCGCGCATGAATGAGTGAAATATGGTTGCGGATACGGCTCTAAATGGGTAAAATGCAAGGAGCTTATGACAATCCACATTTTACCATACATAATTTTCACCCGATCTTCAGATACTACAAAAGTAATAATCGGAAGGAGGGACGAACATGACAAGACTGGATTGTTCAGTTGTAAACTGTGCGTACAACAAAGAAGATTCCTGCTGTAAGGATAATATCCATGTGGGAGGAAAGAATGCGAAAGTGACAGATGAGACCTGTTGCGAGAGTTTCCGCGAGAAGAAGGATGGCATGACCAATAGCAATGCCATTCCAAGCAAACCGACAGAAGTAGCATGTGAAGCAGAGTGTTGTTGTTATAACCATTCCTGCAAATGTGCGGCAGATCAGATTCAGGTGTCAGGAAGCAATGCCTGTCACTGCGGTCAGACAGAATGTGCGACCTTTAAAATGAAATAAACTGAAATAAGTATGAAAAATCCGTGGAAAAAATCAGATTCCACGGATTTTTTATAACTCTTCAGAGCCACATTCGCAAAATCGCCTCTGCGAGGCTTTACTTTGACACTGAAGAAATCAGCATATACTGCCCATTGTCCGCCAGTACGGTGTAGGCTTCCAGCTCGAGATGATCCTGTAAAAATGGAATGGACAGGATCAGAAGTGCATGCTCAGGTGCTTCAAGGAATGCTTCTGCGCCGCCATCCTGACAATTAAGGTCACCGGACAGCATGGCAAGAAGCTGCATGTTCTGTTCCCAGTCTGTAGTATTAGCATAGAGGAATGGATCATAAGCATCCAGGTAGATGGTAGATCCTGCAAGATCACTGTCACGACTGAATTGCTCCTGTACAAAGGTCTGAAGGTCATTACTTCTGGCACCACGTACATTATCACAGTAATTATTCCAGACAAAGACGGCAGTTCCAGCCAGCAGTACAAGGCTGATCAATAGTCCGGCAAAGCCCGCCACATGTTTCTCTGTAAGCACGGTTGTAAGAAAGGTCGCCACAAAGACGGCAGCCAGCATACATAATGGTACGATACAGGGATATACATACCACATTAATTTGGTGGATACCAGTGAGAATCCGAGGAATGGAGCGAAGAACCAAAGCAGGATTCCAGTGAGATCCACATTGGGAAGCGGCGTATCCACAGGACGCAGCGGACGGATCCACAGGCAGATCAGTCCGATGATCACGATCAGGGTTAACCATCCGTAGATGTAGTCAAAATTCCAGAAGATGGAAGTCCAGTAAAAAGAAAATGGGAATCCATGTCCTTCCAGACCACCGGCTGCAGTCCGACCGGCAATGTCCGCTTCATACATATTCTGGAAAAAGGTAATGCCATCGTACTGATAACGGCAGATGCCCCAGATCAGGATCGGCAGTACCGCACAGGCAATGAAAATGATCCAGCGTTTTGGCTTTTGATGAAACAATTCTTTTGTCAGCAGAAGGAAGAGCCCTCCTACGGCTGCAATCATTCCGGCGTGAAAGCTTTTGGTCAGAAATGCCAGGGAGAAGAACAATCCGCAGGCATAGAGCCAGCGACCGTTATCACGGACTTTCAGCATACAGAGCATGGAAAGGGTGAACAAAAGCAAGTACAGACTGTCTGCGTCTCCGGCCCGTGCCAGATGCGCTTTGAATGGAAAATAGTTGGCGCATAAAAAGACCATGGTCAGCAGGGATGCCAGACGGCTGTATTTTCTGGCAAATAATCCGGTAAAGATGACAGTCAGAAGATAAAACAAAGCGGAGAAGAAGCGAAGTCCCACTGCATTGTATCCGCAGAGCACAAATCCGGCTGCAACACTTAGAAAGGAAAGCGGCGGTTTTACATTCCAGTAATCCGGTTTTCCCAGATAAGTGTTGACCAGAAATTGTTTGTTTTTCAGCATTTCATAGGCAGAGATGCCATGGCGAGCTTCGTCCCAGGAGTCGATTGCTTTCACACCGAGACAACGAAAACAAAGGAAGGCTGCCACTGCACAGAGCAGAGCAAACCAGAGCCAATAGTATTTTTCGGTGATCTGTAGTAGAGTTCTATTTATTTTTTTCAAGGAAATTCCTCCAGAATCTTTTTGTTCAATATAGCATGTTACAGACGAAAAGTAAATGTCGCCTTATCTATTAAGATTCGTTTAAGAATGGCAGAAAATATTGAAAATAAAGGATTTGCAGTATATAATGCAGAAACAAATCGGACAGGAGATGAGGCAATGGATGCAAAGACCAGAAAAAATATAGAATATTTGATAATCCTGCTGATCAGTGCTGCCGTGCTTGCAGTAGGCTGGAGCAATCGGAAGACCATCGCAGGCTGGGGCAATCAGAATACAGAAGATACCATGCCGGTGACAGATGACGCAGCAGAAAAGGAAGATCTGATATTGGAGATCAATTCTGTAGAAGATTATCTGACATTTGTACGGAGCGTGAATAAAGGAAATACATATAAAGGACAGTATGTGAATCTGAATGCAGATCTGGATCTGGCAGAGGTGGAAGAGGATCTGGTTATTGGAAATGCAGAAAATACGCAGTATTGTTTTCAGGGAATCTTTGATGGAAATGGACATCATCTGAGCAATGTGATGATCACATCGGATACAGATGCGGGACTGTTCCGCAATCTGGAAGGTACGGTGGCAAATCTGCAGGTGGAGAGTGGTGACTTTTCGGCACCGTTGGCAGGAGCCATTGCATCCAATACAAGACTGGGTTCCTGCATTTTGAACTGTGGAAGTCTGGCAACTGTGAACGGACAGCTGGCACCGGAGCAGGAAGGGAAGACCCTGCTGACAGGGGAGAGTCGCGGTGAGATCCGGAACAGCTTTGCGCCGGGACAGGAAGAGACGGCAGAGAGTCTCAATCAGGAAGTGCGGGGACTTGACCTGACATGGGGTGTGGATGGTTGGAATCTGTGGGAACAGGAAGATGATGTTCCAGCTCTGACCACAGAATATGCAGATGTGGTGGAAACAGCGACCGCAGAAGTACCAGTCAGTCTGAGTGCAGTCTCCATACAGGGATATTATTCGGCAGAAGATAAGTCCTGGTGCTTTGCAATCCCGGCGGGATATGAGCAGACAGAGCTGGCGGTTACATTTTCCTTTACCGATGGGGATGTGAACCAGTTTACCAGAGAGCCGGGGCAGAAAACATATGAGTTGGAGCATGAAGGCTATACCTATCCCATTACGTATCTGACCGCAGAACATGCGGCGACAATGATGCTGGATCTGGATCGGGAAGATGCGGTTTCTTATCTTGGAGCAGACAAGCAAAATGAAGTACAGGGAACCTGTATGATTCTGGAAACCAATGGAAAGGTCACCCAGACTGCCAGACTTGAGAAAATCAAGGGTCATGGAAATGATTCCTTCCGTGCACCGAAGAAGAGTTACAATTTGTCATTTACAGAGAAACAGAATCTGTTAGGTATGGGTGCAGCAAAAGATTATGTGCTTCTGGCCGCTTACCGTGACAATTCATTGCTTTCTTACAAGCTCACTTATGATCTGGTCAATGAGATCGGTATGGCCTATGCCCCGTCCTCAGAGTTTGTGCATCTCTATATTAATGGAGAATATGAGGGAGTGTATCTGCTGACAGGTAAGATCCAGATTGGAAAGACCCGGTTTGATCTAAAGGATCTGAAAACAGAGACCAAGGAGCTGAACAGCAAAAGTGAACTGCGGGAGTATGCACATACGACCTGGAAAAATGAAGGATTTTACGCCCAGCGAACCTGGTATGAACTGGATCAGACGCCGGAGGATGTGACTGGCGGCTATATTATAGAACTGGATAATGAGGATTATGACCGAACGAAAGCCAATTTTGTCAGTGACCGGAATCTGTCCTTTATGATTCCGAGCATGAACTGGGCATCCCAGAGCCAAGTATATTATATTGCAGATTTCTGGCAGGATTTTGAAAATGCACTGTATGCAAAGGACGGCTACAATGACAAAGGAAAGTATTATACAGACTATATTGATCTGGAATCCTTTGCAGATCAGTGGCTGTTTTACGAACTGAATGAAGAAAACAGTGTGAATTCCAGTGTGTATTATTATAAGGATTCGGATACTTGTGGGGATGGGAAATTGCATGCCTCCTGGCCATGGGATATGGAGCATTCTCTGGCAAGAGAAGGAGGAGCAGCCTCCAGCTGGTTTGCGGCTGCATCGGATCTGAAGCCGGAGGGCTATTGGATGCAGTTTTATCATCACAGAGATTTTGCAGAGGCAGTCTACAAGGAGTGGATGACAAAATTTGTTCCAGCTCTGGAAAAAGCACTGAATCCGGAGACAGGATATGATCCGGACGGCATCAGTTCACTGGACTGGTATCTGGGGTATTATGGAACGGATGCGCAGATTAATGAAAGCCGCTGGAATGGATCTGGTTTTGCAGAAAAACTGGAGAAGATCCGCAGGATCTATACAGTTCGTCTGGATTTTCTGACAGAAGCACTGAGACTTTATGATACGGATTACATTTATTTTTATAAAGAGAACGGGATTCTCTATGGTGTAAATGCACAGGAAGAGTCGATTCCGGTGGAAAATCCATGAAAAAATACTGGAACTTGTAATCAATTCCTAATAATGCTATAATAATTCCAAATACAGCGTGCCAAAGGGCGTAGTCTGCCTTTTGCACTGTCAAAATGGAAGAAAATGAATACTATGGAGGAAATTTCATGAGAACCTATCTCGTAACCGGAGGAGCCGGATTTATCGGTTCCAATTACATTCACTACATGTTCCGTAAATATGGAGACACTATCCGCATCATCAATGTGGACTGCCTGACCTATGCTGGAAACCTGGAGAATCTGAAGGATGTGGAGAATCAGCCGAACTATACATTTGTAAAAGCTGATATCTGTGACAGCGCAGCCATCACGAAGATCTTTGATGAGAATGATATTGACCGTGTGGTACATTTTGCAGCAGAGAGCCATGTAGACCGCAGTATCAAGAACCCGGAAGTGTTCGTGAAGACCAACGTACTGGGAACACTGGTAATGCTGAATGCGGCAAAGGCTGCATGGGAGCTGCCGGACGGAAGTTTCAAGGAGGACAAGAAATTCCTGTATGTATCCACTGACGAAGTATACGGTTCCCTGGATGATGGAGATAATTATTTCTATGAGACCACTCCGTTCTCCCCGCACAGCCCGTACTCAGCAAGTAAAGCAAGCGGAGATATGCTGACCAAAGCATATTTCGATACCTATAAATTCCCGTGCAACATCACAAGCTGCAGCAACAACTACGGACCGTTCCAGTTCCCGGAGAAGCTGATCCCGCTGGTGATCAACAATGCATTGCAGGGAAAATCGCTGCCGGTATACGGTGACGGTAAAAATGTCCGTGACTGGCTCTATGTAGACGATCATGCGAAAGCAATTGACATGGTTCAGGAGAAAGGCAAGCTGGGCGAGCGTTATAACATCGGCGGACACAACGAGAAGCAGAACATCCAGATTATTCACATTATCCTGGATACCCTTCAGGAGATGCTGCCGGATGGAGATCCAAGAAAAGAACTGGTAAGCGACAAGCTGATCACTTACGTGACTGACAGAAAAGGACATGACCGTCGTTATGCTATCGCACCGGACAAGATCAAAGCAGAGATCGGCTGGTATCCGGAGACCATGTTTGAAGAAGGAATCAAGAAGACCATTCAGTGGTTCTTTGAACATGAGGACTGGATGAAAAATGTAACCAGTGGTGATTATCAGAAATATTATGAAGAAATGTATAAAAATAAATAAAAACCTGGCAGTACCGGCGGTCGGAATTCTGATCGCCGGACTGGCGCTTTTTGCAGGCAGAAGTGTGCAGCCGGAGAATGGCTTCACGCTGAACCAGTATCATAATGCAGATGCCAAATTTATCGGGGATCACATTATTACCAGCGTGGATGAGCAGATCCGTATTCTTGATCTGGAGGGACAGGAGGTTCGCCGATTTGAAGGAACACAGGCATCCTGGATCTACGTGATGGAGGATGATGGAGGCAATGAGCCTGCAGCAGAATCCCAGACAACTGCAGCAGACAGCTATACAGTTGCATACAGCAATCACAGCAATGAGACCCACATTCTGAAACTTACATCTGATGCAGAGCTGATGGATGATCAGGTGGCAGTTACCACGGATACACTGGCCATTGATCCAATCCTGGTACAGATCGATGATGGATATCTGCTGACCAACACAGAGATCGACGGAACCATCAATAATCCGTCACCGGATGGAGACAATGGAATCTATACGGTAAGGCTGTATCATTCGGATGATCTGGTCAACTGGGAATATATGACAGATATCATCAGCAGAAAGCAGAATCTGGAAGATGGAGATATTCGTTATCTCGATGGAACACTTTATTATTTCTTTGAGATGGAAGATTATGACAAGGGGCCTTCGAAGATCTGCGTCATGGAATCCGCTGATCATGGAATGACCTGGAGTGAACCGAAAACACTGCTTCCCAATGAGGCAGATAATGAGATGGCGTCCTGCGAGAAGACTGCGGATGGCTGGAGATTATATGTGAGCAGTGATCTGGCATGCGTGGGCGAAAGCTATCAGGGAGCCAGTGTTTATTATTGCGATTATACAGATGAATTTGAACCGGTGGAGCTGTATGTGAAATCAGCCATGCCGGATAATGAGTCAGTGAGACTGTACGAAGTAAAAGAAGAGGACGGAAAGCTGTATTTCTTATTTGCAAGAAATTTTCTGACAGACTGTGATTTTCTGCTTCGTGCCATGGACTCGGAATAAAAAATAAAAACCAAAGGGGGACTTAATCAATGAAAGGAATTATTCTGGCAGGAGGTTCAGGAACCAGACTTTATCCGCTGACCAAGGCGGTATCTAAACAGATTATGCCGGTATACGACAAACCGATGATCTACTATCCATTGTCGATCCTGATGCTTGCAGGAATCCGTGAAGTTCTGATCATCTCCACACCGAGAGATCTTCCGGTGTTTGAAGAACTGTTAGGAGACGGAAGTCAGCTGGGAATGAGATTTGAATATGCAGTGCAGGAACAGCCAAGAGGACTGGCAGATGCATTTATCATTGGTGCTGACTTTATTGGAAAAGACAGTGTGGCCCTGATTCTTGGAGATAATATTTTCTATGGACAGAGCTTTTCACAGGTACTTAGAAGAGTAGCAGCTCAGGAGAGCGGTGCTACGATCTTTGGTTACTATGTACGTGACCCAAGAGAGTACGGTGTGGTTGAGTTTGACGAGAATGGCATGGCTGTTTCCATCGAGGAGAAGCCGGAACATCCAAAGTCAAACTATGCAGTACCGGGACTTTATTTCTATGATAATGATGTAGTTGAAATCGCGAAAAATGTAAAGCCGTCTGCAAGAGGTGAGATCGAGATCACCAGCATCAACAACGAATATCTGAGAAGAGGAACTCTTCATGTGGAGACTCTGGGCCGTGGATTTGCATGGCTGGATACCGGCAACCATGATGCTCTTCTGGATGCAGCAGATTTCGTAGCAGCATTCCAGAAACGTCAGGGACTTTATATCTCCTGTATCGAGGAGATCGCATTCCGAAGAGGATTTATTGATAAGGAGCAGCTTCTGAAGCTGGCTGAGCCGCTGATGAAGACTGCATATGGCCAGTATCTGACAGATGTGGCAAATGGACTGTAAGGAAGGACGTAAAAAATGGGAAAGATAACAGTAGAGACCTGCGATATTGAAGGACTGAAGATCATCACTCCGACTGTATTTGGTGATGAGCGTGGATATTTTATGGAGACATATAATTATAATGATTATAAAGCAGCCGGTATTGATATGGAGTTTGTTCAGGACAACCAGTCTGCATCCAAGAAAGGTGTGCTGCGTGGTCTGCATTTCCAGATCAATTATCCGCAGGATAAGCTGGTTCGCGTAGTCAGCGGAGAAGTATTTGATGTGGCAGTAGATTTAAGACCGGGTTCCAAGACCTATGGAAAATGGTTTGGTGTACTTTTATCTGCAGAAAATAAAAAGCAGTTCTTTATTCCGAAAAATTTTGCACACGGATTCCTGGTGCTGTCTGATTATGCGGAATTTGCTTACAAATGCACCGATTTCTATCATCCGAACGATGAGGGCGGACTGGCATGGAATGACCCGGATATTGGAGTTGAATGGCCGATTCCGGAAGGCATGGAGCTGACCATTTCCGAGAAGGATCATAAATGGGGCGGCATCAAAGAACTGAAAAAGTAAGGAGAGAATAGATGCTCCGAATGTTAAGAGATTTCTGGACCAACAGGAAGCTGATCTGGAAGCTGGCAAAGAATGATTTCAAGACCAGATATGCAGGTTCCTATTTTGGCGTGGTATGGGCAATGGTCCAGCCTGTCGTGATCGTTCTGGTATACTGGTTTGTATTCCAGATCGGTCTGAACAATGCCACTGCCGAGTTAAAACAGGGCATTACGGTGCCCTTTGTTCTCTGGCTGGTCAGCGGTATCGTACCGTGGTTTTATTTTTCAGAGAGCTTAAGTAACGGTACCAATGCGTTGCTGGAATATAATTATCTTGTTAAAAAAGTGGTCTTCAACATCGACATTCTGCCGCTGGTGAAGACCATTGCGGCGTTGTTTATTCATGCGTTTTTCGTGCTGTTTATGCTGCTTTTGTTTGCACTGTATGGATATTATCCGGGACTGCACACTCTGTGGGTGGTCTATTTCAGCGGCTGTCTGATGATCTTTGTGACGGGACTCTGCATGCTGACCAGTTCACTGGTGATCTTTTTCCGTGATTTGAGCCAGATCATCAATATTTTCCTTCAGGTAGGTATCTGGATGACACCGATCATGTGGTCACTGGAGGATCTGCTTGCCAAATATCCAATCCTGGCAGTATTAAAACTGAATCCGCTTTGCTATATTGTCTATGGTTACCGGGAAGTATTGTTCGGCTCCGGTTCTATAGCCGGGCTTGGCTGGATGAATATTTATTTCTGGGCAGTAACGATCGTGACCTGGATCGTAGGAAGCGGAGTATTCCGTCGACTGAAAGTTCATTTTGCAGACGTACTGTAAGAGAAGGAGAATCATGAGCAGCGAAGCGATTAAGTTAGAGCATATTACAAAAGTATACAAATTATATAACCGTAACCGTGACCGTCTGAAGGATTCTCTGGGACTCACTAAGAAGAAATGCTACACTGAGCACTTTGCGCTCAAGGACGTGAGCATGGAGATCCATCAGGGAGAGACGGTGGGAATCATTGGTGTCAATGGTTCCGGTAAATCAACGATCCTGAAGATCATTACCGGTGTGTTAAGTCCGACCAGCGGAACGATGGAGATCAATGGACGGATCTCTGCCCTTCTGGAGCTGGGAGCCGGTTTTAATATGGAATATACAGGTCTGGAAAATGTGTACCTCAACGGCACCATGCTTGGTTTTTCAGAGGAGGAGATCAATGACAGACTGCAGGCAATCCTGGATTTTGCAGATATCGGCGAATTTATCCATCAGCCGGTGAAGACCTATTCCAGTGGTATGTTTGTACGTCTTGCATTTGCAGTGGCTATCAATATTGATCCAGAGATCCTGATCGTGGATGAGGCACTTTCAGTTGGAGACGTATTCTTCCAGGCAAAATGTTATCATAAATTTGAAGAGTTCAAGAAGCTGGGCAAGACCATTCTGTTTGTCAGCCATGATCTGACCAGCATTGCAAAATATTGTGACAGGGTTGTCCTTCTGAACAAAGGTGTGAAGCTGGCAGAAGGGTCACCTCGTGATATGGTCAACATGTATAAGAAGCTTCTGGTCCATCAGCTTGACGAGGATACCCTGGAGGATGTGAATGGAAAGAGTGCAATCAATGAGCATGTGGAAGATGGAAAAGCATGGAAAGAGCACTTTGAGATCAATCCAAAGCTGTTAGATTATGGTGAAAAACAGGCAGAGATCGTAGATTTTTGTATCATTGACCAGTACGGTCAGTATTCCAGTATTATTGAGAAGGGATCCACCTGTCAGATCAAGGCAAAGCTCTACTTCCATGAGCAGGTGAAGAACCCGATTTTTACGATCACGATCCGTAACAAGCAGGGTACGGATATTACAGGAACCAATACCATGTTCGAGCGCGTGGAGACAGGTGTCGTGGAAGCCGGTGAGAGCCGGATCGTTACCTATACCCAGCGGATCGACCTGCAGGGAGGAGATTATCTGATCTCCCTTGGCTGTACAGGATATGTGGGTGATGAGTTCCGGGTATACCACCGGCTGTATGATCTGGTGGGAATGACTGTATTGTCTGATAAGGATACGGTTGGTTTTTATGATATGAATTCGGCAATCACCGTTGAAAAGGCGTGAAAGGCGTAACACATGCAGGAACAGATTGGAAAAGTAACGATTCAATATAGAGAAGAAGAAATACTTCTTCAGACAGAGGCTTTGGAAGATGCTAGAATCCGGGAATTGCTGGCAGAAGGGTATGACTGCCGTCAGCAGCAGTCACCGGACTGGCCGGTACTCTATCACCTGTCCCATCTGCGGGCAAATCTGACCCAGTGGCTTCCTGTAAAGAAGACCGACCGGGTGTTGGAATTTGGTGCAGACAGCGGAGAACTGACGGGTGGTTTTGCAGGAAAGGCAGCAGAGGTGATCTGTCTTGAGGAGAACTTCAGCCGGTGTAAACTGTTGGCAACCCGACATCAGGATGTGGATAATCTCGTTGTCTACGCAGGAGATCTGTGGAAAAACCTGGAACAGATCGAAGGCAATTTTGACTGGATCATAGCACCGGGTATCTTAAGTGAGGCTCAAAGGTATTTTGCAGGAGAGGATCCGCAGGTGCAGGCATTGAAGATTCTTAAGAAGCGGTTACATCCAAAGGGACATCTGGTGCTTGCGGTGGATAACCGGTTTGGTATGAAATACTGGGCAGGAGCTATGGAGCCGCATACAGGACGTTATTTTGACAGTCTGGAAGGAAATGGAAGTACATGTTCCAGAAAAGAGCTGGAAGTTCTTCTGGAAAAGAGTGGTCTTGGGGAGTATCGGATGTATTATCCGTACCCGGAGCGCTGGTTTCCGATGAGTATGTATTCAGATCACTGGCTCCCGGGTGCAGGAGAGCTGAATCAGAACCTTCGGAATTTTGAAGGAGAGCGTCTGGTTCTGTTTGATGAAGAAAAAGTATATGACCAGATCATTGCGGATGGAAGATTTCCGGAATTTTCCAATACATTTCTGATCGTGGCAGGACCGGAACGCACGGATCTGCCGGTCTATGTAAAATATTCCAATGACCGGGCAAAAGAGTTTATGATTCGGACAGATATCCTGAAGACAGAGGATGGCTGTCAGGTGAGAAAAGTTCCGGTAAGCCAGGAAGCAAAAGCGCATGTAACAGCTATGAAGCACTGGGAAGAAGTGCTGGGCACACAGTATGCGGCGGCTTGCGTGAAGGTGAACCGCTGCGAATTAAAAGAGGATGCGGCATACTTTGAATTTTTAAGTGGACATACACTGGAAGAGCGGCTGGATGACCTGCGGGCACAGAAAGAATATGGAAAGCTGGCTGAAGCGCTGCAGGAATACAAGAAGTTACTGCTAGAATGTCTGCAGCAGGAGTTACAGCCATTTGCAGTCAGTCCGAAGTTTGTGGAAATGTTCGGCACAGCAGATTTTAAGAAAGCATATCTGGGCGCACCGGTCAACAATCTGGACTGGATCTTTGGAAATCTCATGGAGACCGAAGATGGTACACAGATCATTGACTATGAGTGGACCTTTGATGTTCAGGTTCCAGTGGAATACCTGATCTGGAGAGCGGTCTCTCTTTATCTGCACAGCAGAAGCGAGCTTAAGCAGATGGGATATCTGGCACAGCTAGGCATCTCCACAGAAGAAGAGAAGATATTTGAGGAGATGGAACATCATTTCCAGCTCTGGCTGCTGGGTGGAACCGTGACGATCGGTGCACAGTATCTTCACACGGCAGGAAGAACCTGGAAGTTGGAGCAGCTTCTGAAAAATGCGAAAAAAGACCAGATTCAGGTCTATACAGACTGTGGACAGGGATTTTCAGAAAACAATAGTTTCTGGATTGAAACCGAACCTGACAAGGAAGGGCTGATCCGGCTGACGATTCTGCTTCCTGCAGGATGTAAGGCTGTGCGGCTTGACCCGGCAGAAGAGACCTGTCTTGTAAAGGTCAGACGGATATTAGGGGAACTGGGAGGTTCTTATGAACTGCCCTGGAGTCATAACGGAAGAGAGCTGGAGAACACAGGCATCGTCTACACCACAGAAGATCCGCAGCTTCTGATCAGTGGGATCGTGGAAGGAACAAGCAGACTTTATGTGGAGCTGAGTGTTCAGACCATAAGCCCGGATGCAGCTTATGCCTGCATGAATCTTTTGAACCGGGTGCGTAGAGCAGAGAGACTTTACAACAGTGCGCCATTTAAGCTGCTGAAGAAATTAAAGAGGACAGGAAAATGAGTGAAGAGAACAAGAAGGCAGAACTGCCTGCACACAGAGACAAGCGATTTGACGGGGTGAGGGATACCTGGTACTGGAAGCTGTCAAAACCGGTGCGGGTAGTGGTACATTTTGTGATCCGTACCAGAAATGCCTATATTCATTACGGTGGATTCAAAGGAATGTACCGCCGCTGGAAACAGAAAAAAGGAGAAGCGTCCAAGCGTCTGGATTTTGGAACAAAATCTTTCCCGAATGCAGAGGAGAGACGCAGAGAGGAAGAGACTGTATTTCCAAGAGAGATCAAGATCAGTGTTCTGGTGCCTCTGTACAATACCCCGGAGAAGTTCCTGCGGGAAATGATCGATTCTGTAGTGACACAGACCTACAAGAACTGGGAACTGTGTCTGGCAGATGGAAGTGATGACAAGCATACAGATGTGGGCAGGATCTGTCAGGAGTATATAGAGAAAGACAGCCGGATCAAATATCAGAAGATCGAGAAGAACTTGGGAATCTCCGGGAATACCAATGTATGTTTTTCCATGGCAACCGGTAATTTTATTGGCCTTTTTGATCATGATGATGTGATGCATCCAAGTCTGCTGTTTGAGTGTGTGAAAACAGTCTGTGAGAAAGATGCAGATTATGTTTATACGGATGAGGCGACCTTTACCTCTCCGAATCTTGATGATCTGATCGTACTGCATTTTAAGCCGGATTATTCTCCGGATAATCTGCGTGCCAACAATTATATCTGCCATTTCTCCATGTTTGACGCAGATCTGCTGAAGAAGACCGGGTTATTCCGTCCGGAGTATGATGGAAGTCAGGACCATGATATGATCCTTCGCCTGACCGAAGAGGCAAAGCATGTATGTCATATTCCGAAGATCCTCTACTATTGGAGATCCCATCCGAATTCAGTGGCAGCTGATATTGGTGCCAAGACCTACGCCATTGACGCGGCCAAGAGAGCAGTTCATGATCATATGCGTGATTATTATGGAATTGAAGTGGAAGTGGAGAGCACTCGTGCATTCCCGACTATTTTTCAGATCAAGTATCCAATCAATGGAGAGCCGTTGATCAGTATTGTAATTCCGAATAAGGATCATGTGGAAGATTTGAGACGCTGTATTACTTCTATTGAGAAGAAATCTACCTGGAAAAATTATGAGATCGTGGTAGTGGAAAATAACAGTGTGGAACAGAGCATCCGTGATTACTACAAAGAACTGGAAAGTGATCCAAAAGTAAAGATTGTAACCTATGAAGGTGGGTTCAACTATTCCAGGATCAACAATGCGGGAGTTAAAGAGACAAAAGGAGAGTATCTGCTGTTCTTGAACAACGATACGGAAGTGATCAGTCCGGACTGGATGGAGCAGCTTCTTATGTATGCACAGCGTAAAGATGTTGGTGCGGTAGGAGCAAAGCTTTATTATGCGGACAATACGATCCAGCATGCTGGCGTGGTGATCGGGCTGGGAGCTCATCGTTCTGCAGGACATACCCATTATAAGATGCCAAGAGAGCACCTGGGTTATATGGGAAGACTCTGTTATGCACAGGATGTGACAGCTGTCACAGGAGCCTGCCTGATGGTGAAAAAGAGCATTTATGAGGAAGTGGATGGCCTTGATGAGTCATTTACCATTTCCCTTAATGATGTGGATCTGTGCCTGAAGATCCGGGAAAAAGGATATCTGAACATTTTCACTCCATTTGCGGAGCTGTATCACTATGAATCCAAGACCCGCGGCATGGAAGAGGGAGAAAAACTTCGTCGTTATGAACGGGAATGCGCACATTTCCGGGATAAATGGAAAGAACAGTTAGATGCGGGAGATCCGTACTATAACCCGAATTTTTCACTGGATTATTCCGATTTTACCCTGCGCTTTTAGAGGAGAGACATGAAGAGATTAGAACGGGAGAAAGTCATAAGGGGAGCATATCGCAGTGCAATCTTGGCACTGACCATCTGCTGTGTATTCCTGGGAGCAGTGCTTGTAGTGCATGAGCTGGCCCGGGAGTATGAAGTGAAAAAACTGAATGCAAAGCTGGATGCAAAGGGAGTTGTTCAGAATGATGAAGGGCTCTACAGCAGTGTGCAGTTGTTTCTGCCGGAGGAAATCTATGTGGCTTCTGGTGTGACCATAGAACTTTATAACAATCAGATCTCTTCTCTTGGAACAAGGATCGAGGACTATAATGTGAAATGGACCTGCGCAGTAGGAAAAAATATGCAACGCAAATTCTCCATTACCGGAACGGATGATCTGGAGGGAGATTACCCGCTGATCTTTACTATTTTTGATGATAATGGTGCACAGGTGGCGACTGCTTCTACTACTTTGAAGATCGTGGAAGATCTTCCGGAAGAGAAGAAGAGTTTTTCACTGCTGACTATCGGTGACAGTCTGTCCTGCAATACTGCCACGTATGAGAGGCTCAATGAACTGACGGATAATAAGATTATTTATATGGGAACCCGTGGTGTGGGTGGTTCCTTGACGGAAGCCAGAAGAGGTTTTTCTGCTGCTAACTATCTGACGGACGCACCTTACACCATGGAAGAACCACATGAGAAGGTACAGCCTTTCTACAATGAGAAGACTGGCAGTTTTGACTGGAAATATTATACGGAAAAGACAGGATTTCACCCAGATGCAGTGGAATTGTTCCTGGGAACCAACGGACTGGCGGAAGATCCGACAGAAAATGGTGATAATATTGTTGCTATTGTGAAAGATATCCATGAGACAGATCCGACACTGCCGATCTATCTGGTACACACGATCTATCCTGCCAATCAGGATGGTATCGGTTCCTGGAATAATAAGGGGCAGGCTCTGTATGGAGACCGCTATAAGTATGATGAGGATCAAAAGGTATTTCATCTGATGACTTATCTGGAAGAAACACTGAAGGATGAGAACTATCTGTATTTTGTTCCGGCGTCGATCTGCCATGACAGTGCCAACAATTTTGATACGGAAGAAGTTCCAGTCAACCCTCATTCTGATGAGATGATGGAAGTACCTACAGATGCAGTTCATCCGGGAAGAGCAGGATATGAACAGATTGCAGACTGTCTCTACAGTGTGATCTGTGGAACAAAAGCAAAATGGGAGTAAATAAGTAAGATGAAAAAATTAATAGAACAGATGATTAAATTTGGATTTGTTGGATTCCTGTGTTTCTTCATTGATTGGGGAATCATGGTATTCCTGACCGAAGTATTTGGCATTAACCCGCTGATCTCCAGTACTATTTCTTTTACAGTATCTGTGACAGTGAACTACATCTTAAGTGTTACGTTTGTATTTGAGACCGATAAAAATGCCAATAAAGGCAGCCAGTTCGTAATCTTTGTCCTGCTGAGTATTGTAGGACTGGGAGTGAACGAACTGTGTATGTGGCTGGGAACCGATCTTCTCGGTATCCACTATATGATCACCAAAGTCGGTGCGACCGCAGTGGTGATGGTGTATAACTTTATTACCAGAAAAATCTTTATTGAGAAGAAGTAGGTTGCAAAACCTGATATCAGCCTGAAGCGATGATATAAAAACTCGACGGATTCTATAACAGCCCGAGATGGTAGCATAAAAGCTCGTATGAATAATTAGCATAGCCCGGAATGATGACATAAAAGCTCGTATGACGTGTATCGGACAGAGAAGCCCTGCTGTACTGCCTCGTTACGTACACTAAAGTGTACGCACCAGTCAGCACACCAGAACTTCTCAGTCCGCTCCAAGTCATACAGCGCAGTTTATTGTCATCGTTCCGGGCTGTTGTTGTTTATGCGAGCTTTTATGCTGTTGCCCCGGGCTGTTTTGGAGTTATGCGAGCTTTTATATCATCGTTTCGGGCTGTTTTGGGTTATTATACTGTTATAAAATTGGATTTCGTATTTTCGATTATTTTTCAAGTGTTGTAGTAAAACATGCGTTTTCTTCGTTTATATAGGTACAAGAAGTAAATATTTCAGAAAAGGAAAAGGGGATATTTTATGAAAAGAACAATCAGCATATTATTGGCAATGGGAATGGTAGTTGGAATTTTAAGCGGCTGTGGGGGAGATGCAGTGACACAGGAAGCTGCGGGAACTCCGGTACAACAGACAGATGAGCCACAGATCCAGATGGATGAGACGGATGGCTCTGACGATATGGTAACATTGCCAGATCTTACGGAATCTCATCCGATCGCGAATCCGCCATGTGTGATGGTAGATGGGATTCTATATCAGGATACGGGATTTGTCGACAGTATGGTCGGATGTGGGAACATGGATGGTGTGATTGATTCAGCCGTAGATGCAACGGAATTGCCATCAGAAAATAATCAGTCCAATTTTGGAACGGGTATGAGTTATCAGAGAAGTTCGGAAGGGCAGTTGATTGTATATGTGGATGAAGAACCGAGAATTTTCCGGGATATTAATTCTACTGATACCACAATTCCGGAGGAAGTACTGCATTTTACAGCAAAAGTAAAAGAAGTAAATGATGGAAACCTGTTGGTCACTTATGTATCTACCGCTGAAGGATTCCTTGAACTGCCAGAAGGCGATTATGTGATTCCCAAAGATAATCTGCAGGATGAGGTACAGGTGGGAGATACGGTGGAAATCTGGACAAATGGGATAATTCTGGAAACTTATCCGGCACAGATTGGACTTGCGTACCGAATTGAAAAGGTGGGGTGAGACTAAGGAGAATAGTTTCTTCATGAAATAAGTATTTGACATAAAAGTAGTTGGATGCTACTATAATATCAAAAGGTGCTACCGATAGACGATTAGCCCTGTAGATAATTAGTTATAGTAACCGCTCAGTCTGGCAGGACAATGGGCGGTTATTTTTGTGTCTTGGAATCACGCGAGCCACGTGAATAACCAAGACTGTAGAAAGTCACACAAAGGCATATAATGCCGATGAGGTTATCAATGGTCAGCATGAGCAAGTCCTCTGTATCAAAGATTTCCTTAAGGATTTCTATGTAAGCAGAGGTCACAGTCTTCTGTTAGAAGGACTAACCGCCTACCGTATTGTAGGTAACACCAGTCATAGTATAACAAATATGTACTTAGAATACAACAAAAAGCATAGATGAAAAAACAAAGAATTTTCAATCTGGAATTTATATAAATGACAAAGAAATTTGTCAAAAGCATTGACAAGGATAATTGTCAATGCTATAGTAATGATGACAAGAAAAGTTGTCAAAGGAGCAATGAATATGCCATTACGAAATCAGTTAAAAGAACATCGTTCCAGGATGAGAATCAATCAGACAGAGCTTGGAAAGCTTGCAGGGGTATCGAGACAGACTATCAGTCTGATCGAGAGAGGAGATTATTCACCGTCAGTGGCGCTGGCATTGAAGCTGGCGAAGATCTGTGGAGTTCAGGTAGAAGACATATTTCAGTATGAGGAGGATGAGTCATGAAACAGGAGAAGAAGGTCAACAGTTATCTTAGAGGTATTAAAATTATTGCCCTAGCCTGTGTAATTGGCGGCGTGATTGGTGGAGTGACCGGGGCGATTCGCTTTGTGTTACTGTCACGGGGAGTTGCGGTGAGCGGAGACTGGGTATTACAGCAGATCCGAAGTCAGCTGGTTCCAATCCTGGGTATTATTTTTGCAGTGACCGTGATATTGGAGGAACTCTGTTTCCATAAACTGAAAGGAATCTGTGAAAAACAGATAACAGCAGAAGATGAGGAATGTGATCAGCTGGAATATGAGGAAGAAAAAACAGGAGCATTTGGTACAAATCTGAATGTACTGTCGCAGGTTGTAAGCATTTTCTTCCTGACATTCGGTTATTCCATGAAATACATTGAAACAGATGATCATGCCTATTCATTTCTTGTTGCATGTGTCATATTTGTTGTCTCTTTTATTTATATTTATTTCTGGCAGATTCGATTTGTCAAACTGCTTCAGAAGACACATCCGGAGAAAAAAGGAGATCCATCTTCAGCGAAATTCCAGGAGCAGTGGCTGGAAAGCTGCGATGAGGCAGAAAAAGAGGTAATCTACCAGAGTGCTTATAAGGCATATGTGACCATTAACCGAACGATCCCGTTGATTCTGATCGTTGTGATGGTTGCAAATCTCTATTTTGACACCGGAATGATGGCAGTGGTGGTTCTGGCGGTAGTGTGGATGCTGGCACAGTTTACTTACACCGGTAACTGCGTGAAGATGAAGAAGAACAGTTTGCTGTTTCAGAAAAATAGGGTATAATGAAAAAGCAGGACAGGAGGGCGTGCAGATGGGAATATATGCATCAGTCCTCCACGATGTCTCGGTTAAACTGTAGAATCATTACATGTTACCGGTAACTTACACGCTTTATTCATCTGATTTCTACTTTGAATCCCAGTTCATTACATATTCTTTTTCGCCAGTGAATTCATCTATCTGGTCACATTGAATAGTAAACCCTTCTCTTTGGTAGAAAGATATTGCCCTGACATTCTTCTGATATACGTTTAACTGTAATCTGACTTTTTTATCCTTCATATAATCCAGCAAAATTTTACCTATGCCATGTGACTGCATTTCATCAGAAACAAAAATACCTTCTATGTATTCATCGTTTATTCCTACAAATCCTTGAATTATTTTATCATCTTCATACACGTAAACTTCTGCCTGCGGGAACATTTCTTTCACAACTTCATAATTATTTGTCCAGTATTGTTCAGGGATAAAATAATGTGCTTTCAGATTGGTTTTTAACCATATGTCAGCGACTCTATTTATATCTGTTTTCTGCAACTTTCTAATCATTTCAAGTTATTCTCCATCATATTGCTATACTCACAAATCCCGATTGATTAATAACCCCAATTGATTATATCCCAACTCTTTTTATTTGCCGTTTTCACTAAATGCCATTGCCAGTTGGTATATGTATCATTAGGATTGAATCCACCATCTCCACCTTTTTCGTCTGTATCAAAGGTTGATAATACTACAATAAGTTCTTGGTTATTCTCTTTGTGATATTTCTCAATTTCTTCTGCAAATCTGTTTTCAACATCCTCGTCATAGCGAAGTTCAGTAAGTGTGCAACCTTCAAAATCTTTTGCAAATTTTTTCTCTATGACATCAAATGCTTCGTTAATTGAATTTTCATCATAGAGTGCAGAGTAACCAACAACACGATTAACATTTGAGATATTTCCTCTGTTTCCAGTCAATACAAGGACTGCTGCCACACCTAAAATTACGCATACAGCACATATCGCAATGATTCTTTTCTTCTTCATACAATCACACTCCTCATATCCAAATCATATATGACAGTTGTATATTAAGTAAAGCAATTATCTGTTGACAGTGCGTGTATTATAACGCAAAGATTCTTTGACATACAGGCAGTCACTGCTTATGAATCTCGAATTCATCTACCACTTCCCAGCTTTCAGCTTCATAGGTCTTCACTTTCAGGCTGTTGTCGGTGATCTGGATATCGGTCACCTGCGGCTTTTTCAGTTTTTTAGCCACAGCTGCTTCGTTTTGCGCAGTGGGGTTATGGAAAAGACTTCCGCTGGAGGAACTCAAGGTCAGATACATGGTTCCTTCCGGGTTTACGGCCGGGCTTTCATATTCCTTATAACTTCCATCCGCCTGGATAAAGTTGCTGCGCATATAACTGTGGTCATGACCGCACATTACAAGGTCGATGTCATATTTAGAAGTAAAGCTTAAGTAGTAGGGGCGGATTCTCTTCGCATTTTCCAGATAATCCTGATAGGAATTGTAAGGAGAGTAGTGGGAACAGACAATTCTCCATTTCACGTCTGGATTGGCAGCACAGGTATCAGCGATAAACTGCTCATGTTCTCCCCATTTTGTTTCATCGATCACATCCAGGATCATAAAGAGAGTATTGCCGCGGACAAACCAGTAATCCCCATCACCGTCATCATCACAGGTTCCAAGGGTGGATAGATTAGGCAGTGTAAAATGCTCAGAGTACTGATGTCCACCCTGCTCATGATTGCCCTTGACTGGAGCCAGTTCCATACTGTAGAGCACGCCCTGATCGAGGAGTGCTGCATATGCTTCCTGAGCATCATAATTGTTGACCTGGTCACCAAGGGAGACCAGCAGACTGGAATCTGGAAAATGATATTTGATCTTGTTCAGTACCTTATGCCAGATATTTTTCTGAGAATCCAGCTGGTCTAATGGCTTGCCAAGCTGTGGATCACCAATGGCGGTGAATCGTAATGTGTCAGAATCTTCCGGAGCATGAAAGGTATAGGAAGGAGAGAGGTTGTCCCCTTCTCCTACTCGATACAGATAATCCGTTCCGGGAGTCAGATCCGTGACTTTGGCGCGGTTGATATAGTAGCCATCCACTTCCTCAGAGGCAGAAGAGGAAGCATCAAAGACGGATGCATTTGCAAAGTCCGTATCGTCAGCAGAGGTCCAGAAGACCTGGCCGGCTGTCTCGGAAGGGGAGAACCAGGTCAGATTGGCTTCTGAGACCAGAGATCCCGCTGTGACTGACAGATAGCGGATGGAACTGCTGGTGATCAGGGTACTTTTATAGTCTGGAGCAGTGGCCCAGGTTTCATAGCCTTCCAGTGGGTTTCCGTTTTCATCCACAGAAATATCAGTAACCACCGGTGTTTCAACCAGTTCATCATTTCCACAGGCGGTAACGATGAACATCAGCATCAGAATACCGGCTGCCAGAATTCTTTTTTTCATAGATTTGAAAGCTCCTTATATTTTTGATTCTTATTTATATACGATAGTATTCCTACATTAACACCAACGCTGTAAAAAGTAAAGGTTCTTCCCGCGGCAAAAAATAAACATTTCCGGGAAGATTGTATCTTGGCAAATATTTGTATTTATGGCTATAATAAAGAGAAACTGCCTTGCTTGTTGCGTATCCTTCCTAAAACTGCTATAATAGATAAAATCAGTGTCGGAATTTTCTGACGAAATCTATTAAGTGGATACAGACAGGAGAGACAGAGTGACAAAAAAACTGGTACTGTTGTTCAGTGTAGTATTGTTCATTGGCTCCCTCTTTTTTTTCGCATATCCTGAAAAGGAGGAGGAACAGCCGGCAGAGACATTGACTGCAGGTGCCCTGGCGGGACAGGTGAAAGAAGCATCCAGACTGTATAAGCGGCTGGCGAAGACACTGGAAGCGGACCAGGTGAAGCTGTGCTTTGAAGGAGAAGAACTGGCCTGCGACCGGGAACAGATGATATTTTATCTTCCGGTAGACATGGATCTGGAAGAATGGGAAGCAGGTACATTTTCTAATGTGGATGACAGTATCGAGATCCTTCCTATGAAAGACTATACACTGCTTGACAAGCAGGAGACTGTAGCACAGGGATTGCAGATTCCATTTCTGGCATGGAACCGGGAGGGTGGAACCTGCAGGAAAGTGTATGTGGTATTTACAGGTCTTCCTGTGGTGAAGATGGAGACGGCAGCGGATCTTGATATTGATACAGTATTTGCAGGAGCAGTGTCTTTTTATGAAGCCTGTGGACAGGAAGACTGGGTATTGACGTCCGTCTTTGAAGCCCATGAGAGAGGACAGACTACCCGGGCTTATCCGAAGAAAGGATATCGGGTCAATCTGGTGGATGTGACTTCCACAGGCATCAGTCGTAAAAACAAGCAGTCAGTGCTTGGCATGCGAAAGTCGGATTCCTGGATCTTTTATGCAATCTACAGTGACGGCACGAAAGTCCGGGATAAATTTAATACAGAACTCTGGGCCGGGATCGGCGCAGAGGACACACCCTATGATGCTTATTTTGGCACAAAGATGAAATATGTGGAGCTGGTGGTCAATGGAGAGTACCGGGGGCTCTATGGCATCTTTGAACCGGTGGACAAGACGCAGCTGGCGATCACGGATGAGGAATATCTATATAAGCGAACCTACGGACGGGCACTTTCCCAGGAGTTGTTTGATTCCGCCGGACCAGATGATTATCTGACAGTTCTCGGTATGGAGATCAAAGGAAAAAAGGGAAATGGAACATCGCTGGACTGGAAGCAATTGCGGCAGTTTATAGCCATAACAGAAGAGGAAGATGAAGAGTTTGCACAGGATGCACAGCAGCTGCTGGATCTTGATAATGTGGCAGACATCTGGATCTATCTGCAGTTCCTTTATGGAGAGGATAATATTTATAAAAATATGTTCTTTGCTTTTAAAAAGGACACCGATGGGTATCAGGGATACAAGCTGTATCTGGTGCCGTGGGATACGGATCTGACCTGGGGAAATGTCTACGTGGACAGTAAGGAAGAGCTGTATGTGAAATGGGTGCCGGAAAATGCAGATCGATATCTGGAGTGGCCGCTTTTGGATCGTCTGATTGAACTTGATGTGGGTGGAATCCGGGAAAAGATCAAAGATCGTTGGACAGAATTAAGAAGTGGAATTCTGTCAGAAGAATCCATGAATGAGATTTTTATAGAATGTACCCATCAGGTACAGGATTCCGGTGCATTTACGAGGGATGCGGCAAGATGGCCGGACAGCCGTCACGATGCCGATTATGATGGAATGAAGCAGTTTATGAAGGAAAGAACTGAGTTTCTGGATAAAATGATACAACAATGAAACAATAAAAGAAGAGAATTGGAGTTGACAAGATGGAGTCAAAAGTATTTGATCCCTCCCTTATGGAAAACCGGTTCCGGCATGAATTTAAATATTTAAGTACGCTGGGACAACTAAAGACCATACAGGTGCGTCTGACAGGCCTGATCCCTTTGGATCCCCATGTGGGACCGGATGGTATCTACAATATCCGAAGCCTGTATTTTGATGACTATGAGGATCGCTATCTGAAGGAAAATGAAGCCGGTGTGGATCCAAGAGAAAAGTTTCGTATCCGGATCTACAATCACAGCGACAGCCGGATCTCGCTGGAACTGAAGCGAAAGGTTCGGGAGAAGACACAGAAGTTGTCCTGCCCGATCACAAAAGAGCAGTGTGAGATGCTGATGCGCGGGGAGATTCCTGACATTGGTAAGGATGCGCCGCCGGTACTCCAGAAGCTCTGTCTTCTGATGAGGACAAGACTTCTGCGACCGAAAGTCATCGTTGAATATGACAGAGTGCCTTATATTTACCCTCAGGGTAATGTGCGGATTACGCTGGATGAGAATATCCGATCATCGTCAAGGGTCGAGCTGTTTCTGGAAGATCAGATTCCGACCAGACCGATCCTGCCGGCGGGACAGCATATTCTGGAAGTAAAGTATGATGAATATCTGCCGGATTTCATCTACAGAGCCGTGCAGCTTCAGGGACTTCACAGAACCGCATTCTCAAAATATTATTTATGCAGACGTTATCATTTGTAGTAACGTTCAGAGCCATGCACATGTCACATAAATATGCGAATGTGGCTCTGAACAGTTACTATTCTTAAAGAAAAAGGAGATTACATAAGATGGGATTTAAAGACGTATTTAAGAAATCATTTTTAGAAGGATTTACCAGCATGGATATTACTACTGGTAAGATTGCTGCAACCTTGATCGTAACTGCACTTCTTGCATTATACATTTTTGCAATCTATCGTCTGGTTACAAGAAAAGTGTTCTATTCCAAGAATTTTAACATTTCTCTGGCAGTCATGTCGCTGATCACATCAGCAATCATTCTGGCAATGCAGTCTAATCTGGTGATTTCCCTTGGTATGGTAGGTGCCCTGTCCATCGTTCGTTTCCGTACAGCAATCAAGGATCCTATGGATCTGGCGTTCCTGTTCTGGTCTATCAGTATTGGAATCATCTGTGGTGCAGGTCTGTATGAGATCGCATTGGTTACTTCTGTAGGAGTTACCGTATTCATTCTGGTGCTGGATATGCTTCCGGTAGGAAAAGCACCGATGATGCTTGTAGTAAACAGCTCTGAGATGAATGGCGAAAAAGCGGTTCTGGATGTGGTAGGAAAATATGCCCGTTATTACAAAGTAAAATCCAGAAACCTGTCCAAAGGACGTCTGGATCTGGTGATCGAGCTTAAAGTAAAAGAAGAAAGTGCCCTTGTATCTGAAGTGGCAGCACTGGATGGTATGCTCAGTGCATCTATGATCTCCCACGATGGGGAAGTGACATTCTGATATGGGAAATGATCGACTGGCAGCACACGCAGGCCTGGCTCAGCGTGGTTATCAATATGTAAAAGCATATGGAATGGGTAAGCTGTACCGAAAAGCCAGAGAGCATTTTGGAAGAAATGCACTGGAGCGGGGATATCAGGAATGGATGATCCTCAATCGTCCCTCTGAAAGCGAGAAGGAACTGCAGAGAGAACATCATTTTGTCCAGGAACCACTGATCAGTATTGTAGTGCCAATTTATCGTACACCGGAAGTATTTCTCCGGGAAATGATCGAATCGGTACTGAACCAGACTTATGGAAAGCTGGAACTTTGTCTGGCAGATGGAAGTGGAGAGGATGATACGGCAGGGACGGTGATCTGCGAGTATGTGGAGAAGGATCCGAGAGTCCGTTATCAGAAGCTTGGCAGCAATCTTGGGATTGCAGGCAATACCAATGCAGCAGTGAACATGGCAGAAGGGGAGTATGTGGCACTTCTTGATCATGATGATCTGCTGGAAGAGCACGCATTGTTTGAAATTGTCAAATGGCTTCAGAACCATCCAGAGACTGATATGGTCTACACCGATGAGGATAAGGTAACCTTTGATTCAAAGACATATTTTAAACCTCATTTCAAACCGGATTTCAACAGGGAATTGTTAAGAAGCAATAATTATATCTGTCATTTGCTGACAGTGAAGAAAGATCTTCTGATGGAGGCTGGATTATATAAAGAAGAGTTCGATGGTGCACAGGATTATGATCTGATCCTGCGTTGCAGTGAAAAGGCGAAACAAATCGGACACATTCCGCAGGTACTCTATCACTGGAGAAGTCATACAGCATCGACCGCAGCTAATCCTGGAAGCAAATCATACGCTTATGAAGCTGGTCGAAAAGCTGTGGAAGCGCATCTGAAACGAATGGGTGAGGATGCAGTCGTAGAACCCATGGACAATCCGGGATTTTACAGGGTGAATTATCGGGTACAGGGTAATGCAAAAGTCAGTATTGTGCTGATGAATGTAACATCCTTGAAGGACCTTCGCCGGATTATACGGGCGGTCAGCCGTCATCGCTCTTATGGAAACTTTGAGATTCTGGTACTCTGGAATGGTCCGGAGAAAAATAAAGGAATTCTGAATTTTATAAAAGAACATAGACAAATACCTATAAAAGTAGTATATTGTACTAGTGCGCGTAATAATTTTGTAACATTTTCCAGATTGGCTGAGAAGATGGACAGCGACTATCTGTTGTTTCTGGACGGACAGATAGAGAAGGTTTCCAGAGGCTTTTTGGAAACATTTCTGGGAAATGCACAGCGGCCTTATGTGGGAGCTGTGGGTGGCCGGGTCTATGATAACAGCGGCAGACTGGTGGCCGGCGCTAAGATCCTGGATCTGAATGGCCTTGCAGGAGACGCTTTTGAAGGATTAAGGTTCGGATACACAGGATATTTTCATAAAGCGGTTTTGCAGCAGAACTTCCATGCAGTATCTGGAAAAGCAATGATGGTCAGAAGAACATCCTTTCTTCAGGCTGGAGGATTTTCAGAGGAAGTAGAAGACCGATATAAGGATGTGGATCTGTGTCTGAAACTGGAACAGCTTGGATTAAACAATGTCTATGATCCAGGTGTGATTCTGCTCTGCCAGGGCAGAACCCTACAGAAGAAAAAAGCGCAGCGGACAGCAACGGTTTTCCGTAAAAAGTGGAAAGCGTTGCTGGAACAACCGGATGGATATTATAACACGAATTTGTCGCTTGAAAGCAGCGATTATCGAATCCGGGAATATCCTTAGGGAGAAGTTTACGCATGTCAGACGTAACGATTGTGATTCCGAATTATAACGGGATCGCATTTCTGAAAATCTGTCTGGACTCTGTACTTGCACAGACAGGGGTTCAGATGGATGTGATCATTATAGATAATGGTTCCGTGGATGGAAGTCAGGAGTTTATCTCTTCCAACTATCCACAATGTGAACTGGTCTGCCTGGATCAGAACTACGGGTTCTGTCGGGCAGTCAACGAAGGTATCAACAGGGCAAAAAGCCCGTATGTCATATTGTTGAACAATGATACAGAAGTCCGGCCTTTGTTCGCTGCCAGTCTGGTAGCATCTATGAAGGAGGACAAGAGCCGATTTTCCTGCAGTGCACGCATGTTGATGTACACGAAGAGAGATCTTCTGGATGATGCAGGTGATTTTTACTGTGCATTTGGCTGGGGAATTGCCAGAGGAAAAGGGCGTCCCAAACAAGAATATGGGACCGCTGACCAGATTTTCTCCGCCTGCGGAGGAGCGGCCATCTATCAGACTGAGATGGTGCGTTTGATCGGTGGTTTTGATGAAGCCCATTTTGCCTATCTGGAAGATATGGATCTGTGCTGGAGAGCAAGGATCCATGGATGGAAGAGCTGGTACGAACCGGATGCAGAGGTGTTTCATGTAGGAAGTGCCACCAGCGGTTCCAGATATAATCGGTTTAAGGTGCTTCATTCAGCAGGAAATAACCTGTATATGATCTACAAGAATATGCCGCTGGCACAGATGCTTTTGAATCTGCCGTTTTTACTGGTGGGATTTCTGATAAAATATCTGTTTTTTGTGAAAAAGGGACTGGGAAAAGATTACCGGGAGGGGCTTGCAAGAGGTTTTGAGCTGTGCAGGAAGCACAAGGACCGGAAAGTTCGTTTTTTATGGAAGAATTTGTCCGCTTATGTGGCAATTCAAGTTGAACTTTGGAAAAATATACTTCTTTTTCTGCCGGGCAGAAGGGGAAATTGAGGGGAAAAGGATGAGGACTTTTGATTAAAGACAATCAACGGTATTTCAACCGTCTTCATGTTGTGATTGATGCAGTGGTGATCTGTATCGCATATGTATTGGCCTGGATCTACAAGTTTCTGATCCTGAAGGATCAAAGGGGACTGACACTGGCACAGTATTGTGTGGCACTTATTGGTATTATACCGCTGTACCTGATGCTGTATCTGGCATGCAATCTCTACACATCCAAAAGAGTGCAGGGAAGAAGGCTGGAAGGCGGCAACATTGTAAAAGCCAATACCATCGGCATTTTGATCGTCATGGCAGCATTTTTCCCGCTGCGAGATGTAATCGAGCCGATTAAATATTATTCCCGCTGGATGCTGGCATATTTTTATGTGATCAACATTGTGCTGGAGATTATTGCGAGAAATCTGATCCGCTGGTGTCTGAGAAAGATCCGGCGCAAAGGATTCAACCTTCGTCATCTGATCTTTGTAGGATACAGTGGAGCTGCAGAAGCATTTATTGATCGGATTCTTGCAAATCCTCAATGGGGGTATAAAATCAGTGGAATCCTGGATGATAATAAAGAGCCGGGATATACCTATAAAGGCATTGCAGTGCTTGGACCCACGGATGAGCTGGAAAAAATCCTGGAAAATAATCGTCTGGATGAGATTGCACTGACGCTGGCACTTCGGGAATATTATAAATTGAAGCGGATCGTAGCGATCTGCGAGAAATCCGGTGTGCATACAAAGTTTGTACCGGACTATAATGATATTATACCGACAAGACCTTATACAGAAGACCTCTTAGGTCTGCCGGTAGTCAATATTCGTCATGTACCGCTGACCAACAGCTTTAATATGATCTGCAAGCGGGCTATGGATATTGTTGGGGCAATCGTTGCCATTATTATTTTTTCACCGGTTATGCTGGTTACGGCTGTTTTGGTAAAGACAACATCCAAAGGGCCGTTGATATACAAACAGGAGCGAGTTGGACTCCATAACCAGACTTTTCAGATGTATAAGTTCCGCTCCATGGAAGTACAGTCTGCAAAGAGCGAAAAGCGTGCATGGACTGTCAGAGATGATCCCCGCGTGACAAAGGTGGGAAGGGTCATCCGCAAGACAAGCATTGATGAGCTTCCGCAGCTGTTCAATATTCTCAAAGGTGATATGAGCCTTGTGGGACCAAGACCGGAGCGCCCATTCTTCGTGGAAAAATTCCGGGAAGAGATTCCTCGCTACATGGTAAAACATCAGGTTCGGCCGGGCCTGACTGGATGGGCGCAGGTAAATGGGTACCGAGGAGATACATCAATTAAAAAACGTATTGAATACGACCTGTATTACATTGAAAACTGGACCATGGGGCTGGATATCAAGATCCTGTTCCTGACCTTCTTTAAGGGCTTTGTAAATAAGAATGCTTATTAACAGGCGTAGAAAGGATGACTTATGGCAAAAGAAACGATGAAAAAACCGACCTCCAGAAAAAGTGCTGCACATCACAGTTCTGCTTCCGGAACACCTTCTACCAGAAGAAAAGGCGGTAAAAAGAGAAGTACAAAGAAGAAAAAGAAAAGAGGAATGATCATTGCAGTTGAGGTTCTTCTGATTCTTGTGGTGTTGATTGGATTCTATGTTGTAAGCAAATTGGATCAGCTTCAGCATCCGGATATGGGTGAGGGAGATACCTCTGTGAATGAGGGTATTGAAGAAGACACTGTAGCAACCATGTCAGGTTATACGACGGTCGCACTGTTTGGTCTGGATACTCGTGAGTCCGGTCAGCTTGGTAAAGGAAACCGAAGCGATACGATTATTATTGCAAGTATCAATAATGATACTGGAGAAGTTCGTCTGGCATCTGTATTCCGTGATACTTATCTGGATATGACCACTGGCAAGTTCAATAAAGCGAACTCCGCATATTCTACAGGTGGTCCGGAGCAGGCAATCAAGATGCTGAATAAGAATCTGGATCTGACCATTGAAAAATACATCAGTGTGGACTTTGCAGCAATGACAGATGCTGTTGACCTGCTGGGTGGCATAGATATTGATGTTGATGAGACAGAGATCGATCATCTGAATAACTATATGGTAGAGACTTCTAAGGTAACGGGTGTAGCGTCTAAACCGCTGACACATACAGGTCTTCAGACTCTGGACGGTGTACAGGCGACTTCCTACTGCCGTATTCGTTACACAGCAGGAGATGATTTCAAGCGTACCGAGCGTCAGAGAGAAGTGATCCAGGAGCTTGTCCGTAAGGCAAAGACCATGGAGATCAGTAAGATCAACGATATCATCAATGCTGTGTTCCCGAAGATTGCGACCAACTATTCCAACAAAGAGCTTCTGGAGATGGCTCCGCAGATGATCGGATATGATATTGCAGATACAGCCGGATTCCCGTTTGACAGAGAGACAGGTACAATCAGTGGAAGAGGTTCCTGTGTTATTCCTGTGAATCTGGCAGAGAATGTACGTCAGCTTCATGAGTTCCTCTATGAGAATTATGATTATACACCTTCCAGCGAGGTGCAGAAGATCTCTGAGCAGATCACTGCAGATACTGGATATTAAGGATTAGACAGACTACAAAGCGAGGGAGTGTTATCTTACCTCGCTTTCTCTGTATAAAACTATTTTTAAGTGGAGTAAGTATGGAAGTAGATGTACTGATTCCGGTGTATCGACCGGATGGGAAGCTTACAGAGCTCCTGAAACGATTAAAAATGCAGAATTATCCGATCCATCGGGTCATTCTTATGAATACGGAAGAGAAACACTTTCCGGCAGAACTGACTGGTATCTGGGATCGGGTCGAAGTATATCATCTGGCAAAAGAAGAATTTGATCATGGCGGGACCAGAGACCGGGGAGTCCGCATGTCGACAGCAGATCTGGTGGTTTGCATGACGCAGGATGCCATGCCGGCGGATGAGACATTAATAGAAGAACTGGTGAAGCCTTTTGATGATCCGGAAGTCTGGGCAGCCTATGCAAGACAGCTTCCGAACGAGGATTGCAGAGAGGTGGAAAAATACACCAGAAGCTTTAACTATCCGGAGAAGAGCATGGTGAAGACAAAAGAAGATCTGGACAGACTTGGGATCAAGACATTTTTCTGCTCTAATGTGTGCGCAGCCTGGCGAAGGGAAAAATATCTGGAGCTTGGTGGTTTTGTGAAACACACGATCTTTAATGAGGATATGATCCTGGCTGGGACAATGATCAAACAAGGTGGAAAGATTGCGTATTGCGCGAAAGCAAAGGTGATTCATTCTCATAACTACTCTGCATTTCAACAATTTCACCGGAATTTTGATCTGGCAGTGTCTCAGACTATGTATCCGGAGGTGTTTGGGGGCATCCGTTCGGAGTCCGAAGGAATCAAACTGGTGAAAAAAAGTCTTTCATATTGTATAAAGATAGGGAAACCGTGGCTGATGATCCAGGTGGTGACCCAGAGTGCAGGAAAGTTCTTGGGATATAAGATGGGACAGCAATACAAAAGTCTGCCTATGTGGCTGATCTTAAGATGTACGATGAGTCCATCATTCTGGCGAGGGGGAAAAGCATGAACAAAGCAGTAAAATGTCTGGTTGTTGTGGGCTGTGCAGTGATGCTGTGCGGATGTGGCAACAGCGAAAACAGAATAGAACAGCAGCAATCCCTTCGCACACAGGGAATTGCGCAGGCGCAGAGTGGAGATTATGACAGTGCAGTTCAGTCTTTTGATCAGGCGCTGAAGCTTTCTGATATGCAAGTAGGCAGTCTGGAACTGGATATTGCGGCTTATAAAGCAGCAGCAGAGTATCATCAGGGAAATCTGGATCAGGCGATTGACACCTGTAGTGCGATTCTGGATGTGAAGAAATCAGCAGAGATTTATCTGACCAGGGGACTGCTCTATCGGGAAGCTGAGAATCAGGAGGCAGCTAATGCAGATTTTACTGAGGCATTGAATCGGACTTCTAAAAAGGATCTGATCATGAAGGGACGCCTCTATTATTATATGAAGGATTACACCAATGCGAAGAGCTGCCTGGAGGAGGCGGTGAAAAATGGTGATCAGGAAGGCGTATACTGGCAGGCAGAGCTTTACTGGGACAGCGGCAATCAGGATTATGCGGTGAGTCTGTATCAGAACTATTTAAGTGGCGAGTCTCCATCGCATCAGGATGCGTATGAACGTGTGGCATCCTATCAGATCTCTCAGGAAAATTACGATGATGCGCTGGCAACTCTGGAGCAGGGAATTGCCATGGGAGATCAGGGCAGTCTTCGCAGTCTTCTGTCCAGTGAGATAGCTGTCTATGAGCGAAAATCTGATTTTCCTACGGCAAAAGCAAAGATGGAAAGCTATCTGGAAAGTTATCCCGATGATGCAGATGCGGCCAGAGAGTATGAGTTTTTGAAAAGCAGATAAAATATTTTATATGGAATGGAACCGTCGGCTCAGAGATGAACCGGCGGTTTTTATGTACTTGAAATTGTTCACAAAAACTCCACAAAAAAATTTTAAATATGCTTGACAAAAGATATGGGTAGTGATATCTTAAGTTACAGGAAATGTTAGCACTCCAATTAAATGAGTGCTAACAAGCAGAGAAAGGAGTTGAGACCATGGAACTGGATGAGAGAAAGAAAAAAATCTTACATGCGATCATTCAGAACTACATGGAGACTGGAGAACCGGTAGGATCAAGAACCATATCGAAGTATTCGGATCTGAAGCTTTCCTCTGCTACTATCCGCAATGAGATGTCGGATCTGGAGGAGATGGGTTATATCATTCAACCCCATACTTCCGCAGGAAGGATTCCTTCTGATAAAGGATACCGGCTGTATGTGGATAACCTGATGCAGGAAAAGAATCAGGAAGTTGCAGATCTCAAGGAACTGATGTTCCAGCGGACAGACCGGCTGGAAAAGGTGCTGAAGCAGGTGGTCAAAGTACTGGCAAACAATACCAATTATGCGACCATGATCTCCACACCACAATATCATCAGAATAAACTGAAATTTATTCAGTTGTCCAAAGTAGATGATCATCAGATCCTGGCAGTGATCGTTGCAGAGGGAAATGTGATCAGAAACAAATTGATCCCCATCTGTGAAGAACTCAATGATGAGACAATCCTGAAGCTGAATATCCTGCTGAATACTATGTTGAATGGAAAAACCATCGAGGAGATCAATCTTCAGATGATTTCCAGTATGAAAGAGCAGGCGGGCATCCATAGTAATATCATCGGAGATGTGGTGGATGCAGTGGCCGAGGCAATCCATTCTGATGAAGGAATGGAGATCTACACCGGAGGAGCCACCAATATTTTCCGTTATCCGGAATTGAGCGAGAACGGAAAAGCAAGTGAGATCATTCAGACTCTGGAAGAAAAACAGAATCTGGTGGATCTGGTCAATGAGACACTCAGCAATGAGGAAAAAGGCATTCAGGTGTATATAGGAAGTGAATCACCAGTACAGAGCATGAAGAACTGCAGTGTGGTAACTGCCACATATGAACTGGGGAATGGACTTCAGGGAACGGTAGGTATCATCGGTCCCAAACGAATGGATTATGAGAACGTTATGGGAACGCTGAAGACTCTTATGGATCAGCTGGACGATGTTTTTCATAAATAGAAAGGCGGAACAACTGTGGAAGAAAGCAAGACAATGGAACAGGAACCGGTAACTCAGGAGGAAGAAATCGTGGTAGAGGATACCAAGGCAGAAGATATTTCTGAGACGGCAGATCAGGAAGAAGCACAGACAGAACCTGAGACAGCAGAAGAGGATGCCGGAACTGATAAAAAAGGTTTCTTCGGTAAGAAGAAGGAGAAAAAAGATAAAAAGGATGAGCAGATCGCAGAGCTGACTGACAAACTGAAGCGTCAGCTGGCAGAGTTCGAGAACTTCCGGAACCGTACTGACAAAGAGAAATCTCAGATGTATGCAGTCGGTGCAAAGGATGTGATCGAAAAGATCCTTCCGGTGATTGATAATTTCGAGAGAGGTTTGAAGAGTATTCCGGAAGATCAGAAAGGTGGTCCGGTGGCAAGCGGCATGGAGATGATCTACAAGCAGCTGATCACCGTACTTTCAGATCTGGGTGTAACCCCCATCGAAGCGGTGGGCCAGGAATTTGATCCGAATCTTCATAATGCAGTGATGCATGCAGAAGATGAGGGGCTGGGCGAGAACATTGTCGCAGAAGAATTCCAGAAAGGTTATAAATATAAAGATACCGTGCTTCGGCACAGTATGGTAAAAGTTGCAAACTAACGTGTAAGCAATGAACAGTGTGTGACGAAATGAAACGAAGTGGAAATGAGCTGACGCACTGTGTACTACAATATGGATTAGAACAATTTCAGGAGGAAAAAGAAATGAGCAAGATTATTGGTATTGACTTAGGAACAACGAACTCTTGTGTAGCAGTTATGGAAGGTGGAAAACCCACCGTTGTTGCAAATACAGAAGGAGCAAGAACCACACCGTCTATCGTGGCATTCACAAAGACCGGTGAGCGTCTGGTTGGTGAGCCGGCAAAACGTCAGGCAGTTACCAACGCTGAGAAGACCATTTCCTCTATTAAGAGACATATGGGAACTGATTACAAAGTAAACATTGACGGAAAGAACTATTCTCCGCAGGAGATCTCCGCAATGATTCTTCAGAAACTGAAAGCAGATGCTGAGAACTATCTGGGCGAGAAAGTAACCGAAGCAGTTATCACTGTACCGGCATACTTCAACGATGCACAGAGACAGGCAACCAAGGATGCTGGTAAGATCGCAGGTCTGGATGTAAAACGTATCATCAACGAGCCGACTGCAGCAGCACTTGCATATGGTCTTGATAATGAGAAAGAACAGAAGATCATGGTATATGACCTTGGTGGTGGTACCTTTGATGTATCTATCATCGAGATCGGTGATGGCGTTATCGAAGTTCTGGCAACCGCTGGCGACAACCATCTGGGTGGCGATGACTTCGACCAGAAAGTAACTGATTGGATGATCTCTGAGTTCAAGAAACAGAATGGTGTAGATCTTGGTAATGACAAGATGGCACTGCAGAGACTGAAAGAGGCAGCTGAGAAAGCTAAGAAAGAGCTTTCTGCTTCTACTACAACCAATATTAACCTTCCGTTCATCAGCATGAACGCTGATGGTCCGCTTCACTTTGATATGAACCTGACCAGAGCAAAATTTGATGAACTGACCCACGATCTGGTTGAGCGTACAGCAGGTCCGGTACAGGCAGCTCTCCGCGACGCAGGTATCAGCCCGTCTGAGCTTGGCAAAGTTCTGCTGGTAGGTGGTTCTACACGTATCCCGGCAGTACAGGATAAAGTAAAACAGCTGACCGGACATGAGCCGAGCAAGACTCTGAATCCGGATGAGTGTGTAGCAATCGGTGCTTCCATTCAGGGTGGTAAGCTGGCAGGAGATGCCGGTGCAGGTGATATCCTTCTTCTGGATGTTACTCCGCTGTCTCTGTCCATCGAGACCATGGGAGGTATTGCAACCCGTCTGATTGAGAGAAATACAACCATCCCGACCAAGAAGAGCCAGATCTTCTCTACCGCAGCAGATAACCAGACTGCTGTTGATATCAACGTTGTACAGGGTGAGAGACAGTTCGCAAGAGATAACAAATCCCTTGGACAGTTCCGTCTGGATGGAATCCCGCCAGCAAGACGTGGAGTTCCGCAGATCGAGGTTACTTTTGATATCGATGCCAACGGTATCGTAAATGTATCCGCTAAGGATCTTGGAACCGGAAAAGAGCAGCACATCACCATCACTGCTGGTTCTAACATGTCTGATTCCGATATCGAGAAAGCAGTCAAAGAAGCTGCTGAGTTCGAGGCACAGGATAAGAAACGGAAAGAAGCAATCGACGCAAGAAACGATGCTGACGCTATGGTATTCCAGACTGAGAAGGCTATGGAAGAGGCTGGAGATAAGATTGACGCTTCCGAAAAAGCAGCTGTACAGGAGAAGATTGATGCTCTGAAAGCAGTTGTTGACAGAACCGCTAACCAGGCAGATATCTCTGATGCAGACATTGATGCACTGAAATCTGGCAAGGAAGATCTGATGAACGCAGCACAGAAACTGTTCCAGAAGATGTATGAGCAGACTCAGGGCCAGGCAGGCGCACAGGGTGCAGGTCCGGATATGAGCGGAGCAGGAGCAGGAGCAGGAAGCACCGGAGCTGCTGATGATGTAGTTGACGGAGATTACCGCGAGGTATAAAATAAGTCGGCAGAAGCAAATGCAAATGCTGATCAATGGCAGGTCATCTGCCATAAAATGAGAAATAAGAAATATGCTGTGAAAGCAGCCGCGTGACAAATACCCGCGGGCAGAATGCAGCACCGCACAAGGTGTTGTCCTGCTCGTGGGTGTTCGTGTGCAAAAAAAGCTTTTGCAGATTCGAAAGGGTAAGATTATGGCAGAGACGAAGAGAGATTATTATGAAGTCCTTGGCGTAGACCGGAATGCAGACGAAGGAACGATCAAGAGTGCCTACAGAAAACTGGCAAAGAAGTATCATCCGGATATGAATCCAGGAGACAAGGTAGCTGAACAGAAGTTCAAAGAGGCTTCAGAAGCATATGCTGTCTTAAGTGATGCAGAGAAACGTAAAAAATACGATCAGTTTGGTCATGCAGCCTTTGAACAGGGCGGTGGCGGAGCCGGCGGATTTGGCGGATTTGATTTTAACGGAGCTGATATGGGAGATATTTTCGGAGATATTTTCGGAGATATTTTCGGAGGTGGAAGAAGCCGCAGAAACAGTAATGGTCCAATGAGAGGTGCAGATCTGCGTGCTGCTGTGCGTATTTCTTTTGAAGAGGCAGTGACCGGCTGCGAGAAGGAGCTGGAGTTGACACTGAAAGATGAGTGTGAAAAGTGTCATGGTACCGGAGCAAAACCGGGAACTACACCGCAGACCTGTCCGAAATGTGGAGGAAAAGGTCAGGTGGTATATACCCAGCAGTCTCTGTTTGGTATGGTACAGAATGTCCGCCCATGCCCGGACTGTCAGGGAACTGGTAAGATTATCAAGGACAAATGCCCGGACTGCTATGGAACCGGATATATTGCAAGCAAGAAAAAGATCTCTGTATCTGTTCCGGCAGGTATCGATAACGGACAGAGTATCCGTATCCGCGGCAAGGGAGAACCAGGTGTCAATGGAGGACCGAGAGGTGATCTGCTGGTAGAAGTTCAGGTGAGCCGTCATCCAATCTTCCAGCGTCAGGACATCGATATTTTCTCTACCGTACCGATCAGTTTCCCGGTGGCAACACTCGGTGGAACGATCCGGATCAAGACTGTGGACGGAGAAGTAGAGTACGATGTGAAAGCAGGAACCCAGACCGATACCAGAGTACGGCTCAGAGGAAAAGGTATGCCGTCTCTCAGAAACAAGGGCGTGCGCGGTGATCATTATGTGACTCTGGTCGTTGAGGTTCCGACTAATTTAAGTCATGCGGCAAAAGAAGCACTGAAGGAATACGATAAAGAAAACGGAAATACTCTGAATCAGAAGCCAGAAGCCGGAAAGCCGAAGAAAAAAGGATTTATGGATAAGCTGAAGGAAAATCTGGAAGACTTATAATATTTGACAAAAATCATCAAAAAAAATTGACAGAAAAATGGACAAGTCTGTGCAGTTGTGATAAAATAAACTACGTATGATAAGAGCTATTTTTACAATAGAATAAAGAGTCTTATTGATTCTGATAAGGAGGAATAATAAAAATGGCCAGAAAAATGAAAACCATGGATGGAAACCATGCTGCTGCTCATGTATCTTATGCATACTCTGACGTAGCTGCTATCTATCCGATCACCCCGTCATCTGTTATGGCAGAAGCTACTGATGAATGGGCAACTCAGGGAAGAACCAACATCTTCGGACATACCGTACAGGTAACCGAGATGCAGTCCGAGGCTGGTGCAGCAGGTGCTGTACACGGATCTCTGGCAGCTGGTGCTCTGACAACCACCTTTACCGCTTCTCAGGGACTTCTTCTGATGATCCCGAACCTGTATAAAGTAGCAGGTGAGAGACTTCCGGGTGTATTCAACGTATCCGCTCGTGCACTGGCAAGCCATGCACTGTCTATCTTCGGAGATCACTCCGATGTATATGCCTGTCGTCAGACTGGTGTAGCTATGCTCTGCGAGTCCAGCGTACAGGAGGTTATGGACCTGACTCCGGTTGCTCACTGTGCAGCAATCAAAGGACGTCTTCCGTTCATCAACTTCTTCGACGGATTCCGTACTTCTCATGAGATCCAGAAGATCGAGCAGTGGGATTACGAAGATCTGAAAGATATGGTAGATATGGATGCAATCGAAGCATACAGAAAAGATGCTCTGAATCCGAATCATCCGTGTCAGAGAGGTTCTGCTCAGAACCCGGATATCTTCTTCCAGGCTCGTGAGGCATGCAACCCGTACTACGATGCTCTTCCGGCAATCGTTCAGGAGTACATGGACAAAGTTAACGCTAAGATCGGTACCGATTACAAGCTGTTCAACTACTACGGAGCTCCGGATGCTGAGAAAGTTATCATCGCTATGGGATCTGTATGTGATACCATCGAGGAGACAATTGATTATCTGCGTGCTGCAGGCGAGAAAGTCGGTGTTGTTAAAGTTCGTCTTTACAGACCGTTCTGCGCAGATGCACTGGTAGAGGCTATTCCGGAAACTGCTAAACTGATCACCGTACTTGACAGAACCAAAGAGCCAGGTGCTCTTGGCGAGCCGCTGTACCTTGATGTTGTTGCAGCTCTTAAAGGAACTAAATTTAATGATACTCCGGTATTCACAGGCCGTTACGGACTGGGATCCAAAGATACTACTCCGGCTCAGATCGTTGCTGTATACAACAACACTGAGAAGGCTAAATTTACTATCGGTATCGTAGACGATGTTACACATCTGTCTCTTGAGACCGGTGCTCCGCTGGTAACCACTCCGGAAGGAACCATCAACTGCAAGTTCTGGGGACTGGGTGCTGACGGTACTGTTGGAGCTAACAAGAACTCCATCAAGATCATCGGTGATAACACTGATATGTATGCTCAGGCATATTTTGATTATGACTCCAAGAAATCCGGTGGTGTGACCATGTCTCACCTTCGTTTTGGTAAGAAACCGATCAAATCTACATACCTGATTCACAAGGCTAACTTTGTTGCCTGTCATAATCCGTCCTATGTACGTAAGTACAACATGGTACAGGAGCTGGTTGACGGTGGTACATTCCTGCTGAACTGCCCGTGGGATATGGAAGGACTTGAGAAACATCTTCCGGGACAGGTGAAAGCATTCATCGCTAACCACAATATTAAATTCTATGTAATCGATGGTGTTAAGATCGGTATCGAGACCGGTATGGGACCGACACGTATCAATACCATTCTTCAGTCCGCATTCTTCAAGCTGGCTGCAATCATTCCGGAGGAGCAGGCTATCGATCTTATGAAGGCTGCTGCAAAGGCTACTTACGGACGTAAGGGTGATGATGTCGTTGCTAAGAACTGGGCTGCTATCGATGAAGGTGCAAAACAGGTTGTAGAGGTTAAAGTTCCGGAAAGCTGGAAAAATGCAGCTGATGAAGGACTTGTAACTACTCATGCAGAGAGCGGAAGACAGGCTGCTGTTGACTTCGTTAACAACATCCAGGCTAAAGTATCTGCTCAGGAAGGTAACTCCCTGCCGGTATCTGCATTCAAGGATTATGTAGATGGAACTACTCCGTCCGGAACTTCTGCATACGAGAAACGTGGTATCGCAGTTAATATCCCGGTATGGAATGCTGAAAACTGTATCCAGTGTAACAGATGTTCTTATGTCTGCCCGCACGCTGCAATCCGTCCGGTTGCTATGACCGAGGCTGAGGCTGCTGCTGCACCGGCTGATATGCAGACACTGGCTATGACTGGTATGGCTGATAAGAAGTTTGCAATCGTTGTATCCGCACTTGACTGTACCGGATGCGGCTCCTGTGCAAACGTATGCCCGGGCAAGAAGGGTGCAAAAGCTCTCGATATGCAGAATATGGAAGCAAATGCAGCTTGCCAGAGCGCATTCGATTACGCTGTAACTCTTCCGGAGAAAGCAGACGTTATCGCAAAATTCAAAGAGGCTACCGTAAAAGGATCTCAGTTCAAGACTCCGCTGCTTGAGTTCTCAGGCGCATGCGCAGGCTGTGGTGAGACCCCGTACGCTAAACTGATCACCCAGCTGTTTGGTGACAGAATGTATATCGCAAACGCAACAGGATGCTCCTCTATCTGGGGTAACTCCTCACCGTCCACTCCTTACACTGTAAACGAGAAGGGACATGGTCCTGCATGGTCCAACTCCCTGTTCGAGGATGCAGCTGAGTTTGGTTACGGTATGCTGCTCGCTCAGAACGCTATCCGTGGCGGACTGAAAGAGAAAATTGAGGATATCGTTGCTAACGGTCAGAACGCAGATGTAAAAGCTGCAGCTCAGGAATGGCTTGATACTTATGGAGTAGGTGCTACCAATGGCACTGCAACCGATAAGCTGGTAGCTGCTCTGGAAGCTTGCGGATGTGACAAGGGCAAAGAGATCCTTGCACAGAAAGACTTCCTCGCTAAGAAATCCCAGTGGATCTTCGGTGGTGACGGATGGGCTTACGATATCGGATTCGGCGGCGTTGACCATGTACTTGCTTCCGGCAAAGACATCAACGTAATGGTATTCGATACTGAGGTTTACTCCAACACAGGTGGACAGTCTTCTAAGGCTACCCCGACTGGTGCAGTAGCACAGTTCGCAGCTGGTGGTAAAGAGACCAAGAAGAAAGACCTGGCTTCTATCGCTATGAGCTATGGTTATGTATATGTAGCACAGATCTCCATGGGTGCTGACTTCAATCAGTGCGTAAAAGCAATCGCAGAGGCAGAGGCATATCCGGGACCGTCCCTGATCATCGCTTACGCTCCGTGTATCAACCATGGTATCAAGAAAGGTATGAGCAAAGCTCAGACCGAGGAGCAGCTGGCTGTTGAGGCTGGTTACTGGCATTGCTTCCGTTTCAACCCGGCTCTGGCAGCAGAGGGCAAGGATGCATTTGCACTGGATTCCAAGACTCCGACTGGCGATTTCCAGGCATTCCTGGATGGCGAGGTTCGTTACAACTCTCTGAAGAGAGCAAATCCGCAGAGAGCAGAAGAACTGTTTACCAGATCCGAGAGCGAGTACAAGGCAAGATATGCTTACCTGAACAAACTCAAAACTCTGTACGGCGGAGACGCAGAATAATCTGTATTAACAAGAAGGATATGCTTTCGGGCATATCCTTCTTTTTTTCTTGCATAAAAAGAAAGATATGGGTATGATATCTGGTAGATAGAATTTCTTTTTTGGAGGACGAAACGATGACAAAACCAACTTTGGTAATTATGGCAGCTGGAATGGGAAGCCGCTACGGTGGATTAAAACAGATCGATCCCATTGATCCACAGGGACATATTATTATGGATTATTCCATCTATGATGCAGTACAGGCTGGATTTGGAAAAGTAATATTTATCATTAAAAAAGAAAACGAAGCAGATTTTCGCGAGAGCATCGGCAATCGCATGGAGAAACGTATTCCGGTGGAGTATGTATTTCAGGATCTTCACAACATTCCGGATGGTTATGAAGTTCCGGAAGGACGTGTGAAACCATGGGGAACCGGACATGCTGTATTGTCCTGCCTGCCGGTTGTAGATGGTCCATTTGCGGTGATCAATGCAGATGACTATTATGGACAGGAGGCATTTCGGCTGATCCATGATTTCCTGGTAAATACTGAGGATGGGGATAAATATCAGTATGCAATGGTAGGATATCTTCTGAAAAATACACTGACCGAGAATGGTCACGTGGCACGTGGTGTCTGTGAGACAGATGCGCATCATAAGCTGACTGCCATTACAGAGAGAACCAGAATCGAGCGTCATGCAGAAGGACCGGCATATACAGAGGATGATGGTGTGACTTGGCACAGCCTGCCGGAAGATGCACCGGTATCCATGAATCTGTGGGGCTTCTCTGTAAGTATTTTAAAAGAACTGAAAGAGCGTTTTCCAGTATTTCTCGATGAGAATCTGAAGAAAAATCCGCTGAAATGCGAATATTTCCTTCCATTTGTGGTAGATGAACTGATCCGAGAAGGAAAGGCAGAAGTAACTGTATTGAAATCCCATGACCGCTGGCACGGAGTTACCTATAAGGAAGATAAACCGGTCGTTATGAAAGCAATGCAGGATCTGAAAGATGCAGGAAAATATCCGCAGAATTTGTGGGAGGAGTAGAATATGTGTACAGCAGCAACTTATCAGACAAAAGATTTTTATATGGGACGTACATTGGATTATGAATTCTCTTATGGAGAACAGATAGCGATCATTCCACGTAATTATCCGATCAAGTTTCATTATGCAGGTACTCTGGAGCATCATTATGCCTGCATTGGCATGGCACATGTAGCAAATGGATATCCATTGTATTATGATGCAGCAAATGAAAAAGGACTTGGTATGGCAGGCCTCAATTTTGTCGGTAATGCTGCATATGCTGACGTAGATAATGAAAAAGAAAATGTAGCACAGTATGAGTTTATTCCCTGGATACTGACACAATGCGCAACTGTGGAAGATGCAAAGAAAAAACTGAAGGAAATGAATCTGACAGGGATTCCGTTCAGTGCACAGCTGCCGACGGCGCAGCTTCACTGGATTATTGCAGATAAAGATGGCTGCATCGTGGTAGAGTCCATGGCAGACGGGCTTCATGTATATGATAACCCGGCAGGGGTTCTGACAAATAATCCGCCATTTCCGCAGCAGATGTTTTTGATGAATCAATATATGAATTTATCACCGAAGCAGCCGGAAAATCTGTTTTCTGATAAACTTCCGCTTACCACTTACAGCAGAGGAATGGGTGCCCTGGGACTGCCTGGAGATCTGTCATCCACTTCCCGTTTTGCCAGAGTGGCATTTACCAGACTCAATTCCCGATCTGAAGATACAGAAAAAGCAAGTGTCAGCCAGTTTTTCCATATCTTAGGGTCTGTAGACCAACAGAGAGGATGCTGTGAGGTGGCAGAGGGTAAGTATGAGATCACCATCTATACTTCCTGCTGTAATACAAGCAAAGGTATCTATTATTATACAACTTATGAGAATCCGCAGATCACAGCTGTGAATATGCATGCAACAGATCTTAACGGAACAGAAGTTGTCAGCTATCCGATGTTACAGGATACAGAGATCCGCTATCAGAATTAAGAAAAACTTTAACTTTCTTTCCTGCGGATTGTGGTAAAATATCCATATTCAAGGATAGAAGCGGAGATGTCAAGCATATCCGCAGGAGGAAGTAAGATGAAAAAGAAAGTAATTATGCTTAGTATGCTGGCAATCACAGCAGCGATGCTGACAGCGTGCTCAGACAAAAATGATGCAGCAGATGTGCCGGAAGTTTCACAGGCAGAAGAAAGTACAGAAAATACGGATACAGATTCATCTGCAGAAGCAGCGGAGAAATCCACAGAGAATGTCGAAAAAGATTCGGAGGTCAAGGATTCAGACTATGTGATGCCCGAAGAGTACCAGAATGTTCTGGATAAATACAAGACGATGATTTCAGAAAAATGGGATGTGAGTAAAGCATTTGATGAAGGAATGTCTTCTATGGTGTCAGAGTTTTGTAATATGGATGCACAGGATCAGATCGGTTATACTCTGTATGATCTGGATGCAGATGGACAGCCGGAGCTGTTGATTGGTGAAATGGATACAGAATTACCGGTAAACAGCATTATTTTTGATGCGTATACTTTGAAGGATGGAAATGCTGTTCAGATATTTGAAAGTGAATCCAGAAACCGTTATTATCTTGTGGAAGATGAAGCAGGAGCGATCCTGATCGCAAATGAGGGATCCAATGGTGCGGCGAGCTCCGGATGGTTATATTACACAGTGTCAGGGGATCGGCTTACAGTTCAGCAGGCAATCATGTATGATGCAGCAGCAGATGAAGAAAATCCATGGTTTATGGCATATGATGATGACTGGGATACTTCTAATGATGAGCCAGTGGATGAAGATATGGCACAGTCTGTAATCAATTCTTATACGGACAATTATGCAAAGCTTGATTGGACAATACTTGTACAGGAATAACATATAATATGAACAAAGAAAGATAGATGACAATGAAGAAGAAATATTTAGCTGTATTTATGATGGCAACAGCATTGACATTAACGGCATGTGGAGCAAAAGATACAGCAGGAGATTCTCAGCAGGCAGAAGAACAGGTGACAGATACTGCAGATGAAACCACAACAGAGGCTTCACAGGATACAGAAGATACAGAGAATGGTGAAACTGCAGAGAACAATGAGAATATGATCACGGAGCTGACGGCTAATACTGCAGCGGAAATCTCAGGCAAAGAATTTACGTTGAAGACGGAACAGGCATATCCGGATGACGATGAGATTATTGCAGTTACAGCTGTGTATGGAGATCAGGAACTGAAACTGGATGAAAGTCTCTATGTGAATGGTGTCTATGAGGTATCTCTGGATGGTCAGGAATATGTGATGACAGAGACCACTACCTTTGATGACTATGGAATGATTTATCTTGTGAAGCTGGATGAGAGTGGAGTGACACTGGTATCCACACAGGATGGACATCTGCGGAATATGCCGACAGATCCAGCAGAAGGATTCGATATAGAGTCCAGAATCTATGTGCTGGGAACCTATGGCGGAACCAGAAACTATCTGATTCAGAATGATAAACTGACTGCAACGGATTCTATGTATCAGTTCCTTGGAGATCCGTCTGGAGAACTTCCGGAGCTGACTGTGAAAGAAAGTGTCAACTGCAGACTGGAGGGCGGTAACACGACTCTGAAAGCAGGAGATGTGATCATTCCGCAGGCATATTCACCGGATGATGGTACTTTCTATTTTGAACTGCCGGATGGAACTGCAGGAAATCTTCTAGTTGATCTGTCTCCCGATGGATCAGAAGGTCAGATGACGTATTCCGGTACGATCGATGGTGTGGATGAGAATGAGCTGTTCGAAAACCTTCCTTATGCGGGCTAAAAAACACTTGCAATAGAAGAAATGCAGCGTTACAATAGGTAGGACAATTGAAGGCAGGGGAGCTTGTATGACAGGCTGAGAGGAAGGTAGACCTTCGACCCTTTAACCTGATGCGGATAATGCCGACGTAGGAAGTGGATATGATTTTTTGAGGCACCGCATTGAGTGGTGCCTCTTTTGGGCAAAGAATACAGTATTTTCTCTGTACAACAAAGGAGTGTAGGAACATGAAAAAAATTACAACGAAAAAAATGGCATTAACTGCTATGCTTGCGTGCCTTGCATTTGTACTGAACACATTTGTATATTTTCCGGCTATGGCACCTTTTCAGCATTTTGTTGATGTGCTGGCAGCTGTTCTGGTAGGTCCCTGGTATGGATTTGCGGCATCCTTGCTTTGCGGAATCATGCGGATGATGTCCGGCAGAACCATTCAGGCGGTAACCGGGGCAATCTTTGGACCTGTTCTTGGTGGATTGATTTATCGGAAAACAAAAAATGTCTACCTGGTATTTGTTGGTGAAGTGTTTGGAACCGGAGTGATCGGTGCCTGTGCTTCTTATCCGCTGATGAAGATGTTCTATGGACTGGATGCTCAGTCTCCGTTTTATTATATTCCGTTCTATACACCGTCAGCTATTGTGGGAGCAGCCATGGGTGTGGTTGTAGTTCTGATCCTGAAGAAGACAGGGGTGCTGAACCGCATGCAGAATGAACTTTCATAGGAGGAAGACAAATGACCAAATTTGCAGAGGTACTGCGTAAGGTTCATGAAATGGAACCGCGTGTGCAGTGCATCACTAACTTTGTGACGGTCAATGACTGCGCAAATATCATTCTGGCGGCGGGCGGAACTCCGTCCATGGCAGATCATATTGATGAAGTGGCAGAAGCATTGTCCTGCGTACAGGCGCTGGTATGTAACATGGGAGCCATCGCATTGACGGATTCTATGATCGTCGGTGGAAAAGAGGCAAACCGACGGAAGATTCCGGTGGTGCTGGATCCGGTAGCAGTAGGTGGCACACAGCTTCGTAGAGATGCAGCAAAGAGGCTGTTGGAGGAAGTTCATTTTACCGCGATCCGGGGAAATGCATCAGAGATCCGCTACCTGGCCGGTCAGCAGACCACAGGTGCTGGCGTAGATGTAAGTGATCTGGATGCCATCACAGAGGAAAATCTTCCGGAAGCTCAGGAGATGATCAAGAATCTTGCAAAAAGTCTTGGAACAGTGATCGCAGTTTCCGGAGTGATCGACCTGGTATCCGACGGGGAGCGAACCATGGTTTTGAGAAATGGATGCGCGACCATGTCACGGATCACAGGAAGTGGGTGTATGCTGACTTCCATGATCGGTGCATTTGTGGGAGCGGCTGCAGAGGATCCATTTACAGCAACCTGTGCGGCTATGGCGGCTATGGGAATTGCCGGAGAGATTGCAGAGAAAAAGAGAATAAAAAATGGCACGGGAAATGCTACTTTCCGTACAGATTTGATCGATGCGGTCTTTAATCTGACGGAAGAGGAACTTACGAAAGGGGCACGTTATGAAATTTTCTAAAGAAGAGATACAGAATTCCATGCTGCTGTATGCAGTCACTGACCGTATGTGGCTGAAGGATGGAGAAGGACTGACAGATGTATGCAGAAAAGTACTGGAAAATGGTGCGACATTTCTGCAGATCCGTGAAAAAGATCTGGATGAAAATACCTTCGAACAGGAGGCAGAGGCACTGAAAGAGCTGTGTGCCTCTTACAGAGTACCTTATGTAGTCAATGACAGTGTAGAGATCGCCATGGACATTGATGCAGATGGTGTTCATGTAGGACAATCTGATATCAAAGGACGCGACATCCGTGCGATGATCGGACCGGATAAGATTCTGGGAATCTCCGCAGGAACAGTAGAAGAAGCACAGGCAGCAGAAAAAGCCGGTGCAGACTATATTGGAGTTGGTGCAGTATTTGGCACAAGCACCAAGAAAAACGCCAGAAATCTGTCGCTGGAGAAGCTGCAGGAGATCAGCAGTTCTGTAAGCATTCCGGTGGTAGCCATTGGAGGAATCAATGCATCCAATCTGATGGAGCTTGCAGGCAGCGGTGTAGACGGTGTAGCAGTGGTATCTGCCATCTTTGCAGCCAAGGATCCAGGTCAGGCGACCAGAGAGCTGAAAGTGCTGGCACAGAAAATGGTGGAACATGAATAAAAAATACGCAATCTTTGACATGGATGGGACCCTGGTGGATTCTATGGGATACTGGAAACGTCTGGCAGGAGAATATCTGGAGACTCATGGGGTCCTGAATCCACCAAAGGATATTCTGGAGAAGATCAAGCCCATGACTATGACGGAATCAGCAGCTTTGTTTATCCGTGAATTTGGACTTCAGGGAACGCCGGAGCAGGTGGCAGATGATATGAATGCCATGATGGATGAACATTATCGCAGTGACATCCCATTGAAGGCAGGCGTAAAGGAGTATCTGACCCGGCTGAGAGACAGAGGCGTGCGTATGTGTGTGGCATCCGCTACTGCAGAACCGCTGATGGAAGCATGCTTGTCCCGTCTGGGTGTCAGGGAGGATTTTGAATTCCTGTTGTCCTGTGAGACCGTAGGAGCAGGAAAACGTCAGCCAGATGTGTATCTGGAATCCATCAGGCGCATGGGCGCGGAACCGTCAGAGACAGCAGTTTATGAGGATGCTCTTTATGCAGCGCAGACGGCAAAAGAGGCTGGATTCTATGTGGTTGGTGTCTATGACGGCAGTGTGACTTATTGCCATGAGCCGGATGATCAGGAAGAACGTGATCGCATGTGGAACGAGTGCTGGGAACAGTTGAAACAGTTGACCGACGAGTCCATCCTGGACTGGAAAACAGCAGAATAAAGAGTTGAAAATGGTTCCGGGGATTACCTCCGGAACCATTCTTTCATAACGTCATAGATCTGAATCAATTCTTCTTCTTTGATAATGTAAGGCATCATAGTGTACATGCAGGTCAGGAATGGACGGCTGAAGACGCCTCGTTCGTAAGCAAACTGCTGGAATCCTTCCAGTGTTGACGGATCGTAGACATCCACACAGGTGCATCCGCCCATGATGCGGACCTCACGGATTCTCGGATCGGTAAAACCATCCATTTCCCGATGGGAAATCTCGGTGATCCGATGGATCTTGCTCATATAATCTTCCCGTTCAAAAATCTCAATTCCTTTTAAGGCAACGGCGCAGGCCAGTGGATTTCCCATAAAGGTTGGACCGTGCATCAGTGCTTTCCGGTCATCGTCACTGTAAAAGGCATCGAAGACCTTCTGGTTGGCAACAGTCACGGCATGGCCCATGTAGCCGCCGGTCAGTGCTTTTCCCAGAACCAGAATATCCGGCAGTACTTCATCTGCCACAAATCGATAGCCGGTCCGGCCAAATCCGGTGGCAACCTCATCAAAGATCAGCAGCACATCATATTCGCTGCACAGTTCTCTTGCACGTTTCAGAAAAGAAATATCGTACATCCGCATGCCTCCGGCGCCCTGCAGCAGCGGCTCCACAATGAAACAGTTGAGCTGATCATGGTATTTTGCAAAGGCATCTTCCAGTGCCGGGATCTCAGTTGGAATGTGGATCACACCTTCTTTTTTATCAAATGCGAAATGATAATCTTCATCATCCCCTACTTCCATAGCTTTGAAGGTATCTCCGTGGTAGGCATGTTCCAAAGCTAATACCAGCGGACGTTTTCTGCCCTGGTTAGTGTTGTACTGAAGTGCCATTTTCAGGGAGACTTCCACAGCTACACTGCCGGAGTCGGAGTAAAAACAGTAGTTTAAGTCACCCGGCAGAAAGCTTTCCAGCTTTTGGGTCAGCTTCTGTACCGGCTCATGGGTCAGGCCACCAAGCATCACATGGCAGAAATGATCTGCCTGTTCCTTGATGGCAGCAGTTAGTTCCGGATGTTTGTATCCGTGGATCATGCACCACCAGGAGGAGACAGAATCAATCAGCTTCTGATCCTCAGTATAGAGATAGACTCCATCAGCATCAACAATTTTATAAGGAGCCTTCATGGTTTTCATTTGTTCGTAAGGATACCAGATCATAATGTTACCTCGTCATAAAGTTCACTGAGTGTCGCAGCATCTATGGAAAGAGAAGTATCGCCATCACAGACTCTTGCAAGAGTGGGAAGGCCTGTCATATGCTCACACATAAAAATGTTGTCTTCCTCCATTACATTGCCTGGGTGGCAGTGATTGAAGATTATTCCCTTGAGAGGAAGATCATGTGCTTTCATATATTCAACGGTCAGCACCACACTGTTGATGGTTCCAAGACCTGCATCAGCGATCAGAATGCTGGAAAGATGAAGTTCTTTTACTACATCTTCCAGCTGGATCCTGGCTTCGTCAAAGCAGATGGGGCATAGGATACCGCCGCTGCCTTCAACGGTCACATAATCATAGTTTTCACAGACCTGAGCAAATCCTTTTTTCACTACATTCATCTGAACCGGATGTCCTTCCAGCCGGGAAGCCAGATGAGGAGAGTAAGCATGCTCATATACATAAGGACACATATCTTCCAGTCGCTGAGTGATGCCGGACATAGTCTGTACACAGAGTGCATCTCCGGGAATCAGAGAGCCGTCTGCTCTGCGGTCATTTCCACTCATGGCAGCTTTGTAGTAGGCCGGATGTAGACCGACTTCTGCCAGTTTTTTAGTAATCAGACCGGTAATATAGGTCTTTCCGGTGTCTGTACCGGTACCTGTAATAAAAAGCGCTTTGCTCATGGCTTTATGCCTCCTTCCAGTAATCCGGTGTTACATCGCGGCCAAGATCCGTGAGCATCTGACGATCACTTCGGATGGTGGCACAGGCAACCGTTGTCAGCATATTTCCGGTAATGGTGGCAGAAGCCCCGGACTTGAAGGCAATTTCACCGTCGTTGGTCAGAAGAGCACGACCTGCAGCCAGACGGATATTGGCATCGGGATTGATATAACGGAAAAATGCGATGGTACGCAAAATATCTTCCTCAGATAAACGAGGCAGATTTTCCAGAGGGGTTCCTGGAATTGGCATCAGTGCATTGATGGGAATGGAATCAATTCCAAGTTCTGCCAGGCTGATAGCCATATCCAGGCGATCTTCCCAAGTCTCGCCCATACCGATGATACCTCCGGAACAGGCACACATACCTTCTGCTTTGACTTTTTTCAGAGTCTCGATCTTCATATCATAAGTATGTGTGGTACAGATATTCGGGAAATTCCGGCGGGAAGTCTCAATATTATGGTGATAACTGGTCACGCCTGCCTCGTGGAGCCGATGAAGCTGATCAGCAGAGAGAAATCCCATGGAAGCGCACAGATCGATCTTACATTCCCTTTTCATGGTCTCGTAAGCATGGATCGCTTTGTCGAATTCTTTCCCTGTCAGTGCTTTTCCAGCAGTTACAATGGAAAAGCGATCCACGCCTTCGGACTCATTGAGCTTGCACAGCTCCACGATCTTTTCTTCCGGAAGAAAATCATAGACTTCGCAATTAGTGTGATGATGGGCAGATTGTGCGCAGTATTTACAGTCTTCCGGACAGCGGCCGCTGCGGCCGTTGATGATGGAGCAAAGGTCTACTTTATTGCCAATCCGTGCTTCACGGATCTGATCAGCTCCTTTACATAAATTGTCAAGATCACAGGTGAGGAAGAAGGACAGATCATCCTCGCGGGTCAGTCTTTTTCCGTCGATGATCTCCTGGGCCAAAGTCAGTACATTCATAAATATTAGTCTCCTTTGTGATAAATCGTTTGCGATAGATTATTTTTGTTCCGGCTTTACAGTTCCAGTACTGGTTTGATCCGCTTTACCAGAACTGCAGCAAGAATGCTTAAGGCAATGTCGCCTGGAACTGCCAGGATAAAGCAGTACAGGAACAACGGACATACACCAATCGGTGTGTTGATTACATAATTGCAGATTACATAATAGTAGATCATGCCGCATGCATAGACTACCAGAAGTCCTGCCAGGTTAGCTGCAAGATAGTGAAGAACGGTTTTCTTTTTCATATGTTCAGCCAGATATCCGGTTAAAAAAGTTCCGGCACAGAATCCGATCAGATAACCAAAACTTGGTTTGAAGATATACCACAGACCGCCGCCTTCGCTGAAGATGGGAAGTCCTGCCAGTCCAAGGATTACATAAGCGATTACGGACAGGGAGCCTCTGCGGGAACCAAGCAGAAGACCAGCCAGCATTGTAAATAAATATTGCAGGGTAAAGGGAACTACCGGAATGGGAATCTTGATAAATGCGCCCACTGCAATCAGGGCGGTGAACAGTCCGCAGTAGATGATAGATTTTGTTTTCGTCATTTGTAAACCTCCTGAATCATTACGGTTCACAATTATAAAAGATAAAAAATAATGTGTCAACTAAAAAATATATGTAGTTAACAAATGCGATGACGGTGGTGTTCAGAATGATAGAAGTTGTTGCTTGACGGAGCCAGGGAGACTGCGATATATTCAGAGAAGAATGAGATGAAATGCAGGCTCTACTGATTGATATAGAAGGATGGGAGATACAGATGAAACAGTTATTAGAACAGATAGAAGCATACAAGCCATATAATGAACAGGAGGAAAAGGACAGGGAGCTGCTGCTTCAGTGGATCAGAAGTGGAAGGGATATTGTGACCAGAGCCAATGAGACAGCGCATCTGACTGCATCAGCATGGGTGGTAAGCCCGGATCGGAAGCATGTGCTCATGGCTTACCACAATATTTATAACTCCTGGGCATGGCTGGGTGGTCATGCTGATGGAGAGTGGGATCTTCAGAAAGTGGCACTCCGGGAAGTGGAAGAGGAAAGCGGACTTTCTCAGGTCACACCACTGCAGGAGGCACCGATTTCACTGGAGATTCTGACTGTGGATGGTCACTGGAAGCGTGGAACGTATGTGGCCTCTCATCTTCATCTGAACGTTACCTATCTTATGGAAACAGATCCCAGGAAACCAATACGTAAAAAGCCGGATGAAAACAGTGCGGTTGCATGGATCCCGGTGGAAGAGATCGGGGAAAAATCTACGGAACCCTGGTTTGTGGAACATATTTATTCTAAACTCTGTAAGAAAGCATTGACTTTACAATAGATGTAGGGTTTAAAATCGGGAACAGAAGAAAGGAGTCTTTTGTACTTTTATGGAAAGAAATCTTACATCTGGAAGTGTATTTAAAAATATTGTGTATTTTTCTCTGCCTTATCTGTTGTCTTATTTTTTGCAGACTCTGTATGGTATGGCAGATTTGTTCATTATTGGTCAGTTTGAAGGTGTGGCAAGCACTACTGCAGTATCCATTGGAAGTCAGGTTATGCATATGATCACGGTCATGATCGTAGGACTTGCCATGGGATCAACAGTCATCATTGCGCAGGCGATCGGAGGCGGTGATAAGAAAAAGGCCTCCCAGACAGTAGGAAATTCGGTGACTTTATTTCTTGGTCTGGCGATCGTACTGGCAGTCGTGCTGGTGACATTGGTATCCCCAATTGTGTCGGTCATGTCCACTCCGGCGGAAGCAGTAGATGGAACGAAACTGTATCTGACCATCTGCTTTATCGGGATTCCGTTTATCACTGCTTATAATGTGATCAGTTCCATTTTTCGCGGACTGGGAGATTCTAAGAGTCCCATGTGTTTTATTGCAGTAGCATGCGTGGTAAATATTGCCCTTGACTATCTGTTTATGGGATATTTTCATCTGGGACCGGCAGGAGCAGCACTGGGTACCACAATGTCTCAGGCATTCAGTGTGGTGCTGGCGCTCACTGTGATTGTAAAAAAACAGTCTGGCATCACTTTGCAGAAAAGTGACCTGCGCCCGCAGAAAGCCGTGATGGGACAGCTGTTACAGATCGGTATCCCGGTGGCATTGCAGGATGGGTTTATCCAGATCGCGTTTATTGTCATTACTATTATTGCAAATCGCAGAGGTTTAAGTGCGGCCGCAGCTGTTGGTATTGTGGAGAAGATCATCAGCTTTTTATTCCTTGTACCGTCTTCTATGCTCTCTACAGTGTCAGCACTCTGTGCTCAGAATATTGGTGCTGGAAAATATGATAGGGCCAGGGCAACCCTTCGCTATGCATTGATGATCGCAGCAGGATTTGGCATAATCGTATCCATCGTGATCCAGTTTATTGCAGAGCCCGTAGTAGGACTTTTTACAACAGATGAAGTGGTGAAGACGATGGGAGGTCAGTATCTGCGAGGTTATATCTTTGACTGCATATTTGCCGGTATGCATTTCAGCTTCAGCGGGTATTTCTGCGCATATGGAAGATCAGAATTTTCTTTCCTGCACAACATTACCTCTATCTTGCTGGTGAGGATTCCGGGCGTGTATCTGACATCCAAGCTGTTCCCGGTAAGTTTGTTTCCTATGGGAATCGCAACGGCCTGTGGATCACTGTTATCCGTGATCATTTGTCTGAGTGTGTTTGTATGGCTGGAAAAGCATGGATGGGAGAGAAAACATCGGAATGGAAGATAAAAAATTATTTTGGATCAGTGATGTGGCAAAGATGTTCCATGTCAGTGCAGGAACCCTGCGACATTATGAACAGGCGGGATTGCTGGCACCGGAATATACGGATCCTGACACCGGATATCGCTACTATGGAATCCGGCAGTTTGAAGTGCTCAATACGATTCGATATCTGCGAGTATTGGATCTGCCTCTTTCACAGATTGCTGAGTTTCTTCAGAACCGGGATACAGATGTGATCGAGGAAAAATTGGAAAAACAGAAAGCCCTGATTCAACAGAAAAAGCGGGAACTGGAGATTATGGAGCGAAAGATCGATCATCGGATCGAGCAGATCCGAGATGCCAGATGCTCCAGATTAGAAGAAATTCAGTTGAAAATATTTCCGGAGACACGTATGGTTCTCTTAAGAGATCCGGTGCGGCCAAGATCCTATCTGGATCTGGAAATCGCTATCCGGCAGATGCAAAAAGGACAGTCGGAGGCACAGGTATTTTTAGGAAAAGTCGGTGTGGGAATTTCTAAAGAACATTTAAGAGAAGGAAGTTTTGAGGTATATGACTGGGTCTTCCTGATCCTGGATGAGGAAGACCATTATGACGGGCAGACAGAGCTGCTGCCTTCCATGGAGTGCGCAACGATGCGCTTCTGCGGTGGACATACAGAAGCACCACGGTACTATCAAATGCTTCTTAACTTTTTGAAGGAGAAGCATCTGATGCCGGCGGGCTTTTCTCAGGAAATCACATTGATCGATGACGGCATGACCAGTGATCCTGAAAAATTTGTGACTGAGATTCGGTTGCCGGTTTGCACGGCGATGAATCGATAAATTACATTAAGCAGAGCATCTTCCGAACTGAGAAACCAGCATGGTTTTATGAGTGTTAAAACAACAAGAAGTAAAAAAATGTCAAGGGTTGATTGATTGAAAAATCTGATTGACAAAAAACTAAAAGTATCATAAAATAAAACTAACATCTGAGATTCTTATGCATAAGCATATCCGGCGATTCGCCGAGTTTTCAGAAGGAAAAAACTGAATAAAGGCGAGCTGGATATAATGAGCGAAAGTGAGTCAGAGAGAGCTTGCTCTCTCTTGGCGAACGGCGAAATTATAGAGTGATAAAATCACGATATGCTGAAAGCAGGGGCAGTTATGAAATATTTTCCAGAATCGCCGAAGGGGGATTATGGAAAAAAAAGAACCAATATATGCCATACACCAGATGAACGTCTGCTGGAACTGAAAGAAAATGTACAAAATGAAGATGGAGGAATCAATATGTGTGGAGCCGTAGATCAGATGATTGCAGAAGGAATGGAGCGTGGACTGGCACAGGGAATGGAGCGTGGACTGGCGCAGGGAACAGAACGTGGAATAAAAAATCTGATAGAAGTATGTCAGGAACTGGGCACATCATATGATAATGTGCAGTTTCAGGTGGAAATGAAATACAATCTGAGTCAGGAAGAAGCGGAAAGATATATGAAACAGTATTGGAAATAGATTCGGAGAGGAGGAGTCTTATGGCAGATAACAGGAAAATGATAGCAGCAGGTGTGGTCTTGGTCGGAGTATTACTGGCAATGACCGCCTGTGCAAGGTCAGAAACTTCTTTTAAATTTCATCCGGCGTTGGGAATCTGCGATGCAGAGGAGAAACTGTATGAAGCGAAAAATCCGATGCAGGAACTGGATACGGAATATGGAAGTGCCACGATGGAATATGTTGTCTGGAAGGATGGAGTCCTTCATGTGAAAATAGTTGCAGATTATTCATCAGATGCAGATGACTGGGAGCAGGCAGATCAGTTCCTGAGTGTACAGGATGAGGAGAAAAGTAAACTGACATCACTTTCCCGGTATTGCAATTATGATGAGGAACAGAAACAACTGACCATAGAGCAGGAGTACCGAAGCATCACTCCTCAGGGTCAATATGTGCTGAAGCTGTTTGATCAGACAGCAACGATTCATATGACATCAGTACCGGAGTATAACAGCCTGAAAGAGATTGGAACACCGGTAACACACAATTGGCGGACATGGGTATTTCAGGGAACCTGGGAGGATGATGAGACTCTCAAGCTGCATGCGTGGGGAACTTCAGACGATATCTGGCAGATGGGACGACCGATGAAAGAACCGGTGACACCGGAAGATGTGAAAAAGGATGGATTTATTCAATGGAAGCAGTCAGGTATTGAAGGAAGCAGTAGTTTTGAGGCAACGGTGAAGGCATCAGAAGACATCGGATATGAACTGAAGATTCCGGGTATTTCTTTGGTGGCGGATATGGGAGAAGATGGACCAATCGTGGAAATGCCTGTTCCGGCGGTGGATGGAACAGAAGATGTTGATGTATCCATTTCTGCTGGAAAAGACACCTACCACATTGGAAAAGTCGAGCGCAGGAAAAAAGAAAGTCAGGATGATGACGGAGAAAATAAGGTTTCGACAGAAGTGATCCTCTATGTAGAACCAGAAACACTAGAAAAAGATACAGAGTTGTTATCAATCAATGCGAGCTGGGGGGAACTGAAATCTCAGGGCGAACAGACCACATTTTCATTGAAAGGAAGCACATTTCCACCTGCGATGTACGTAGATGGAGAACTTGCAGAACTTCGGCAGGAACTGACACTTACATACTCCGAAGCAGAGACGGTTCCGGAGATTGTGGCGGTCAGGATCGACAAAGTAGGAAAAGTATGGAATCAGGAATATCATTGTAAAATAAAGTGAGATGGAAGGGAGTTGCTTTGAGGCGAGGCAACTCCTTGTTTCTCATTATAATTTTAAATAAGTAATTGACAAACAACTAAAAGTATCATAGAATAATACTAACATCTGAGATTCTTATGTGTAAGCATATCCGGCGATTCGCCGAGTTTTCAGAAAGAAAAAACTGAATAAAGGCGAGCTGGAGAGTTTGAAAATATGGGCACAATATTATATATTTTCCAGAATCGCCGAAGGGGGATTATGGGAAAAAAAGAAGAACCAATGATTGCTTATTATGAAGATGCAAGACATTTTGCATGGCTGGTCAATGGATGGATCTGTCAAGGAGAAAAAGAAATCGATGAGGCACAGATCAAACCGAAAAATATTCGGCTGACAGGAAAGACCGGAAGCGGAAGAATGGCCAGAATGAGAAGCCGCTACCGGGATGTATTTAAAGAGATCGGGAAAGTTAAAATAGTTCTTATGATTGGAACAGAACTTCAGTCATTTGTAGACTATTCTATGCCGGTGCGGGTGATGGACTACGATGCGCTGGAATATAAAGATCAGATTCAGAGGATTGAATCTGAAAGAAAAACAGAAAATGCCGTAAAATCTGGAAAAAAGAAAGTAGAACTATCACCGATCAAGAAAGAGGACAGATTGATACCGGTTATCACATTAGTACTGTATATGGGAGAAGAACCATGGAACGCAGCAAAAAATCTGCACGGATTGCTGGATTTTTCCGAAGTCCCGGAAAGATTCAAAACTTATATTCCTGATTATCAGATTCATGTGCTGGATGTGTGTCACACACCAGATGATCGTCTGCTGGAATTCCCAAAAGATATTGCGACCATGTTTCTGACGATTAAATACCGGGATAATTTACAGAATTTAAAGGAAGTGTTGAAAACCATACCGGAGATTGAAAATATCGAAGAAGATACCTATGACGTAATGTGGAACTTCTTGGACAAACGAATGCTGGAACTGAAAGAAAATGTACAAAATGAGGATGGAGGAATCAATATGTGTGGTGCAGTAGATCAGATGATTGCAGAAGGAATGGAGCGTGGAATGGAGCGTGGAATGGAGCGTGGACTGGCACAGGGAATGGAGCGTGGACTGGCGCAGGGAACAGAACGTGGAATAAAGAACTTGATAGAAGTATGCCAGGAATTGGGAAATTCTTACGATAATGTGCAGTTTCAGGTGGAAATGAAATACAATCTGAGTCAGAAAGAGTCGGAAAGATATATGAAACAGTACTGGAAATAAAGTATAGCTGCTTTGGGGTTGAAATTTTAGTGAGGACTTTTGAATATGAAAATAATTCGTAAATACATAAGTCAAATCTGCACAATTACTTTTATTATGATGATGCTGGCATTTATGGTATTCATGACAAGAGTGAATATAAGACATGATCAGACACCAGCGATAGATGACAATGCCCGTCTGGAAACGCTCACTGGAATTATATCTGCAGATTATGCCAATGTTTCACAAAGGTCGTTTACAATCAAATGCGGCGAATACGATTACTATTCTGGTGGAGAAACATTGGATGAGATCAACCAGAAGTATGATTTGAATCTTGATTATGGCGATAGTATAACCGCAGAGTGTGAAGTGTTTACTTATGAGATTTTTCCTGCGGAGATAACAATTCTTTCGGTAAGCGCGGATTGAATGATTGGAAGCCTGTTATACAACTTATATACGTTTCTCAGATAAAATATTTCAAATCGGTGAATTGGATATTTTAACAGGAGAATGAGCATGAGGAAAGAAGAACAGAGATATAGAAAAAGATTTTTTCATCTGTAAATACCTCAAGTGGAACAAGATTTCTGTAATTATGATAGCATGACCACGATGAAAGAGACAAGGATGTAATAAGAGAATATGTTTGCGGAAACT
>OGIE01000237.1_pt1 | contig 81636 bp, 62 predicted proteins | sample 1571581 | NCBI WGS metagenome assembly OGIE01 (sample SAMEA2582021, study PRJEB24529) | metagenome | biome: Human gut stool | place: China | collected 2011
CTTATATTATTCGTGACGTGGGTCAATGTGTTTAACTGCACCTTGCTCTTCAGTGAAGCGGCCGTATGTACCGGTAACTTTCTTCAATGCTTCATTGGCGTCTGTACCTTTCTTGATTTCATCCATAAACTTGCCCAGATGAACAAATTCGTAACCGCAGATTTCGTCGTTCTTGTCCAAAGCGATAGTCTTGATGTAACCTTCTGCCATTTCCAAGTAACGAGAACCCTTAGCCAACGTTCCGTATAATGTGCCTACCTGGCTGCGCAGACCTTTGCCCAAGTCTTCCAAGCCAGCTCCAATCATCAAACCGCCTTCAGAGAAAGCAGACTGAGTACGACCGTAAACAATTTGCAGGAAGAGTTCGCGCATAGCTGTGTTGATAGCGTCGCAAACGAGGTCAGTATTCAATGCTTCGAGGATAGTCTTTCCCGGGAGGATTTCTGATGCCATAGCAGCAGAATGAGTCATACCGGAGCAACCGATAGTCTCAACCAAAGCTTCCTGGATAACGCCTTCCTTTACATTGAGGGTTAATTTACATGCACCTTGCTGAGGAGCACACCAGCCAATACCGTGTGTCAGACCAGAGATGTCAACAATTTCTTTAGCTTTTACCCATTTACCTTCTTCGGGAATAGGAGCCGGTCCGTGATTAGGACCTTTCTTCACAACACACATGTGTTCCACTTCGTGTGAATAAGTCATAATTAGCTCTTTTTAAGTTATATAAAATAAAAAACGTAATCCACTTTTTAAATCGCTCGCAAAGTTACTCCTTTTCTTTATTTATGCAAATCGAGTTATCTGACTTTTTTTATAAAAATTAATAATAAGAGGCAGTGTTTCTGTGTATTGTAATCTCCACATTACAATAAAATTAACGGGGGCTCTTGAAGCTATACTTCTTTCCTCCGGATTGCACACTGATAATAGCAGGTTGATTGAGGAAGTATTCCGCCTGTTCGTCAAGGCTTTCATGGGAGGCTATGGAGCGACCCGATAAATCATATATATCAATACGAGCTCCTGCAGACAACCCTTTGAGGACAATTCGCTTGTTGCGTCGAAAGCATTTCACTGCATCTGTGGTTTCTATGGAAGGAGAGGATACTCCGGTAGGTGTACCATATAAACCGAAATCATGGATACTTGGAGAAGCGTTGCTATTCTCACAACAGGCTTTCATCAGATTATCAACGAGGCTGTTGATATAAAGTTCCAGATAAGAATAGCCGGTAGTAGGTTCTATATCCTGATAGGTTTTGCCAACAGGAAGGTATTGGGTAGCCCAAGTATCAGGGATGCCGTCATTGTCAAAGTCGGCAGGCTTTTCTTCACTGTTGTACAGAGGCCATCCTTCTACATCTTCTTGCGAATCAATCAATCCGTTACTGCTCCCGTTACTACCTTCATAGGTATAACCGCCATTCTTCACTTCGGAAATTATGCGTTCGTCTACAGCATCCCGTTTCAGGCTGGCACCTACATGAGCAAGTACATTTTCGTAAGCATGTGCAGCTGTATGTGTGCCGACGGCAGCTACTTCAAATTCAACATTGCTTTTGATACCGTCAATACTTCCTCCCGGCAGGTTGCCATTACCCAGATGCGGGTGAATACCTTCCCAATTGTCCACATTGGTTTGTGCTACCAGCTTTTTCATATCATTGCTTAATTTAGAACAGGTATCGTCAAAATAGTTCCCGCTGATATAAAAGCTTCCCCAAATACCCGCCGGATTGCTTTGGCTACCATCATCCGCATTCGGCTGGAAGATACGGTTAACGATATTTTTCTTAGTGGCAGTGGAGGGACCTGGTTTATAGTAGTTATTTACGAAATTATAGCGTCCGCCTTCTCCGGCGTATCCACCGTTGGTAGGCCCCCAGTTATAGAACACATTGTTGCGCAGGTCGGTGAGTTCTTCTTCCCATCTTCCAATGGAGCGACTACCATCCAGACGGGGAGTACGGCTGCTGTGGTGAGCCAGCAAATTATGGTGAAAACTGGCGCCCTCACCGCCCCAGATGGCTCCGTATCCATGATTTCCTTTGACGTGTACTGATTTGGTAAGGCTCTCACTCAGGATGCACCACTGCATGGTGAAGTGCTTATTACTATAAAAAGAAGCGCACTCATCTGTACTCCAACTCATGCTGCAATGATCTATAATGATATTCGAGGTGTAGCGACCCCACATGGCGTCATCTTCTGCCTTTTTCTCGTCTCCCATCCGGCAACGGATGAAGCGGATGATAATATTAGTGGCGCATTGGTCTTTCTTTTCTTCTTCTTTATATCCGGAAATATGCAAAGTGTAATTCTTAAGGCAGATGCCATCTCCCGGAGCTGTTTGTCCGGCAATGGTGAGGTCACCGTTTTTTATGACTAATCTGCTTTGTAGTTCAATGAGACCTGATACATCGAAAACAATAGTTCGGGGACCTTTCATATCAATACCAGCGCGCAGTGAGCCTTCACCGCTATCATTAAGGTTGGTGACGTGATATACAATTCCTCCGCGTCCGCCGGTTACGGTGTGGCGGGCGAACCCTTCAGCACCGGGAAAGGCAGGAGTCGTTTGAGCCTGTGCAAAGACTGCACATAAAAGGATAACGAATAGGAGTGCGTAGTTTTTTTTCATGGTTTTAAGATTAATATTCTGATGTGGCAAAGATATGCGTTTCCTGAACGGGCAATGTCGATAAATTCTTTTTCTATGTGTAAGATTTGGTATGTAGTAACTAGATTTTCCTACCAAACTTAGACAAAGAATCAATTTTTAATTATTTTTGCATACTAAAACGACAAATGGTGATAGCAGAAACTTCCTATATTCCCATTAGCATAAAGCTCAACGAGCAAGAATTCCATAATATTTTTGAAAGATATTATGTAGCTCTTTGTTTGTTTGCCAATCAGTATATGGAAAATGACGAGGCCTCGGCAGACATTGTACAGGATTCATTTGCTAATCTCTGGCAGATCAGGGATGATTTTTTCTATTTACATCAAGTGAAAGCTTTTCTTTATACTGCTGTACGCAATAAAGCGTTGAATGAACTGGAACATTCTAAAGTTGTATGGGAATATGCCCAGAAAGTGATTGAGAAGAAAAAGGACTCTTTTTTTCATGATGCAGTGGTGGAGGAAGAAACTTACAGAATTGTGGCGGATGCTATCGATATGCTTCCCGACCAGATGAGGGCTATCATGAAGTTGGCTATGGAAGGGAAAAAGAATAATGAGATAGCCGCACATTTAAATGTATCTGCCGAAACGGTGCATACCCTCAAAAGAATTGCTTATAAAAAGCTCCGGGAACATTTGAAAGACTATTACTATTTTCTCTTCTTTTTTATCTGAAACGACACTCATTTTATTTTTTTTCGAAAAAAAGTGATGGTTGATTAACCATAAATATCAGTTGACCTGTATTATTATAAAAGACAATAAAAAAAGGTCAATATATGATAAAGCAAGACTTCCACATAGCTAATATTATTGCGCGGTATCTATCCGGTGAGACAACTCCCGAAGAAAGTGCCCAATTGAAGAATTGGAGAAATGAAGATACTGCTCATGAAGCTCTGTTCCAGAAAATATGTAATGAAGAAAACTTCAGGCAACATATGGAGAAGGGCTCAGCATTTAACACCTCTACTCATTGGGAAGGCGTTCAAAAGCGGATTAAACGAAATAATAACAGGGAGAGGAGAATAAAAATACTAAGCTATGCCGCCGCTGTCCTGTTTCCTGTTTTTGTGTTAGGAATCTCACTGAAATATACTTCTCACGATTATTCTCAGAACCAGCCGGTGCTGACAGCCCAATTCATCTCACCGGGGGAATCCAAAGCCATTTTGACATTGGATAACGGAGAAACAATCCACCTGAATAAAAATGCTGTAGATGCATTGCAAGAATTGGAGGGGGCGCATATCAAGGTAGACTCAACCACCTTGAATTATCAGGTGGCACAGGCTGCTCTTCAAAAAGAGAAACCTGTATATAATAAGGTGGAAATTCCGCGTGGAGGAGAGTACGCTCTGGTATTGAGTGATGGAACCAAAGTTCACTTGAATTCAATGAGTAGCCTTCGATTTCCGGTTAGATTCGGCGATGGCAGGCGTGTAGTGGAATTGGAAGGAGAGGCTTATTTCGAGGTAAGCAAAACCGGACAACCTTTTATGGTAAACACAAAAGGCATACAGGTAGAAGTGCTGGGAACAGCATTCAATATTTCAGCTTACCCTGGCGAAGAATATCAGGCAACGTTGGTCAACGGGTCGGTGAAAGTCAATGCCGAACAAGGTGGGAGCCTTATATTGAAGCCTTCACAGCAAGCCACTCTGCCAGTGGGAAGCAATTCCATGCAGGTGCGCACGGTAGACACTTCATTCTACACCTCATGGGTGGAAGGTAAGATTCATTTTAAAGATCAACGTTTGGAAGACATTATGAAGACGCTTTCTCGATGGTATGATATGGAGGTGATCTACAAAACAGAAAAGATTAAGGATTTCCGTTTTGGTTGTCATCTCGACCGATACGAAGAAATAGCACCTTTCGTCAAGTTGTTGGAGGAGACGGAAAAGGTACATGCTAAAATTGACGGTAAAACAATTACTTTTTATAACTAACTAATAATCAATTACTATGAACAAGAAGGACTACTGCAACAAACATGAAGGAAGTAGCAAACGTTTGTGGATAACGTTCCTATTTTTCTGTTTCATTGTCACCGGTTTCATGCAAGCTGCTAATACTGCATTTGCGCAAACCACTGTCACGGCAACATTTAAGAAAGCTACCCTGAGCGAAGTGCTATGGGAAGTTCAGAGGCAAACCGACTTCACGTTCGTCTACAGTACTAAAGATGTTGAGGGGATAAGCGTCCGGAACTTAGATGTAAACAATGAGAAAATTGCTGTTGTGTTAGATAAGTGTCTAAAGAACAGTGGATTGACTTATTCTGTCCATAATGGGGTTATTGCCATTAAACCGGCTGTAGATGAGGCTAAAGAAGTGGCTGCTCCTCAACAAAAGACTAAGGTGAGCGGTACTGTTATTGACGAAACCGGACAGGCTATTATCGGTGCTAATGTTGTGGTGACGGGTACTACCAATGGTGGTACTACCGACCTTGACGGTCACTTTTTTCTGGAAGTGGATCACCTTCCGGTCACATTGACGGTTTCTTACGTCGGCTATGTCCGTCAGGAAGTTAAAGTTACTTCCGGTAAGATGCTGAAAGTGGAAATGTCACCGGACATGAACCTGATGGAAGAAGTGGTAGTCACTGGTTACGGTACTTTCAAGAAGTCGGCTTATGCCGGTTCTGCTTCCAATGTAAAAGGGGATAAGATGAAAGATATTCCTTCCGTCTCTTTCATGGATCAACTACAAGGCAATGCTCCGGGCGTACAGTTTACTTCTTCCTCCGGACAGCCGGGTGCTTCTTCTTCTCTGAGAATTCGCGGTATGGGTTCTTTCAATGCCAGCAATTCTCCGCTCTATGTAATTGACGGAGTACCGATGCGTTCCGGTACCATCAACACGATGAGCTCAGATGCCGGCCTTGACATCATGTCCACTATCAACAGTTCGGATATTGAAAGCATTACCATTATCAAAGATGCTGCAGCAGCTTCACTTTATGGTTCGCGTGCAGCCAATGGCGTGGTACTTATCACCACAAAGAAAGGTAAAGTAGGAAAACCCACCATTTCATTGAAAGCCGATTGGGGTAGTTCCGATTTTGCAATGGATTATCGTCCTGTGATGGGAGGAGAAGAACGCCGCCAATATATCTACGATGGTCTGGTGGCGGGTCAGATGAAGAAGGGCAAGAGTGAGGCTGATGCAATGGCTTATGCCGATGGCGAGATTGACGATTACGCTCCGATTCCCTGGTGCGGATATACAAACTGGGATGATGTCTTGTTCCAAAAAGGGAGCCATCAGTCTTATGAAGCCTCTTTGTCGGGAGGTACGGACAGATTTAAGTATTATTCTTCACTTTCTTATCTGAAGCAGGATGGTATAGCTATCAATTCAGGACTGGAGCGCATTAGTGGAAGATTGAACGTTGATTTTCAGGCAACCGATAAATTCAAATTAGGTGCAAATGTTTTGTTTGCTACGGTTAATCAGGATGTGTATAGTGAAGGAACTTCTTATTCTTCTCCTTTCTATACTTCACGTAGTGCTGTCGTTCCTTCCGATCCTGTTTATAATGAAGATGGTAGTTGGAATCGTGACTTTATACGTATCAGTGACCGTAATCCGGCCTTGGCGGCAACTTATGATTATCAGCGCGAATATGTGACCCGTGCATTCAACACCATTTATGGTGAATATGAGTTTATCAAAGATTTAAAGTTCAGGTCTACTTTCAGTTACGACTATGTCAACACGAAAGGTAACGATTGGAGTGATCCGCGCACTTCCAATGGCGATGATATAAACGGCGGTATGAGCAAAAAGTTTTATGAATATAAGAAAATGGTGTGGGCTAACCAGTTGAGCTATAAAACTTCTATTGCCACGGACCATCATCTTGATGCATTGGTGGGATATGAAATTGATGACCAGTACCGCGATTATCTGTCAGGCTATGCCACTAATTTTGCAACTTATGACAAAAATCAGATCAGCAACGGTATGAAAACCGAATCGGTGGGTGGCAACGATACCCGGACACGCATGGTGTCTTACTTATTCCGTGTGAATTATGATTATAAAAACAAGTATTATCTGGGTGGTAGTTTCCGTACGGATGGTAGTTCGCGCTTTCACAGGGACAACCGTTGGGGAAATTTCTGGTCTGTATCCGGCTCATGGCGTATGATTGAAGAAGGATTTATGGACCCTGTAAAAGACTGGTTGACTGATTTTAAGATTCGTGCATCTTACGGTGTGAATGGCACGCTTCCTTCCGACTATTTCGGATACAGGGGACTGAGCAGCCTGACCAATGGGTATTTGGAGCAACCGGGTATCATCCAGTCGCAACTTAAGAATAATGATTTGCAGTGGGAAACCAACTATAACCTGAATCTGGGTCTTGATTTCAGCTTGTGGAACCGCATTAATGTTACATTGGAATATTACACCCGCACTACCAAGAACTTACTGATGGATCGTCCCATCTCTATGACTACCGGTTTCGGTAGCTATCTGATGAATATCGGCGAGGTTAAGAATAAAGGTGTGGAACTGGAGATTAATTCTACCAATATTCAGGCAAAAGATTTCTCATGGAACACTACATTCAACATTTCACATAACAAGAATGAGATTGTGACACTGGATGGCATGCAAACAGAAATCATCAGTGGAAATCAGATTCGCAAAGTAGGAAAATCATATCGCACGTTCTACATGATAGAATTTGCCGGTATCAACCCCGAAACCGGTGCACCTCAATTCTATACAAATGACGTTGACGAGAATGGAAACTATAAGAAAGAGATAACCGAAGTTATAAAAGAAGCACATGCCATCGTTTTGGATAAGCATGCTGAACCCAATGTTATAGGTGGATTGTCAAACACTTTGCGTTACAAGTGGTTCGATTTCAGTTTCATGTTCTCTTACCAGTTCGGCGGCTACTCTTATGACAACTGGGCGCAGAAAACGGAACATGGCGGCAACGACCTGGAAGCCAATATTCCTACTTACTACCGGGACAGTTGGAGACAACCGGGAGACATTACAAACTATGAACTGTTCTATGAAAAACCTTCTGTAGCCATGAATAAGGTGTCAACTACCCGCAGATTGCATAGCACCGATTTTATTCGTCTCAAGACCTTGACATTCGGCGTAACAGTTCCGAAGGAGTGGACCCGGAAATTAGGTATCGACAACGTACGTTTGTATGCTTCAGCCAATAACCTCTGGACTTGGGCGGCTTATGATTATTACGATCCGGAAGCTGTCAGCGGTGGTACTGCTATTTGGGGAACACCTCCTTTGAAGACCGTAACCTTTGGTGTAAATGTTAATTTCTAACCGTTAAAAACTTGATATTATGAAACTATTAAAATATTTATTCATCAGTTCCGCGTTGTTCGTCGTTACCTCTTGCGGAAATGATTGGCTGGATCTGGACCCTTCTACTTCGGTAGACACTGAAACCAGTATTAAGATATTATCGGATGTTGAGTTCACCTTGAATGGTATTTACAGTACTATGCAAAGTTCTGATGCCTATTCGGGTCGTCTGGTGTATTACGGAGATGTGACGGGAGATGATATGCAGGCTGTCAGCTCTACCAAACGCGTAGCTAACTATTACCGCTTTAACTTTACAAAGAATGATGGTCCCACTTCTCATTGGTCTTATCTCTATTCTATTATTCAGAATTGTAATCTGATTTTGATGAATATTGATAAGCTGGACATTGAAGAAGAGGAAACTGCATACAGGGATGATTTGAAAGGCGAAGCATTGGCTATTCGCGGTTTGGCTTTGTTCGATTTGACTCGTATTTTCGGTTATCCGTATACGAAGGATAATGGCGCTTCACTGGGTGTGCCTATTGTGGAAGGCTTGTCTACTATTGACAGTAAACCTGCCCGCAACACGGTAGCTCAATGTTATGCAAAAGTTATTGAAGACCTTAGCAATAGCGTTGAACTGTTGAGCGGTGATTTCAACAAAGGAAAAATAAACAAATGGGGGGCAATGGTGCTTCTCAGTCGTGCTTATCTTTATAAAGGAGATAATGCCAATGCACTGAAAACGGCGGAAGCCGCTATTAAGGGAGCTGAAAAAGAAGGTTATGCTCTGTGGACTAATGAAGAATATCCCACAGCATGGGGCAATGATGCATCGGCTTCCAATCCGGGTGAAGTTCTGTTCGAAATAGTGAACCTCACTACAGATAGTCCGGGTAAGGAGAGCATGGGCTATCTGAACTCTAAGGACGGTTACGACGATATGTGCATCACCTGTTCTTTCTATCAATTCCTGAAAGAAGACCCGAAAGACATTCGTCTTAAACTGTTGAGCTTTGATAAGAAATATTATGCATATGTCTTTAAGTATCAGCCGCAGCAAAATGAGAATATAGAAGATGCTAACATTCCGCTTATCCGTTTGTCCGAAGCTTATCTGATAGCAGCCGAAGCGGCCGTAAAACAGGGTGATAATGATGCGGCGGTTAAGTATCTTGACCCGATTGTGAGGCGTGCTAATCCGGAGAAGACTGTACAGGGCGAAACTATTACTTTGGAGAGAGTTTTAAACGAACGCCGCAAGGAGTTGGTTGCCGAAGGCCATCGCATGTACGATGCTGTCAGAAATGGGTTGACGATAGAGCGTGTGGATGTAAAGGATAGTAATCTGACTAAAACCAAGCATGATACGAAATATATGAAAGACATAAACTGGAATTTCTACATGATTGTGCTCCCTATTCCTAAGAGAGAGATGGATGCTAATCCTAATATGATACAGAATCCCGAATATGGTAATTAAAACGATATAAGATGAATAAGACAAGTTTCACTAAGTACTTTCTTGTCGCATTTACTCTGATGTTCATTAGTTCCGGCCTGAGTGCCGGAACTCTTGATTTAGAGGGCAAGAAGAAAGAAAAAGAGAAGAAAGAGGAATTATCGGCCGACGGACCTTATGTGCTCTATCAGCCCGATGGTAGAGTGCGCATAATCAGCGTAGATAAGAAAAGACAGATTGTAGACACCACATATAATGCACTACCGGAAGACTTCACCCTGCATGTGATAGACCACAAGGGACGATTCCCGTTTGATGTAAAGCTCCATCCGGTGAAGCGCCCCGACTGGCAATACCGTCAACCCGAAAAAGTGTTTGTCATGTCCGACCCTCATGGGCGTCTGGATTGCGTCATCAGCCTACTGCAAGGCAACGGCATCATAGACAGTAACTATAATTGGAGTTTTGGCAGTAATCATCTGATGGTTATTGGCGACATTTTCGACCGTGGCAAAGATGTGCCGCAAATCTTTTGGTTATTCTATAAACTGGAAGATGAGGCTGCCAAAGCCGGAGGAACCGTTTCCTTTCTGTTGGGAAACCACGAACCGCTGGTGCTGGCAAACGACTTGCGCTACACGAAAGATAAATATAAAGTGTTGGCGGAGAAGTTAGGTATGGACTATCCCAAACTCTTTGGGCCTGACACAGAACTGGGCCGGTGGCTGGGCACGCGCAACACTATGCAGACTATTGGTAACGACCTGTATGTGCATGCCGGATTGGGCAAGAATTTCTACGATCGTAATTTAAGTATCCCGACCGTAAACGAAGAAATGAGTAAAGCCCTTTTTCTGAATAAGAAAGAACGTAAAGCGCTTTCTCCGCTCACTGCTTTCCTGTATGGCAACGATGGACCGATCTGGTATCGCGGCCTTGTGCGGACAGATGCCAAATATCACCCGATGGCGCAGGACAGCCTGCAAATGGTGATGGATCGCTATAAAGCAAAGCACATCATCGTGGGGCATACCATTTTTAAGGATATTTCCACTTTCTATGATGGAAAAGTGATCGGCGTCAATGTGGATAATAAAGAAAATCGTAAGAAGAAACGTGGACGGGCGTTGCTGATAGATGGGGATTCTTACTTCGTTGTGGGAGACAAAGGTATTCAGAGGAAATTATAGAGACACTATTCCCCACTTTTTTTAGTCTTCTTATTATACCTTTCTCCTATATTTCCATATCTTTGCCAAAACATTAAGGTATAATAAGAAGACTATGATTGAAATTACTGATGCCGCCTTGCGTCAAGCTGCGGGCGAGGGGATGGATGCCTTCATCCAGGTATTTACAGATAAATATAAAGAAGTGATAGGCGGTGAACTGACTGCCGACTCCATGCCATTACTGACAGGTGAGCAGCACACTTTGCTTGCTTATCAACTCTTTCGTGACGAAGTGATGGATGGCGGTTTCTGCCAATTGATACAGAACGGTTACGGAGGTTACATCTTTGCCAATCCCTTTGCTAAAGTTATGCGCCTGTGGGGAGCGGAAGATTTCGGCAAACTTGTGTATAGAGCCAAGAAGATTTATGATGCCCACCGTGAAGATCTGGAGCGCGAACGCACCGATGATGAGTTTATGGCTATGTACGAGCAATATGAAGCTTTTGATGAATTGGAAGACGAGTTCCTTGAAAAAGAAGAAGGGGTAACCGCATTGATAGCCAGTTATGTAGACGAACATCTGGAATTGTTTGCTAAAATCGTCTGACAAGAGAGAGTTTTATTATATTTTGTCAGCACTTCGTCACTTTGCTACTTAATGTGCAGATTCTGAATCTGTTATTTCGTGCTGACGAGTGTTGTGACAAGTGCTGACAAACTGTTTGTCAGCACTGATTTTGCATGGAATACTTACAAAAAAGGAGATTATAATATTGGTTATCAGTTGATAATGCCGCAATTGCTAAAGTGAGCATTATTGGTGAAAAAAGAGATATTATCGTTGGTGAATAGTTATAGTGTAGCCCGTTTCCTCCTCTGGAACCAGTGCTTATCCTCTTGTTCCTTAATGGAAGATGTTCTTCTCCTTAGTCATTAATGTGCATCTCCTTACTATGAAATGGGGTTAAACCAAAGACAAAACTTCGTCCCGCAATTGCGGGCCCGAGGGGGGCGAGTTGCGGGCTGTTTGGTTTCCGGTTGCCAACCGGACAGCCTGCAATTGGAAATCGGAATTAAGGATTAAGCAAAATCACAAAAACCTTTAGGCAAAGCAACATTCTGTACTAATCCTGCTGGTATTTATCTACTGTTGGAAGCCTATTGACTACAAGTGCGGTTGTATTGTAAAAGCCGTGTGTGCTTGCATGTGCTTTGGGTTGATGAAATGATATTAATTATAATTGCCAAGTTAATGTAGTATTTCGTTTCTTTGCATTCGTTTAGTAACACTTGATAAAATGAGTAAATATCTGTTTCTGCTTTTTATATTTGTTGGAGGAGGTTTTGTTTCTTGTACACAGACCGGCATGGATGTGAAGTTGCTGGAACAAGTGGAAAACTGTGTGGAGGTATATCCTGATAGTGCTATGCAGTTGATAAATCTGATAGAAAATCCGGAACATCTTCATGGAAAAGAACGCGCGGACTATGCTTTATTGTTGGCGCAAACTTTGGATAAGAACTATTTGGATAGTTTACAGTCTGATTCGCTGATAAAGATAGCTGTAGACTATTACAAGGGAGGTGATGACAAGGTGAAAGCCGGAAAGGCTTACTATTATTATGGAAAAATGCTGGTGGCAAAAGGTAAAGTTTCTGAGGCTATGGAGGCTTATTTGGAAGCGTTGGTCTTTTTGAAAGAAACAAATGAATACAAGTTGCAGGGATTGCTATTCGAGCATGTCGGTTATTTAAATTTGGGACAAGGCATGCATGAACAATCCATAGACAATTATCGGCAATCTATTCATTACTACGAATTAGCTGGTGACAGAATCGGAGAAGTGTATGGTTGTAGAAATGCTGCCCGTGGGTATTTGGCGAAACAGAATAGTGACAGTGCCCGTTGGTATGCAAATAGAGGCTTATCACTGTTAACCGATACTACAAATCAGGTGAAATCTTCGCTACTCCAGTTATTAGGGCTTATAGCTAAGGAGGAGAAGCAATATTCGCAAGCTATAGATTATTTCATTTCGGCAATCAGGGCGAGTGTTAACGAGAATGATGGGTTGCGCTATTATTTATCCTTAGGACGCACCTATCTGGATATGGGCAAGTTGGAATCGGCTGAAGAGTGCCTCAATCATTGCAGAGCTGCTAACGATGTATTTATTTCATCAGGTGCATATAATTATTTGTATCTTCTAAAAAAAGAAGAACATAATTATGAAGAGGCTCTTTCATACAAGGAAAAATCCGATTCCATATTAGAAGTGGTCCGTAATGGTGAATTGAGAAATCAGTTATTGACTTTACAAAAGAAGTATGAAGCCGACAAACTTATTATGGAAAATAAACAGATAAAACTGGAAAAAGAAAATCAAACTTATTTCTATTCATTTATAGTGCTATTGATAAGTAGTTTAAGCTTTTATGTCATCAAAACATCTAAGAAGAAGAACCGGCGGAATGTAGAAGCATTGAGGAAAAATGAAAAAATAATAGAAGGATACGTTTGTAAAATTACGGAATTGGAGCAGAAAGAAGAGTGGGAGCGGGAGGTGAAGAAAGAAACGATTGGAAAATTGAATAGAAAAATTTTAGACTTAACTCTTGAGAATAAAAAAATACGTGAAAACTCAAGTGTAGAAGCATTATTTGTGTTAGAAGAATTGAAACAGGGCAGATTAGTTGCAGAAAGAATGACAGCAACTGAGCGCCAGAATATATTTGATTTCCTGGATTTGATTTATGCTGATTTTATTTCCCGGATAAAAGCTGAATTTGACTTGACTAAAGGGGAGTTATTATTAGCAGCATTCATAAAATTAGGTTTCTCGAGTAAGCAATTAATGATTGTTTTTGATTGTGAGATGAAGTCTGTTTATAAAAGTAAACAGAGACTAAAGTCTCATTTAGGGCTTAATAAAGAAGAATCTTTGGAGCAAATGATAGTACTTTATTAAAATAAAAAAAACGTTTTTGTCCTCTATTGTTTTCGGTATATTTTTGATTGATAGTAGATTAAAGTATATATTCTGTCCACATAATTATTTTCTTGGTAGATTTCATTGCGCTAACTTTGGGGCTCATTTTAAAAATAAAAAGAAAGGCTATGAAACTAAAATTAATTTTGTGTTTGTTGGGAGTGTTCTCCTTGTTGAGAGCAAATGCTAACTCTTTGGTAAATAATGATGGAGTCTTAGACAAGACTACGATTCAAATGACTGCCAATGATGTTCCTTTTGATATTCTAACTAATGGGAATTTAGGAGATCATCGTTCTATACGACCATTAATTCCTTTTTTTGTGGTGTTGGATGGAAGTAATTATTCTTTGGAATTATACTTTGAACTGGCTATAGGAGAAGTAGATATAATTGTTTCTCAGGATGGTGTTGTGGTTTATTCTTCTTCGGAGAATATTCAATCTTCTGTGCAAAAAGGTATTCAGCTTGAATTAGGGAGTTCCGGTAATTTCCTGATAGAAATAGAAGGGAAAAATGGAGCGTATGCGTGCGGGGAGTTTGCGCTATAAATAAATAATAGCTCATCTCTATCATAATTTATATGTAATAGATATTAATGAACTAGGTGAAACAAAGACTACTGGACAAGTTGTTAATATGGGTTAAATAAGTGTTAGGGTTTGCAGTATTTAGATTAATATTTCATTTACTCTTAAAAACAATGAAAAAACGAAGAGAGTACTATGTAACTCAATTCTTTTATCTAAATTTGCAAACTCTAATATTTATAGAACAATGAAAATGGCTAAGTTTAAAATCTGGATGGTTGCCCTTACCTTAATAATGGGCGTTTCTTTAACTTCTTGCTTTAACAGCGATGACAATACTATTCAGCCGGTATATGGTATAATTACTTTGAAAAGTACTTTCCCGTATCAATTTCAGGTAGAAGGTAGTGATATTGTATACGAGGCTAATTCAATGACAATAACAGGTTTGTCTGAAAATGCTTATCCTGGAGATATTGTTTTCTTAAATGCTCAATATGATACAAGTACACAAGAAGTAAACCAGAATACCAAGAAGATAATTGTTACTGTTATTGGTGCTGAAAAACTGAATGAGAAGACTTACAGTGTAACGGAGGATGTAGAGTACAATAGATCTGTGATGGCTACTTCAAGTATGACAAATTATAATCCTGGCTTTTATAGTAAAAACTGGATTATTATTCCAATAGGAATCTATCTTGAAAAGTCAGCGATGGAAAATGCTCTTAAGCATTCGTTCTATTTAGTATATGACGCAGAAGACGAAAAGAATGATGAAAACACAATGGTCTTGCGTTTGCGTCATGAATCAAGTGAAGATGCTACAAAAGAGACTGTACCAGGAGTGATTAACAAAGCGTTCCGAATTACTGAATTAGTGAATATGTTTAATGAGGGAAGTTCCAGCAATAAGTTGAAAACAATTAAGATTATAACTCAGGAACAGACAGGAAATTCTCCTGCAATTACTGAAGGTTCAACGGAGGGTTATCGTGAATATACCTACGAACTTGATTATTCAAAAATAGCAAATTAATAATTGGACTATAAAGCATTATTCCATATAGCAATGTTACTGATTTCCTCTCCGGCCAAGGCCTGGGAGGAAATTCGTTTGGAAGAGGATAGGCGAAAAGTATTTACTGCTTTTGTCTATCCTATGATTGGTTTATGCGGATTGTCCGTCTTCATCGGCTCTTTGCTGGCGAAAGGATGGGGCGGTCCGGAAAGTTTTCAATATGCCATGACGCAATGTTGTGCAGTGGCGGTTTCTCTCTTCGGAGGGTATTTTCTGGCGGCATATCTCATTAATGGGTTGCGCGTCAAAATGTTTATGATGGACAGTGACATGCCTTTGACGCAGCAATTTGCGGGCTATGCACTGGTCGTACTTTTCTTGCTTCGGATTATTATCGGCATATTGCCGGACTTTAATATCATCGGATTGCTGTTGCAGTTCTATATCGTGTATGTGGTGTGGGAAGGGGCTTCCACGTTGATGGAAGTAGAAGAAAAGGACCGATTGAGGTTCACTATCATTTCTTCTATTTTGCTGATTGCTTGCCCTATGCTCATTCAGATGATATTCAACCAACTGACAACGGTGCTTAACTAACGTATGAAATCATGAAACAAGCTCCTATCAATATAAAGAATAAGCGTGCTACATTCGACTATGAATTGACGGACACTTATACTGCTGGTATCGTGCTCACCGGTACGGAGATTAAATCAATCCGTATGGGCAAGGCAAGCCTTGTAGATACATTCTGCTATTTTGCCAACGGCGAGTTATGGGTAAAGAATATGCATATTGCCGAATACTTCTATGGCTCATACAACAACCATTCGGCACGCAGGGAGCGCAAACTCTTACTTACTAAGAAAGAACTTGATAAACTGGCGCGTGGAGCCAAAGATCCCGGCTTCACAATGGTTCCTGTACGTATGTTTATCAATGAAAAAGGACTTGCTAAAGTGGTGGTGGCTCTTGCAAAAGGTAAAAAACAATATGACAAGCGTGAAGCTTTGAAAGAAAAAGACGACAAGCGCGATATGGCGCGGATGTTTAAAAGATAATTTTAGATGAGTAAACTTGGCAGTTTGGTGCGTGAGCGCATCCTCATTTTAGATGGTGCTATGGGCACCATGATACAACAGTACAACTTAACAGAAGAAGATTTCAGGGGAGAACGCTTTGCAGACATCCCCGGACAACTCAAGGGAAATAATGACCTGCTTTGTCTGACACGTCCCGATGTGATACGAGATATACACCGCAAGTATCTCACCGCAGGTGCGGATATAATCGAAACCAATACATTCAGTTCCACCAGCGTCAGTATGGCCGATTATCATGTGCAACAGTATGTGCGTGAGATGAATCTTGCTGCCGTGAAACTGGCGCGTGAAGTGGCGGATGAATTCTCTACACCGGATAAACCACGTTTTGTGGCCGGTTCCATCGGTCCTACCAATAAGACTTGCTCCATGAGTCCCGATGTGAACAATCCTGCCATGCGTGCGTTGACGTATGATGAACTTGCCGATGCCTATCGCGAGCAAATGGAAGCCTTGCTGGAAGGTGGGGTAGATGCTCTGCTGATAGAAACCATCTTCGATACGCTGAATGCTAAGGCAGCCATCTTTGCTGCAGAGAAAGCGATGGAGGCAACGGGCATTCAAGTGCCCGTCATGCTATCTGTTACCGTATCTGATACAGGTGGACGTACCCTTTCTGGACAGACTTTGGAGGCATTTCTAGCCTCTGTTCAGCATGCTGACATCTTCTCGGTGGGCTTGAACTGCTCGTTCGGCGCCCGCCAGTTAAAACCTTTCCTGGAACAGCTTGCCGTTCGTGCTCCTTATTATATCAGTGCATATCCCAATGCGGGATTGCCTAACAGTCTCGGTCAGTACGACCAAACTCCCGCTGACATGGCGCATGAGGTGAAAGAATATATTCATGAAGGTTTGATAAATATTATCGGTGGTTGCTGCGGCACTACGGATGCCTACATTGCCGAATATCCTGCGCTGATAGCCGGTGCAGCTCCCCATGTTCCCGCTCCGAAGCCCGAAAGCCTTTGGCTCTCCGGTCTGGAACTGCTGGAAGTAACCCCTGAAAAGAATTTCATCAATGTGGGCGAGCGCTGCAACGTTGCCGGCTCACGTAAGTTCCTGCGACTGATTAATGAGAAGAAATACGATGAAGCTCTCAGCATTGCCCGCCAACAGGTGGAAGATGGTGCGCAGGTCATTGATGTAAATATGGACGACGGTCTGCTGGATGCGCAGGCTGAAATGACAACCTTCCTCAATCTGATCGCTTCCGAGCCGGAAATAGCCCGTGTGCCTGTGATGATTGACTCTTCCAAATGGGATGTCATCGTTGCCGGATTAAAGTGTTTGCAAGGAAAGTCCATTGTAAATTCCATCTCTTTGAAAGAAGGAGAGGAGAAGTTCCTGGAGCATGCCCGTACAATTAAGCAATATGGTGCAGCGACCGTAGTGATGGCTTTTGATGAAAAAGGACAGGCAGATACTTATGAACGTAAGATTGAAGTGTGTGCCCGTGCCTATCAGCTTCTGGTTGAGAAAGTCGGCTTTAACCCTCACGATATTATTTTTGACCCTAACGTCCTTGCCGTAGCTACGGGTATGGACGAACATAACAACTATGCCGTAGACTTCATTCAGGCTACGGGCTGGATACGTAAGAATCTGCCCGGTGCACATGTCAGCGGTGGTGTCAGCAACCTTTCCTTCTCTTTCCGCGGAAATAATTATATCCGTGAAGCCATGCATGCGGTATTCCTTTATTACGCTATCCGCGAAGGAATGGATATGGGGATTGTTAATCCGGCTACGGCTGTGCTTTATACGGATATTCCCTCCGATGTGCTGGAACGTATAGAAGATGTGGTTCTGAACCGTCGCCCCGATGCTGCCGAGCGTTTGATAGAAACAGCAGAGCAACTGAAGGCTACTGCCGAACAACAGAAAGGTAATGTGTCCGATAAGCATGTTGCCCCACTTTCATGGCGCGATGGAACGAGTGTGGAAGAACGCTTGAAGTATGCTCTGACCAAGGGACTCGGTGATTATCTGGAAGAAGACTTGGCGGAAGCCCTGAAGCTCTATCCGAAAGCGGTTGATATAATTGAAGGTCCCCTGATGGCAGGTATGAACTATGTAGGGGAGTTATTTGGTGCCGGAAAGATGTTTTTGCCGCAGGTCGTGAAAACAGCTCGTACCATGAAGAAAGCCGTAGCTATTCTCCAACCTATAATTGAAGCCGAAAAACAGGAAGGTTCTTCCTCTGCCGGAAAGGTATTGCTTGCCACAGTGAAGGGTGACGTACATGACATTGGCAAGAACATTGTTTCTGTGGTAATGGCTTGTAATGGTTACGAAATTATAGACCTTGGTGTGATGGTGCCTGCCGAAACGATTGTTCAGCGTGCCCTGGAAGAGAAGGTGGATATGATTGGACTCAGCGGCTTAATCACTCCTTCACTGGAAGAGATGGTGCATGTGGCTATGGAATTGGAAAAAGTGGGTGCTGACATACCTTTATTGATAGGTGGTGCCACTACTTCTCAACTGCACACGGCATTGAAGATAGCTCCGGTATACCATGCTCCTGTAGTTCATTTGAAAGATGCTTCGCAGAATGCAACAGTTGCTGCCCGATTGATGAATCCGAAAACGAAAGAGGAACTAATGGAAAAATTAACCTCTGAGTATCAGCAGTTGCGTGAAAAGAATGCTACTCAAGCCCCGAAAATAGTATCTTTGGAAGAGGCACAGAAGAATAAGCTGAGTTTGTTTTAGGGAAAATATGAAATATTAATTATTAACCATGCGCTATTATAGCGCAGCCTTATACCTTATATTTAATAATTAATATTTTATATTTATCCCTATTTCTTAATCTTCTTCTTATACGTCTCATACCTCCCCATAATATCTCTCACGAAATTATATGTCTCTATTCCACGGAAATATCCGTTTTTGCAGACTGGGTCGGTGAAATATTCCTCGTTGCTTTTCAGCAAGATGAAGTTTTCTACATTATCTTTCCAGACATACTTGTTCTTTCCATATTTTTCGGCCAGTGCCATTGCGTCCTGCACATGCCCGATGCCCGAATTATAAGATGCAAGTACGAAATTGAGTCGTTCTTCCTGTGGTACGGATGAGAAGCTTTTGGCAGTGGCATTAATATACTTTATGGCAGCTTTTACACTTTCTTCCGGATTTTGTTCTTTTCCTTCAGGTATTCCCATGGCACGTGCCGTAGCGGGCATCAACTGCATCAAACCTCTGGCACCTGCCCACGATACGGCGGTTGTGTCAAAATTAGACTCCGTATAAGCCAACGAGGCCAGTAATCTCCAGTCCCAATCTATTTCCGAAGCATATTTCTTGAATAATTCATCAAAGTGTGAAATCTTTCCTTCCCGAAGAGACAGGATAGGAGTGTGCGGCGTAGCTTTACTGATTTCAAAATATCTTTTCATACTGGCTGTATAGGCAGGAGAAGTCATGTTTTCCTCATGCCATTTATTGGCAGCCTCCGCCAGTTCGGGACTATCTTTACGTACTGCCCAGGAAGCCCTTTGGTCGAAACTGATGGATAACTTAATGTTCAGGTTGGGGTAATACGTAGTGTTGAGCTTGGCTACATCATTATCAGCAACCGTATAGGGAATTTTTCCCTGAGCCACTTGCGTGATAAGGTCTTCTGACGAAACACTATCATTGGTTACCTTATGGATATGGATGCCTCCACCCAGTTCTTTATCCAGATTTACCAGTCGGTCGTAATATTTCCCGGGTTTCACATAAATGTCTTTGCCGATCAGTTCCGTTACATCCGTCAGTGGTTTGTTTTTTCCACTTGAGCGTTGCACAATCACCTGATGCGTAATGACTTCTTCACCACAGTATATCAGACTGTCTTTCAGCTCTTTCGTGATAGGTACGTTGTAAGCTATAATATCTCCCTCACCTGCCAACAATTTCTTTATGAGTCCTTGTACGTTCCTTGCTACTACTACACGCAGCTTTACACCAAGGCTTTTGGCAAATTGCTCACTCAATTCATATTGAAAACCCATATCCTGCCCACGATAGTTAAAGTAGGATGTGGAACTGTATAAAGTCAGTACAACGAGCTCACCACTATCCTTTATCTGTTGCAAATCCCCCACGGCCTCCCCATCCATGGAAGCACGTTGTTTATTTCTGCACCCTGATAGCCAGCACAGACACAATAAAGCAATCAGAAAAATCTTAGCGGTTGCCCTCATCTATTTTTTAATTTTTAATTCTCAATTTTATAAGTGTTTCTTTATATACATAGTAAGAATGTCAATTGCTACCATATTGTTTCCACCTTCGGGCACAATTAAATCCGCATACCGTTTGCACGGCTCGATAAATTGCAAATGCATGGGTTTCAGAATGCGAGTGTAACGCTCCATTACCGCTTCCGCAGTACGTCCACGCTCTATCACATCTCGCTGTATCACGCGAATAAGCCGTTCGTCGGGATCAGCATCCACAAAAATCTTAAGGTCCATCATGCTGCGCAGCTTTTTGTCGCACAAGGCAAGAATACCTTCGATGATAACCACTTCCCGAGGTTCGATGTGAATGGTTTCCGGTTGGCGTGTACACGTCAGATACGAATAAGTGGGCTGTTCAATACTTTTTCCTTCGCGCAGCATGGCTACGTGCTTGGACAAAAGGCTCCACTCGAAAGCATCCGGGTGGTCAAAGTTGATGTTCTGTCGTTCTTCCACAGGCACGTGGCTGCTGTCCTTGTAATAAGAGTCCTGAGGCAACAATACCACTTCACCTGCCGGCAGGCTTTCGATAATTTTACGTACGACGGTGGTCTTTCCTGAACCTGTTCCGCCTGCAATTCCTATTATTAACATCCGTTTAAGTGTATATTTAAAACAAAACGAGTATTTTTGCGGTTAGAATTAATCGCTTCAGTTGACAAATATATAGATAAATCATTAAAATAACAAAGTTATGGTCAAACACATTGTATTATTTAAACTAAAAGACGAAGCACCGGCTGACAAAAAGCTGGCCGCTATGAATGATTTTAAAAGCGCTATAGAGGCTCTTCCTGCCAAAATATCTGTTATCCGGAAAATAGAAGTGGGATTGAATATGAATCCTGCCGAAACCTGGAGTATTGCGCTATACAGTGAGTTTGACACACTGGACGATGTGAAATACTACGCCACTCACCCCGAACATGTAGCGGCAGGCAAGTTGATTGCCGAAGTAAAAGAGAGTCGTGCATGTGTAGACTATGAGGAATAATTAAAAATTGAAAATTAAAAATTAAAGGATGAAGAAGATATTGTCCATTTGTTTGTTGCTCATTGCCGTTGTGGCACAGGCGCAGATACAAGAGCCCGTCAAGTTCAAGTCGGAACTGAAAACGCTTTCGGCGGGTGAAGCGGAAATTGTATTCACCGCTGCTATCGATAAAGGTTGGCATGTGTATTCTACCGACCTCGGTGATGGTGGTCCTATCTCGGCTACGTTCAATGTAGAGAAAATATCCGGTGCTACGGTCGTAGGAAAATTGCAGCCGAAAGGTAAAGAAATAGCTTCTTATGATAAATTGTTTGAGATGAACGTGCGCTATTTTGAAAGTACGGCGCAGTTTGTTCAGAACTTGAAACTCACTGGTGGTGATTATCAGGTGCAGGGCTTCCTGGAATTCGGTGCTTGCAATGATGAAAACTGTTTGCCACCTACGCAGGTGGAATTTGATTTCACTGGTAAGGCGGAAGCTGCTAAGGGTGCAGTTGCTGCAACTCCTGCTGATAAAACAACGGATCCCGTAGCTGAAACAAAACCGGAAGATCAACCGGCAACCCAGGCAGAAGCACCTGCGGACGCCGCTTCTGCCACTGTGATTGGTGGTGCGGATGGTCCGACAAACGTGGATGTCATGGAAAATATAGACTTGTGGAAACCAGTCATCTCCGATTTACAGTCTTTCGGTGAAACTACTTCACAAGAGGATATGTCATGGTTCTATATCTTTATCACCGGGTTCCTCGGCGGATTGTTGGCGTTGTTCACTCCTTGTGTATGGCCCATTATCCCGATGACGGTGAGTTTCTTCCTGAAACGTTCTAAGGATAAGAAGAAAGGTATTCGTGATGCCTGGACATATGGTGCTTCCATTGTAGTGATTTACGTTACATTGGGGCTGGCTATTACCTTGATCTTCGGTGCGAGTGCACTGAATGCGCTTTCCACGAATGCCGTGTTCAATATTCTTTTCTGTCTGATGTTGGTGGTGTTTGCTGCTTCCTTCTTCGGAGCTTTCGAGTTGACGTTGCCTTCTAAATGGAGCAATGCTGTCGATAGTAAGGCGGAAGCTACAAGTGGTTTGCTCAGTATCTTTTTGATGGCATTCACGCTTTCATTGGTATCTTTCTCTTGTACGGGACCTATTATCGGTTTCCTGCTTGTACAGGTATCCACAACGGGTAGTGTGGTGGCTCCGGCCATCGGTATGCTTGGTTTTGCTATTGCTCTGGCGTTGCCGTTCACACTGTTCGCTCTGTTCCCGTCCTGGTTGAAGTCTATGCCGAAATCGGGAGGTTGGATGAATGTTATCAAGGTTACCCTTGGTTTCCTGGAACTGGCTTTTGCATTGAAGTTCCTCTCCGTAGCCGATTTGGCTTATGGTTGGCGCATCCTCGACCGCGAAACATTCCTTGCATTGTGGATTGTGCTGTTTGCTTTACTGGGTTTCTATCTGTTGGGCAAAATCAAGTTCCCGCATGATGATGATGATACAAAAGTGGGAGTGGGGCGTTTTTTCATGGCACTCTTCTCACTTGCTTTCGCTGTATATATGGTTCCCGGCTTGTGGGGTGCCCCATTGAAGGCAGTAAGCGCTTTTGCTCCGCCTATGCAGACGCAGGATTTCAATCTTTATAATAACGAGGTACATGCCAAGTTCGATGATTACGATCTCGGAATGGAATATGCCCGCCAACATGGCAAACCAGTGATGCTCGACTTCACCGGTTATGGTTGTGTGAACTGCCGTAAGATGGAACTTGCTGTGTGGACAGACTCCAAGGTGAGTGATATTATTAATAACGACTATGTGCTCATCACACTTTATGTAGATAATAAAACACCGCTGACTGAACCCGTAAAAGTGGTTGAGAATGGCAGAGAGCGTACTCTACGTACAGTAGGCGATAAATGGAGTTATCTGCAACGGGTTAAGTTCGGTGCAAATGCACAGCCGTTCTATGTACTGATAAATAATGAAGGTCGCCCGTTGAATAAATCTTATTCTTATGACGAGGACATTCCTAAGTATATCGAATTCTTACAAACCGGATTGGAGAACTATAAGAAAGGAAAATAATACTAACAGAATGCCTGGCCGACATCAACGACCGGGCATTTTTATTAACCCCAAATATTTATGAAACATATTGTAGACATTGACACATGGGAACGCCGGGATAATTATAACTTTTTCCGGGGTTTCGTGAATTCATGGTATTCAGTTACCACAGAGATTGATTGTACCGAAGCCAGTGCCACAGCCAGAGCTTCCGGCCATTCTTTTTTCCTCTATTATCTGTATGCTGTGGTGCGTTCAGCCAATGAGGTGCCGGAGCTCCGTTACCGTACGGATAAGAATGGAAAAGTTATCTTTCATGATGAGGTAGATATCATTTCTCCGATAGCCGTTCCAGGAAAGACTTTCTATACCGTTCGCATTCCTTATCATGAAGACTTCAAAAGCTTTTATGCCGAAGCTTATTCTCTGATAACCAATATCCCGGAAGATGGAGACCCTTATGGCGTTGAAAAAGTGTTGGGCGCACAGGGCGATTATGATATTGTTCATTTAAGTGCAGTGCCCAAGATGTTTTTCACATCTACCACTTACACATTGGCCGAAGCTGGCAACGGTTGCAGTTATCCACTGATGACTTCCGGTAAAGCCGTATCCCGCGAAGGACGTCTGGTATTTCCTCTTTCCATTTACGTTAATCATGCATTTGTGGATGGCTCACATTTGAGTTCATTTTTCCAGAAAATAGAAGAGCACCTGAAAAGAATTTCAGACGAATAAATCACATAAATAAAAAACTATGAAACGTTTTATCTTGCTGACCGTCCTCTGTTGTCTGGCACTCGGTATGAGTGCCCAGACAGCCAAAGAGGAAATCTTTGCCGATGTCCATCGTTCGGCAGCCAACTACTATGCCTATCCCCAGCCCTCGGCCGTGCAGACCGCACCTCCCGCCGGGTATAAGCCTTTCTATCTGAGCCACTATGCACGTCATGGTTCCCGCTATCTGATTAATCCTGCAGATTATGAAAAGCCGCTGGAGATACTTACTGAGGCTGATCGTAACAATGTACTTACGGAACTGGGACGCAAGACACTACTCATTGTAGATAGCGTTGCACATATGGCAAGAAGCAGGTACGGTGAGCTTACTCTGCTCGGTGCCCGCCAGCACCGTGGCATAGCTGAGAGAATGTTTCACAGTTTCCCTGAAGTCTTCCGTGGAGAAGCAGAGATAGACGCTCGTTCTACGGTTGTCATCCGTTGTATTCTTTCCATGACTGCCGAATGCCTGCAACTTCAATCTATGAATCCTAAACTGAAGTTTAGAAATGATGCTAGCTATCATGATATGTATTATCTGAACAATGACGACCTGTATTTCAAGGAGTTGCGTAAGGCGGACAAACTGAATCAGCTTAAGGTGGCTTTGAGAGAGAAGCATGTGCATCCGGAACGTCTCATGGCAGCATTATTCAACAATGCAGATTATGTGAAATGGAAAATAGATGCCGGCAAATTGATGACCAATCTCTTTGATCTGGCAAGCAATATGCAGAGTCTTGACACTGACCTGGAACTCTACTCTCTGTTCACTAAAGAAGAGTGTTATGATTTATGGCAGGTTAGCAATAAGAACTGGTATGTTTTTTATGGTCCTTCACCTCTTACAGGAGGAAAAATACCTTATCTGGAATCTAATCTGCTGGAAAGTTTTCTTAATGCGGCAGATACTTGCATTGTGAAAAAGGAAAATAGTGCTACTCTCCGTTTCGGTCATGAGTCCTGTCTACTTCCTTTGGCCTGTCTTATGGAATTGGGTGATTGCGGTTATCAGACTACTGATTTGAATAAGCTCGATGAAGTATGGCGCAACTACAAGATTTTCCCAATGGCAAGCAATATCCAGTTTGTTTTCTTCCGCAAAAAAGGGAGTGATGATATTTTGGTGAAGGTACTGCTGAATGAACAGGAGATGAAACTTCCGGTGGAGAGTGATATGGCTCCATATTATCATTGGAAGGATGTAGAAACTTATTATAGGAATAAGTTGGCTGCTTTCAAGAAATAATATGTCTCTTTGATTTCTTGGATGTATTTGGCACGGATAATGCAGATTTTCAGTTGTTGCACAACCGTATAAATCTGCATTATCCGTGCTTTTCGTATCAGGAAAATCATTTTTTATCCAGTCTTCTTTTTCTATTTCTCTTTTTTATCTCCGGGATTTTACATACGTTTGCAATATTGTAGAGTACCTTTGTGTTCCCAGAAACTAAAAATATAATATGTCTTCAACAGATATTTTCAATGATGAACATGCACTTGTTCTCCGTTTGATAGACGGGGATGAAGTCGCTTTCTGCGAACTTTACGCAACTTACAAGAATCGCCTGATATACTTTGCAATGCGTTTTCTAAAGTCGCGTGAATATGCAGAAGATATTTTTCAGGATGCGTTTACGGTTATTTGGCAGAGCCGCCGTTTCATTAATCCCGATACCTCTTTTTCTTCTTATCTCTATACAATTGTCCGCAACCGGATATTAAACCAATTGCGCGATTCCGCCAACGAAGAACAGCTGAAAGAAAGCATACTTTCACAGGCACTCGACTATACTGATAATACCAAAGGTGACATTCTGGCGAATGATTTGAAGTCCCTTATTTCCCGCGCTTTGGAGCAGCTTACTCCCCGGCAGCGAGAAGTTTTCAAAATGAGCCGGGAAGCCCAACTTTCTCATAAAGAGATTGCAGAGAGTTTAGGAATATCTGTTAATACTGTGCAGGAACATATCTCTTTTTCTCTGAAAATCATTCGTACTTACCTTATTAAGTATTCCGGCAGTGAATATGTGGATTTGATTTTGCTGCTTATCTGTCTGAATTTATAATAAACGTTAATCATACCCCAGCATCTTGCCTTTGCTGTGTATTACTCTATGTAAAGGAGGATATAGCTGCCTTTAATGAGTTTACACTATGAAAGAAAAAGGAACAGATAAATCTATACTTCGTCGTTACCTGGATGATATGTATACCCGGGAAGAAGCGCGTAGCCTATTATCTAAACTCAAGGATAGTGCTTCTGATGAGGTGCTAGGTGAGCTGACCGCTGAAGTATGGGAAGAAGCGGTAGCCCAAGATTTCACCATCGGTCCGGAGCGTGAGAAATACAAAAAAGAAGCTGCCCAACTGCTGAAACGTATTGAACACAAAAAACGTACCTGGTTACGCCGTATTACTAAAACTGTGGCAGCGTCTGTTGCGGTGGTCTGTCTCATTTTTGGCAGTCTGAATCTTTGGAATTACATGAATAGGCAAGAGATTGTTTATCTGGAAGCTTTTACCTCTTATGGTGAGCGAAAACAGATTCAGTTGCCGGATGGTACGTTGTTGACTCTGAATTCCTGTTCCCGTATCCGCTATCCGGAAAGTTTCGTGGATGATGAACGGCGGGTAGAGTTGGAAGGTGAAGGATATTTTCAGGTATATAAAAATGGGAAGCAACCTTTTATAGTCAATACCAGCCGTTTCAATGTGCGCGTATTGGGTACTCGTTTTGATGTGAAATCTTATTCTTCGGATGAAATTGTTTCAGTAGATGTGGAAAGTGGCAAAGTGCAGGTAGACTTACCTGAAGCAATGATGCGACTACAGACTAAAGAACAGATACTTATAAATACTGCTTCGGGAGAATACAGTAAACGGCGTGAAGAGCGTTCTGTAGCTGTTTGGCGTAAAGGCGGATTGCGTTTTAATAGTACGCCGATACGGGATGTAGCCAAAGAATTGGAACGCATGTATAATTGCCGTATTGCCTTCTCTGATGGACAGGAATTCAACAATCTTATATCCGGAGAACATGATAATAAAAGTTTAGAGGCCGTGCTTCAGTCTATAGAGTATACCAGCGGCATCCATTACAAGAAAGAGGGAAATAACGTTTTGTTGTTTAAATGATAAAATAGCTTAATATATCCCTGGTGCGTAGATGCAGGAGTATATTATATATAAATCTTACATGTTTAACCTTTAATTAAAAGAAAGTACAAAATATGAAAGCACCCACTTAGCTCTTTTCTAAAGAAAATAGGAGCTATCTCTCAGAGTAGCCCCTATCCTGTAATCCGGACGGATATTCATTCGTTTCGACCCGTGTGAATAACGTATCGCGGTATTACACCTTTGTTTCAATTAATTGATTTAATTACTAAAACGCACAAATAAATGAATAATCTTCCAAATTCCAAAAGGAAAAGTCGAAATATACATTCGTTTTTAGCTTTTTTACTATTCGTATGCTTGTCTGTTATGCCGGATAATGTGCAAGCTCAAAAAGATAAAACTGTAACGCTGAATGTTCAGAATGAAACAGTCGAAAATATTTTTATCCGGCTAAGCAAACAGACAGGTTTAAAATTCTTTTATGACCAGGATGTTGTTAATACTGCTCCGCGTATATCAATCAATGTGAATAACAGTCCTTTGCAGGCTGTTCTGGATAAGATAACTGCTCAGACTGGTTTATTTTTCAATAGGGATAATAATACGATATCTGTAGGCAAACAAAAGAATGGAAATGATACCAGGCAATCGAAGACAAGGGCAATAAAAGGAACAGTGGTAGATGAAACCGGTGAGGCTATAATTGGTGCTACTGTATTGGTGAAAGGTACTACTAATGGTGTAACTACTAATCTTGATGGAAACTATGCTTTGGCAGATGTTCCGGATAATGCCACTATTATAATTTCATATATAGGCTATCAGACAGTTGAACTTAAAGTCAACAGTAAAGAACTGGCCAAGATTACATTAAAAGAGAACAGTGAATTATTGGATGAAGTGGTAGTCTTGGGATATGGTAATATCCGCCGGAGTGATGTGACGGGATCTATTGCATCCGTTTCTTCGGAATCCATTTCAAAAGTAGCTTCTGCTTCCGTAGCTGATGCATTGGCCGGAAAGATGGCCGGTGTGCAGATTACGACGGCAGACGGTGCTTTGGATGCTGAAATTAGTATTCGAGTGCGTGGTGGTGGTTCGATAACTCAGGATAACTCGCCTTTATTTTTAGTTGACGGTTTTCCGGTTGATGATTTGAGCGGCATTCCACCGACGGATATTGAGTCTATTGATGTTCTGAAAGAGGCTTCAATGACTGCTGTTTATGGTGCCAGAGGTGCGAATGGTGTAGTTATCGTAACTACTAAGAATCCGAAAATAGGAAAGACATCGGTCCAGTTCAACAGTTATGTACAAACCCGCACATTAGCAAGAAAATTGCCGGTAATGGGCAATTATGAGTTTGTGATGGCGGAGTATGAATATCAGATGATACGTAAAGGATCGGATGAGACCTTTATCAAGAATTTTGGCTATTATGATGATGTCGATCTATATAAATATACAGATTCTACTAGTTGGCAGGACGAAGTATTAGGAGGTAACCCGATTTCACAATATTATAATGTGACGGTCAGTGGAGGAAATGAAAAGACTAAATTTAATTTAAGCTACAACCGCAATAAAGATGAGGGACAATTGATTGGTTCCGGTTTGGCTCGTGATAATATCATCTTGAAGTTGAATCATGAACTGTTCAAGAACCTGAAATTGGAGACGAATTCTACATACCGCACCCGTACCATTGATGGTGCAGGTACGTCGGGAACTAACATTGTTACAGCTCTTCGTTATCGTCCTACCAATGGACTGACTTCCGGTGCAGTCCTTGATCCGGATGACGATGATGAGAATCTGGATGAAGACGGTAATTCTTTGAATCAGAAGTACACTCCGTTGGAAGAAAACAAGCAGAATTATAGAAAAAGGAAAGAAAGCACAATCAGTCTTAAAGCGGCTTTGGTATGGGATATTTTTAAGGGGATGCAGTTCCGTTCGGAATATGGCATCAGTACAACGAATTCCAATGACGATCAGTTTTTTGGAGCTTTGTCGAGTACAGCGTCTGCTGCAGGAATGAATAATATGCCTTCGGCTAAACGTACAAAAACACACAAAGAATCATATCGATTGGCGAATACACTGACCTATCGCAATTTGTTTCGTAAAATCCATAATGTGAACCTGATGCTTGGACAGGAAATAAATCATTCGCAAAATGACAATACTTATATGAGTGCACGCTATTTTCCTGTTTCTATTACGGCTGAAGCGGCTCTTGAAAACTTTGCATTGGGTACACCACATCAAAGTACCAGTTACAAGGCGGCCCCCGACCGAACAGCTTCTTTCTTTGGTCGTGGATTGTATGATTATAAAAGTCGCTATTACGCTACTTTTACATTTCGTGCGGATGGTTCTACCAAGTTTGCACCCGGCAAGCAATGGGGAGTATTCCCTGCAGGCTCTATAGCTTGGAGACTTTCTAAAGAGAATTGGATGAAATCGCTTAAGTTTATTTCAGATATGAAAGTGAGAGCAAGTTACGGTTTGGCTGGTAACAACCGCATCAGTGACGATTTGTGGCATAACATATATCGGGTATATAGCGGTTCGAGTGCTCCCGGTTTTAATAATGAAGAGTATAATTATTATCAGTTTGCAGACCAGACTTATTTGTATGACCCTGATTTGAGATGGGAAACCACCATTACACGAAATCTTGGTTTGGACTTCGGTTTTTTAAAGAATCGTTTAAACGGTACGATTGATGTATATTGGAATACAACTAAAGATTTGCTGGTTCCGTCAATCATACCGAACTCGTCCGGATACTCACGACAGATGACGAATGTAGGCCGGACTTCTAACAGGGGAGTTGAATTTTCATTGAACGGAAAAATCGTTCAGACAAAGGATTTTAATTTATCAGCCAATTTCAATATTGCCTTTAATAAGAATAAAGTAGATAAATTGTCTTCCGGTGAAACGGAGTGGAAAACGAAATCTTCTCTGTCCAATTGGTATGGAACCTATAATTATAAGATGGAAGTAGGTAAGAGTATGGGATTGATTTACGGTTTTGTGAATGACGGTTTCTACACGGTTGACGACTTTAACTTTGATGAAACCACCAAAAAGTGGACATTGAAGCCGGGAGTTCCGGATAATTCTTCATTTAGTTCGGGTAACTTTAGTTTTAAACCAGGTGCCATGAAGTTCAAGAAACTATCCAATTCTGAGTCAGATTTGATAACGGAAGAAGATATGACGATTATTGGCGATACTAATCCGAAAATAGCAGGGGGATTCGGACTTTCCGGCAGTTGGAAGAATTGGGATTTTACCGCTTTCTTTAATTACATGTGTGATTTTGACGTATTCAATGTAAATAAACTCTATCTCAATTCTGCTGTTCGTCGCAACTATTCCAATTTGTCCACGAATATGAATCTGTCACGCCGTTTCCGTTATGTGGATGATGCGGGTATCAATGTTTCCAATGATCCGGTTGCACTGGCAGAATTAAATAAGAATGCTGCGACTTATTCATGGATGTCCGTTACCCAGGGTATCACAATGAGTGATTTGATTGAAGATGGTTCATTTTTGCGTCTGAGTACTCTGACCATTGGATATACACTTCCGCAACGTTGGTTGAGTCGGTTGGGGGTTAAGAGTTTGCGTCTGTACTTCTCCGGCACTAACTTGTTTATTCTGACGGGATATAGCGGTTATGATCCGGAAGTGAACATTCAGAAAGGGCTGACTCCGGGCATAGATAACAATGTGACTCCGCGTAGCCGGGTTTATACTCTTGGAATAAATTTGAATTTTTAAAAATATAATATTGAATCATGAGAAAGTTTTATATTCCAGTTATCATATTGATGATACTTACATCTTGTGAAGATTACCTGAATGTAAGTTCACCTTCCACTTTTGATAAAGATTATATCTTTAACAGCGAATCGGAGATTGCTACGGCTGTTAATGGCATGTATGTACCAATGGTCAGTGGTAAGGGTTGGGTAGGTACTATAGCTCAGAAAATGTTATTTAATACGGACGTAGAGTTTACTACGGTCACTACATCATCCAATTTGAAAGAGAGTGCTTTTGAACCGAGTGCAGGTGATATCAGCTCGTATGGCAGTATCTGGACAGGTATGTATGATGGAGTAAACAGGACGAATGACGTGATAGAAGGTATCGAGCAAAGTCCCTTGTTTGAGGCTGCCGATAAAACCAAACCTTCCCGAGTGATGCATTATTATGGTGAAGCGAAGGTGTTGCGTGCTATGTACTATTTGGAACTGGTGAGAAACTGGGGAGACGTTCCTTACAGAAGGAAACCGGCGGGAAACAAGGATGAACTGTTTATCGGTGCAACTGACCGTGATATTATATTGGCGGATATGATAAATGACCTTATTGAGGTCGAGCCGGTCATGTGGTATGCAGAAGAATCGGACAGGGGAGTTGAAGCTGCTTCAAGAGAGTTTTGCCAGGGATTGATTGCCCGCATGGCATTATATAGAGGCGGGTGGACGCTGCGTCCGGATTACTCAAATCCCGCAGCTATCGGTTCGATGAAACGTAATGATGACTGGAAGAAATATTATGAGATAGCTGAGAAGTATGCAGGTAAAGTGATTAATGAAGGCAAACACTCACTGAACCGCTCATTCCGTCAGCTTTGGGTGGACGAATGTAGCTGGATTGTTCCGGTGAATGATGATAATATCTTCGATGTACCGGCAAAGGTAGGAGGCTCCGGAGAGTTGGGATATTCTTGGGGAACATATATCGTTTCGCAAAAAAACTCGGAAGGACAAAATGCATCCAATGCTCCGCACGGGTATTCGTCGGGAGGCTCAAAACTGGCACTGACTTATATGTTGTCATTCGATAAAAAGGATCTGCGTCGTGACCTCACATGCGAGATGTTCCGCTATGAAAATTCAGGAATGACTAATATAGTCCAGAAACCTATAGCTGCCCTTACGGTTTATTGCGGGAAGTGGAATCGCTTGTTTATGGAAACCCCTCTGGGTAGCACTTCCAATAAAGGTACTGGAATAAATTACACTTATATGCGATATGCGGATATATTGCTAATGTATGCCGAAGCTGCCAATGAAAACCATAACGGACCTACAGCACAAGCCAAAGAGGCTCTGAAGAAAGTCCGTAGTCGTGCTTTTGCAGCAGAAGACTGGGCCGAGAAAGTAGATGGCTATGTTGATAAACTTACTTCAAAAGAAGATTTCTTTGATGCGATTGTCAAAGAGCGCGCCTGGGAATTTGGAGGTGAAAAGCATAGACGTTATGACCTGGCACGTTGGAATCTGTATGGGAAGACTATCTATAATCTGTATTTCGATTGGATTACATTAGGAAAAGTAGCCCGCACCAAGCAATATGAGAATACTGCCACAGCATTTGAAGAGCCAACTTATGATGAACGTTTTAATTCTTATCCGGCTGTTGCTTATTACAAAATGGTGGATGCCGTGAATCCGGCTGCTGTCTGTGTGTCGCAAACCATAGACTATTATAAAGAGGGAGGTAAAAACTCTTATGATGAGGCTTTTGAATCATATCCTTCAAAGGCGCCCACAGGATACACACTTATAAATATGTGTAATCAGTATTGCACACAGGTCAAGAATACCTCGAATCCACGTCAGTGGGTACCTGCCTCTGCCATTCTATTCTCATTCTATGGGTATATTAATGAGTCGAATGCGGCAACCGTGAATCCGGAAGTCGATCCTGTCCGTTACCTGATACCTATACCTCCCGATGCATTGTCAAGCCATCAAGGGCTATTGAAGAATTATTATGGATATTAAAAAAGAAAGTATGAGAAAGTTATTTATATATTTAGTGCCAGTATTGGCGTTTTGTTTATTAAATATTACTTCATGCAAAGACGAGAACGAAGAGATGCCTCGTCTGTTCAGGCCTTCTTTCATCGCTTCCTCCTGTTTTGCAGAAGGGAACACAATTTCTCTTGCTTGGAGAACATCCGGAGAAGCTACTTCTTATACAGTGGAACTCTCTCTGGACGCAACTTTCCAGGCGGAACCGACAGAGGTGCAGACGATAAGAAGTAATAAGTGCACATTTACCAATCTGCGTTATGAAACGGGATATTATGCACGGGTAAGGGCTAATAATGAAGGGCTTGATATTATTTCAAACTGGACAGAGTACACTTCTTCTATTAAAACTCTGTCACGTGTCATACCTAAAATCCTGTACGCGCCTGATGAAAATCAGATTACGGAAAGTTCGGTAGTGATAGAGTGGAAGGTAACGGATATTAATCCGGTTGACGGTGTTTCTGTCTGGTTGCCAGATGAAGGAACGGCAGGCGAAAAGCATTTTGATTTATCTGCTTCGGAGATTGCTTCCGGTAAATATGTGATTGCAGGATTGTCTCCCCGCTCCACTTATCTGGTTGCTTTGACGAACAGTAAAGCACCCGAAGGTGCCGAGAAATATAATCAGCAGAAATTCACCACGGCCGGTATGCCTGCCGGTGCTGTACTGGCAACAGATGGTGTCGACTTATTGTCGAAGATAAAAGCTGGAATGAATGATGACAGTAAATCAAGTCTGATTTTCCAATTGCAGAACGGGGTTGATTATTATTTGTCGGCAGACGGGCTTCCCGGAAGTAGTACTGGTGACATCAAACTGACAAAGAGTATCGCATTTCTGGCCAATCCCGGAGAGCGTCCTACGCTTTATATACGTAAAGGTGGCTTTATCATAAAGCCGGAAGTAAATAATATTCCCGAAATCGAATATTTTATAGTTGAAAATGTGAATGTCAAGGAGCCGGTGGTAACCGGAGGAAGTGGCGGTAGTAAAACGCGTTTGCTGAATATCGGTAAACATGATGCCGGTACGGATATTACGATAGACCGTTTCGAAATCCGGAATTCGGATGTTATCCTGCCATCTTCTGTGCTGATGATGAACGATGCCAGTGACGGAATGACGACGATCAACCATATCCGGATAGATAATTGCCGGGTGACGGGTATCAATGATACTAAATACGTAACAAAGCAGTTCGGATTTATACACGCTATTAATAAAGGTTCCAATGTCTGGAACGATGTATCTGTTTCGAACTCAACTTTCTACGAGTTTTATATCTCACCGGGGGTATTCGGGGTGTTAACTGCCGATGTGCCGGTTGCTGCCAATTCTAAAGTCTCCATCTCAAACTGCACCTTCTATAATTGGGCAACAAGCAAGGCGGCTTATACGGCTATTGGAAACTTTTCCAAGCTATCTGCGCCATTGTCTTTATCGGTCAGTGGATGTGTTTTTGGTTATAGTGCGGGAAAAGCGCTTGATCCTGGCACATGTAGTTTGACTGCGAAGAGTAACTATTGCACGACTGATTTTGAACAAGCATCAGATACGGGGCTATCTCTGATAACATTGGGATTGTCGGATTCTTCTTTCTTCAGGAACGTTAAAGATAGTGATTTCACTGTCATTGATTTTGAATCTGTCGTCTATACTCAGGAATATGGTGATCCACACTGGATTACTGTTCAAGAATACTGATAATTGATTCACTAATAATAGAATGTGTAAGATTCTGTGAAAGGTGCTGTGCTTTGTGTGGGTGGATTATACCGCCTGCACAAGTACAGTCACTAAATGTGTGCATAGACGTGAAAGTCAGATATGTATAAAATATTTCTGTGTATATTAAAACAGAGAATAAAAATGAAATGTAATATGATTTGGATATCTTTCGTTGCATGGGCTCTTTTGGCTTGCGGCACGAAAGATGAAGGTATGAAATCTTCTGTCCCTTTTCCCGACTATGGGGAAGTACTTGCTTTTCCGGGGGCAGAAGGTTATGGACGTAATGCTGCTGGAGGAAGGTATGGTGGGGTTTATCATGTCACTACTCTGGCCGATTCAGGAAAGGGTTCCTTGCGTGATGCAGTGAGTAAACCGAACCGGATTATCGTTTTCGATGTTGCTGGGGTTATCAGATTGCAATCCCCGCTCAGTTTTTCCGGAAATCTGACTATTGCCGGACAGACTGCTCCGGGAGATGGAATTGTGATATATGGTAACCATGTTTCTTTTTCAGGAGCAGACAATTTGATATGCCGTTATTTGCGCATACGTATGGGGGTGAACGGAAAAGAGGGCAGCGATGCAGCCGGAGTAGCTTATGGTTCGAACATGATTTTCGATCATCTTTCTGTCACCTGGGGGCGCGATGAATGTTTTTCTATTAATGGCGATCCTAAGAAACCGGATAATCAGCCTCGGAACATCACTATACAAAACTCATTTATAGGGCAAGGGCTGCAACCCCATTCTTGCGGTGGACTCATCCAGACTACTGCCGAGAATGGAATCACTTTGTATCGCAATCTTTATATTGATAATAAAACCCGCAATCCGAAGGTGAAAGGGCTGAATCAGTTTGTGAATAATGTTGTTTACAACTGGGGAAATGGCGGTGCTTACATTATGGGGGATACAGAGCAGGTTTCAGAAGCTGATATCCGGAACAATTATTTCATAGTAGGAACTACTTATAATTATGATGGCAAAAAGTTGGGTGCTACAGCTCCTTTCACTCGTTATAATGAAAATTTCCGTGCTTATTTATCCGGTAACTTTTATGATGCCGATAAAGACGGCGTGCTGAATGGCCGTGAACTGACTCGTGACGACTGTACCAAACGGAAACAGGAGAATGGAGCAGAAATCGTTGTGACCCCTACGTTTCTGGATAAACCGTCTGAAAAGCATCCTGATATAACCGGCTTAATGACTGCCCGGGAAGCTTATGACTGGATTGTTGCTAACGGTGGCGCCTCTCTTCCCATCCGCGACCAGGTAGATACTTATCTTGTTGACGAACTCACTTCGCTGGGATTGAAGGGTGAAATCATCTGTTCAGAACTGGATCTTCCGACAAAAGGTCCCGGTGAATTAAAAGCAGGTACAAAACTTCCGGATTCGGACAACGACGGTATGCCGGATGAATTTGAAGATAGGTACGGACTTGATAAAAATGACCCGTCGGACGCAATGAAGATAGCTTCCAACGGATATACGAATATTGAAAACTATATTTTTCTAATAAATAACTATTGATTGATGAAAACTTTATATGCTTATTTAATTTTCTCATTTGCTCTTTTGGGGAGTATTTCATTGTCTGCACAAACCAACGAGAAAGCCAAAGAAACTGCTGTGAAAATAGCAGATAGAATTTTGACGTCTACAACTTATGATTTTGTCGATAAAAAGACCGGTGAGACATATACATCACTGAAAGGCGTAGATCTTCGTAAAGATATAAAGGTAAAGAGTAAGTATCTGGATTGGCATTATACGAATGGGGTTACCAATATAGCTTTGATGGAACTGGGAGATAAACTGGGAGACGCGAAATATGAGAATTATGTCCTGAAAAATATGAATTTTGTATTTGATGAGGTGAATCAGAACTATTTCCGTTGTCTCTACGACCAGACATTGAAACAGGAAGGCTGGAAAGCTGTAAATGGAGTGAACTGGCACATGATTTATCGCAATAAACGCTTGGATGACAATGGACCTATGGGCGCGAGTCTGATTACATTGAACAGACGCCATCCGGCGAAACACTTTCAGGAGTATATTGATAAGACAAAACATCATTTGATGGTGTCCGAACCCAGGCTTGCCGATGGTACAATAGCTCGTTTATGGCCGCATGTTAATACGATATGGGCAGATGATGCTTTCATGGCTCTTTCTTTTCTGGTCAGAATGGGAGAAGTGACAGGCGACAATACATACTTTGATGATGCCGCCAATCAGATTCTGAATTATACCCGCTATCTATGGTGCAAGAAAAAAGGAGTTTATTATCATTGTTATCATACTGATAATAAACAGCATGGCGTAGCCCATTGGTCAAGAGCCAATGGCTGGATTTTCATGGCTACTGCTGATTTACTTGCCAGAATGCCTAAAAATCACCCTATGCGTGAAGATGTAATCAGGAACTTCCAGATGCAGGCAGACGGGGTGATTCGTTATCAGGGTACCAATGGGCTATGGCATCAGTTGCTTGATAAACCGGACTCTTATGAGGAAGTTACCGGGACATCTATGTTCGTTTTTGGCATTGCTAAGGGGGTGAAGGAGGGATGGCTACATCCCGATTATATCTACGTAGCTTGGGAAGGACTGAAAGGTATGCTGACTAAAATTAGTTCTGAGGGTGATGTAACTGCCATTTGTGCAGGGACAGGGATAATGCCTGGTCTTTCATTCTACTACAACCGTCCTCAATGGAAAAATGATCCGATGGGAGAGGGACCGGTTCTGCGGGCATTGGTTGAAATGATAGATGCACCTAATTATACGGAAATTAAGGCTGAGCAACAATATGATAAGATAAAGTGAACTTAGTGAGGAGATGTATGAATCTCCAATAAAACAAAAAGTCAGCTTTTAAGAAAGCTGACTTTTTGTTTCAATTCAATGTTTCTTATTTTTTATACCAATCTTTATTTTGGGTACCATTGCTTTCAACCCATCCGGAGTATCCGCTGTAAAGCATTTCAATAGCCGTTCTTTCATTTGCTTTATCCAGAATCTTACTCAAATCATTCTCGTCAGCTCCGCTGAGGAAGATGGCAAACGGGTAGGAACCATTACGCACATAGTAGATACCCTGTTCAGGTTTTGAAGCGTCATCATCTTGGCCAAAATAAGACATTTCCATTTTAGATGTCGGTTTATGTTTTGGAAGGTGTACTTCCCAACGTTTTCCACCATCTTCATTCTTGAAAATGAAAGCTTCTGCATCAGACTGCTGAGTGATTGGTGAACTGTAGTTGACGGTTACCTTGTATTCGTCTCCCAGATTGTCTCTCACATTGTTTGTCAATATGTATACATTGTCTGCTGACTCATACTGTAATTGAGCTTCTTTGAACTCTGTTTCTCCGGCTTTGCGAACAGCAAAAGTTGCAGAAGATACAGTACCATTAGATGTCAGTCTGAATGCCAGACCGTTGGCGTTTGTTGCCACGTTTGCAAAGGTTTTGAAGACAAAAGTTTCGCTATAAATCTTATTGTTTACATCAAAAATCTTTCCATAAGAATAGCGTGCCATAACGTCATTCATATCATAATCTCCTTTGCTAGGCCACAAATCTTCAAAAGTAAAGGTACCTTTCAATGAAGGTTGTACTGTAGTTTTGTCATCGTCAGGATCTACTTCGGGTACATCTGTAATGGCATCTACCGGATTCGATTTCATGGTCATCACAACGTCACTAAAGTTATGGTCCGTAGTGAAGTCTTCAAACGAAATCATTACCCAGTCACCATATTTATATACTGCCGTACGAGGTTCATTAAAAGCTACTCCTGCATTGTTCACGCTGAGGCCTTCTGATGTGGCTGCACGATACCTATTATCGCCAGTGAATCCTGACACACGATTGCTCCATGCATTATTGGCAAGAACAAAACCTATTCTGTATCCGGCAGGGAATGCATTAGTCCCATTCTCCATACTTCCTTTTGCTATTTCAGGATAATACTTCAGTTGAACAGGGGTTAATCTGTTTATACCGGCAGTTCGTTTGGCATTACCTGGATTATTTACCCACTGCCCATCTTGCGTATTAGGGAACAACATGATGATATGGGCGTCTTTCAGGCTTGCAGGTTTTTCTCCTTCTTTATAGTAATAATAACCCATAGAGCAGTTCCAGCAAGTATTTTGTCCAAGGTAAGTGACGGCTACTTCCGCATCTTTACTGATATACATATCCGAGTAGCTACGATATTCTTCCGGACAATCTTTATTGACGTTGATAACTCTTGTATGCGCGGTATAGAGATTATCATCTTTTGTCGCTGCTAATTTATCTCCTTTGTATACATAGTCTATTTCGCCATTCTTCCATTTATTATAGCTGCCTAACCATTTTTTCCAGCGTTCATCCTTGTATGCCGCCGGAGTACTTGTCGCTGGTGTTAGCATATAACTGTCATATTCTTTATTGGTTTCAGTGATTAAGCGGGTGTCTACATTTGTCACATCATCTGTAGCTTTGATGACTCCGTTGATGACCTCCGTTTCTATCAAAGTCCGTGCAAAGAATGCCGGGGTATAAATATATACTTTCTTCACATATGCGGGAAGTTCCACTTTTCCATTGAAAACGCTGTTGTTGTCAGTGTATGCAGCGAATAGAGGGGATACATCATCTCGCTTAATGTAGTTGTACTCACCAGGAGTAACGGGCATTTCATCATACAATTCAAAATAAACGTTAGCTTGTACTTCGCTGTTTAAATAGCTAACTTCCAAGTTAACTTCGCTTTGAACTGTTTCGTAGTCGAATTCGTTGAATTCTTTGTCGTTTTCTTTGGGACCCTGATAAACATTTTTATCGGCGCAGCTACTTAGGGCAAAAGTCAAAGTTGTAGTAAGTAGCATCATCCCTAATAGTCTTTTTCTCATAAATCGTAGTATTGGCATGAATGTTTTGCAAATATACAATTAATGAATGGATTTTATAACAAAATATATAATAATTTTGTTGTCTCGATTAAAAACATATCTATTGAATAGGTGTAAAATGTTAAATATAAAGGAATGAAACAATTGTTATCAGAGATATTTCAGTTTTTTCCCTGACTTGGATTGATATTGTTGTGGAAATGACTTTAGTATTACAGAATTATTACAGAATTTATCTTTAGCTTTGTGAACTCAAAAGAAAATGAATGAAAACAGTTAAGAATAATATGTTGAAAAGACGCTTTTTATTACCGAGATTTGCTTCTCTGTTGATTGTGCTATTCGTTATTTGCCTATTTCCTTTGAAGGCACAGGACAGTGATTTTGTAACTTGGAATAAGATGAAAGCCAGATATAATGTAACATCTAAGGTTGAACTTTATGGAGATGTGGAGATGCGTACCCGTGATGCATTGGATGAGATAGATCGTTGGGGATTTGGCGTAGGTGCTTCTGTTCGTCTTCTTTCATTTCTAAAAGCTGAAGGCGGTTACGAATTTCACTATCGTAATCGTGGTGAAGATATCTGGAAATCGCGGCATCGTTATCATGCAGGAGTTTCTGCCACTCTCAAAAAGCGCCAATGGACGTTTACCTTGCGCGAACGTTTCCAGCATACTTTCGATGGACGCGGGGCAGATGAATTCCGCCTTCGTACCCGCCTGAAGATAGCTTACAAGGTAACTACATGGTCACCATATGTTTCTTTCGAGCAATACCACGGTTTGGGGCAGGACGAATGGTTCCATGCCACTCGTTTTCGCGCTCGGGGTGGCGTGGAAGCAAGATTATCTTCCCGCTGGACAGCAGATGTGTTCTATTGTTATCAGCACGAAAGTGATTTGGACAGGCATGTTCTGGGATGGGAACTGATTTACAGATTCTAAATAGCTGAATAATATGTATTAGCTGGTATATTCTCCTATACATTTTTCTTGAAGAATATCCTTCTCATGATAGGCCCTCTTATCTTTTTCCTCTGGAGATTGATTGATAATATTTCCGGTACAATTTGCAATAATACTTTGTGGAATACATAATTTTTATGTAGAGCATGGTTTGCTTGATGAACAGAAGGCTGAGCCGGGTAAACGTTTCACGGCTAATGGAATGATTTATAGTTATGCCCGGAATGAAGTTTGGCAGGTGGGTGATGTAGGTGGTATTGTCTTCTGACGTATATCCTTATTTATATTCTACATCTTGCTGGAAAAAAAATCCTTTCCATGAGCCAGCTTTATCAAAAATGAGTATATTTGTCCGCATCATTCTATACTTTTAACATTAAAAAATACGGTTTAAATGCAGCGTAATACTCCGCAAACATCTGATATTGATGATGAAACTCTTTTTGCTAAAGTGGAGCGAGGGGATGTGGAGGCATTTACTGCGGTTTACAATAAATATCACAAGCTGCTTTATGTATTAGCTTATCGCTATTTGATGAGTTCTGCGATGGCGGAGGACGCTGTACAGCATGTGTTTACCCGTTTCTGGGAATTTCGTTCAGAGCTTCGGGTAGGTATCAGTTTGAGAAACTACCTGATAACAATGACTAAAAACCATATACTTAATGTGATACGCAATGAGAATACGGCTCTTACAAAGAATTATGAAATAGTTCAGGCTTCTCCTGCTTGTGACGATACACTTGTAGACAGTTTGGAGAAGAAAGAACTGATGTCCCTTTTCTATAAAGCGGTAGACATGCTTCCACCTCAAAAGCGGGAAATCTGTCTGATGAAGGTACAGGAGGAACTTTCCAATCAAGAGATAGCCGACCGCCTGAAACTCTCTATCAATACAATCAAAACTCATTATTCCGAAGCCTTGAAACTATTGCGCGTTCACTTGCGTAAGATGCTAATAATTGTTACAGCCCTCACCTTGTTGAGGCATTTAAGTGTCTATTTAATCACATGGATACAAAGAATATGAATAAGCCTACAGAACAACAAATACAGGAAGTGTTGGCAGGAATAGCAACTTCTGAAGATGCTCAAATCGTGGCGAAATGGTTTGCTACGGATGAGGGAGCTGCCTATTTGTCTAAGAGTGTGGATCGTGATGCTGAACAGATAAAGCTCGGTTATGAAGAACTCTATGTCAATCATGACATTCCTTCCGAGGAGATGTTTGCATGCATTTTCCGTAATATTCGTCGGAAACGCATCCGTCGGATAGCTTTCCGCGTAGCTGCCGTTATCATACCTTTTATCGTATTGATGGGGCTGTTTATTCAAGTGGATACTCGAGTGGACTTATTTGGTGATTCTGGTTACGAAGAAATATATGTGCCTAAAGGAGAACGTCTTCAGATGATGTTTCAGGATGGTACGCGTGCATATATCAACTCAGATTCCCATCTAAGGTATCCTAAAAAGTTTGCTTTGTCCAGTCGTAAAGTTTATCTGGAAGGGGAGGCCTACTTTGTTGTTTCAAAGAATTCTCATCGTCCTTTTATTGTCAACCTTAATGGACCTGCTGTGCATGTTTTAGGGACCTCGTTTGGGGTTCAGGCCTATCCGGAAAATAAGGATATAACTGTTTGCCTTGATGAGGGACACGTTAATCTTACTCTTTCTTCGGAGAAGAAATATCCGATGAAGCCCGGTGAAAAACTTGTCTATGATAAAGAAAGTGAGCGTTGCACTATTACGCGAAGTACGGATATTCATCTTTCCTCATTATGGAAAAAGAATGTGATAGCTTTCAAAGACGCCCCACTATCCGAAGTTATCAAAGTGCTGAACCGCTGGTATGATGTTGACTTCAAGATAGAAGATGAGGCTGCTTGGGATGTGTATTTTACGCTGACTTCAGAGAATACGCTTCTCGAAAAAGTACTTCAGGATTTGGAGAAAATATCTCCGTTGCGGTTTGAATATAAAGAGGTTGAAAAGGAAGTGATAGTTATGGGAAAAGGTGAAGAACTGCGTTCTAAGCGCTAACTGTAACGTGATTGATTTATAAAATCTTCGCCTTCAGAATCCTGTAAACCGTTTCTACTAATTTTTGAACACGTAGATAATATACTTTAATAGCCAATTAGATCTTGTTTCATTTTCGTGTGTAACTCTTTTCCTTTTGCTTTTTCTCGGGGATTACCGAAAAAGTCGAGGAGAAGTTGTTCTTTCGTGTTGATTCCTAATCGCTCCATCTCTTCTAACTTTTCTTCAGGATATTGCTGTCGTTTTTTCAACAAATGATATATGTTAGGAGCAAGATGAGCATAACGTTGTTCCAATGCAAGAGTTTTTTCGTTTACCACCATATCTCCCATGGCATGAAATTGCACACAGCAGTCTTCCTGCTTCACTGTTTCCATATTCACTCCTATTTCCAGATCAGGGTAGAGGAACGACTGCTTTTCAATATCGGAAGAATAAGGGCTGGCAGTCACAGATCTGGTTTTCTTTAGTCGGTTGCAAGGGATGCAGCTTGGCACCAGATTATAGAAACACATTGCCAAAGCAGGATAATTAGCATCACCCTTTGGAAAAAAGTGGTCAAACTCGCAGGTGCGTCTCTTAACATCATCTATTTCTACTATTTCAAAAAATTCATGCTCGCAGTAGGGACAAACGCTGATATCCATCTTTTCAAGGAGAACATAGGCATTGTATGTATTTTCTGTATCTACGAAGTTGTCATATCCATTGGAGAATTTCGTGAGATAAATTGTCTTGAACTGTTGAAAACGTAGTTTAGTAGCACATATTGCCACCCATTTCTTTAATGTATTGAAATCAGCCAGTATGAATTCCTTTAGCCACGTATAGTTGTCTGTTTTAGCATTATATTTGGCAGGATAACCTTCAAAACCCGGCAGCGTTATAACATTAGCATACAAGGACGCAATATCTTTGGGGGTGAGGTGAGCATTCACATGGCTTAGGATGGCCTTGTAGTGCATGTCTTTCAGTTCATCTATGTTTTTAAAATTCAAGGCTATCATCTTATTGCATTTAATAGGTTTTCAAAACTATGGCGAATAATTTCATCTCCTATTTTAGGAAGGAGTTCTCTCATATTCTCTATCTCTTGTATGTCCAACTTGTCAAGATGGTCTTTACGATTAATCATACCCTTGAAGAGGGCAAATTTCTCAGTCAAGAACATGCGTGCTTGCTCACCGATGGTATATTGCAGAAAAAATCCATCTGCCATTATAGAGTGTATGTTAGCTGCAAAATAGGGTTTTTCTATATTTTGCGATATTCGGCATAGACCAAGTTCGTTGAAATCCATCTTAATGACTTGTTCCGACAGCACATCAGAAAGCATGAATGGTGAGTGGGTACTGAGTAGCACTTGCAGCTGTGCATCCGGGTTTCTTTGACCTAATATTTGTGACATCTTGTGAATGAATTGTCTGCACATTTCAGGATGCATGTAGCTTTCAGGTTCATCCATGAGTACGATGAGGTTGGGTTGTCGGGCTTCTTTATAGCTTTGATGCTGATTCATCAGCTTCACACGGACAGCATATTCCTCAACAACACCCCATACCTTGGCGTATTGGTACTCTCCGGAGCTTACACAGGTCCAATGATAGGGCAGTAGTTCCTTGGTGAAGACGCCCACTTCGTCAGGACGATACTGCTCTATCCTCTCGAAGAACTGTTGCATGGGTGAATTGGTTGACAGATCTATTTCCATTACAGGGATAGAAAACTCTTCATCAGTAAAATATTTGTCATCCATCTTTTCCAGTTCTTTGAAGATGTCTATAATGTCAGACCCTATTTGCCATATTAACCCCTTATTACCTGTTATTTCATCCGTATGATAATCAAGGTACTGACAAAGCCAATTGATGCGTTTTAATATGGAGAGTCTTTCAAAATCGGGAAGTATGGTGGGGTCTTTTACACCTTCGTATTGTGTGTATCCCCCATGTCCTATGTTTTGAGGAAATTTCTCATCCACACAGTCAGCCCACTTACGTAGGTAAATGGCAAAATCGGTCATCAGATCGTGGAGGAAGCGTGTTTTGGGAGTAGAACCCTTTGGGTATAAAGTGGTTTCCTTTTTCAGATTCTGTATATGCTGTTTCTCAGCTCTGCTCTTATACGTCCAATAGTCTTTCTCCAATAAATTCTCATCTAACTCATTTTTCAGTACATCTTGCCAGTTGTTCCATCCTACAACAAAAGCTGCATTGCGTTTCATACTCTCTTTAGGGAACTGACTAAGATAGTCCTTCAGATATTCACATTCTATAGAGGCAGACGATCTTTCGTATGGAGATATCATTCGTGGCAAAAAATCTTGTTCATATTCGACTCCCTCACGCTTTTCATCGGCATACGGGCAGTGAGCGAAAGCATGTCTATCAAATGTGTTTATTACACAGGTGTTTTCCATGTCTACATGTTGCATAGCAGAAACGTCTGATATGGTGCATGAGTCAAAATCATATCGGAATTTGAAAGCACCGTATTTCTCTTTTCTAAACTTGTGTGGTGGGATATGTTCTGTTACTCCTTTTATAGTTAATCCTACAAATTCTACCATGAAAAAATCTCTGGCGTCCATCTTGTACAAAAGCAGATAAGCATCAGTCTTGGTGGAATGCATACGTTCCCACTGATCCATACCTATCAGTTGTAGGAGATTGGTCTTGCCCGATCCCGTTTTGCCTACAATTATATGCAAATTTCGCATGAAGTTGCTACCATAGATATAATCTTTTGCAATATCTGGGTTCTTATATGTAAATGAAAGTTTCTCATTTTCATAATGTACACTGTATCTATCAGAGAAGCAGAGCTCTTGCTCCACAATATTTCTGAAACGGTTTATATAGCAGTATATTAATTGCATTATTGTGTTATGTTATATTCCCTGAAACAAATTTACTGAAATTTATCGTACATTAGATAAATCCTGTAAAAAAATGCTGTTCAAAAGGAAAGATATATGATGCATACTATTTTTAACTTCTTGCATAGGATTACTACTTATTATAATAAAAAGAGTAAATTTGTACAATTTTCGTAGATGGTTGTACCTTTATTCACAGATATATAAATGCAAGATAACGAGCTGTATTTTGACTGCCAATAACGATTCTTAGGCTTCAGAAAGGTTTTCCAAATTTTTTTGATAAAAAAAGCATTTTTTCTTCACCCGCTTCGAAATCTTGTGTGTCTACTTGGTATAAAGTGATTTGTTAATCTAAAATTTAAGTTATGAAACACAAGATTTTATTTGTACTGTTTTTGGGCCTTATAGCTTGTCTGACAGCCTCTGCCCAAAAAGTAACCTTGCAGTTCCGGCAAGTTAAGTTAGCAAAAGTCTTTGATGCTATTACTCAGCAAACCGGACTAACCGTGGCGTATAGCCGTCCTATCGTTGACCCGGATCGGGTTGTTTCTGTCGAAGCTGACAAAGAAGAACTTTCAGATGTACTTGCACGATTGTTGAAAGGTACGAATGTAACTTTCGAAATAGGGGGGACAAAAATCTATCTGAAAGAAAGGTCAGTTTCAGATACTTCACAAAAAAATGGGCGACTTATAACTATTTCTGGTACAATAGTTGATGAAAAAGGCGAACCGATTATTGGTGCAAGTGTTGCCGTGCAGGGAACTACTTTGGGCACTATTACTAATGTAGATGGTGAGTATACATTAGCAAATGTTCCGGAGAATTCGAAAATTACTATTTCATTTATAGGCTATCAGTCCATGATATTCTTATCTAAAGATAAGGCATTGACTAAAGTCGTTTTGCAAGAAGACAATGAAATGTTGGATGAAGTTGTTGTCATAGGTTATGGAACAACTACTGTGAAAAGTGCTACGGGATCTATTTCCTCTGTGAAAGCTAATGATTTACAAAGTTATCCATCTACGAATTTTGCATCCGCACTTTCCGGAAAAATGGCAGGTGTGCAAGTCTCATTGCCCTCTGGTGCACCGGGTGGAAGCCCTGTTATCAATGTACGTGGTATTGGAACTTTGACCGCCGGAAGCAAGCCTCTGATTGTAGTAGACGGTTTTCCGCTAACGGAAGGTTCGGATATTAATAGTATCAATATGAGTGCAATACAGTCTATTGAAGTATTGAAGGATGCTGCTTCTACAGCTATCTATGGTTCAAGAGGAGCAAACGGTATCATAATGATTACTACTAAAAGTGGCAAGACCAGTAAACCTAACGTTTCTCTTTCAGCTACTTTCAGTTTACAACAACGGTATGACAAATTGGAACTTGTAGATGCTTATGATATGGCTCAGTACATGTTTGAAGCACGCAATACCGGATATGTGAATAAGAATCCCTCTGTCCGGAAAGAGACTGATGATACTGCTTTCAGGAAGGCTAATGGAGCTTCTAAGCGTGAATTGATTCCTGATTATCTTTATCCATATTTGAATGGAGAGAAAGGCCTGACAAATACTAATTGGCTGGATGAAATATTTCAATTAGCACCTATGCAGGATTACAATATATCTGTCAGTGGTGGTTCTGAAAAAGCATTTTATTCATTATCAGCAGGCTACATGAAACAGGAAGGTATTGTCATTGGTACTGATTTTGATAAATTCTCTGCTAATGTTAACCTAAAGTTGATGCCAACCAATACTATAACTCTTGGCTTCTCCTTTTCTCCGAGTTATTCTAAGAAAAATACTTTTGATGAGGATGCTATGAGTAATAATTTTCTTAGTATAGCTACCGGTATTTATCCTTTTTTTGCTCCGTATAATACAGATGGAACATTGGCTATATCAGAACAGATTAAGGCAAATGCTGATACAGATGGAGCATTATATGAAAATCCTGTTGCCATATCTAAAAAGGTACAACGTAAAAATGATAGACTCAGGCTTTTTGGTAATATGTATGCAGAGATCAAGTTATTCAAAGACTTTAGATTCAAAACAAATATAGGTGCCGATTATGATGCACAAATTTATAAATTCTATACACCATCAGATATTGGAAAATATCGTGCGGCTGCGCCTCAACCTATCAGTGCCTCTCAAAGTAATACTGATAGAAAAAACTATTTGATTGAGAACACATTGACTTACAATAAACTTATAAAAGAACATTCTATACAAGTCTTACTAGGACAATCCTATCAAAGAGAAGATCAGGAGGTGCTGAAAGTCACTGCTACAGATTTTGGTGATAGTTCTATTAAAAATATAGCAGGTGGTAGTTCTTTTAAAGTAGAACCCTCACAATATTCTTGGGCGATGATTTCATATTTTGCACGTTTGAATTATAACTGGCATGATAAATACATATTTAGTGCTTCAATGCGTAGAGATGGTTCATCCCGATTTGGCAATAATACAAAGTGGGGTATGTTTCCGGCTTTATCTGCTGCCTGGCTGATTTCGAATGAAAAGTTTATGAGTAACTGTTCGGCAGTTGATTACGCAAAAATAAGAGTTAGTTGGGGCAAATCCGGTAACAATCAGATTGCAAACTATGGTGCCCAAGCATTAATGTCGAATAATGATTATTTATTTGGTGGTATTTTAGCACCCGGTACTGTCATAAATGCATCTCCTAATCCTGATTTATCTTGGGAAATGACATCGACTTGGAATGTTGGTTTGGATGTTACTTTATTCAAATATTTAGGTATTAGTGCAGACTTCTATTTAGCGAATACCAATGATTTATTATTGAGTGTACCTGTGCCTCAGCAATCTGGCTATGCTACTTCTTTACAGAATATTGGTAAAGTAAGAAATACTGGTTTTGAGATACGTTTTTCTACGGCAAAAGATGTTAATATGGGACCTGTTTCATGGAATTCATCATTAAATCTATCTACAAATAAAAATAAAGTTTTGGCACTTGCACCCGGACAAACTCAGATAATTGGTAGCAAAGGCTTTTCAATAACGGAAGTAGGAAAATCCATATCTGAGCTGTATGGATATGAAATCATTGGGATTTATAAGTCTGACGAAGATTTCAAGAAGTACCCTGCTATGGCAGGAACGCAAATAGGTGATTATATTATCAAGAATCAAAACGATGATAACGTTATTAATACGAAGGATAAGAAAAGTTTTGGTTCTCCACTTCCTAAAGTAGTGCTTGGTTGGAATAATACATTCCGTTATAAAAGTTTTGAGCTGACATTGGATTTATATAGTGAATTAGGTAAGAAGTTATATAGTACAGCATTGGCTACGTATATGGATACCGGAGAAGGTTTTGCAGTCACTACAAAAGAATATTTTAATAACCGTTATCATCCGGTCAATAATCCTAATGGAACTTATGCGACTCCTAATATGGGAAATTTCTCCAGTGCACGTAAGGAAGCACGTATTTCAAATAAGTTCTTCTACAACGCTTCGAACTTTAATATTCGTAGTCTGAAATTTTCTTATGAGTTGCCTTCTTCCTTTATTAATCGCTTAGGGCTCCAGAGAACTCAGGTTTATTTCTTGGCGAACAATTTATTGCTGTTGACTCCATATAAGGGAATGAGTTTAAATGGAAATGCAGTAGATGCTTTGAATCAAGGGTTGGAAAGTTATAACTATCCTGTACCTCGTACTTTTTCTTTGGGATTGAATATAAACTTTTAATGTGAAATGAATATGAAAGCACTAAGAATATATAGTATAACATTGGGAATAGCGGCAATTTTGTTTGCCGGATGTTCCGGAAGTCTTCTTGATTTGACACCTGAAATGCAGAATGTATTGAATAATTATTATAAAGATGCTGAGCAGCTAAGAAAAGGAGTAAATTCTGCATACGGGATATTGCAAGCTGAAGGCGTGTATGAATTGGCTAATTTAGTTTTGGGAGAACTTCCGTCTGATAATACATTGGATGAAGTTCCGGCAAATGATAATGGTAATTATGGACAGTTGGACTTATTTTCGATGACTTCGGCCAATACCATAATTGATAAAGCTTGGAGCCATCATTACAAAGGTATTCAGCAATGTAATGTGGTCTTGAGTCGCGTCGATGGCATTGCTGATATGGCTGAGGCTGAAAAAACGAATATTAAAGGTGAGATGTACTTTTTGCGTGGATTGATGTACTTTAATTTAGTTCGTATTTTTGGCGATGTTCAGTTGGTTACCAAGGAAACTACCAATCCTAATGATTTCTTTGGTCAGGTGAGGACTCCTAAGGAAGAAGTGTATAAACAGATTGTGCAAGATTTGACAGAGTCATTTACAATGCTTTCAGATACACCTGCTGAAAAGGGGAGAGCTACCAAAGGTGCTGCTGCTGCGTTGCTGGGTAAAGTTTATCTGACTCTAAAGGATTATGATAACAGTTTGAAATATTTGCAGGAAGTGGAAAAATTTGGATATGCGTTGTTGGACGAACCTGCTGATATATTTGACGTAAATAATAAAGGAAACAAAGAAGTTATTTTCGATGTACAATTTGAGTCAGGTGTAAATGGTAATTCGGAAGGTAGTCGTGCATTCCAAAAGTTTAGTCCATCAGGTACTGTCAGTGGTGCTCTGGGGCATAACCTGCCTACAAAAGAGGTTTATGGGTTGTTTGCAGATAATGATAAGCGTAAGTCTGCTTATTTTATTGTTACTAAAAATGGAGTTATAGGAACAGGAAAATTGAAGCAAACTTCTGCTACTGTTGCCGATGGCGGTAGCAATATCATTGTATTACGTTATGCTGACGTTCTCCTGATGCTTGCTGAATGTTATGCGGAAAAGAACAATATGCCAAAATCAAACGAATATCTGAATTTTATCAAGAAACGTGCAGGTATTGATGAAGTATCATTAGGAGACGCTACATTGATAAAAGAGGAAATTGCACTTGAAAGACGTAAAGAATTGGTTAATGAGGGTCATCGTTGGTTCGATTTGGTAAGAACAGGTAAAGCTGTTGAGGTGATGAATGCATATTTTGCAAGAACTCCCGGATATAGTGGAATTACAATAAGTGAATTAAACTATGTACAACCTATTCCTCAGGGACAAATCGATACGGACTCTGCGACAAAACAGAACGAAGGGTATAATTAATTTATAAACTGAAAGAACTATAATTATAAGGTGGTTTGTCAGAATAGGACAAACCACCTAAACACTCGCATACACTCTACTAAGGAATCTTATTTGTTGAACTTAAAAAGTATTATTATGAAAAAACTCTTATTGCTGTTCTTGTTTTTTGTGGGAATATGTTCACAACTTTGTTATTCCCAGTCGCAACCCCTTCCTATAGAGAAGTTGATTGATGTTTTTAATAATCCTGCCAATTATCCGAATTATATTATGATATCTGCCCATAGGGGATATTGGAAGGATTATCCGGAAAATTCTCTTCCAGCTATACAGGCTGCAATCGATTTGGGAGCAGATATGGTGGAGTTCGATATTACAAAATCGGATGATGATGTTCTTTATTTGTTACACGATTATGGTTTGGATCGTCTTACTACAGGTCATGGAATTGTAAGAAAAGGTGAAGGGGCTACTTTTGAGTATTATAAATCTTGGGATGAACTTGAAAATTTGAAACTGAAAGAAGTCACAGGTGAGGTTAGTGAATATAAGTTGGCTACTTTACGTGAGGCTCTTTTGAAATGTAAAAACAAAGTCTTGGTAAGCATTGATAAAGCTGAAAATGTTATTCCTCAAATGTATTATTTAGTAAAAGAACTTGGAATGGTAAATCAAGTTACATTTAAAACTAAAATACAATTTTTCCCTACACCGGAATCTATTAAGAATTTAGTAACTAATAAGGAAGATAAAGAGCAATTGGTGAAAATGTTTACTCCTACTGTTTATTCTGAGTTATTAGATAAAGATCCTGAACTGATTAATAAAATGAAAGCATTTATAGAAGCAGGATGTGAAGGTTTTGAAATGATCTATTTTCAAGATTCAGATCCAATGGTAGCTAGACCGGTTACAGTTGAGGGAACCCCTTATGACAACATATTAAATTGGTTGAGGGCTAAAAACACACGCATTATTCAGTTCCCAATGTGGCCGGAAACAGAAAAAGGGTGTTGGGTGCCTAGAAAATTTAAATATAGCATCATTAATTTGAAAGGGACTGATCGCCGATGTGATTGGGATTGGTTATTGAAGCCAGAGCATGCACCTGATATTGTTATTTCCGATCGTCTGGAAATTCTTTTTGATTATTTAAAAACCATAGGAAAACGTTCATTAAATTAGTAATATTATGAGAACTAATTTTAGCAGAAATAGGAATATTATAATATTTGCTATTTATTTATTATTTAGTTGTATCGGAGATATTTCTTCACAAGTAAGTGTACCTGACCCCAGTATCTGCTTAAATTTAGAAGCAGAAAATCCAGCTTATGAATCTGTAGAAAAGAGGTCAGGATACTTTGAAGGAATCACTGAAGGGTGGGCAGATCGATTTGGAAATGAAAATAGGGCGGTGAAATTTCTTCAGAATGGTTCGATACGCTTGTCTGGATATGACATAAATGTGGTACATACTATTTCTTTTTGGGCATATATTACTGACCCTTCTGAAATTCCTGCAGGTGCGATACCATTCAATCCCACAGACATCCAAGGGGAATTTTATAACTGGACTGATAGAGAGAATCGTATTTTGAAAGGGTTGGGACGTAAAAAGGCAACAATTGGCTTTAATAGATATATTCCGAAACCAGATGGAACGATTGTACCTTGGTATTTGTGGGCCTATAAGCCTGCTCAATTTAATCAATCCGGTTGGTATCATATTTTAGTTGTACATGGTATGTATTATACAAGGCTGATTATGTATAAACCAGATTCCACGAAAGCATATTCTTACATTTGGATGGGCGATCAAGGTTTTCCGACCAATAAATATTTATATGTAGGTGGATATAGTGGGCATTATCCAACAAATGCAATTTTAGATGATTTTAAAGTCTATAATGCAGAACTTACAGATGACCAGATAGAATTTTTGCATGTTGCGGAATACCCCAAAGATACCTATGTGAAAATACAAAATAAAAACTCAGGAAAATATGCTGTAGTTAAAAATGCTTCTTTGGATAATAAATCATTAATAATACAACATTCTACGGGGATAGGTAACGATGAATGGAAATTAATGTTTACCGGGCTCAATGAATGTAAAATTAAGAATCTTCGTTCCGGTAAACTTCTGGTAGTTAAAGATGCATCTACTAGTGTGGGAGCCGAAATAATTCAGTATGATGAAAAAGGAACTAATAATGAGTTTTGGATTTTAGAATATCCGGTTGTTGATACTAAACATTTTAGATTAAAAAATAAAAATAGTGGAAAATATCTAGGCGTTTTTCAGAATTCACAGTTGGATGATTATAAATTAATTCAGGTAAACGATTCTGAAAGTAGCATATATTGGTCTTTTTTGAAATCATTACCGAATGAAAGAGCAAAGCTAGACTCTGGTTTGTATCGTATTAAAAATAAAAAGAGTGGATTATATTTATCTGTTTTAGATAAAAGTAATTATGTTTGGATGCCTCTTGTCCAAAATGCTAGAACGAGTATGGATGTTGGTTTTGATACATGGTACGTAAATCTGTCTACAAGTGGTCGGGATGCATATACTGTCATGAATTCTATCTCGGAATATTATATGACTTCTTACTATCCTGATCCTGATACCTATATACTTCAAGGAGCTGATAATAAATCAGGAGAATCGGACTGGCAAGTGTTGTCAACTGGAGTACCGAATGAATATCGTATACGAAGTATTTCGAGTTATTATTATGTGGTTGTTAAGAATGCTTCAACTGTAGAAAATGCTCGTATTATTCAATATCAATCTGGTACAGAGGATAATGAGATTTGGATATTTGAAAGAGTTTATTACTCTGACCCTCCATTGCCGGCTGACACTTATAAACTACGAAACGAGAATAGTTTTAAATTGATGGTCGTGAAGGATGCATCGAAAGCTGATGAGGCTGAGATTATTCAGAATAGTGTAGGGGAGGAAAACGCTAAATGGGAAATACTACCCGCTAAATTTGGATTTGTGCAATTGAGGAATAAAAATAGTCAGAAGCTTCTTGTTGTGAAGGATGCAAGTATGGAAATAGGGGAAGCTCTTATTCAACATGGCGCTAGCAGTCCTAATAGTTATTGGCAAATTAGTAAAGAAATTTATATGGAATCTGGAACAAAACATGTTGCCTATACTTTAAGAAATAAGCTGTCGGAATTATATGCAGTGGTAAAAAATGCCTCTACTGCTGATGGGATTCCAATTATACAATATAATACTGGAGAGAAAAATAAATTATGGGCTTTTGAGGTGCAATCCTCTAATGCATTCACCCGCACCTTTGATTCAGGACGGACAGAGATCACAACAGATTTAGATAAACCAAAAGTGATGGTAGATTGTAAGAATGACATAATCCTGTTAGATTATTCTTTCGAAACTTCTACAGAGCTTACTGTGAGAATTGTAGATTTGGCGGGTAGGCAAGTATATGAAAGCAGACAGCAGGTGGATGGTGGCAATAATGTTGTAACAATCAGTAAGTTCAATAGTGCATTAAACGCTAATCAATTTTATGTGATATCTATACGTTCAACTGATGGAAAAGTTAATTGTTCTGCCAAAGCTATAATGAGTAAATAATATGAAAAAATAAAAAGAATAAACCATGAAAAAAAGTATCTTATTTTTATTTGTAATTTTATGTGCTGTTTTTGTATCGGCACAAGTTCAACTTCCCAAGTGGAAAAAAGGCTATTTGGATATTCATCATATTAACACAGGTCGGGGAAGTTGTGCTTTCTTGATTCTTCCGGACGGGACAAATATGATGATTGATGCCGGTGATTTTGATAATGAAGCGTTTGATGCGAAGTATGCTCCGATGTTTGCTCCGCAGGTATTTCCTAACAGTAGCTATACCGCTGGTTCTTCCATTATAAACTATGTTACAAATCTTTTGGGAAAAGAAAAACCGGAAATTGATTATTTTCTTCTGACTCATTTCCACTCCGACCATTACGGTAGTGTGCGTGATGCTTCCGGTACTTCTGAAAATGGATATAGGTTGACTGGATTGACTGAACTCGGTGATGTGATTTCCATAAAGACTTATGTAGACAGAGATTATCCGGATTATAACTTTCCGATTGACTTACGAACAAATGAGTCTGGAAATGGGGGCGTTGAGCCACTGACATTTCATAATTTACTGAAATTTTTAGATTACCAGAAAGAACATAATGGAATGAAACTGGAAAAGTTTGATATCGGTTCAAACAAGCAATTTACACTGAAAAAAGACCCGAAATCTTATCCTGGTTTTGAAATTAGAAATATAAAGTCTAATAACCTGTTATGGACGGGCAAAGGAAAGAATACAACTCCTTTGTTTACAGTAGAAGAATTGTTGGCGAAGAATGGGAAATATAATGATAATCAGATGTCAACAGCCCTTGTTGTTACTTATGGTAAATTTAAGTATTATGCGGGTGGAGATAATTCTGGTCTGATAGATCAGGATCATGCAGAATGGTATGACATTGAAACACCAATGGCACCAATGATAGGAAAGGTTTCGGCAATGTCTCTTAATCATCATAGTAACCGGGATGCTACAAATCGGAATTTTTTAGATGTGCTTGATCCTAAAGTGGTGGTAGCCCAATCGTGGAGTCCGGATCATCCGGGGCCTGAAGTTGGTCAGCGATTATTATCAGCAAATGTGGGTACTCAATCGAGAGATGTTTTTATGACCTATTATCATGAAGAAACAGGTATAGGTATCGGTCCCTGGTTTTCTCGGGGTGTAAAAGCTAAGGAAGGCCATATTGTGATTAGAGTATATCCTGATGGGAAATATGAAGTATATGTATTAGATGCAAGAAAGTCAAATCTAACTATACAGAAAAAGTTTGGTCCTTATGTAAGTGAATAATTATAATGTTTAAAACTTGCCCAAGTTTGCGATCTTTGCTTTTGTAAGCTTGGGCTTGTTTTATATATAGGAAAAATAAATACTATGAAACGTTTTATTTTATTGACCATTCTTTGTTGTCTGGCATTCGGAATGAATGCCCAGACAGCTAAAGAAGAAATATTCGAGAATATCTATCGTTCGGCAGCTAATCATTATGCTTATCCCGAACCCCATTTCACAATGACTGCTCCACCTAAAGGATATAAGCCATTTTATTTGAGCCACTATGCCCGCCACGGTTCCCGTTATCGTGTGAATCCTGATGACTACACGAAGCCGTTGGCGATTCTTCGCGAAGCAGAGAAAGATGGAGCACTGACCGAACTGGGAGAAAAGACACTTTGCCTTGTTGATAGCCTTGCACGAGTGGCGAAAGGCAGATATGGTGACCTGACTCCGCTGGGCACACGCCAGCACAGAGGTATTGCCCAGAGAATGTTCAATAACTTCCCCGAAGTTTTTCAAGGTACTGTTGAGGTGGATGCCCGTTCCACGGTCGTTATTCGTTGCATTCTTTCTATGATGGCCGAGTGTTTGCAGTTGCAATCGCAGAATCCGAAGTTGCAGATAAAGAATGATGCCAGCTACTACGATATGTATTATATGAACAATGAGGATGACTACTACAGAAAGCAACGCCGCACGGATGAAGTGCTTGCCGTAAAAGAAGCTTTCCGCAAAGAACATCTGCATCCTGAACGACTGATGAAATCTCTTTTCAGTAGTGATGATTACGTAAAGTGGAAAGTGGATGCTGATAAGTTGATGGGCTACCTGTTTGAGCTTGCAGTTATTATGCAGAACCATGATACAGATATAGAACTTTACTCTCTTTTCACGAAAGAAGAATGTTATGACTTGTGGTTGATTAATAACCTGAATTGGTACATTGACTACGGTCCCTCACCGCTTACTCAAGGCAAAATGCCTTATCTGGAAGCAAATCTGCTGGAAAATATACTGAATACGGCGGATACTTGTATTGTAAAGAAAGAGAACAGTGCCACATTGCGCTTCAGTCATGAGTCTTGCGTGCTTCCTCTGGCTTGCCTTTTGGAGTTGGGCGATTGTGCTTTTCAGACTCCTGATGTAAATAGTCTGGCTGATGTTTGGCGTAACTACCGGATATTCCCGATGGCTTGCAACATCCAGTTCGTCTTCTATCGTAAAAAGGCAAATGATGATGTTCTGGTAAAAGTTTTGCTCAATGAACAGGAAATGAAACTTCCGGTTGAAAGTGACCTTGCTCCCTACTATCACTGGAAAGATGTGGAGACTTATTACAGGAATAAACTGGCAACTTTCAGAAAATAGAAATCTTAAAAAAAAGAAACTATGATTAACCGATTTATATTGAACGAAGTATCTTACTTCGGACCGGGAGCGCGTGAAGTGCTCCCTCAGGAAATTACCCGTTTAGGACTGCACAAAGCATTTGTTGCTACTGATAAAGAACTTATTAAATTTGGAGTAGCCGATAAGGTCTTGGGAGTACTCAATGCCGCCGCTATTCCTTATGAAATATTCAGCGAGATAAAACCAAATCCCACAGTTTCCAATGTAAAAGCGGGAGTGAAAGCATTCGCCGAATCAGGAGCCGATTTTATTCTGGCTATTGGCGGCGGTTCTTCAATAGACACGGCAAAAGCCATTGGAATTATCTCCAATAATCCAGACTTCAGTGATGTGGTTTCACTGGAAGGTGTTGCGGGCACGAAGAAGAAATCTGTTCCTATTATCGCACTTCCCACTACTGCCGGGACGGCTGCCGAGGTAACTATCAATTATGTTATTACCGACGAAGCAAATGAGAAAAAAATGGTATGCATTGATCCGAATGATATTCCGGCTACCGCCATTGTGGATGCCGAGTTGATGTATACTTTACCCAAGAGCTTGACCGCTTCTACCGGACTGGATGCTTTGACACATGCCATTGAAGGACTGATAACCAAAGGTGCCTGGGAAATGAGCGATATGTTCGAGATTAAGGCTATTGAAATGATTACCCGCTATCTGGAAACGGCCGTCAAAGAACCGTTGAATTCAGAGGCACGCAACGGTATGGCAGTGGCACAGTATATTGCAGGAATGGCATTTTCTAATGTTGGGCTGGGGGTAGTGCATGGAATGGCACATCCTTTGGGAGCTATCTTTGATATTCCTCATGGAGTGGCAAACGCTTTGTTGTTGCCAATAGTTATGAAGTTCAATGCTCCGGCGGCACTTGATAAATATGTGGATATTGCCAAGGCCATGAAAGTCTATATACCGGGCATGAGTAGAGAAGTAGCAGCACAAGCGGCAGTGCTAGCGGTAAAATCGCTTGCCATGCGCGTAGGTATTCCGCAGCATTTGTCAGATTTGGGAATTAAAGAAGAAGACTTGGAACGTCTGGCTGAAGCTGCCTTTGCCGATGTCTGTACGCCAGGTAATCCGCGGGAGGTATCTAAAGAAATCATTCTTGAACTTTATAGGAAAGCTTTATAAGATTCAGATAGTTGTTTTCAATACTAACGAACTTTTTTACTTTTATGAATAATACAAAGAAAAGCTCTATCCTCAGTAAGAATGGAGTAAGTTACCTTATACCCTTCATTTTAATTACCAGTTGCTTTGCCCTCTGGGGATTTGCCAATGATATCACGAATCCGATGGTGAAAGCTTTTTCCAAGATATTTCGTATGAGCGTGACTGATGGGGCATTAGTACAGGTTGCTTTTTATGGCGGCTATTTTGCAATGGCTTTTCCGGCAGCTATGTTCATACGTAAGTTTTCTTATAAAGCCGGGGTGCTTTTAGGATTGGGTATGTATGCTTTCGGGGCTTTCCTGTTTTTCCCTGCCATGCTTTCGGGAAGCTACTATCCGTTTCTGATTGCTTACTTCATCCTGACGTGCGGGCTTTCGTTTCTTGAAACCAGTAGCAATCCTTATATTCTTTCGATGGGGACGGAGGAAACCGCTACACGTCGTTTAAATTTGGCACAGTCGTTCAATCCGATGGGGTCGTTGCTGGGAATGTATGTAGCGATGAACTTCATTCAGAACCGTTTGAACCCGATGGATACGATAGAGCGTAGCCAGCTTTTGGCAACGGAGTTCGAGGTGGTGCGAGATTCTGATTTAAGTGTGCTGATTGGCCCTTATCTGATTATTGGTGTAGTCATTCTGGTTATGCTGATTCTGATTCGCATGGTGAAAATGCCCAAGAATGCCGACCAGTCTCATGACATCAATTTCTTTCCGACATTGAAACGTATCTTCTCTATTGGTTATTACCGGGAAGGGGTGATTGCGCAGTTCTTCTATGTTGGTGCGCAGATTATGTGCTGGACGTTCGTCATACAATATGGCACACGTTTATTTATGTCCCAGGGGATGGGGGAGAAGGCGGCAGAGGTGTTGTCGCAGCAGTATAACATTGTGGCGATGATTATCTTTTGTGCAAGTAGGTTTATATGTACTTTCATATTGCGCTATCTCAGTTCTGGATTGTTATTGAAGGTTTTGGCTATTGCGGCTTGTGGCTTTACGGTTGGAGTTATCTTTATTCAGGATATTTGGGGAATGTATTGTCTGGTTGGTGTGTCCGCTTGTATGTCTTTGATGTTCCCTACGATTTATGGAATAGCTTTGCGCAGATTGGGGGATGATGCTAAGTTCGGGGCTGCCGGCTTGATAATGGCTATTCTGGGTGGTTCGGTGTTGCCACCGCTTCAGGCAAGTATTATCGATATGCAAACTCTGTTTGGTATGCCTGCGGTGAACGTTTCGTTCATACTTCCTTTCATTTGTTTCGTGGTGATTATAATTTATGGACATCGTTCTTATGTAAGAGAGAAGACGATGCAGGTTGATTTAACACGTTGATGACAGGGAGGTTATGCATCAGTGCATAACCTCCTATTAATTTAAATATTTGATTATGGAATTAGAAAAATTGCGTGATGAACTGAAAATTACCAGTGAACGCGAGTACACGCTCGTTGAAGAATTGCTGGTTAGTGTAGAGAAAAAAAAGTCTGCTCCGGCAGATCAGGCAGGTAGAAAAGCATGATACGCCTGCAAGGTTGGAGTATTACGGTCATCCGAAGGAGGTTGTCGGAGTTATTGTAAAGTTGATAGGGCAAGGGACATTGCGCTACAATGGAGCGGACAATTATACACAGATTATCCGTTCGCTGACTTCGATGATAGATGTGGTGAATGTGGAGACGGGAAAAATAATGAGCGGGGAGTCGCTGCTGTCGTATGCAAAGCGGATACGGGCGGGAGAATTGCCTGAGTATGAATGATGAAAGGCGGAGTAATCCGCCTTTTTTGCTAACTTTGCCAAAAAACATCTGAATGACGGATATTCCTATACATAAAGCAGTTCAGCAGTCAGACTTCGGGATATTTGCAAAGGAGGTTTCTCCTTCTTCACCGAACAGGATGATCGATTACACTCATCGGGATAACTACTATATATTCGGTATGGTGGAGAGCGGAACGTGTCGTGTCAGCGTTGATTTCAAAGACTGTATCTTGTCGGCGGGCGACGTCATCTGTACCCAGCCGCATCAGGTTCATCATATTGTGGATACGGGCGACGCAAAGGCGCTCCTTCTGTTTATCGACGGGGTATTTATAGACACTCCGACAAAGCAAATTCTTGCCGAGTATACGTTGGCGCCGATACCATTTAAGCTAAACGATGTGCAACGCTCCGAATTGGCTCAACTGTTTTCCATGATCCTCCGCAGAATCAGCGAACAGGAAAACGACGAATTGAAAACTGTGCTGCAAAATCTGTCAGGTGCCGTCGTTGGGATTATAACGGATGCCACTCGGAAAATGATAGGGCAACAGTCCAAAAGCAGAAGACACGTTGAAATTACATTGGCGTTCCATTCAAAGAACTGCTTTCCTCGGAAAAGCAGATAAACAGAGAAGTGTCTCATTATGCAGAATCTTTGCACATCTCGTCGGTGTATCTGAACGAAGTGGTAAAGAGTGTTACGGGCGTGAGCGTCAGTAGGTACATCCAGAACGAACTCATATTGCAGGCTAAACGGATGTTGGCGTACACGTCCTTGACGATACGGGAGATTTCAAATCATCTGGGAATAGATGATTATACCTATTTTACCCGGTTGTTTACAAAGGCGGTGGGAGTGAGTCCCACTTGCTATCGGAAGAAATACCTCGAATAGTACAATCTTCACCTCGGATAGTCTATCCTTCTATTTATCAATGTGCGGTATCTTTGCAAATAAAAAAGATGAATAGAAACAGATTTATTTACTTGACGGATTTATTGTTGGTTCCCGTATTTGTTTTGTCATTTTATACGGGTGTCGAGTTGCACATTGCAGGAGAAGGAACTGATCATGAGGTGTGGCACAATTGGGCAGTATTCCACACGATTGTCAGTTTGTTGTTTATGGTGCTTGGGATTGTTCATGTCAAGAGTCATTGGGGCTGGTATAAAGGGTTGAAAATGATAGGGTGCAAAGGCAAAAGGAAAGTCGTGTTGCTGTTGTCGGTGCTTTTCTTGCTGGCTGTTGTTTCGGGGCTGTCGTTGATACTCTTTGTTGATGGCGTCAACTCTGCGATGGGATTGTGGCATTATAGAATCGGTATTTTCGTGAGTGTTTTCGGGGTGCTTCATGTGTTGAAAAGGAAAAGAATTCTATATAAAGGAGTGAGGATGCATGTATTGGGTAAGGGGAAAGGGCGGAAATGATTTTCTGCCCTTATTGCATTTTGCCTGTTAGCAGCTCATTCTTGAGGAAATCATAAACATAAAGTGAACTTTGATAATACAAATTCACTCATATTTTTATCAGTTTAGAAATTGAAGATATACTTCCGAAAAAATATTGTATTGTCATCCCTTTCAATGAAATGAATGATTAAATGAAAGGGTTACGGAAAAAAGCGGCGAAAGATTTGAAAAATACCGTCATATTTTTCAAATCTTTCACCGCTTTTTTCAAATTTTCCGCCAACTTTTTGAAGTCTGTTTCTCTGGCTTTTATTTCATCATACTTTTTATTATATGAATTGTGTTGGCGATGTCTTTTTCATTGGAACGATTAGGTAGAGATAGGTTACTTTCTAAAACTTTCGTGAGGAAGATAAAAATAGAAAGTGATTACTTACTATAATAAAAGTATATCCGGGAAGTTATAGAAGTAATCTACTTCTACCTAACCGTTTGATGCGTTTAAAGTGTAGAATGATTTCACTTTCACGATATTAAGATTCAATGAACGGCGACCATTCAGAATATCGCTGACTCTGGATTCTGATATTCCCAGACATTTAGCTGTTTCTTTCTGCTTTAAGTTATTCGCTTCCATTTTTGCCCGAATAGCATCAGTAATCAAAGTTGAAACTCTTCCGGGTAGTGGATGATAGGCAGCTTCCTATTCGCTGATGGCTTGAGAGAGGACTATGTATTTTGTTTTGTCTTCCTCACTCAATAATTCCATATCACCCAAAGATGTACCTTTAGTGATAATGCTCTCCATTTCTGCTTGATAAGCGCGGAATTCTTTTTCTGTCTTAATCTTCATATATATGCCTCCTATATAGTTTTCTTTTTGGGAATTGTTTAACGTTTCATCTATGGATGCATATATCCGGTTAATGGTATATCTTTATTGATACAACTGATTATTTCTCACACTCTCCGCCTCCAGAAGTATCACTTCATAGCGCCTCATATTCTTGCTTGTCACATACTGGAAACCGTATTTGGTGAGGATCTTTCCTATCAGAATCTTTCCGGCATGATTATATTGATAGCCGGTTCTGTTTCGGATTTCCTCTGCCATTTCACTTACAGTCATGTACTTGAAACTCTCGAAGCGCTCCGGTTTTCGGAAGTGCGTCAGTACCATTTCCTCTTCGGGAGTCTGGAAGAGGAAAGGCTTATTGTTGAGTTCTATCTCATCATTCTCATAGGCTTCGAACCAGTAGCGGTAACCACTGTCCAGCAGATGCTTGATTTGGGCATAAAGCTGCGCATAGTCGATTTCGAGGCGGTCTATCTTTTCGATTTCGTAACAGAGGAAACGGCGGTTGCCGGTGGGGTCGTACAGCACTTGCGGATAGTTGCAGGTGCCGGCAAAGGAAGCCCAGTGTGGCAGGTTCTGGGTGTGGCGGGCATAGGGCAGGCGAATGCTGATAAACTTGCGGGTGATGAGGTCCTTCAGCAGACTTAACTCGTGACCTGTCATGCCCTCGAACTCGTCGAAGTTGATAAGCATGTATTCCGACATGCGGGAGAGATCGTCCTTGTTTCCGGCGGAGATGATGCCGGTGCTGAGGTAATCGGTTCGCAACTCGTGCGGCAGAATGTTGTTGATGAAAGTGGTTTTTCCCAGGTTCTGCTTGCTGCATAGCAGGAGGCAAAGGTGGTTCACTACCTCTTCCCGTGTGGCGGCGGCAACCATACCCACTAGAAAATGTCTGAAACCTTTCAGCCAGAACTCAGTCTGAGCGGGGAGGGTGTGAACGCTGCCGGCGAGAAGGCCGATGTGGTCGATGCCGTCCCATTGGGGCAGATGATTCAGATATTCGCGGATGGGATGGTAGGAGAAACTGAAATCGGAGTAGATCAGGTTCTCCATGTTCTTGACGCTACAAGGGTAACCGGCTTCGTTCAGTTCCAGCCAGATGCTGTTGCTCGTCATGTCGTCCAGCGTGACGAAATCATCTTCCCCCTTTTTGCGACACTCCATGCGGTGCTTCATCTGGTTGTAACGCGTTTCGTAATGGCTGTTGATGTACTGTCCGATGCGGAGGAAATTCCATTGCGGAGTGGTCAGTTTGCATGTGTTATGTTCACCGGTATGCTGGTAAGCACTGTCTGTCAGGGAGTTGATTTCTTCTGGTGGCAGATCGGTGAAGTTGAGGTGCAGGAAAGGGAGGACTTCTTCTTTGGGGATGCCATAAGCGTTGTAGGTGCAGGCCAGTTTGAACAGATAATTGTTGCGGTTGCCCTCCTCGTACTTGTTTTTATGGTCGTGGTAGTAAAGAAGGAGGGTGAGTAGGGAATGGCTTTCGCTTTGGGTATAGCAGATGTGATCCGAAGGTTTCAGGCGGGAGGTTGTGCTTTCCGCTGTAGCAGCAGCCTTTTTTCGTCCGGGAGTTTTCTTTTTCTTTTCCCTGAGCGGACGGTTGAGGTCGATAATGAGAATCTGCGGGGCGGGATTCAGGTAGACGTTTTCGTCGTGGGGCAGATAGCAGATGCGTGTCATGTCTTTGCCCGATTCGTCGATGTCCGTTTGGCAAAGTTCCTCGTAGAGTGCCGCAACCTGATCGTAAGCGTGGGCATGATAATTGCGGACTTCTTCGGGAGACTGCGGCAGGGTGCCGTCGGGCAGGCTGGTCTGTACAGTCAGTTTGTAGCCGTTGCCTTTCGGACTGGTGAAACTGATATGGGTGAACGGATTTCCGGTGACGGCTTCTGAAATGCGTACCAGTTCTTCGGGAGTTTTCTTGTCGAGATCGATGACGATTTCTCCGTTGTACTCTGTCAGCTTGTCATACCGGCGTCCGCCGGTGAAGCGGGCGGAGAAGGTGACGGAGGAGAGTTCTCCTTTTATGAAATCAGCGGTTGCGATGTCATTGGCAGTAATATGCTGTCGAATGTCAAGGGTCATGTGTGCCAGTTTTTCATCGTGGCGGATGAGGTTGACCACTTCTTGGTCGGTTACTTCGCCGACGGGCGGCTGTTTTTTGTTTTGAAAATACGAATACTTCATTGTTTGTTAAAATTTGGGTGCAAATTAACGAATGTGTACGATAACAGGGAATAACTTTTGCGTTTCTGCGTAAAGTTATGTTTAAGGCTCGCCCAGATAATTGATTATTTCCTGCACCTGGCGGGGTGTGAAAATTCGGTTCCGGTCCTGATAGCCCAGGTGAACCAGCCCGGCATATAATTCGGAGTTGTGGAGTATCCAGCGGCGAAGTACTTGTGTGGCATTTTTGAGGGTGAGTTGCGGGTTGTAGAGGTGAGCCAGTTCCGATTTTGTGTAACTGCGCACTGTGAAGGTGCTTTTTTCTTCTTTCATGTCTTTATCTTTATTGATTACTAATGTGATGTAAATTTACTAAAAATAAACGGTCTGAGAAAGTTTTGGGACGTGTTTATTTCAATAATATTCGTAAAGCTTCATTGGCGATAAAGGGGTGTTTCGGGAAAGCTATCTTTGCTGTGTAAATCAATGATTCACATATATTTTAAATTTAATTTTATTATGGCAACATCCATGAACTATTCGGTAGTGGCTCGTAAAAATCCTTCAAAGAAGGATGAGCCGAGTAAGTATTATGCCCTGGCGCAGGCTTCGGGCGAGTTGGACTTCGACGAAATGTGCGAGGCGATAACCGGGCGTACCACATGCACGGAAACTGATGTGCGTGCTGCACTGGCGGGCATCATTTATGAGGCGAAACGCGCTTTGAAGGCGGGACGCATTGTGAGACTGGGAGATTTGGGCTCTATGCAAATGGGGGTCAGTAGCAAGGGTGTGGAAAAGGCGGAAGATTTTACTGCCTCCATGATAAAAAAATCGCGAGTGAACTTCCGGCCCGGCAAGGGGTTGACGGACATCACCAAGACGATGGCATATACCCGTGTGCTGACGCGAAGTTTACAGACTCCCGGCACGGGAGGCAGTGGCTCGGAGGGAGGAGGCTCCGGTAGTGGGGAAGGAGGACTTGAGGAGGATCCACTTGGTTAAATTAAAAATTGAAAATTAAAAATTAAAGGCTGCGCGGTGGGAGGGAGTTATAACTAATAACCAATAACCAATCATTAATTATTATGAAGAAAATAACCTGGGATGCAATTTTGAAAGTAGTAATCGCTGTAGCTTCTGCTCTATTGGGGGCATTGAGCGCTCATGCGATGACGGTCTAATTTTGGAGGAGATGATAGGATGAGAAAAATTGATTTGATTATTATTCACTGTTCCGCTACAAGGGCAGACAGTGATTTCAGTGCCCACGATGTGGATATTGCCCATCGCTACAGAGGCCTTTCATCATGGGGGTATCATTATTATATCCGCAAGTCGGGGCTAGTGGAACTAATGAGGCCCGAAGATGTGCCGGGAGCACATGCACGCGGATATAATGCGGATAGTATCGGGGTGTGTTATGAGGGTGGACTGGATGTGAACGGTCGTCCTGCCGACACGCGTACATCCCGGCAGACGGAGGCGATGCATCGTCTTGTCTCCACTTTGTTGCAAAGTTATCCGGAAGCCAAGGTGGTGGGGCATCGGGATTTGAGTCCTGACAGGAATTATAACGGTATCGTTGATCCGTGGGAAAGGATAAAAGAATGTCCTTGTTTCGAAGTAAAAGCAGAGTTTCAGGACGTTGGATAAAGGGAGGCGGGAAGTAAAAAACTTCCCGTCTTTTTTTGTGCGTGCCGAAGTATTGTTACATTTGTGGCAACGTTATTGAAAAAGACTATTGAATATGAGATTTTTTGAGGAGTATAAAATATTTGTTTCTTTCCTGTTGCTGACCATAATTCCGGCTGCGCTTCGTGCCGGAGATTATCCGGGCGTTAAAAATATACGTACAGTGGTTTATGAACCTGTATTGAAGGATACTTCATGGGTGACGGGTAAGGTGGTGGATTACATTCAGTTTGTGAAGTATGACAGCAAAGGTCGGGAAGTGGTGGAGAACAGGCTGAAACCGGACGGCAGTCCGCATGGCAAGCTGGTATATCTCTATAATGCCGACGGACAGGTGTCCCGTGAAATTTATGCTACGGCAGAGAGGGGAGTGAGTGACTGCTGGGACTATACATATGATGAAAAAGGCCGTCTGAACTGTATTGTCTTTATGGACGGGCAGGGAGATACCATTAGGATAGTTTCTGCCTTGTATAATGAAGAAGGAAAGGTGCTGAAGAAATATAATCACGATTATAAAAAGGGTTCCACGTGGGGAAGGCAAATCATGTATAGTGTGGACGGACAGCCGGAACAAGTGGTGATATTGCATGGTTCGGACGAAAAAATGGAGCGCTTGAGAGAATTCTCCGTAGAGAAATGGGATACGACAGTCTTGAAAAGGATGGGTGTGCTGCATATGGGGAAGCTGAGAGTAGTGAAAGAGGATGAGAAGAAGAACCCTATAAGAAAAATAGACGAAGCGGGCAACTGGACGGAGAGATTTGAAGGCTGCGGAGAAGACGGAGAACCGAAATTCATTGTTTGCCGGGATATAGAATATGCCGGTAGTGGAAATGACCGGGAGAAATTGCCTGTGCATGGTAAAGTGAAGAAGGTGCGGCAGAATTCGTATGTGGCTGTGCCGAAAGGTGCGCAAGCTGTGGACAAGGGAGAAAAGAAAGGGCTGTTCTTTGTATGTGAATTTGATGAAAACGGGCGGAAGACCCGGGAAGAAGTATTCTCGGAAACGGGGGTGCCTACAAAGAATATCCGGTATGAATATGATGAAAATGGCAATTTATCTAAAGAAAGTTATTATACTCCGGCAAATGAGCTGACGGGAAGCAAGAATTATCTGTATGACAAGGAGGGCCGTTTGAAGCACTGTTCGGTATTGGATGGAAAAGGGCAAGCGGTGCGGAGAGATGTGTTCCGTTATGATTTGGAGGGAAATCCGGTGCAGGAAGTGGGCTATAAGGCAGATGGAACAAAATGTCAGGAATTCCGTTATATATATGATTCCTATGGGCAGCAAGTGGAGCGCAAAGTGCTTGTCCGGCCCGAAGGAGATGAACCGGTTTATCCGGTCCGGAGAGCGTATAATTTCCAGGGGCGCATTGTGGGAGAGGAGTATTTGCTGTCTCCCGGAACGGGAAGTAATGTGTATACGTATCGGTACAATGCGAAAGGTGAGATGATTTCGGGCACGGAACGGCTCGACGGGCAAACGGAGGAAACGAAGTATGTCTATAAATTCCACAAAGACGACCGTGGCAACTGGAAAATCAGGATTAAGTATGTGAATGATGTGCCTGTAGTGTACGAAGAACGCGAGTATGTATATTATGAATAAAACTATATAAAAAGCAAGACTGTATGAAGAAGATTATCAATCCGTGGAAAGACCTGGAAGGATACAACTGTTTCGGTTGTGCTCCTAATAATGAGGCTGGTGTGAAAATGGAGTTTTATGAGGATGGCGATGAGGTGGTGAGCATCTGGAAGCCGCGTCCGGAGTATCAAGGTTGGGTCAAGACGTTGCACGGCGGAATTCAGTCGGTGTTGCTTGACGAGATTTGTGGCTGGGTGATAATCCGTAAGTTGCAGACTACCGGGGTGACCTCGAAGATGGAAACTCGTTTCCGCAAGTCGGTGTCTACCACAGATTCGCATGTGGTGTTGCGGGCGTCCATACGCGAGCAGAAGCGGAATATCGTGATTATCGACGCAAAACTTTATAATGAAGCCGGAGAGGTTTGTACCGAATCGGTATGTACTTATTTCACATTCTCGCAGGAGAAGTCGGAGAAGGAGATGTTTTTCCATCATTGTGACGTGGAACAGGAAGAAATTCTGCCGCTGATTTGATTTTTCACCACAGAGGACACAGAGTTCACAGAGATTCAATATCTGAGAATATAGATTCCCATACAGATAACTTTTTTCATCTGTGAACTCTGTGCCCTCTGTGGTGAAACTAAGAAAATGATAGTAAAACGAAACTTTTTGTGATAATTCTTTGGAAGTTTCAAACAGATAGTTTACTTTTGTCGCATCAAAACAAAAGAACCGTATGAAAAATATTGTTGCACATCATCACCATCATCATTACCTGACGAATAATCGGTAGGCGTATGGTTGTATGTGCATAAATTGAAGATACAATGAATGACGAGGCTTGCCGGATAATGGCAGGCCTCGTTTTTTTGTTTTTGGGAGTTTAGTTAAGTCTAGTTTAGTTTTTGTAAATGGTTAAATCGTAAAATTATAAATAAAGTTATGTTATTAAGAATTGCAGTACAAGCTAAAGGCCGTCTCTATGATGAGACGATGTCATTTCTGGGAGAGTCGGATATAAAACTGAGTGTAATGAAACGTTCGTTGCTGGTACAGTCGTCCAATTTCCCTATTGAAGTATTATTTCTTCGTGATGATGATATTCCGCAGTCGGTGGCTACGGGAGTGGCAGATATCGGTATCGTTGGTGAGAATGAATATGTGGAGAAGAATGAGAATGCAGAAATCATCAAGCGTCTCGGATTCAGTAAGTGCCGTCTGTCGCTGGCTATTCCGAAGGATATAGAGTATCCCGGTGTGCAGTGGTTCGAAGGGCGTAAGATTGCTACGTCTTATCCGGGAATTCTTTCTACTTTCCTGAAAACTCAGGAAGTAAATTCGGAGATACATGTTATCACGGGTTCGGTGGAAGTGGCACCGGGTATCGGACTGGCGGATGCGATTTTTGATATTGTAAGTTCCGGTTCTACGCTGGTGAGCAACCGGTTAAAAGAAGTGGAAGTGGTGATGAAGTCGGAGGCACTGCTGATTGGTAACCGGAATTTGTGTGCGGAGAAAAAAGAGATTCTGAAAGAGTTGCTTTTCCGTATGGATGCAGTGAAGACGGCGGAAGATAAGAAGTATGTGTTGATGAATGCGCCGAAAGAACGTTTGGAAGAAATCATTCAGGTGCTTCCGGGGATGAAGAGCCCTACGGTGATGCCGCTGGCACAGGAAGGCTGGTGCTCAGTGCATACGGTGTTGGATGAGAAATGTTTCTGGGAGATTATCGGAAAGTTGAAGTCGCTGGGGGCGGAAGGTATTTTGGTGTTGCCGATTGAGAAAATGATATTGTAAGGAAAGGGTATGAAATTAATAAATAATCCGGATAAATCACAATGGGCGGAGATACTGAAACGTCCGGTGATGAATACTGAGAATCTGTTCGATACGGTGCGGGAGATTATAGACCGCGTGCGTGCAGAGGGCGACCGTGCGGTGCTGGAGATGGAAGCGAAGTTCGATAAAGTGGAACTGACATCGCTGGTGGTGACGGAGGCGGAACTGAAAGAAGCGGAGACGCTGGTGGACGAAAAGCTGAAAGAGGCTATTCGTCTGGCTAAACAGAACATAGAGACTTTTCATGCTGCCCAGCGCTTTGAAGGCAAGAAGGTGGAAACCATGCCGGGCGTGACGTGCTGGCAAAAGGCGGTGGCTATTGAAAAGGTGGGTTTGTACATCCCCGGAGGAACGGCTCCACTGTTCTCTACTGTGCTGATGCTGGCTGTGCCTGCAAAGATAGCGGGTTGCAGGGAGATTGTGCTCTGCACACCACCGGACAGGGAAGGACGGGTGCATCCCGCCATTCTTTTCGCCGCACAAGTGGCAGGTGTGAATCGGATATTCAAGGCAGGCGGCGTACAGGCTATTGCTTCAATGGCTTACGGAACGGAAAGTGTGCCGAAGGTTTACAAAATATTCGGTCCCGGAAACCAGTATGTGACGGCTGCGAAGCAGTTGGTCAGCCTGCGTGACGTAGCGATTGATATGCCTGCCGGACCATCGGAAGTGGAAGTGCTGGCTGACGAGACCGCGGACCCGATATTTGTGGCTGCGGACTTGCTGAGCCAGGCGGAACACGGTGTGGATAGTCAGGCTATGCTGATTACGACTTCCGAAGCATTGCAGCAGGCTGTGAAAGCGGAAGTGGAGCGCCAATTGGAACTCCTGCCACGTAAGGAAATTGCGGAGAAATCTCTTGCCAACAGTAAGCTCATTGTGGTGAAGGATATGGAAGAGGCGCTGGAACTGACGAATGAATATGCCCCCGAACACCTGATAGTGGAGACTGCGGATTATATGCAGGTTGCGGAGCGTGTGGTGAATGCAGGTTCTGTATTCCTAGGTTCGCTCTCACCGGAAAGTGCAGGGGATTATGCATCGGGAACGAATCATACTCTGCCCACTAATGGCTATGCGAAAGCGTATAGCGGTGTGAGCCTCGACAGTTTTATCCGTAAGATTACATTCCAGGAAATCCGTCCGGAAGGGATGAAGAATATCGGTCCGGCTATTGAAGAGATGGCGGCGAACGAGCATCTGGATGCACATAAGAATGCGGTAACCGTAAGACTTGGTAAATTGAAAATTGAAAATTAAAAAATAAGAGAACTCGATTGTAAATCGTAAATGAAATTATGAGAACATTGCAAGAACTGACCCGTCCGAATATCTGGAAACTGAAACCTTACTCTTCGGCACGTGATGAATATAAAGGTGCGGTTGCATCGGTGTTTCTCGATGCCAACGAGAATCCGTATAACTTGCCGCACAATCGTTATCCCGACCCGATGCAGTGGGAGCTGAAAATGGAACTTTCGAAAATCAAGAAAGTGTCTCCCGAACATATCTTTCTGGGAAATGGTAGTGATGAGGCCATCGACCTCGTGTTCCGTGCATTTTGTGAACCGGGACGTGATAATGTAGTGGCTATCGATCCTACTTACGGCATGTATCAGGTGTGTGCCGATGTGAATGATGTGGAATACCGCAAGGTGTTGCTCGACGAGCATTTCCAGTTCTCGGCGGACAAGTTGCTGGCGGCTGCGGATGAACGGACGAAACTGATTTTCCTGTGCTCGCCCAACAATCCTACGGGGAATGACTTGCTGCGTAGCGAAATAGAGAAAGTGTTGCGTGAATTTGAAGGACTGGTGATTCTGGACGAGGCATACAATGACTTTTCTGCTTCTCCTTCGTTCTTGCAAGAATTGGATAAATATCCCAATCTGGTGGTGTTCCAGACGTTTTCCAAAGCATGGGGATGTGCAGCTATCCGTCTGGGAATGGCGTTTGCTTCTACAGATATTATCGGTATTCTGAGTAAGATAAAATACCCCTATAATGTGAATCAACTCACTCAGAAACAGGCAATAGAGATGTTGCACAAGTATTATGAGATAGAGCGTTGGGTGAAGAGGCTGATTGAGGAGCGTGACGAGCTGGCTAAACGCTTTGCCGAGCTACCTCTGACGGTAGAGGTGTTCCCCTCGGATGCCAACTTCTTCCTGGCTCGGGTGACGGATGCGGTGAAAATCTACAATTATCTGGTAGGTGAAGGAATCATTGTCCGCAATCGTAATTCTATTTCACTTTGTGGCAACTGCCTGCGTGTGACGGTGGGAACACGGATGGAGAATGATAAATTGATGGAAGCGCTGGAAAAATACAAATGAGTATGAAGAAAGTATTATTTATAGACCGTGACGGGACATTGGTGATAGAGCCGCCCGTCGACTACCAGTTGGATTCGCTGGAAAAGTTGGAATTCTATCCTAAAGTGATGCGTAATCTCGGTTTTATCCGCAGCAAACTGGATTTTGAGTTTGCGATGGTAACCAACCAGGATGGGCTGGGCACAACATCTTTCCCGGAAGAAACCTTCTGGCCGGCGCATAACCTGATGATGAAAACCCTGGAAGGGGAAGGAATCACCTTTGATGAAATCTTCATCGACCGCAGTATGCCGGAGGATAATGCTCCCACGAGGAAGCCGCGCACAGGGATGCTGACCAAATATCTGAGTAATCCGGACTATGACCTGGCGGGCAGCTTCGTTATCGGTGACCGTCCTACGGATGTGGAACTGGCGAAGAATCTGGGATGCCGGGCTATTTTCCTGCAAGATGACACCACGTTGTTGAAACCTGTATCGGAAGGCGGTGCGGCAACTTGCGAAGGACTGGAATCTGTGTGTGCCCTGGTTACGAAAGATTGGGATAAAGTAGCCGAATTCCTTTTTGCCGGAGAACGGACAGCGGAAGTGAGGCGCACAACGAAGGAGACGGATATCTTTGTTTCCCTGAATCTGGACGGGAATGGCGCCTGCGATATACATACCGGGCTGGGCTTCTTCGACCATATGCTGGAACAAATAGGCAAGCATGGCGGACTGGACCTGACCATCCGCGTGAAAGGTGACCTGGAAGTGGACGAGCATCATACGATAGAAGATACAGCGATTGCCTTGGGAGACTGCATCTATCAGGCATTGGGCAACAAGCGTGGCATCGAACGTTATGGCTATGCCCTGACTATGGATGATTGCCTCTGCCAGGTGTGTCTGGACTTCGGCGGCCGTCCGTGGCTGGTGTGGGATGTGGAGTTCAACCGTGAGAAGATAGGAGAGATGCCGACAGAGATGTTTTTGCATTTCTTCAAGTCGCTGAGCGATGCCGCCAAGATGAATCTGAATGTGAAAGCGGAAGGGCAGAATGAACATCATAAGATAGAAGGCATCTTCAAAGCACTGGCACGCGCGATAAAGATGGCGGTGAAACGAGATATCTATCATTTTGAGTTACCAAGTAGCAAAGGGGTACTTTGATTAGTGATTAAGGGTTAGTGATTAGTGATTAGCAGGCTGCGCTGTAATGCCGCATGGTGCTAATCACTAATCACTAACCCTTAATCACTAAATTACCGTTCATAAATGGACAACCTCACTGTCCGAAAACGAACACTTACCCCCGCCCAGAGGGCTTCTGCCACTTTGGCACACTCTTTGCTTTTCTGTTTATAACAATTTTTAGATAAACATGAAAAGAAATATTTTACTCGCAGCTTACATGCTATTTCCGTTCGCCGCTTTTGCACAGAACGATACATTGACAAACGAACGCGAACGTCTTATCACTTTAAACGAAGCGATAGCTTTGGCACGTACACAGTCAGTGGATGCCGCCGTAGCACTGAACGAATTGAAAACTGCCTACTGGGAATATCGTACTTTCCGTGCAGACCTCTTGCCGGAGGTGAACCTGAACGGTACATTGCCCAATTACAATAAATCTTACAGTCGCTATCAGAACTCGGATGGTACTTACTCCTTCGTGCGCAACAACACGCTGGGACTTTCCGGAACTCTCTCCATCGACCAGAACTTATGGTTCACTGGTGGTAGACTGTCGCTTGCATCTTCCCTCGAATACATCAAGCAACTGGGTTCCGGGGGGGATAAACGTTTCATGTCTGTTCCCGTCAGCCTTGAATTGACGCAACCTATCTTTGGAGTGAACAGCTTGAAATGGAACCGCCGCATTGAGCCTGTGAGGTATGCTGAGGCAAAAGCCGCCTTCATCACTGCTACGGAACGGGTGACGATGACGACTATCACCTATTTCTTCAACTTGTTGCTGGCAAAGGAGAATCTGAATACTGCCCGTCAGAATAAAATGAATGCCGACCGTTTGTATGAAGTGGCGATAGCTAAACGCAAAATGGGGCAAATCTCTGAGAATGACCTGTTGCAGTTGAAACTGAATGCCCTGCAAGGTAAGGCAGACGTGACGGAAGCGGAAAGTGACCTGAATGCGAAAATGTTCCAGTTACGTTCGTTCCTCGGACTGTCGGAAGATGAAAACTTGAATCCGATGTTGCCGGAATCTGCACCGGATATAAAGATGGAATATGACCTTGTTTTGAACAAATCTTTGGAGCGCAACTCATTTGCACAGAATATCCGCCGCCGCCAGTTAGAGGCTGATTTTGAAGTAGCCACGGCTCGTGGAAATCTGCGTAGCATTGACCTTTTTGCCAGTGTGGGATATACGGGGCAGGACAGAACCCTTACGTCTGCTTATCAGGATCTGCTCGATAACCAAATTGTGCAGGTGGGCGTCAAGATTCCTATTCTGGACTGGGGCAAGCGTCGCGGAAAGGTGCGTGTGGCAAAGAGTAACCGTGAAGTGGTACTTTCCAGAATCCGTCAGGAACAGATGAACTTTAACCAGGATATTTTCCTGTTGGTAGCTAACTTTAATAACCAGGCGCAACAGCTTAGCATTGCCCAGGAGGCCGATGGCATTGCCGAGAAACGCTATAAAACCAGTGTGGAGACCTTCTTGATAGGTCAAATCAGTACGCTGGACTTGAACGATGCACAGAATTCGAAAGATGCGGCAAGACAAAAGCATATTTCCGAGCTCTATTACTATTGGTACTATTTCTATCAGATCCGCAGTCTGACGCTTTGGGATTTTGAGCGTAATTGTGAGTTGGAAGCTGACTTTGACGACATTGTGAGAGGATAATTTCACCACAGAGGACACAGACGACACAGAGGAAAAGAAAATATATTGAAAAAACTCTGTGTCCTCTGTGTCCTCTGTGGCGAAAATAGTTATTTTTGCAAACCATAAAACAACGAAAACCTTATGATACTGATAATCGACGATGATAGTGCCGTGCGTTCTTCCCTCAGTTTTATGCTGAAACGTGCAGGATATGTAGCTCAAACCGTTCCCGGACCGCGCGAAGCAATGGATGTGGTTCGTGCCGAAGCGCCTTCCCTCATTCTGATGGATATGAACTTCACGCTTTCCACCACCGGAGAAGAAGGTTTGACTTTGCTGAAACAAGTGAAGGTGTTCCGTCCCGATGTCCCCGTTATCCTGATGACGGCGTGGGGCAGCATTCAACTTGCCGTGCAGGGCATGCAGGCAGGTGCGTTCGATTTCATCACGAAGCCGTGGAACAATGCCGCCTTGCTACAACGCATCGAGACAGCCCTTGAACTGACTGCCGCTCCGAAAGATGCGCAGGAAGAGCAGAGCGAAACGCTGAACCGCAGCCATATCATCGGAAAGTCACAAGGACTGATGGAAGTACTGAATACGGTAGCCCGCATTGCCCGCACCAATGCCTCGGTACTGATTACCGGTGAGAGTGGAACAGGTAAGGAGCTGATTGCGGAAGCCATCCACATCAATAGTCAGCGGGTGAAACAACCGTTCGTAAAAGTTAATCTGGGCGGTATTTCGCAAAGCCTTTTCGAGAGTGAAATGTTCGGTCATAAAAAAGGCGCCTTTACGGATGCCACCACCGACCGCGTCGGCCGCTTCGAACTGGCAAACAAAGGTACCATCTTCTTGGACGAAATTGGTGATCTTGACCCTTCCTGCCAGGTGAAGTTGCTTCGTGTGCTTCAGGATCAGACTTTTGAAGTGTTGGGTGACAGCCGTCCCCGCAAGACGGATATTCGCGTGGTGTCTGCCACGAATGCAGACCTCCGCAAGATGGTGTCGGAACGCACTTTCCGTGAAGATTTATTCTATCGTATCAACCTGATAACCGTTAAGCTGCCCTCTTTGCGTGAGCGTCGTGAGGACATTCCTTTGTTGGCGCGTCATTTTGCCGACCGCCAGGCAGAGGTGAACGGATTGCCCCGTACAGAGTTTTCGGCAGATGCCCTGAACTTCCTTTCCCGTTTGCCTTATCCGGGAAATATCCGCGAATTGAAGAACCTTGTGGAACGCACCATCCTTGTCAGTGGAAAGTCGACACTGGATGCCACGGACTTTGATGCGCAGTACCTGCGCCACGATGATCCGGTGAAGGCTTCGGATTCTTCATCACTGGCAGGTATGACGCTGGACGAGATTGAACGTCAGACTATTCTGCAAGCTCTGGACCGCCATAAGGGAAATCTCAGCCAGGTGGCTATGACGCTCGGCATCAGCCGTGCTGCGCTTTACAGAAGGTTGGAAAAGTTTAATATAACGGTTAGTGATAAGTGATGAGTGCTTAGCAGGCTTTATCATTAACAGATTATCACTAATCACTAACCATTAATCACTAACAACGTGAGAATAAAGTTCTATTTCTCCATACTTGTCCTTTTCCTTTTGGGTTTGGGCGGGGTGCTTATCTACTTGGCAAAAGGGATACAGCCGTTACACCTCTATATTGTAGAGGGTATCATCGCATTTATCCTGGTGTTCCTGATTATCTTCTATCGCAAAATAGTGAAGCCGATGAATATCATCGGCAGCGGTATGGAACTGTTGCGTGAACAGGATTTCAGCAGCCGGCTCAGCAAAGTAGGTCAATACGAGGCGGACCGCATTGTGAATGTGTTCAACCGTATGATGGAGCAATTAAAGAACGAACGTCTGCGCTTGCGCGAACAGAACCATTTTCTGGATTTGCTTATCCAGGCATCACCGATGGGCGTTGTCATCACTACGCTGGATGGAGAAGTATCCCAACTCAATCCGATGGGATTGAAAATGATGGGGGTACACCTGGAAGAGGTGATGGGCAAAAAGATGGAGAGCATAGATTCTCCTTTGGCTGAGGAACTTGCCACCATCCCTAAAGATCACACCTCTGTGGTGCGGCTGAATGATGCGAATATTTATAAATGTACTCACTCTTCTTTTATTGACAGGGGATTTCATCATCCTTTTTATCTGATAGAAAAGATGACGGAAGAAGTGATGCGTGCCGAGAAACGTGCGTATGAAAAGGTGATTCGTATGATTGCGCACGAGGTGAATAATACGACAGCGGGTATTACGTCCACACTCGATACCGTGGAACAGGCACTTTCTACGGAAGAGGATATGGAGGACATTTGCGATGTGATGCGGGTTTGTACGGAACGTTGCTTCTCCATGAGCCGTTTCATCACTCGTTTTGCCGATGTGGTGAAGATTCCTGAACCGACCTTGGCTCCTGTGAAAGTGAATGAACTGGTGTCTATGTGTAAACGCTTTATGGAGGGAATGTGCAATGACCGGAATATCCTCCTCTGGCTGGAATGTGACCCGAAGGTGGAGCCGGTGCGTCTGGATGCTTCTCTTTTGGAACAGGTGCTGGTGAATATTATCAAGAATGCTGCGGAAAGCATAGAGCATGCGCCTGAAGGAACCATTAAGCAAGGAAGGGTAGTGGTGCGTACGATTGCGCCTACGACGATTGAAATTGTGGATAATGGGCCGGGTATAACAAAAGAGACTGAAGCAAAGCTCTTCAGTCCCTTCTTCTCCACCAAACCGAACGGGCAGGGAATCGGCTTGGTGTTTATCCGCGAAGTCTTGACGCGTCATGGCTGTACGTTCTCACTGCGCACGTATAGCGATGGTTTGACGCGATTCCGCATAATATTTCCATAAATCATTATTTAGTTTTTTTCCAATCCTTCGCATACTCGTCAAGTATCCTTTTGATTCCTTGTCCGATGACTGCGTAATCCTTTTCGTTCAGATTGGCAAGCGAAGCACGTATACTCCATTCCGGACCGTCGAAGCCGCCGCCATTGAGCAAAACAAGGGATGTCTCCTTCGCCAGTCGGAACACGACGTTCAGCGGGCTGTAGGTGTGTTTCAGATAGTCTACAAACTCATCTCCGTAGAATTTCTTTGCCCATACCAGCATGTCGATTTCCGTATAATATCCCACGCGAAGCGGGTCTTTCAGCAACGTAAATCCGGTGTTATCCCACAAGGCATGCAGACGTCTTTCAATAATCTCCATCATCTTCTGTTTATACTTGTTTTCCTTGTCCAGCAAGGCAAAGGAAGCGAACAGGCTCATTTGCATCTGTTGAGGTAATGACAGCCCTGCAGTGTGGTTAAGTGCTACCTGGCGACTGTCGGCCACCATGCGATCGATGAACTTTAACTTTGCAGGCTCCAGCGTGAGGCTTGAATAGCGGCGGTTCAGTTCCTCGCGCTTCTCTTTCGGCAGACGGGCAATTTGTTTATCAAAAATATTATCTTCGTGCAGGGCGATGACAGCATCGCGCCAACCCGTAGCTCCAAAGTATTTGGAGAAGGAATACACGCAAAGCGTATTATGCGGCAGTTCCGCCATGAACGAACGGAAGTGCGGACTGAATGTGCCATACACATCATCCGTGATGACCATCAGGTTCGGATTATCATTTTTTACAATATTGACAATGCGTGCCATCGTCTCCGGGCTGAGGGCGTAACTGGGCGGATTGCTGGGGTTGGTGACAAAGAGTGCTTTGACAGACGGGTCTTTCAGGCGGTCGATGTCTTCATCATTGTATTGCCAGAGATGGAAACCATCGTCCGTCATGCGGTTGGCATGTATCTCGGTCATGTTGAATTGGTAACGGTTCAGTTGTGGTATTTCAATGTAAGGGGTGAAGACCGGAACCATGAGAAAGATGCTGTCTCCCTTGTCAAGGAGAAAATTCTCCTGCAAAGAGTCGAAGACATAGCACATAGCGGCGGTGCCGCCTTCAGTGGCGAAGAGGTCGTAAGTGCCACGTGGCGGACGGTTGTCGCACATTTCTTGTGCCAGATAATCTTGAACCAGTATTTCGGTGAAGTGCAGAATACGGTCGGGCACGGGATATTGGTCGCCGATGATGGCTTCCGCCCATTCGTGTACCAGTGAGTCGGGGTCGGCGGCATGCTGCATCAACAGATAGTTGTAGGTTTGTTCCAGAAGTTGGGCACCGTGGGCGGCATTGTTCTTTTTGAGGAATGCTTCGAAGCGGGAGGCAATGCCGGATTTTTCGGGAATACCGGCGATACCTTCGGGAAGGTTCATCACGCGACGGCATTCTTCCAGGCCGAACTGTCCCAGCAGGAAGAAGGCTTCGCGTGGGGTGGGGGCTATCCAGTTGGGGTTACCGCGCCCGGCATTCAGCATGGTGCGGGCGGTTTTCTTCAGGCTTTCGTCGGCCATATCAATGAGACGGTTCTTCAACTCGAAAGGGCTGATGGTCTCCATTTTCTTTTCAAAATTCTTGGTATCCATATAGTTAAGTTTAAGTTTGTATTATATCATTTCTTTGAGGGCGATAAACTAATCTTCGGAGTGCAAGAAACTAATTTCTTGCATCGCGGAGATTAGTTTTGTGCAGGCCGTAGATTCTTTGCTTCCTGCACGACCGGAGTTAAACCAGGAGCACAATGGCAACACCCCATATTATTAATAAGGTGTTACCTACGGCATACGTCACCGTATAACCCAGCGCAGGCGTCTCACTCTCTACGGCATCTTGTATGGCACCCAGTGCGGCTGTCGTGGTGCGTGCTCCGGCACAGCATCCCAGGGCAATGGCGGGATGGAACTTGAAGACGTACTTTGCAAGCAGCAAACCTATGATTAGCGGTAGGGTAGTGGCTACGGCGCCTACAATGAACAAACTGAGTCCCACATCCCGGAAACCTTGCACGAAACTCGGTCCGGAGGCAATGCCCACTACGGCGATGAACATATTCAATCCTACATTATTCAGTACCCACAGCGATGCTTCGGGAATACGACCGAACGTAGGGTGCTTACTGCGCAGCCAGCCAAAGAATAATCCGGCTATCAATGCGCCACCACTTGTGCTCAGGCTGATGGGGACACCGCCGATGTGGATGGACAGTGCACCGAACAGACCGCCTATCAGGATGCCCAAGCCTACGAATATCATATCTGTTTGATGGGTTGGCCGGTCAACATAACCTATGCGTACGGCAGCACTTTCCACTTCTTGTTTGGTGCCTACCACTTCGATGACGTCACCGGCATCCAGCTTGGTTTGTGCCAATACAGGAATTTCAATTCCTGCCCGCTTGATGCTGCGGATGCTGACACCGTGCATGAATTTCTGTCTGCGGATATTGGCTACCGTCTTTCCGGCAAATGTCTTTTTGGTGATTGTGACGGGCAAGGTTTCTGCGGGGAAGTCGAGTAACTGCGCGTCCTGCACTTCTTCACCTATCCAGTCTTCTTCACCGATGACGTATTCACGGCGTCCGCTAAGTACGACCTCATCTCCTATTTCCAGTATGGTGTTCGGGCTTACTTCGCGGACAATACCTTTTTTGCGCAGGCGTTCCACGAACAAGCGTTTGTCGTGTTGCTGGAAGTAGACTTCCAGATCTATCACACGGCGGCCCGGTTTGAACCATTCATTCTCAACCTTATATGCGCGGAAAGTCACGGGACGGGCAGCGTGCATGAAGCCCGGTTCGTCGGCTTCGGAACTGCCCATTTTGGCTTCCAGTTCCTTGCAGGCGGCTTTCACTTTCTCCAGTCCGCCCAAGAGTTTGGGGCCGAGGGTGGAGAGTACCCAAGCTGAACCTGCCGTACCGAAGACGTAAGTCACGGCATAAGATACGGGGATGATATTGATATAACTCTGCCGTTGCGCTTCGGTGAGTCCCATGTTTGCCATGGTGTCTTCGGCTACTCCGATAACGGCTGAGATGGTTTGTGAGCCGGCTAAGAGTCCGGCTGCTTCCCCCGGATTGTAGCCCATCAGTAGGGCAAGAAGCCAGGTTACGACCAGTACGGACACACACATCAGTACGGCAAAGCCGACCTGTGGAAGTCCGTCCTTTTTCAGTCCGCGGAAGAATTGCGGGCCTACTTTGTAGCCGACGGCAAACAGGAAGAGTAGAAAGAATACGGATTTGATGGGACCCGGTACGTCAATGTTCAGTTGGCCTACCAATACGCCTACAAGCAATACACTTGTGACCGTTCCCAGACTGAACTTCCCGATACGCAGCTTGCCCAGCCAGAACCCCAGAAACAGGGTGAGGAATATGGCAAGTTCGGGGCGCTCCCTGAGCTGGTTTATTATCCATTCCATAATTAAGTTGTTTAGGTTGTTAATTGTTTTTTCGATGCTTCTCTGCGTCGTTTCACTTATACAACAGCTTATAAAAGGAAGTGTTTTGGGCAAAAGTGGTTTTTTAGAACATTTATTGAGTAAAACTGAACTTTCTAAAAGAGTTTTCTTTTGTACCTTTGCCCACTCAAAAAAAAGGATAAATGATAATTTAGCGAAGCGGAGCTTCGTTTAGTGATTAGCGTTTAGTGATTAGTGATAAGCGCCATG
>OGIE01000240.1_pt1 | contig 81304 bp, 57 predicted proteins | sample 1571581 | NCBI WGS metagenome assembly OGIE01 (sample SAMEA2582021, study PRJEB24529) | metagenome | biome: Human gut stool | place: China | collected 2011
GTCTGAAATTGGTATGGGATATTTTGAAGGTGGTAATGCCGCTGCAACCCGTTCGGTGGTTTCAGCGGTGGTATGTCCATGGATGATATATTCTCCATGTTCGGAGATATCTTCGGTGGACGTGGCGGTGGCTTCAGCGGCTTCGGAGGAGGCTTTGGCGGCGGAGGCTCGCAGCAGCGTGCACGTTTCCGCGGTTCGGACCTGCGCGTAAAGGTGAAGCTGAACCTGAAAGAAATCTCCACCGGTGTAGAGAAAAAATTCAAACTTAAAAAATACGTTCCCTGTAATCATTGTCACGGAACAGGTGCCGAAGGTGATGGCGGTGCGGAGACTTGTGCAACCTGTAAAGGTAGCGGTACGGTGATCCGTAACCAACAGACCATTCTTGGCACAATGCAGACACGAGCTACCTGTCCCACTTGTGGCGGTGAAGGTAAAATCATCAAAAACAAGTGTAAGGAGTGTGCCGGAGAGGGTATCGTTTACGGCGAAGAAGTGGTAAGCGTAAACATCCCTAAAGGTGTAATGGAAGGCATGCAGCTTTCTATGGGCGGCAAAGGAAATGCCGGCAAGCACAATGGTGTGCCGGGCGACTTGCTGATTCTCGTGGAAGAGGAACAAGACAAGGATTTGATTCGCGACGAGAACGACCTGATTTATAACCTGCTTCTCAGTTTCCCGACCGCCGCCCTGGGCGGTGCGGTAGAGATACCGACCATTGACGGAAAGGTGAAAGTGAAGATTGAATCGGGAACGCAACCGGGCAAAGTACTCCGCCTGCGCGGAAAAGGTCTGCCGAGTGTGAACGGATACGGTACGGGTGACTTATTGGTAAACGTCAGCGTATATGTGCCGGAAACTCTTAATAAAGACGAAAAGAAAGCGCTCGAAGAAATGGAAACGTCAGACAACTTCAAACCGAACACCTCAATTAAAGAGAAGATATTCAAGAAGTTCAAGAGCTTGTTTGATTGACAAGATTCCGAATTCTTTAAAAGCATAATATAAACAGTGTCAGTTAAAGTTTGTATTCATTCTTTAACTGATACGTTTTTTTTATAAATCAACGAACATTTGGTTTATTAAACAAAAAACGTCAAAACGAACCACAATCATCCATTCGTATAGATAGTTTTACTATATTTGCAATCCTTTACTCTATAGAGTAGAGTAAGGGGATGATGATAATTGATAATAGCTGATGAAACTTAAAACAATCCTACTGACTACAGTGGCCACAGGCGCTTTCATGTGCGAGCCTGTTGTGTTGCATGCTGTAAATTCTACACCCGATTCTATGGGATGGTTCCGAAAGAAAAAGAAAAGCGAACCTAACGACAGTGTTAAATCCAAAAACGAGTACGAAAAACTGACCGGAGACGGTAGCACCCTGCGCCGTGGTATGTTCAACGTGTACCAAAAAAAGAATGATTATTACTTTGAGGTACCCACCCACCTGCTGGGCAGGGACATGCTGGTAGTGAACAAGCTGCAACGCGTTCCATCCGAGCTGAATGAAGCCGGAGTGAACCGTGGCACGAACTACGAGAACCAGATGGTGCGCTTCGAGCTGGACAAGGCAACAAATAAATTGCTGATTCGCCAGAGCCGCCCTCTCCCACTCGCTCCTGCCGGAGATGCCATCAGTCAGTCCGTACGCGATAATTACATCTCACCGCTGATAGCCGGTTTCAAAATCGAGGCATTCAATAATGACTCCACTACCATGGTTATCAAGGTGAACGATATTTACGACGGTACGGAAACAAGCATCAATAACGTATTCACCAACATCAACCTGGGAACTTCTTCTATCAAGAACCTTTCCCGTATCCTCTCGATCAAAGCATTCGAGAACAATGTGGTGGCCACCTCCGAACTGACAACGAAAGTGACCGAAGGAACGACTTCTGTTTATGTGACGGTTGAAGTAAGCTCCTCGCTGATGTTGCTGCCGGAAACGCCGATGGCGGGACGACTGGATAATGCCCGGGTGGGGTACTTCACCAATCCATTGCTGAGCTACAGCGACGGACAGCAACGGGTAAACAAACAGCAGTTCATCACCCGCTGGCGTCTGGAACCGAAACCGGAAGACCGCGAACGCTATCTGCGTGGTGAATTGGTGGAACCGGCAAAACCCATCGTGTTCTACATAGAAAATTCTACGCCGTATCGCTGGCGTAAATACATCAAACAGGGCATTGAGGACTGGCAGGTAGCCTTTGAGCGTGCCGGCTTTAAAAATGCAATCATTGCCAAAGATATCACCGACAGCATGGCGATAGATATGGACGACGTGAATTACTCCGTCCTGACTTATGCCGCCTCAACCAAGGCTAACGCCATGGGTCCCTCAATCCTTGACCCCCGTTCAGGAGAAATCCTGGAAGCGGACATCATGTGGTGGCACAATGTGTTGAATATGCTTCAGGAATGGATCACCGTACAGACTGGAACCGTCCGCCCCGAAGCCCAAGGTATCAAGTTGTCCGACGAACTGATGGGCGACGCTATGCGCTTTGTGGCCTGCCATGAAGTGGGGCACTCATTAGGTTTGCGCCACAACATGATGGGTTCGTGGGCATTCCCCACCGACTCACTCCGTTCCAAGTCGTTTACCGGCCGGATGAACTCTACTTCCTCGTCTATCATGGATTATGCCCGCTTCAACTATGTGGCACAGCCGGGTGATGGTGTCACTGCACTATCTCCGCATATCGGTCCCTATGATATTTTTGCTATTGAATACGGTTACCGTTGGTATGGCAAGGAGACTCCGGAGGAAGAGAAGGATTTGCTTTATGATTTCCTGAGTCGCCATACCGACCGTCTGTATAAATACAGCGAAGCGCAGGATGTGCGCGACGCCGTAGACCCTCGTGCACAGAACGAAGACTTGGGAGATGATGCCGTACGCTCCTCCCAATATGGTATTGCAAACCTAAAGCGGATCGTTCCGGAAATTATAAAGTGGACGACGACCGGAGAAAAAGGACAGACTTATGAGGAAGCTTCACGCTTATACTATGCCGTAATCAATCAATGGAATAACTATCTGTACCATGTACTCGCCAACATCGGTGGTATCTATATAGAAAATACAACTGTGGGTGACGGACAGAAGACTTATACTTTTGTAGAAAAAGAAAAGCAGCAAGCTGCCCTGAAGTTCTTGCTGGATGAAGTGCTGACTTATCCGAAGTGGTTATTTGACACGGAAGTTGGCGAATATACTTATCTGCTTCGCAACACTCCGCTGGGTGTGGTAGAAAATGCACCGACGCAGATATTGAAGAATGCACAGTCGTATATTCTTTGGGATCTCTTGGGCAATAACCGCCTGGTGCGCATGCTCGAAAACGAAGCGGTGAATGGTAAGAAAGCTTTCACGGCTGTAGAGCTGATGGACGGCTTGCATCGCAGCATCTTCGCAACTACCGAGCGTGGTGCGTTGCCCGATGTCATGACGCGTGCCTTACAGAAGAACTTTGTGGATGCGCTGATTACGGCTGCTGCCGAAAGCGAAGGCGTGAAGATCAATAAGAAGTTAATGGATAATCATTTCCTGCTGGATAATCAGTTGCCGCTATGTAGTTGCGACGAGCATGCCCACCGTTCATTGGATGCCGACCGCATGGGTGCCCGCCGCGAATTGAACTTCTACGGCTCGCAACTGAACCGCATCTCGGATGCCATTTCCGTGAAACGGGGCGAATTGCTCCGCATCAAAGAGTTGCTTCAAAGTCGTCTGGGAACATCGGACGTAGCAACCAAATATCATTATAAAGACATGATTCTCCGTATCAACACGGCATTGGGACTTTAAGAAATGACTATTTATCAGCGTTAAATAAATAAGAGTATCTTAATTCTCCTCCTCTTAGGAGGAGAATTAAGATACATCACGTTAATAAATTATCATCCTGAACCATTTCTAAGAAGGATGATTAAAACACACCTTTTACAGTTTTCAATATAAGTATTAATTTTATTTTTTTAATAGATGAAAAGACGCTTATCTATCACATTCCTATTACTAATAGGAGCCCTTAGTTACGCCCTTGCCGCAAACCGGCAGATAGAGGGTGTAGTAATTTCTTCAGAGGATAATTTACCTCTCATCGGTGCTTCCGTCTATGTGACGACTGATGATTTGAAGAAAAACGGGAATAACCAGTCGACTATCGGTGTCATTACGGATATTGACGGTAAGTTCTCAATCTCCATTCCGGAAGGTATTACCCGCTTTTATTGTAGCTATGTGGGCTATGATGTAGTGGAAGTAAAGCTCATACCGGGCAAAAATAAATATGATATCACTCTTCAACCTTCCGCCCACATGCTCGATGCGGTAGTTGTGACGGGATATCAGACTGTAGAACGTCGCAAACTGACGGCTGCCGTATCGAAGATCGATATTTCGGACCAGATGGTAGGTGCCACCAAAAGCATAGACCAGGCATTGGCCGGACAGATTGCCGGACTTTCCGTAAGCAACATTTCCGGTACTCCGGGTGCTCCTGCCAAAATCCGTATTCGCGGTACATCCTCCCTGAATGGTACGCAAGACCCTTTGTGGGTGTTGGATGGTATTCCATTGGAAGGAACCAATATTCCCAATATGGAGGTACTGAAAGACATCGACAACATTGGTCAGACTGCCATTGCCGGACTTAATCCTGCCGACATCGACAATATCACCGTACTGAAAGATGCTGCCGCAACCGCCATTTACGGTGCCCGTGCAGCCAATGGTGTAATCGTGATTACTACCAAGAAAGGTAAAGTGGGCAAACCGGTTATCAACTTCTCCACCAAACTAACCTATTCTCCGAAGTTGAACATAGACCGCTTGAACCTGTTGAACTCGGAAGAAAAAGTAGGTCTGGAACTCGACCTGCTGGCAGCCGGCTATCCTTACAGAGAAACCAAAGGTGAAGTATACCGCATCATCTCTGGCATGAACGAACTCAAAAACTTCAAAGACGGAGGTTGGGACGCTTTATCGCCAAACGCTCAAAGTGCCATCAACAAACTGAAAGCAACCAATACGGATTGGAGTGATATACTTTTCCGTGATGCATTTACGCAAGAGTATAACCTGTCTCTGTCCGGTGGTAGTGAAAAGGCAACTTACTATACTTCTTTCGGATATATGAAAGAGAATGGTAACGTTCCGAATGTATCGGCCGAGCGATTGAACTTAGTGATGAAGACCAGCTATAAGGTGAACAGTATCCTGAAAGTCGGTGCTTCGATGTTTGCCAACCGCCGTAAGAATTCGAGTTATCTGCCGGATTCAGATGGCTTAACCAATCCGATATTCTACTCGCGTCTGGCTAATCCTTACTTCACGCCCTATGATGCCAACGGTAACTACAATTACGACATCGACGTGGAGAATGATGTGGACATGGACTTTGGATATAATCCATTTGAAGAACAAAGAAATACCACTAACGAAACCACCATCAACGGGCTTTCCTCCATCTTCGATGCAGAGTTACGTTTTGACGACCGGTTCAAGCTTACTACTCAACTCGGACTGCAACTCGATAAGACTTCTATCGAAAAGATTGCCGACGAAGAATCTTTTGCCATGCGTAAGGAAAAAAAGAACCATCGCTATAATGGTGTGACTTATCTGCCGGAAGGAGGATTCCATAAGGCTAACGAAAACTCGTTGTCTCAACTCACCTGGAAAGCGATGGGAGAATATCGAGATACCTACAACGACATCCATGAGTTTGAAGTAATGGTGGGAACGGAAATCCGCAAGACATGGGAAGAGAAACTGTATAGTGCCGGTTATGGATTTGACCGTAAAACGCTGACAACAAAGCCGATTATCTTCCCGGAAGAGAGCCAGGCTTTCAAGTTGCATGAAAAGGGTCATGTGGAGAATGCATATGTATCCGCTTTCTCAACCCTGTCTTATTCGTTGCTGAACCGCTATACATTGGGCGGAAGTATCCGCTTCGACGGTTCCGACCTTTTCGGTGTAGACAAGAAGTACCGCTATCTGCCCTTATATTCAGTAAGTGGTTTATGGCGTGTTTCTCAAGAACCTTTTATGGCAGGCGCCAAATGGATAGACAATCTGGTAGTCCGTGCATCCTATGGTTTGCAGGGAAACATAGATAAAAACACCTCTCCTTTCCTTTTGGGAAACTACAGAGTTGAAAACATCCTGCCGGGAGGTTCAGAAGACATGATTGACGTTTCCGGCGCACCGAATAAAAAACTGCGCTGGGAAAAGACCCACTCAGTAAATGCCGGTTTTGACTTTGCAGTCTTGAATCAGGGTATCAACCTGAGCGTGGATTACTATTATCGCAAAGGGGTAGATTTGATTGGTACGCAGATGCTGCCGCTGGAAACTGGCTTTGAAATGCTGACCGTCAACTGGGCCAGTATGCAGAACCAGGGTGTCGAAGTTGCCCTCAGCACACGCAATGTCCACACCAAGAACTTCATGTGGACCACTAACTTCAACTTCGCATACAACAACAATAAAGTACTGAAAGAAGCACTGCGCGAAGATGCTCTGGAACCGGGACGTGAAGGTTATCCCGTAGGAGCCTTGTTTGCCCTGAAAACAGCCGGGCTGGATGAAGAAGGTTATCCGAAGTTTCAGGATAAAGACGGAAAAGCCGTATCGGCTATGGAATTCTTTAAATTGCAGGAATGGGGATTCGGAGCAACCGACCTGACAGCCCGCGAGCGTCGTGAACTTTACACGTATGTCGGTACTGCTGACTGCCCTTATACAGGCGGTTTCAATAATACTTTCACCTATAAGGCTTTTGAACTGGGCGTCAACTTCAGTTTCGACTTTGGTGGAAAAGTACGCAGCCAGCCCACCTACTCTATCGTTGATTTCGACAAAGGACGTAACACGAACCGTGACATCCTGAATCGTTGGACTCCGGAAAATACAGAAACGATCTTCCCGGTTCTGCTGAGTCAGAACGAACGTCTGGACGAATATATGTGGTATTCAAATCAAAGTGAAATATACCGTAACTTGGATATTTGGATCAGAGACCTGAACTATGTGAGACTGCAAAATATTCGGTTGGGCTATACATTGCCCACTAACTTCAGCCGCACGTTGGGAATGACTTCCGCCACGGTTGCCATAGAGGGACGTAACTTATTGGTATTCGGCTCAAGCTATAAAAACTATCTCGATCCGGAAACCATGTCCAATGCTTATGCAACACCGGCTCCCAAGTCCGTGACCTTAAGCCTGAACCTGATTTTTTAATTTTATAGAGAGTAACAACAATGAGAAAGATATATATCATGTTTTTGATGAGCAGTGTAGTATTGCTGACTGCTTGCGATATGCTGGATATCCAGCCTACGGGAAAAGTGATACCCCAGACCTTAGCTGAGTACAGAGCGCTGATTGCCACAGCTTATAAGAGCGTTCCCGATGCCAGAGGACTGGCTTGCTTCCGCTCTGACGAATTGTATGTAAAAGATGATAGTTGGGAACAGGATCGTTACGGAAAAATAGAATGTTGGGATGATTTCAGTGCTCCGGGACAGACTACTTCCTTTGAGTGGAAGAACTTCTATAGCATCATGTTCACCGTGAACTATACTATGGAAGAACGGAACTCAATCAACGAAGGAAGCGAAGAAGATATCAACCAATTGATTGGTGAGTGTTATCTGCTCCGTGCCTACATGCATTTCCTGTTGGTAAACCTTTACGGACAGCCTTACACCCGTCCGGGAGCGTTAGAAACGAAAGCTGTGCCGTTGAAACTGAACAGTGATATCAACGAAATTCTGAAGAAGAATACAGTTGCACAGATTTATGAGTCTGTACTCTCAGATATCAATGAAGCTGAAAAGTTGATTAATAAGGAATCCTGGGAACAGAAGTTTTCTTATCGTTTCACCACCTTATCCGTAAAAGCTCTCCGTGCCCGTGTATATTTGTATATGGGACAATGGGACAATGCATATAAGGCTGCTGAATCCGTTCTTGCCGAGAAGAATACACTGGAAGATTTCAACGACGAAGCGTTTATGCTGCCGAACAACTACCAGTCCGTAGAGAATATTACAGCTTTGGAGCGCGGCATGTCCTCCAACTACACTCAGGCGGCTGTTCTATCCGAAGCTTTGGCATCTTCATACGGAGAAGGAGATTTGCGTCTGGATGCTTACTTCAAACCGGCTGACAAGAACGGTTACCGTTTTAGTCAGAAGAGTGGAAAAGATGATTTCCGTTGCTCCTTCCGTGTGGGCGAAATGTATCTGAATTCAGCAGAAGCGGCTGCACAATCGGACAAACTCCCCCAAGCACGCACCCGTTTGCTGGAGTTAATGCAGAAGCGCTATACGCCGGAAGCATATACAGTAAAAGCAACTGCCGTGAACGCAATGAACAAAGAAGCCCTGATACAGGAGATTCTGGATGAACGTGCGCGTGAATTAGCTTTTGAAGGACATCGCTGGTTCGACTTACGCCGTACCACCCGCCCTCGCATTGAAAAAGTGCTCAAAGGAGGAACCTATGTATTGGAACAGGATGATTCGCGTTATACAATTCAAATTCCAAGAGAAGCGATAGCTGCTAATCCGGAGTTGTCAAACTGATAAATAAGTAGAGTTGATAAACAAGAAAACCTCCTTTCTCATCCTGTTATGGTAATTGAGAAAGGAGGTTTTTATTGTGAGTTATCTATCTTAAAGCGTATCTTCAATAGCCTTTTTGATAATTGGTTCCATTATATCATACCCTTCACTTGTCGGATGTACTCCATCCTTCGTATATTGAGGATTTAATGCTCCGCTTTCATCCAACACCATCGCCTGGTAATAATCCACATAAGGAATCTTGTTTGCTTTTGCATACGCTGCCACACGGGCATTTAATGATTGGATTTTCTGAGGAGCATCCTTTATTTCCGGTCTCCATTTAAAAGTTGCTGCCGGCAGCACAGATGTCAAAATCACTTTTATCTTATTTGCTTTAGCCAACTCTACCATAGAAATAATATTTCCAAATGTATACTCTTCATTGTAGGAACCTACATTTTCAGCAACATCATTAGTTCCAGCATTTATGACTACTAAAGCCGGAGAAAGATTAATAACATCCTCACGGAAACGCAATAAGAATTGGTAAGAGGTTTGTCCACTGATGCCGCGACCTATATAACCATTTGTTTTAAAGAAGTCCGGATGAGTTCTCACCCACCCTTCCGTAATGGAATTTCCCATGAAGACAACTCTTTTCTCTTTCTTTACGGGCTTTGGAAGTGCAGCGTTTTCTTTTGCATAACGAGCCAAATTGGCAAAATTGTTCTTTTGAGCATATGCCTCACTGATTGATAATCCTCCCAGAATAGTAATTAACAACAAACATTGTTTTAATCTTTTCATTTTCATACTTAGATATTAATTATTAGGATATGCAAAGATAAAAAGATTCCTGCAAAGAAATTGTTTCTTCTACCACTTTACTTCCATTTCTTCACAGCCTTTTTATCTACTCCCATAGCCTCAATCAAGCTCAAAGCAAACCCACCACTGCGTACCATTTTTACAGATATTTTGGTCTTATTGGTTACAATACCCTTCTTTATCTGATATGCAGCAGGATTCTTTTCATAATCAGCAGCTTTGCCATCAGCATACAGCGTAGCTACGTACTCTTTTCCCGGTTCCAGAAAGTCGAGGGTAAAAGTAGAAACACGGGCATTTTCATCCGTAATGCCACCCACAAACCAGTTGCCTGTACCCTTAGCTTTACGAGCTACGGTTATATAATCGCCCGGTTCAGCTTCAAGATACTTACTGTCATCCCAATCAACAGCAACATCTTTAATGAATTGGAAAGCATCCAAATGGCGTTCATAACTTTCCGGCAGGTCAGCCGCCATCTGCAACGGACTGTAAAGAGTGACATACAAAGCCAGTTGCTTAGCCAGAGTCGTATGAATCTGACCATGATTCTCACGATTCAGGAATGTCAGGCAGATATCAAAAATACCTGGAGTATAATCCATCGGACCACCTATTAGACGGGTAAAAGGAAGCAATGTAGTATGAAATGGTTTATTCCCATCATAAGGTTCAAACTCAGTACCACGAGCAGATTCATTACCGATCAGATTCGGATAAGTGCGGCACAAGCCGGTAGGACGTACTGCCTCATGAGCATTTACACAGATTTTATACTCAGCAGCTTTCTTCACTGCATATAGATAATGATTATTCATCCATTGCCCGTAATGGTGTTCACCCCGAGGAATGATATCACCAACATAGCCGCTCTTCACTGAGTTGTATCCATTATCTACCATAAACTGATAAGCTTTATCCAGATGACGTTCATAGTTACGAACGGAAGCCGACGTTTCATGATGCATCATCAATCTTACCCCTTTACTCCGGGCATAATCATTCAGCATTTTTACATCAAAATCAGGATAAGGAGTAACAAAGTCAAAGACAAAATCTCTGGAACTTCCTCCCCAACTTTCCCAACCTTCATTCCAACCTTCCACCAAGACCTGATCCATGCCATGCTCGGCTGCAAAATCGATATATCTTTTCACATTCTCATTATTGGCAGCATGACGGCCGTTTGGCTTGATCTTCGTATAATCGTTTTCACCGAATCTCATAGCAAGCAACTCATCTGTATAGCTCCATGACTTCATGCCTGTAATCATCTCCCACCAGACGCCGATATACTTCACCGGCTTAATCCAAGAGACGTCCTCATAAGCACAAGGTTCATTTAGATTCAAAGTCAGTTTCGATGCCAGAATATCCCGTGCATCATCACTGACTATAATAGTACGCCAAGGAGTTCTGGAAGGAGCTTGCATATAAGCTTTGTTACCCAAGACATCAGGTGTCAACCATGACTCAAATATCAGATTATTATCATCCAAGTTTAGGTGCATACAGGAGTAATCGACCAAAGCGGCTTCATGCAAATTGATATAGATGCCATCATCCGTCTTCATCTGTAAGGAGGTTTGAACACCTGTAGGAGAAAATACAAATTGTGAAGCATTTACCGTTACGGCACTTTCCATTAAACCCCGTATTTCTGATAATTTAGACTCAGTATAGTCATACTCCTGTGTATCATAGTCACCCGGTATCCAAAAGGCAAGATGATCGCCTGCCATGGCAAACTGGGTATGTTCTTCTTTCACTATAAAATAGTTCAGATTCCTTTGCAAGGGAAATTCATACCGGAACCCTAAACCATCATTGTAAAGCCGGAAACGAATAATCATATTACGATTCTGAGCTTTCTGTTCCAGAGTCACAGCCAGTTCATTATAGTGATTACGAATTTGCGCAACTTCTCCCCATACCGGCTTCCAGGTTTCATCAAAAGTTGAAGTCTCAGTACCAGTTAATGTAAAATTATTCATCAATCCGGGATCATCTTTCAATTCCAAGCCCAATTTTGAAGGTTTCACTACAGCCTTACCTTTATAGAAAAGCTGATATACCGGTTCTCCCTGTGCATTTACTGTAAAATCTAAATGAAGATTTCCATCCGGTGAAGTGATACTTTCAGCCATTATTGCTCCACAGGTTAGCAGAAATAGCAAGAAACTAAATAATCTTTTAGACAAACATTCCATATTCAATGATTTATATATATTTTATCTACCAAATCTCCATTCATATTCTTTATTTCCAGATACAGTTTATCTTCCTGCACCACGCCTTTCAACACTGTATTACTGGAATTATCAATAACCGGGAAACGTACTTTTTCCGTCGGTTTATTATTAAAGTACTGGTGTAAATGCCCACAAAGCATCACGTCTACTCCGGCTTCATTCAATATAGGAACAAATTTTTCCGCAACTTCTGCCTGCCCATGCCATAAGTCTTCATCGGGAAGAGGAGGCATATGGGCAATAATCACCTTAAACTTCGCATCCAGAAATTCCTGCGACTTTACGGCTTCGGAAAGCCACCTGGCTTGTTCCGTACGGTAATTGTCATAATCCGTTATACCATGATACTCTATATCCGAGTCGGGTTTGTCTTCGCCTGTATCCAGAAAAATGAAACAGACCGGACCTTGACGCAACAGGAAGTACAGATGAGGTTCCTTAGGAGAGAAATAGTGCTGGAAGGAAGTTGCAAACAAACCACGGGTCTCATGATTTCCACGAGCGTAATACATCGGTTTCTTTGTAGCAAACAGTTCGATGGTGATATCCATAAAACCTCTGAACAGGTCTTCTTCATCCATCAACCAGTTCATCATGTCACCGTTGTAAATAATCATATCCGTTTCTTTGTAACCGGCAATATCCAACAGTTTCGGGATATAATCTGTATTGCCATGAATGTCGTTCAGCATGATAAAAGAAGTCGTCGGCTTATTGCGGTCATTTGTCGTGAACTTCAGAGTGCGACGATCATAAATACTGGGAGCAGCCACATTTCCATAAATGATTTCTTCTCCTTTACGCTCCAAAACTTCCTGGGAGTAAATACGATAACGATAACTGGTGCCTGGCTTAAGACCAGTAACCCGGACGGTATGCAACTGCGATACATTCTTCACCCCATTCGTCGCATCGAAAAATTTGGTTCGCTCAAAACGGTAATAACTTGTACCATCATCCGGTGCCACCTCTACCCAGCCAACAGAGGCTTTATTGGATACCCATACAATTGTAGTCTCCGTCTCTTTTAAATTCTGAAGATAAGGGCCGTGTTTGATAGCGATTTGTTCCTGGGCAAATCCGGCAATAACCGTAAGCGCACATATTACGCTAAATAAAAATCTTTTCATGACAATAAAGTTTATCTATCTTATTTTTTATTTTTAGGAGTCAACTTTACCAATACAACCCCATGCGCAGGAACCTTAAAACTCAGATTATCACTGGAAGTTCCGAGATATTTGTTTTTGTTCCAGATGTCATACACATCATACTCCAGTTCCCAAAACCTGATATCTGCAAAATGATAGTTGTCTTTTCCAATCTTATACTCGAATGTCCAGGGCTGTTCATCACGATTAAAGAAACAAACAGCGGCTTCTCCATTCGCCAATTGCTTTACCCATACCTCATGTTGTTCTATTTTCATATATCGACGTCCTTGTACACCCAGCTTATCCTGGTTTACAGCAATCACATCCTTATTCGTCAGAATAGATAACGTCTCCTTATCCATGTTTCTCAAATCATTTCCCGCCAACAACGGTGCAGCCAGCATACACCACATTGTGAAGTGTGAACGATTTTCGTCAGTGGTCAATACCCCATTACCCACTTGCAGCATATCCGGATCGTTCCAGTGTCCCGGACCGGCATAAGGATACAAATCAGCATTCTTATCAATGATGTCTACCACACTACAGCCTCCCCAGTGCACCGTACCTTTAAAGGCATTGATAATATCGCCCGTAGTTCTCCACAAATGGCCGACACCCTTTGCCCACGTCCAAGGTTTGCTGCTTCCCCATTCGCAAATAGAAAATACAATAGGGCGACCACTGGCTCTTAAAGCATCGCGCATAGTACGATAAGCTCCCTGAGGACTTTGGGCCTCATCAAAACACCAGTCATATTTCAGGAAATCAACTCCCCATTCCGCATAAGTACGGGCATCCTGAAACTGGTATCCACGGCTTCCCGGGCGTCCGGCACAAGTCAGCGAACCGGCACAGGAATAGATACCGAACTTCAGTCCTTTGGAATGTATATAATCTGCTAGCGCCTTTATGCCGGAAGGGAAACGTACTGAGTCGACCACGATATTCCCGTCTGCATCACGGCCCACCTGCCAGCAATCATCAACATTTACATAAGTATAACCGGCATCTTTCATCCCGTTTGCCACAATCAGGTCTGCCATATCCCGTATCTGTTGCTCATTGACATCACAGCTAAAACAGTTCCAGCTATTCCAACCCATAGGGGGAGTTAACGCCAGTGAATCGGCACCCTCAGCACGAACAATAATGAACGTACACACAACTATTACAAAACACAAAATTCTTTTCTTCATAGTACTATTGGTTTTAAAATTAAAAATAGAGTTCTATCGCAAAGACGCCACATCAATCACCAACTGGCTGTTATCCGTAATATAAGTATTAGTGAACTTCACCTTATCATTCAAGCGAACCTTGAATTCTACTGTAGCATTTCCTAAAATAGTACCCGCCTTATTATCCAGTAAAATTTCAAAATTCAGTGTCGACTTATTCACTACCTTCACCAGTGCCTGGTTACCGCTTACCTCCTTCACTTCGTATGCCAGACACGCCTTTACCAAAGCTGTCAGATTCTTTTCCGAACCAATCAGAATATCCCCGAACTTCACAACGGAACGTCCGGCAAACAATGCTTCTTTCACACCTTCGTGCGAACGTTCCCTGGCAAAGATTATAGTCATCGGACCATACTGTTTGTCTGTTCGATAAGTCTGTTTATACACACCGTGGATATCGGTATTGCCCATATACGTCAGATTATACTCCTTACAATAGTTAAATGCTTTCGGATAATACTCAAAGCCGTTCACCAACTCCACACCATGTATCTTCTTTTGCTTAATCAAATCCTTATGAACTTTATAGATAGTACTCGTATCATTCGGCCATCCCGGATGATTCCACATGATGAAGGCCCCCTGTTCCAAAGCATTGTCTATGGCTACCAACGGGTCTTCTACATCCAAAGCGTTCGCATCTTTCAGGAAAAGAGCATTGATATGCCCCAGTGGTTTGGAGCGGGTTATCTCAGCACCCGGAATCACAACCAGATTAGAGCTGTTTTCCACAGTTTTCGCTCTTTTGTAGGACTCATTATGATCGGCTGTGATAAACTTGTTCGGACGATACTCTATGTGATCAGTTATAGCAATCACATCCAATCCGCGGATAGCACCTTCCCATACCCGGTTTTCAGGTTTCACATCTCCGTCAGAGAAGATGGTGTGAGTATGGAAATCACACTTCAAGGTTTTGTATCCCTCTACGTCGGGAATATAGACATACTCTCCCGAATAAGGCTGCTGTGCCTCCGGAACCTTCACCACATCCAGGCCCTGCAATTGTGCAGAGACCCGGAAAGTGAAAGCCGACAAAAAAGCTAAGGACAGATATAACTTTTTCATTCTTTTCTATTTTGCTGATTTTATTTCGTCGGAGTGATCTTTACGAAAGTAACACCATGATAGGGCACTTTAGTCTGGAAGCTGCCATTCACCTCTCCCAAGTCTTTTTGCCGCCACAAATCACGAACCGTTGCCTTGCCGTCAATACCCAGTTGCTTCAAATCGAAGTTGAAGCCATAGTCACGCATCTGCATAGCTTCGGCATCATCCTGATCCCAAAGGATAAAATAAGGATCTACGTGGAAGAAACCTACTGCATAAGAGCCGTCGTGCAACTTCTTAGACCAGATTTGCCCGTTCTCCACCATCATCTTCCTGGCAGGAGCTACCAACGGATCCTGGCTGACTGCTATCACTTCATTGTTCGTCAGAAGATTCAACGTGAAGTCATCCATATTTGCCATGTCACAACCGATCAATAAAGGAGATGAAAGAAGACACCACAAAGAGATATGAGAATATTGTTCGTCCGCGGTCAGATAAGAATCGTGCACCTTGCTTCCCCAACCCTGACCGAGTTTTCCTACCACCAGCATATCAGGGTCATTGTTTCTGCCCGGAGCAGTAGCCTCGGCGCAAACATCCTGGAAAGTACCGATGGCAGTCACCACATTCCACTCATCCGTAATATCGCGGGTGGTACGCCATTGGTTGCCGCCTGCTTCGGGAGCCCAGTTCCATACATTGGGCGCTCCGTAACCCACACAATAAACGATGTCGCGGTTCACCTTGTCCAATGCTTTGCGCATTACGATATAGGGTTCCTGGATTGTTTTTTCTTCCGAGTTTTTCTCAATCTCCAGATAACCGCAATAGTCATACTTCAAGTAGTCGACGCCCCAGCGCTCCCACGTCTTGGCATCAATTTCTTCATGCTGGTAACTGCCCACATGTCCACCGCAAGTAATGTGTCCCGGAGAAGAATAAATACCAAACTTCAGCCCCAGACCATGAATATAATCAGTCAGTGCTTTAAAATCAGGAAACTTGTCATTGGAGAGAATTTCACCTTTTTGGGTACGCTCAGGTGCTTCCCAACCATCGTCGATATTTACATATTCCCATCCGTAAGCATGTAACTTCTCATTCATCATCCGGGCAGCGTCACGCACTTTCTCATCGTTAACGGAAAGTCCCCAGCAGTTCCAACTGTTCCAACCCATTGAAGGAGTCAATGCAATCTCGTCACCGATTTTAATGGTCACCTCTTTTACAGCTGTACCTTTATCGTTGGTAGCCTTCAACTGTACTTTATACTCACCTTTAGTGGTTGCTTTACCAGTGATATGACCAGTAGACGGATTCAGTTTTACACCTGCAGGAAGTCCGGTAGCCTCAAACTTCATCGGACGGTTGCCGGTAGCCATGACCGACCACAAAAAAGGATTTCCCGGACGTGCTCCATACACCAACGGATTATTGATGACCGGAGCTTCGGGAGCCGGCGGTGTCAGGATGTACTTTTCCTTAGCAACCGGTTTAGCCCATGCGGGGATAGGTTTCACATCACCACGGGTAGTAATCTTCACATTCAGCCAGTCGGCATGGTCGTACATGATGCCGTCGCCACACTCTTCTACCAACAGCAGCACTTTATCCACTCCCTTCAGTTTCACATCGAACTCCTTAACCGGATCGCCTTTCTTCATAACGCCGCTCGTCCAAAGTTCCTTCTTATCGCCAATGATCTTGAATTGAAGTTTTCCTGCAAACAAATTCTTATCGTCAGCACCTGCCAAACCGGATATTGACACTGCCTTGCCACCAAGATCATAGAGTAAACGGCTGATGGAGTGGGCACCAAGTCCACGTTCATAAACCACTCCATTCACCGTAAGAGGTGTATGCACCACGGAACGATTAATCTCGACCATACCCCAATCCTGAACATAACAGGAGTCTTGCCCGAATTCGTCTAACCAGACTTCTTTAGTAGGCCCATTATCACAAGACTGCAAACTCCAGGTGCCTATCAACATTGCAGCAAAGAACGCCGCGCATTTTTTTATTTTCATATTCTTTTAATTCTAATAAACTGTATTTCAAAATGTGGTTCATCCGGCAAATGCGTAATTTAATAGATATCCATCTATAATCTTATTTATCAAAGCATTGCATTTACCGATATTTTTTCATAGATGTAAAAGCATTTACCACTGTATGTAACGACCTTTACCCCTTATTGTAACGGCCTTTACCTCCTATTGTAACGACCTTTACCTCGGCATGTAAATGGAGTTACCATTCAGTGTAAACAGAGTTACCATTGGGAGTAAACTGAATTACCACTACTACATTCACCGGATGAACCTTAAATAGTTTGGTTTTAATCACCCTTTTTATAGATACGGATATTGTCGAATGAGAAATTACGGGCAATATTGGCATCTATTTCAAGACGCATATTGAAACTGGTATAAGATCCCGGGTAGTTATCCGGATAGTCAGTAGATTGAATGACAGTAAACGGCAATGTAATGGTTTCCCAGCGATTGAAGTTCTGAATATTGAAATCCGTTGCAATCCAGTCACAAGTAGGAGCCGCCCAATAAAGGTAATTACAGAACTTAATCTTATCCAGAATAAACTGGTTTGCCGTACGGAACTCACATTTCACCACATAGTTTTTACTGGATTCAAGTCCCAGCATATCGGCAGTGTATTCAATACCTCCCCTTTCGGCAATATACCACCAACCGGAATATTCTGATTTATCGTCGATACGCAGGAAGTTACCGCTAAGGCGTTGAGGATCTTTGATGTCAGTCACCACATTGGTCATACTGGTAGGCAAGTATTCGTCAAAATCCATAATCATGAACTCACGGTCATAATAACGGCCCGGACAGATAGCTTCCACATCCCACTTCGTACCCTTCACCTTTACTTTGATATTCTTATCAACATTTACGGGCACCTGGGCAGTCAGGTAATTATTACCACTGCTGATGACTTTGGAGACTTTACCGTTAAAATCGACTACCGCATTCAGAGAGTCTATTTCATAAAGTTCGAAGAAGTCGCCATAAATCATAATGGTATCGCCCGGACTGGTATATTCATTGAACATACGATCCAAACGGAGTTGGGGAGCATTAGCCTTGAAAGGCACTTCCTGGCAACCGTGAGCATTATATATATAAATCTTATCCGTCTCTTTCTTAGGAAGTTTCACCGGAATCTTCATGAACAGAATATTGTTTTCCGTATATACTTCCAACATATCCAACGCCACATCATTAATCAAAACCGAATCGATATTGCGTACATCAAGCCCTGTGCCGTGTACGGCTATAAAGTCGCCCATAGCAGCCTCCGTAATCGGAGTATTCATATCATCAAGAGTTGTCACGTTGGTAAGCTGTATAGGCATTGAATTATCCTCATCGTCCGAACAAGCCGTAAACGACAGTCCCAGCAACAGCACACCACCCAAACATATATTTCTGAAATTCATTATATTTTTCATTGCATTATCTATTAATCATTAATAAATAAGATTACCATCCCGGATTGTTCCTATCGATATAAGGATTCGTATTGACAACATCCGGCGGGAACGGCAATAACAGATGCTTTTCTTCGCGGCGTTTTACTATCTCATTTTCATCCACAGTGCCAATGGCATTCATCACTTGCAGATAGATACCCCAACGAAGCAGGTCATAACGACGGATACCTTCGGCTGCAAATTCCTTTGCACGTTCTTCAAGAATAAATGAACGGAAAGATTCTTTAGTGAACGGGGTCTTTTCATTACGCTTACTTACCAATGTACTGTTGTTGCGTTTGTTCAGCAACTCCATCTTATCAAAAGCATCCGTTGTAGGGCCGTTCAATTCATTGTCTGCTTCACAATAGATAAGAACCAGATCGGCATAACGCAGATAAGGCCAGTTCCAATCCGTACGGTTACCATTGTTTTCAGCTGTTACGGCTGTGAACTTTTCAAGTTTGGCTCCATATTCGTGGGCACCGTTTCTGACAACGTCTGTCGGTTCGTAATTATACGGACATCCTTCATACGGTGGCAATCCCTGGCGTACTTTCACACTGTCGCGTTCGGGATAGAAATACCACTCCATTTTCTCGTAAGTCTTGTTCCAGTTATACGGAACACGGTGCTTAACCCCCCAGGTGATACGTTCGTCATCCCAGTCGTCGAATGTTTGCAACCAGTGGTCTCTCTGAACATAATAGCCGGAAGTCCACTCCCCGTTATATGCCGGATCGGGCCATCCGTAATAGTCTTTGCTGACGTAATTGTAGAAATCGTCACCCTGACCGGCCATGGTTTGCAGACAGAAAAGAAATTCCGGTCCGTTCTTGTAGGCAGGGCTCCACAATTCTTTTTGGCTTGCCGCCAATGAAACCTCACCGCTGCTGATTACTTCTCCGGCTTTTTCTCTTGCCAGACGATAATATTCCTGAGAGTCAAATTCCTCGTAGCCCGCTACTACATTTTTACTGTGAGTGATAGCCACCGGCATCAGACGTGAAGTTGAGCCATCAGGATTCAGCTTGCTTCCGGGACCACCTTTCACCGTGATTTGTCCACTCTTCATAGAAGCCGATCCGATAGTGGCATATACCTTGGCCAACAGAGCTTTAGCAGTGGCACGACATACATGTCCCTTCTTATAGCTTTCATCGGTACGCGGCACCAGCAGACTTTCAGCTTCTTTCAACGTCTCGATTATGTGTTCATAGACTTCTTTTACAGAAGAACGGGGCAATTCAGAGGAGTTACCCTCTGCAATAGAATACGTGTACAAAGGTATGGGACCGAAGAACTGAACCAACTGGAATTGAGACCAAGCTTTCAGGAAGCGAAGTTCACCCAGCGCATTGTTCTTTTCTTTCTCGGTAACTCCCGTTATCTTCTCCACTAAATAATAATGGTAGTTGGCCCTATGGATAGTGGTACAGTAATATTGATAGAAGTTCTTTGTTGAACCTTTATCGTAAAAGTTACCGGCACCCTCGTCGCCAAAAGCCCAGCTCGGCCCTGTCTGGTAGTCACAATCGAAGTTTACGACATTATGATAATTACCCCATGTGAAAGGCCAGTGTAAAGTGTGATAAGCACCTGCCACCAATTGGTCATACGAACCTTCGGCAGCAACATCTTCACCTGCAACAAAGGTAAATGTTTCCTCCTCCAAGTCACAAGAGGTAGTCAGAAACAACCCTGCAGCACATAAGCTTAATATTTTTAATAGTTTCATATTCCTACTTTTTTTTAGAATGCTAATTGAATACCTAAGTTAAATGTACGGGCACTCGGATATGAAGACATATCCACACCTCTACGAGTCGGATCGCTGCCGAAGGCGTTTACATCCGGGTCATACCATTCATAACCGGAAATCGTAAACAGGTTAGTAATACTCGCTACAATATTGACAGACTCTACAAACTTCACCGGACGAGTCCAGTTATAGCTCAAGCTGATATTTTTGCAACGTAGATAAGAACCATCTACAATATAGCGATCGGAAGCTTTCATCGCGCGAGTAAACGTACCATCGGCACGCGGCCACTTAGCATTCGCCCTGTTTTCGGGTGTCCAACGGTTGTCGAACACGAAATAAGGCATGTTACCTGAACCTACAGCTACATCAAACTGCTTCAGATTCACATTCAGGATATCATTTCCCTGTGTACCTTGCAGGAAGAAACTGAACGTCCACTTCTTCCAGTTCAACGTACTGGTGATACCGTACTGGTAATCGGGATTCGTATCGCCGATAATAGTCTTGTCACGGTCGTCAATCACCGGATCATCATCCAGATTCTTATATTTCACCTGACCAACCATAGACTTAACTTTAGAGGGAGTAGCATCTCTGTAATACGGATCGGCACGCACCTCCGCCTCATTATCATAGAAACCATCTTCTACATAGCCGTATAAAGTGCCGATGGGATGGCCGTTTCTTCTCAGGAACATACTTTCAATACCCCAAGCCACATCCGAAAACTGGTCGGCATTCAAACCGCCAATCTCATTGCGGTTGAAAGATATGTTGGCATCCAATGTCCACATCCAGTCACGGGTTTTCACCGGAATGACGTGTGCGGTGATTTCAAGCCCTTTGTTGGTAACGCTGCCATAATTGCAGGCTATCTGGTTGAAACCGGAGCTCATATCAATATAGCGGTATTGCAGCAAGTCGGTAGTTTTCTTATAATACAAGTCCACAACCAGGTTTACCCGATTATTCAAGAAGGCCGCATCCAGACCCGCATTAAACTGATTGGTCGTCTCCCATTTCAGATTGGCTGCTGCCGGGCCTCCCCATCTGTCTTCACCGGCTCCCGGAGTCATCGTTCCGTCAAACGGATAGTTCTGAGCTTCGAAGCGTGAACGGGTAGCATAAGCACTGATACCCTGATTACCGGTCTGTCCGGCACTAAGACGCAACTTCAGGTTGTCAAAGAAATTAAGGTTCTTAATGAAAGCCTCATCAGATATACGCCATGCAAAGGCACCGGAATAGAAGTTAGACCAGCGATTCAGAGGATTGAAACGGCTGGAACCATCACGACGAAACGATGCCGTGAATAAATAACGATCCAGCAAATTGTAATTGGCACGAGCCAGATAAGACATCAACTGTGAACGCCATCTGCCGCTTCCAATTTCTTTCTCACCCACTGCCGCATTCATGTCGTTATCTTCCGTTATGTCATTCGGAAAGTTCTTGGCAAGCATATATTTGCTTCTTCCCATCGACTTTTCATAAGTCATACCGGCAACCAAGTTGATGGCATGTACACCAAACTTTTTATCGAACGTCAACAGAGACTCCAACGTCAGACCTTCGTAAGCATTGTCATCTTTTCTTCCGTAACCGTTGGTAGGATTCTGTCCGGAGCCGGTATAGCGGTTGTAATACTGGCTGCGTTCATTATAGGTATAGCCATAACCGATGTTCTGACGGAACTTCAGCCAGTCGGTGAAAGTTATTTCTCCAAAACCCGAAGCGTAAATACCGTAAGTCTCCAACACATTCTTTTCGGTATGGGCACTCAGATACGGGTTGGCCAAACCGGAAGCAAAGTCTTCGGAAAACTTAGAGTCAGCATCCGGGTCGAACACCGGGCGGGTCGGATTAAATGCGATTGCAGATTCAATCACACCATAGTTTTCCGTATTGGTACGTGCCAGACGATTCTCCGATTTTGTAAAAGTCAGGTTACTGCCTATCTCCACATAATCATTGATTTTACGATTATTATTAGCGCGAACGTTATAACGCTTATAATAGGAGTTCACAATAACACCCTGCTGATCGAGATAGCCACCGGAGTACATATAAGAGCCTTTCTGGTCACCACCTGAGATATTCAGACTGTATTCCTGACTAAATGCGTCGCGGAAAATTTCATCCTGCCAGTTAGTGCCATAGAACATGTTTCCGTCTTCGCGCAAGTCAAAACCATTGCGGAAATCATCAGGACTGGGTAGATACGTTTTCTCCAGAATGATTTCTTCACCTGTTACCGGATCAGTACCTTTCTTAATAGACCATCTACCGGGGATAGGATAAGGAAGATTTTCATCGGAAACGTAATTCTTGCCATCATACATATAACCGAAGATTGTGCACTCATTCTTGAACTGTGCATAATCGCCCGCACTCAGTACATCAATCAGTTTTACAGGCTTAGACATACTGAAATTAGCACTGAACTGTACTCTCGCCTTACCCTGAGCACCGCTCTTGGTAGTAATGATAACAACACCATTGGCAGCACGCGAACCATAAATGGCAGTTGCGGACGCGTCCTTCAAAACCTGAATGGACTCTATATCCTGCGGACTGATCAAACTTAACGGATTGTTATTGGACTTCGTACCAAAGTCTGTGGAAGGAGCTTCACCGGCCGTAAACGGTACACCGTCCAATATATACAACGGTTCTGTATTCGTTGTGAACGAGTTGGCACCACGAATCTGAATCGTCACACCTGCTCCCGGAGCACCATCGGCCTGGGAAACCTGTACACCGGCCATTTTCCCTTGCAAACCCTGGTTGATACTTGTCGGATTCGTCTTCAGCAAATCCTCGCTTTTCAGAGAAGAGATAGATCCTGTAAGGTCTCTCTTAGGTACGCTACCGTAACCGATAACCACCGTTTCTTCCAACATGTGGCTATCTTCCTGTAACACTACATTGACAGTAGTCTTACCTTTTACCGCTACTTCCTGGGTTTTAAAACCTATGGAAGAAAAAATCAGAGTAGCCGTATTGGAGGCATTGACAGAGTAACGACCGTTTACATCCGTAATAGCTCCCGTATTCGCATTCTTCACGCGAACTGTAGCACCAATTACAGGTTCACCAAAATCATCAGTCACAACACCCGTAATTTTAGACGTTTGAAGGATTTCTGTAGTTTCGGCCCTCAAACCATTCGGAACTATCATCAGTGCCATCAGAAGCACTCCAATAATTCCACTCATCGATTTGTGTAATCTTTTCATAGACTCATTTTTGGATTAATTAAATAAAGAAGTTTTTCAATGTATTGATATTTATGCCACATCACTTTCATGAAAGAATGAATGATACGGCAATTGTTTTCTATTTTATTGCAGGATTAATAAATAATTCATCCATATACACTTTCTGAGGCGCATCAAAAGCAACCTTCAGATAACGTGCATTCTCATTTAGCTTATCAAACAGTATTCCGTCGATCCAGGCGTCATACTTGTTATTAGGGAAGTAAGGAGCATCTTTGACGGAGGCCAGACTATAGTTTTTTCCATCTTCTGAAGCATAGACATAAACTTTTAGCGGAGTGTTAATCCCCTCCGGATTATAATTCAGTGTACGAACCATGACACTCTTAACCGGAGTTTTCTTTTGCAAATCCACCACTATTTCATGGTGTCCCTGCTCAAACTTCACCCATCGGTGGTCTTCACTACTTTCTTCAGCCACCTTACCATCCAGCAGGGGTTGCATACCGGCTTCACTCACCATTTCAGAAGTAGCCGCATTCACCAGTTTCTCAAGCAAAGTAGCTTCAAACATTTTCCAGTAGACATCACCGTTTTTCCATGCCATATATTTATTGCATACATCATTGGACCACACCGGTTGGCCCAGTTGATAAGGAGATTCCGGATCTTCAATGATACCGCCAAACATGAATGAAATGATACGGTCTACTCCTGCCGCCGACGCAGCCGCCTGTTGAGAGAGCAGACGGGAATAGGCTGCCGGAATTAACGCCGACTGACGGTCGTTCGTGCCTTCTTCCCATGTAAATGTTTCGCAGTTAGCCCACATCTCAATATTCAGACGTTTGTGAATATCGCGCATTCTTTGCCAGTTCTTCTTCAAACGTGGAAGGGTGAATTTATCGCGTACACACCCTACTTCATCCTGATAAGCAATGATATCGACTTTCAGCTTTGCCATCTGCTTTTCATAATCCGGATTATCAAATTCCGACAAGCCAATGCCATAAGGAGAGATCAGAGTTTTTTTGCCGGGAGTCAGAGTTCTGGCTTTCTCAACCAGTGTATTGACTGATTGTACGGCATGTTCGGCAAAAATAGGGCAAAGGCAGTCTTCTACCGGTAAATACCAGCCATAGAAAGCTTTGTGGTTTTTATAAAGGGACGTCAACTCTTCCATAATCTGAAGCTGACGCTCCCTGATTGCCGGGTCGAGCAGATTATCATCCTGGTCTTTCGCCCAACCGGTGCTCATAAACACCTTCATTTTATGTTTAGCCGCTTCGTCAAGAATAGCATCTACCGGGCTTTTCATACCCTTATCGTATAACCAGGGCATCATTTTAGAAGGATAGTAAGCCTTACCCTCATTAGCCACTTCCATGAAAACCAGGTATTCAATGCCCATAGTCGATAGTTCACGCACCTTGGCTTCCCACAACTTCGGATCTGTATTATCAAAGTTCTGAGGATTCGTATATTTATTGCGTACATCCTTATAGGCCAGATTTATCCATGTACCGGTTATGGGTTTTACCCCCATTGCCGGTTTATCGGCTTTTTCCGTTGCCGGCTTACCGGAAGTGCCATTACCGGCGCAAGCGGTTATTACCGGTAATGAAATCGACATTGCCAACAAACTCAATAATATCGCTCGAAAATTCTGTTTCATAGTATATATGTATTTAATGATTAAAGTTTTGTTTATCCGAATAAATCACTGCCTCGCCCAAATAGACTTGTGCATCCTTACGGGGATTCAGCCATTTAAAGCCCACCTTATGGGTAGTGTTCTGCAACTGGTATCTGTGGAAAAGATCCACTCTCCTGTCGTCAATGGAGGATGCTTTGGCAACCGGCAGGTTGGCGGTTTCAATCAGATTGCCGTCAATATGCATTTCAACCTGTGCCACATAGTCCTCATCCGCACATTTCACATACCCTTTCAACACGAAGCCTATACCGTCGAACATCCATTCCGTCTTATCTTGCAAAACCGTGTTGACGGCCATCTTATCTACGGGATAATGTCCCTCGAATGCTTTTTCATATTTCACGGCAACGGGCTTTTGGGTTTTAATGGTTACCTGGGATTCCTCTACTTTACCACCTTCTTTTTCGATCACTTGCAAAGCATGTTTCAAGCCCAGTTCCGACAACTTATTCAAAGACACATCGGTATATGCAAAAGGTATATCCTCAATTTCATAAAGGCTTTCTTTCCAGATTTCCGGAATATTGGCATACCCTGTTATCGTTCCTAAAATGCCTGCGGCAGTAGCTGCATTACAGTCGGAATCCTGTCCGCAACGGGCAGCTATATCAATCGTGGTAAAGAAGTCCTTCCGGCCATACAGCAATCCCATTATCACATAAGCACTGTTTATTTTAGCATCAATATCGAATGGTGCGAACACGCCATCCGGGCAGCCCACTTCCGACGTCCACTTCTTCTGACATTCAAACCAAGTTTGTTTCCAGTCGTCCGGATATTGTCTGTACCAACCTATCACGTCTTTCATGCAACGATAGAAATCACTCTGCGCGGGAATAGTCTTCAACGCCTCCGAAACCACCACTTCCACGTCATCCGAAACGAAAGCCATCGAGTACAAAGCACCGACATATACACCACCATACCAGCCATCGCCATAAGTGAAGATGTGTCCTACCCTATCGGATATTTCAGAAGCCGTATTAGGCATACCCGGCGTCATCAGGCCTGCAAAGTCTGCTTCAATCTGATAATCGATGTCGTCAGCATGAGGATTATTCAGCCAATGACCGGACATGGGCGGCATGATGCCTTGCTTTATATTGTACTTGGCAACCTGATTGGCGTGCCACAACGGAAATCCTGCATTGGCAAAACTTATTGCGAATGAATCGGCCGGAGCATCCAAGCCTAAACGTTCAAATACATTAACGAAAATGATATCTACATACAAGTCATCATATAAACCGGGAAAAGTATCAAAGTAAAATTTCACCCGGTCTTCGGACCATTTTATGGGAGTATAATCTTGAATCATTGTACCGTTGTGCAGGAATTCCACAGGTCCGCCATAGGTGCAGCCAATGGTCTTGGCTGCCCAGCCGCCTTTTATTTTGTCGGCCAGCACCTCTTTCGTCATCGTCACCTCAGACGGAACTGCTGTTTGAGACGGTGCAGAACCGCATCCTGCACACAGTACAACAACTACAAAAATATAAACGATAAAGGTTATATTCTTCATAGGTCTTTTTTAGTTAAAAACAAGATTTATATTTATGACTTCCGCATTCTTTCCCGGAGTAATGCCGCATTGCAGTGTATAGAGGGTTAACCTCTGTTTGGCAAGTGTAAACCTCTACTTGGTGAATGTAATGTTGAGGTTTATGGTATACAAACCTCAACGTTTGCATTCGGCACTACCTTTGGGAAATAATGCATCTATTTATTTATTGCTTTTTGTTTGGCAGACTCTTCATCCAGCACATTGTAGGTGGATACTTCATATACATTATCTTCATTGCCTTCTTTGTCCGTGAAAGAAGTCGGGAAATCATTTCCATGTACCTGAAGTTTCTTTAATAATGTACCGTTACTGTAAATATTGAAACCGGCTACATGCTCCAGGCTACCCGGAATCCAACTGATTTCCATCCCCTTGGATGCCTTTAACATCAGGACGTTTTTCACATCCTGAGGAACATTCACTTTAGGGAGTTTCCCTTCTTTACAATATTGCAGGTAGGCTTGATGATATTCATTGCTCACCACAAACGGACTGTTGTAATGGCTATAAGCAAAGCAAATAAGATTGCTTACATATCCATTCACAATATCCAACTGTTTCTTTACACGTGTCAGCGGAGCGCTAACCCAGAACTGTTGGTCGAACGTCTCTACATTTCCCCAGAACTTCAAGCCCGGTTTGGTATTGACCGCCTGCTTCAATTTAGAAAACCAATCCGACAGATTATCCAGGTTCAGACCACCCGCCCCGACGCAATCCTGCGGAGAAAAAATATCACCGAACCTGAAATGGGTCTGTGCAAAGACAGTCTCCCACATCTTTCCGTACTCTTCCGCATTTCCTCCCACTTTATGATTCATGAAAGGGGACAGCATGAATGGCATATCGGGAGTTATTTCAGAGAGATGATCCAGATTCGTATTCAAAGCCTTTGCCAGAATGGCCTGACGCTCAGCCGTCATGCAGTTCAGATTATCCACTTCCCAAACCCAATACCAACCATACATGGCATCAGGATACTTGCCCTTATATAAAGCGACCAACTCATCCGCTACTTTATTGCCAATCTCCATTTGGCCTACCAGCCAGTCCGCATCGTAATCCACTTTCCACCATCTATCGTTGAAATTCAGTCCGATAAAAATCTTAATTCCGTTTTTCTGAGCACTACGCAGACATTTCTCCAACGTCTTGTTCTGTTGCTTCTTCTTCGTCAGCGACGACGGGTAATTGGTAGTAGTCTTTCCTTTTTCATCAGTCAGAAGTGCGGGAGCATAGATTAAATACTTCATACCGGCTTCCTTAAACATTTCCATCTCCTGGTCCCAGCGTGCATCCTCCCAGTTGGCTACCAAAAATTCTTGTATAAAAGAGCCACTGAAACGGGGAATACCGGTACCCTGATTTTTCTGTTCGAACGTATAGTGAAAGTAAGTCCCATCCAGGTCTATGATATACGAATCAAAGCTAGCCTCCTCTTCATGCAGGTTGATGACGCGGGCACCCCGGCTCAGAACCTCGTTATAGGCAGAGGGATATCCCGTCTTACGTCCGTAAGCTAAAGCGATATTACCGTTCCAGTCCACCATATAGTCATTATTATGGTCATGCCCCACAAACACACCTATCACGTCTTTCTTCTCGATAAAGGAGGAAAGTAATCCCGAATTGATGTTGGAAGCACAAACTCCTTCTTGCTTTTCACCGAATTCACGGCATACCCACCTTGCTGTTTCATGTTCGGGCAAAGGAATATGGAAGAATGCCAATGATGGCAGAGTACGTTTGTTGCGTGTCGTAAACTGATCGCTCGTCCTACGATACCAGTCAATCTGGTCGTGTTTAATCCAGTCGTAATATCCGAAAGAGCGGTCTTGGGTAAGATTGTGGGAATCCATCAGATACAAGACCCACTTCTCCGATTTCCCGTCAGATGAAAGAACCGGAAGTGCACAGTTGCCGGAACCGGAAAGCTTTTCCGCATCATATGTCAGATTATAGGGAACCGTACGCAGATACTCAAGTATTTGGGCATTGTTCATATCTGTCTCTTCATCGTGGTTTCCGAAAGTTACGGCAAACGGCATCTTTTCTTCTGCAAACAGGCCGGCCAATCTTTTCCAACCCCGAAGGGCATTCCAGGAGACAACTACATCACCCGTCAGAATCACAAGGTCAGGACGCTCCGTGCGGATAATCTCACGCATCAGATTGTAAGTACTGTCATTCTTCAGTTTATAAGAATCGCTTTCCACCCAGTGCAGGTCTGTGAACTGCACAATCTTGAACTTTCCGTCATGGAACTTCAAACCGGAAGTCTGAGCCAAACAGGAAAAGCACAGCAGGCAACTAAATATGATTAATAAATATTTTTTCATTTCTTTCTGTCTGTTCTAAATGGTGCCAATGGCAACCCGTTACTATCAAATAAATCAGGAACCGCATCATTCGTAAAGCAATAGCGCACGGCAACCGGCACTCTTACCTTCGCAGAGGACACGCTGATCTCGCCATTTTTCAGCAGTTTGGCATCTGCCGGATATACTTCTCCCGCCTGATCCACCATCTCAAAATTCCGGATGGTTTTATTTTTACACGTCAATTTACCAAGGGCGGTAGTGGTAACAATCATTTTACATCCTTCCGTACGGACAGACTTTAACATCGGGGAATAAGGTTGTATCTCCTCCTTGTGGTATGTCTTTCTCAGCGCCATATTGGCCAGACGAACACCCACCTGCTTTTTCAAGCTTGGATGAATATCAGCTATATCATTCACCAAATCACCGACTACCACCATTCCGGTGTTGTGCAACGTTGCAGCAACGTCGGCCTGCTGCTCACGCAGGTAAGCTGCATTTCTGCCGGCATATCCGTTCCACGGAGCAATCTGCACAAAATAGAAAGGCAAAAAGCGATGGAACTCATTTCTCCAGCCTCTTATCATGCCGTCAAACAGAGGACCATAATCGGCAGCCCGCTCATTATTGGCTTCTCCCTGATACCAGATAACTCCCGCAATAGTGTAGTTCTTGATAGGATGGATCATTGCATTGTAAATGGAAGAGTTAGCCGTAGGAGACCAACCGGTAACTTGCTGCTTCTGTGACAACACATACAATTCTTTTTCGTGATTGAAAGTAAATTCATCAATCCAGGGTTCTACGGCTGTTCCACCCCAATAAGAGCCAATCAGTCCCACAGGCACGCCTAACGCTTCATTCAAATGCTGTCCAAAAAAGAAGGCAACGGCGCTGAAATCTTTGTATGTCTCCGGAGAACAGATTTCCCATTTCCCCTGGATGCGTTCCACCGGATATCTGGAGGTTGCTTTAGATACTTTGAAAAAACGTACTTGCTTATTCTCCAAAGCTTTTGTGATATCACCGGCATCCTGAACCGGATAGCTCATTATATATTCCATATTAGACTGACCGGAACACAACCATGTTTCTCCCATCAGGATGTCATTCACTTCCCTTTCCAACTTGTTTTCCCAACCATAAAAACGAATACTGTGGGGGCCTGCCGATTCGGGAGTACGAATATAGGCTTCCCAGGAACAGTGCATATCTGATTTCGCATGAATCGTATCCGCAGGAGCCCAGCTGCATACAATCTTCAAATCCCATACACTCGGACACCATCCCCAGAGTTTTACCTCGGAGTTCCGTTGCATCACCGCATGATCGCTGATGATGGAAGGAAGAGCAAATTCCGGGTTCTGTGCCGAAACATGGGTAAATGCCAATATGAAGGTTATGATAATAAATAGTCGTTTCATAGTATTCATTATTTAAAGTTCTGCTTTCTATACCAGTTCATATACTGATTATACAGTCTGACTGATTCATCGCGCAACCCGGCGTGAGCCAATGAACCGGGCTTGTTCATAATACCAAGATATTGATATACCAGAATCTTATCTACGAACGGAGATATGGCCTCCATCTGATGGATAATCCTTTTGTCAAAGTCGGCTGAAATCAGGCTACCATGAGTGGTCTGTTCAAAGTAGAAAAGTTCCATGTCCGCCCATATTCTTGAACGACCGGCTTTCTGATGCGCCTTAGATAGATTTTCAAAGGCACGGGCTGATTGTTCGAATGTAGTCACGCCCACCCCTACACCATCCTGATAGGCTACAATCTCCACATTAAGCTGCTCTAATTGCCTGATAAATGTATCATCGCATTTTTCGGCCTTAATATTATAAGGCGCGATGATATTAACGCAATTGGCATTCAATGATTTGGCTATCTGCGCACACTCATTCACATACGGGATAACATATTCACCGAAATAGGGATCCAACCATGATTCATTAGGAAAATACCAGCCATAGAAACTCTTATGATGCCCGTATCTCGCATAAATCTCTTCCATAGATTTGGCTCTCTTTCTTCCTAACTCTTTATCGGTCATCATCTTCACAGCATCCAGATCCAACGCCCAGTAGTCATTGCTGACAAAGAATTTAACCCCAAACTCATCAGCTGCCGCAAGAACCGTTTCAATGGGATCTTCACATCCCATCTTGAACTTAGGAGCCAAATCCGTATCATAAAATGCGAAACCATGGGAAGCCACATTCATCATAACCAGATATTCCATACCTGTTTCACGGATTTCACGGATTTTCTCCCGCCACTGAGCTGCGGTAAAATTTCTCAAATCCTTATCCCAATACACACCTTCTTTTCCTCCCGGATGCTGAAACTCAAACCAGGAACCGGATATCGGCTTAATTTTAGGATTTTGGACAGCTTCCTGCAAAATCCCAGCCTGCGAAATACCCGGTATTAGCATGCCGGCAGCTCCCAAGCCTAAAGTCGTTAGAAAATTTCGTCGATTCATAGTATTAAATATTTTATTCTGATTTTATTATCTCTTCCAGAACTGTCCAACATTGGTAGAGGCCTCTGGGTACGTGGAAACAGCCTTTCCATTTCCCGCCTTTCAGCGGTAGCAGCACCTCACCCCTCCTGTTCAAGTAACCAAACCACTCTGGATATTCCGAATCTTTGAAATGCCCCCATGTATAGTCATGAACTTTTTCGAACCATTCCAGGCACTTTTTATCACCCGTAAGCTGATATCCTTTCAACAGGGAAATGAGCGTTTCGATGTGTACCCACCAAAGTTTTTGATCCCATTCCAATTGCTGGGGAGGACATCCTTTGCGATCCATGAAGTAGTAAATACCTCCATATTCTTTATCCCAGCCATAATCGAGCATGGTTAAAGTCACATTTTTAGCTTTTTCTATCAGCTCGGGACGGTTCAGGCGCTTTCCTAAATCCATAATGAACCACATAGCTTCAATATCATGTCCCGGAGTCACCTGCCGGCCTTCGAAAGAATCGGAAAGTTCGCCATTGCTCTGCACATTCTCTACAATAATGCCTCCCAGCTCCGGACGGTAAAATACTTCCATCACCTCGCGAATACATACTTCCATCGTTTTCTTCAGGTAATCCTTATCGAGCAAATGTTCTATTTCCAAAGCCAGGTTACACATGATCATAGGAAGAGCAAAATTCTTCAAATCACGCGTGCCGGAATGAAGTTTATTCCACTTGCCTTTCGGATTGTCTACTTTGGACAGAATGATTTCGAACGTTTTTTTAGCAATATCCGCATACTCCTGATTTCCGGTGGCAAGGCTAAGTTGCCCAAAAGCCATGGTTGCGAAAGTGTAGGAGAAAATATTGTAAGGATCGACCAGGGGGCGTCCCATACGGTCAAGAGAGAAATACCAATTGTAATTTCCATCATGACCGTACTTTTTCAGGAACTCTCCGCCTTGAATGGCGCAATCCAACCATTCCCGGCGCTTCTCTACCTTATTGTAGAGCATTGAAAACAACCATACCTCACGGCCTTGCAGCCAAATAAACTTATCTGTATCGAAAACATTACCTTGACGGTCCAGACAGGTGAAATATCCGCCGAACTCGTGATCCTGAGAATGTTTTAGCCAGAAAGGAAGAACGTTATCCATCAGTTCGTCCTTATAAAGAGCAGCCAATTTTTTAAAATCCATAATTCTCTATTTTTATATTGTATATTAAGGTCGATTTCTATTTGGAACTGGTCCAGTAACGTTCTATTTCCTCCAATGACTTTCCTGTCGTTTCGGGAACAAGTTTCCAAACAATAAGTATATAGGGGACGCACATAACGGCAAACAAGAAGAATGTTCCGGCGGGGGTAAGATTCTGGAGCATCCAAGGGGTCAGCTGGCCGATAAGATACGTTCCGATCCATAAAGCAAATCCGGCAATGGACATAGCCAATCCACGAACTTTGGTAGGATACATTTCAGAAAGGAGCACAAACACCACTGCACAAATAGAAATAGCACAGCAGAATACATAAGATAAAAAGAATATAAGCAGGAATATACTTGAAATGCCTAAAGACTCTCCAAACAGGAAATAGATACCGATAAGCAGCAAAGTAACAATCATGCCGGAAACTCCATAATAAACCAGTTTCTTACGTCCGACTTTATCAATGATAATCAGTGCCAGCACTGTAGTCAGAGTATTTACCAGTCCTACCAGAACCTGATAGTAAAGAGAATCTCCGCCCGACAAACCCGCATTTTCAAAAATAGACGGGCCGTAATAAAGAACCGCATTTACTCCCATAAACTGTCCCAATATTGCAATGCAAACCCCGATAATGACAGCCTTAAAAATTCCGGGTTGCAACAGGAGAGACCATTCGGATTTTGACTCGAAAGTTAATACCGATTTCGTTTCGTTCACCTGGAACGTAGCTTCTTTAGCAGAGACGTAGATTTTCTTCAGAATATTCGTTGCCTTCACATCCTGCCCCTTCAGTATCAGCCAACGCGGACTTTCAGGTATAAAGAATATTATAATAAAGAATAATACAGCCGGAAGAGTCTCCATTCCCAACATTCCCCGCCACACTTCGGTAACAAAAATCAAATCGAACCAATCGGTCCCCGGATTAATATGGGTTTCCGCGTAGGCAAGCAACTGATAGTTTACCAGATAAGCACCCAAAAAGCCAACTGTCACAGCCAATTGATACAAAGAAACCAGACGCCCTCTATACTGAGCAACGGAAACCTCCGATATATATAGCGGAGAAATAATAGAAACGACTCCAATGCCGATACCACCGATTATGCGGTAAATCACCAACTGATTAAAGTCAGCACACAAGGCACATCCGATAGCTGATGTGGAAAATAGAACCGCTGAAATAACCATAGTAAGTTTACGACCGAACTTATCACTCAAAACTCCGGCAAAAAGTACGCCGACAATGGATCCTACCAAGGCACATCCCACATACCATCCTTGTTGCAAGGCATCAAGCCCGAACAGTTCCGTTACCTGTGCGATGGTTCCGGAAATAACGGCGGTATCATATCCGAACAGGAAACCACCTAAGGCAGCAACCACTGACAGGAAGACAAGATAACCTATATTAATTGTAGATTTCATAGATATATTATTTTATATTTTGCTTATATACATTTCCGAAACGGTCAGTCACGACGACTTCTATAGCTGCATTTTTATCTTGTGGAGTCGCTTTAAACAGATGCTCTGTTTTTATCGGCATAATCCAGTCATACACCATCCGTTCTTTATCGGAGCAAATGATTTTAGCTTCCGGATCGTATCCTTCAAAACGCTGCATTTCACCCATACATTTGCCATTTTCATACCACTCTACTTTCCACAGTTCATCCCAGTTCCATACATTAGCAATAATATCTTGCGGATTTTCTTCAGATGAACCAACCGGATAACCTCTGAACTGGTAATCAAGTGGATATCCGGCGCTCTTATATTTCCAAGTCACCTGATTACCATTTACTTCATAAACTCCATAACCACTCGGAGTACCGTCTGTACAGATTTCAGCTTTCCAGAAAGTACCGCAAACCGCAGCCGTATTATGTTCCATGAGTTTATCGTTGAACACAACATTCCAATTGTAATGAGTATGACCGGTAAATATATGCGCGTCATATCCAGCCAAAAGGTCATATATGCTGGAAGCATTACTCGTTTCATCGGGAAGCAAAGCATTGAACTTCAACTCTTTGGTTGAGCTGGTCGGGATATGCATGGTCACAAAAACCAGATGGTCTTTCGGCACAAAGGATAAATCTTTTTCAATCCATTGTAAAGTACGCTCGTCAATATAGCCGATATAGCGATAATGGCGATTGATGTAGAAACAATTGTTCAGTACAATATAGTGAGCCTTACCGCGATTGAACGAGTAATAGATAGGTCCGAAATATTCCTCAAAAGTTTTGTAGGAATGTTCATAAGAGCGTACGCCATATTCCATATCATGATTACCTACAGCACGATAAAAAGGAAGATCCAAAACATCGGAAGATTGGATATAAGAAGGAAATATAGCCGGAGCATTACCTACGATATCACCGCAGTCCAATACAAAGATATCACTGCTCTTCTGCTTATCAACGAACTGGCGGACATCTTTCAGATACTTCACATACCCTTCAATATCACTCGCCTTTGCTGCTTGCACATCGGACTGTACCAGGCAAATGTGTTTATTGTCATTCTTAGGATTTTTCGTCAAAGTAAAATCATAGCTTCCCACCGAACTCTCTATTCTTTTATAATAATGTGGAAGACTCTTTTCTATTTGAGGAAGATAACCTGCCGGAGTCGTTACATAGACAAAACGTGCATCCCGGTGATATGGCAAAGCATATCTACCTTCCGCATCAGTCAATACACAATCAAAACCATTTGTCACCACAACATTGGAGAGCCCCTTACCTTGACATTTCACCTGTCCCTTAACATCTGCAACCGGCTGAGCCATCACACTCATGTTAACAGCACAGACAAAACAGACAAATAAATATTTCAATAAATGTTTCATATTATTTGATATTAAAGTATTCCTTATATCTATCATACAAATGGCCGGCTTGCAGATAGGCAGACTGAGGACTCATAAAATGAGAAAATTCAAACGTAATAGCTTTATCATATCCGGCTCTCTTCGCAGCTTCCAATTTCATTCTGAGTTTATCAAACTTAATCGGCAAGAAATTAATCGGCATATCCCGGTCAAACGTTTCTGCATTTGTCCAACACTTCATTCCATATTTATCTGCCAGCTTTTTATTAACAGTGAAAAAAGCATCCAACTCATCATAATCAATATGACCGTCCTGAAAAGCACAGGCATCTACCACTTCATGAATCCCGTCAAATATTTCATTCCATTCCCTTTCATGCTCCTGAACTGAAACAGCATCTTCCTTAGTCAATTTATCTGTTCCCATTACAGCTTTCTTGCCATCAATCCAAGGAGATATGAAAGTCGGCAAACCGCCGGACACATCTTTACACTGTTTTCCCATCGCACGGAAAGCATCAATGGCACCTTTCGTTTTACGGCTAATCTCACCACTTATATACCATCCACCAAAACTTTTATATTTTTCGCCATATCCGTTCCACACTTCATCAATGACGTACTTATTATCTTCAATTTCCCATGACAGTTCTCCCGTATCCCAGTATTTCCCGGAATCATATAAACCGAAATAAAATTTCATTTGGTATTTCTCCGCCAACCGAAGGTACATATCCACCAAATCAAAGGATGGCATATAACATCCTTTCTTCAATAAATATGCAGAGGGATAAGTGATAAACTTACGATAACCGGAACGAATCATAATAACAGTATCGATGCCAATACTTTTCATGTGACAGAAATCTTGTTCCCACTCTTTTTCACCCCAATTCTGATGAGGTATATCATGAGAAATTTCATCTAAAAAAGTTCCGGTAATCTTCAAACCATTTGCTTTGGGTATAATAAACTTGTTAGCATCGCCACTACTCCAAGGTATTGAAGAAGATGAAGCCATCCCTATTCCTTCAGCCGCCAGCAATCCAGGAGCTACCAAAGCGGAAGCTCCTGCCAAAGCGGCTTTCTTTAAAAATTCTCTGCGATTACTTGTTTTCATAGTATTTTTCCTCGTATATTATATATGTTAACCTATTGAACTCTAAGTTTAAGCTTTATTATAATGAAGCTTTTATTCATTATAATATGATGCAAATATAGATATATTTATTAAATAAACAATATATAATAAATAATTTCATTATTAAAATCTTATTTATATTCATATTTAACGAAATAAGTCTCTGTTTTTAGCCTAAAACAAAGAAAATAGCAGAATGAATATAAACCTCAAACAAATGAATAGAAAGAGAAGCCATATTTTATTAATCATGTTTAACTAAAACTAAAAGGAAGTATTTATTTTCCATCATAAAACCCTATATTGATAAATATATTAATTATATAAATACAATATAATAAATGCATCAATGACACATATCAGTTTCTTTTAAGAGAAATGAGATTGAATTATAGGAGAAGCATGAAAAAGTGCTCTGTTAATGTCGAATAAGTCTATCTGAAAAAGGAATATAAGTGACGAAGAACTATCAAGTTAAGAAAAAAGAATAGATTATACTAATCTGAAGGAGAAATAAGAAGGGAACGACAGTGCCTCATCAAAGGATTATGACACCCAGTAAGGAGACAATTATCGTTCCCTGAAGAAGAAAGAGATCTTAATATTTTTTTATTTATTTGCCGGATTAATGAAGAATTCATCTGCATACACCTGTTGCGAAGCATCAAAAGCTACCTTCACATAACGCACATTCTCATCTAAACCGTCAAACAGGATATTTTCAATCCATGCATCATGTTTGTTGTTCGGGAAGTGAGGAGCATCCTTGATGGAAGCCAGGTTATACTCTTTTCCATCCAGCGAAGTGAACAGGTAGACTTTCAGCGGCATGCCTATTTCTTCTAAATTATAGTTCAACATACGAAGCATAGCTTTTTGAAGCTTAGTCTTTTTCTGCAAGTCCACCACAAACTCGTGATAACCTTTTTCAAATTTCACCCAACGGGTATCTTCACTATCCTCTTCAGCTACTTTGCCATCCAGCAATGCCTTCAAATCAGCTTTGCCAAGCATCATTTCCGTTGTTGCCCCATTGACCAGTTTTTCCATCAAGGCAGCTTCAACCAATTGCCAGTATTCCGTCCCGTTCTTCCAATCCATATAGTCATTATAGACCTTGTTCGAACCTACTGGCTGTCCCAACTGATAAGCAGATTCCGGATTTTCAATGATACCACAGATCATAAAGGAAATAATCTTATCAACTCCCCCCGCAGAAGCCGCCACCTGCTGGGACAAGAGGCGCGGATATGCAGCCGGAATTAAAGCGGAAGTACGGTCATTGGTTCCTTGTTCCCAAGTGAAAGTTTCACAATTTGCCCACATCTCAATGTTCAGGCGATTATGAATGTCGCGCAACCGTTGCCAGGTCTTCTTTAAACGAGGCAACATAAACTGATCGCGCACACAGCCCACTTCATCCTGATAGGCAATGATATCGACTTTCAGTTTCGCCATTTGTTTCTCATACTCCGGATTATCAAATTCAGACAGTCCGATACCATAAGGTGAAATCAAGGTTTTCTTGCCGGGAGTCAACGCTTTAGCTTTTTCGGTCAATGCATTGGCTGATTGCACGGCATGCTCTGCAAAAATGGGGCAAAGACAATCTTCTACAGGTAAATACCAGCCGTAGAAGGCTTTATGATTCTTATAAAGAGCGGTCAACTCCTCCATAATCTGGAGTTGGCGTTCCTTGATGGCAGGGTCCAGCAAATTATCATCCTGATCCTTTGCCCATCCGGTACTCATAAAAATCTTCATATTATGCCGGGCAGCCTCATCAAGAATAGCTTCTACCGGGCTTTGCTTATTCTTATCATACCACCAAGGCATCATCTTAGAGGGATAATAAGCCTTACCTTCATTGGCTACTTCCATGAATACCAGATATTCAATGCCCATAGCCGACAGTTCCCGCACTTTAGCTTTCCACAATTCGGGGTCTGTATTATCTAAGTTTTGTGGATTCGTATATTTATTACGAACATCTTTATATGCTAGGTTTATCCAGCTACCGGTAATAGGTTTCACACCTAAGGCCGATTCTGTTGTTTTCTCTTTTTCCTGTTTGCCGGAGGCACCATTACCGGCTAAAGCCATTACTGCCGGCAATGAAACCGATGACATCAACAGGGCAAACATAATCATCCGAAAATTATTTTTCATAGTATACAATCTATTATTCATTTATAAAAATATCAATTACCTCCCGACACAATAATCAATACCAGACCGGAGATAAAAAGAATAAGCATCAGTGTAAGCAGCAGATTGGTGGACTTGGAAGCACCTTTAAATTCCTTCCAGATGAACAGTCCCCACAATGCGGCAACCATCGTTGCACCTTGTCCTAACGCGTAGGATATAGCCGCTCCGGCTTTTCCGGCAGCAATATAACTGCATGCAGTTCCCAACGCCCAGATAATACCACCCAGAATACCCACCATATGAGTATTGAAATTGCCTTTGAAATACTGGCTGTAAGACACCGGTTGTCCCACAAAAGGTTTCTTCATCACCAAGGTGTTGAACAGGAAGTTACTGATAAAGATACCTATTGCAAACACAAACAAGGCAGAATACGGAGTCATCATGCCGGCAGTAGGTGATTCCAGGTTCTCCAAATCCATAGCAGCAGCTACAAAGCGATAGAAAAACGCCATCAGGACACCGGCACAAACAGCAATCAGAATACCTTTCTTCCGGGTAGTCTGACCGGAAGCCTTGGATACTTTTCCGGAAGCTATTCCATTACAAATAATGGCCAGTACAATCAGGAAGACACCCAGGAAAAGAATAACAGGGTCGCCCTTCGGGACACTGAAGTAATTGACAAACACGCCTAACACCAATGCCAGTCCCACCCCTATCGGGAAAGCAACCGACATGCCGGCTAACGACATGGAAGCCGACAGCAATATATTAGAAGCATTGAAAATGACACCACCCAGGAAAGCACTCCAGAAGTTTTCCGGACTAACTTGCAACAAGTCCTGTATAAATCCGCGACCTGCTTCTCCGGTACTACCCAAAGTCAATCCCCAAACCAGAGAGAAAAGCAGGATGCCAATCACATAATCCCAATAGAACAACTCATAGCGCCATGTTTTGGCAGCCAATTTTTGAGTATTCCCCCATGATCCCCAGCACAACATCGTAACCCAGCACAATGCTACTGCCAATCCGTAACTTTCAACTATAAACATAATCGTTATTTTTAGAAGTTAATTCATTCTTTTGATTACAATTCTTCGCGGCGAGGAATAGAAGACTGGGCTCCCATTCTGGTCACAGCTATGGACGATGCTTTGGAAGCCATCACAGCAGCCTGCTTCAACTCCATACCCTCCGCCAATGCAACGCATAAAGCTCCGTTGAATGTATCTCCGGCTGCGGTAGTATCGACAGGTTCCACTTTGAAGGCATCCACACGATAGGAAGCACCGTTTTCTCTTATGAGACAGCCTTTCGAACCCAGAGTAACAATCACATTCTGCACTCCCATGGCATTGATTTCCTTCGCTACGTCTTCGGCATCAACATCGTTGGTAATCTTTATGCCTGTCAGCATTTCAGCTTCGATGCGGTTCGGAGTAATCATATAGAGATACCGGAGCAGCGCTTTCGGAAGATTACGGGCGGGAGCCGGGTTGAGAACAACCTTCACTCCTTTCTCAAAAGCTTTTCTGGCAGCATACTCCACCGTTTGAAGCGGAATCTCCAGTTGCATCAAGAGGATATCTCCTTCGCACATTTCTTCCACTACCTTATCCACATCCTGTTCATCCAACAACATGTTGGCACCGGAAGCCACTACGATGCTATTTTCAGCATGATCGTCCACGCTAATCAAAGCCACTCCGGAGGCTGAATTCTCATCAAGGGCAATGTATCTTGTATCGATGCCTTCCTTCTTGAAATACTCAATCGACTGCTGTCCCAATATATCATTCCCCAATTTCGCCATAAATATCAGATTGCCACCCAGCCGTTCTACTGCAACTGCCTGGTTGGCTCCTTTCCCACCTTGGTTCATAAAGAATTCGCCACCCAGAATCGTTTCACCGGGAGCAGGCAGATGAGAGGTTTTCACCACCATATCCATATTAGAACTGCCAATCACTATAATTTTCTTCATCGTACTATTTTTTTTATGAATAAATTCATATGTTACTTCAAGTTTAATGTTGACCTTGGCAAGTCTAGTATTGACCTTTACAGGCGCAGTGCTGACCTTTGGCAAGATACTTCTTATAACCTTCGTAGGTATCCGTTCCCAGTTTAAAAGTAGCCCAACTGAAGTTTGTGATATGCTCGGTAAACATTCCCGCCACTCTCAACTGCTCCTCCAACTCCACCCAAGGCTTAGTTGTCATAGGTATATCCGGGCACCAACAACTTTTGAACGACTCTATGTCTACTCCAAAAATTACTCCGTTGGCATCGCAGGCTTTCTTTATTTCAGCAAACCAGTTAGGCAGGTCTACATCAAAGTCTACCAGGCAGCGTCCGCCTATATCCTGAAGGTAGAGTACATCGACATCAGGTGTCTGGGCAAATATCTTACCGAACCACTCTCCACAGAGGTCAGCCGGCATCCCACGCCACAAAGCGGGAGCAATGCAAACTTCTTTGGGAGATTTCGATTTTACATAAACAGCTACCGTCTGCAAATAGTTGGCAAGCATGGATAATGCAGGTTCCTGTTGCCATCCCACGGGATAGGAACCGTCATGAAATTCCTCCGTTATATACCAGCCTGCCAGACTGGGATGATTTCCCCAAAGGGCAAACAATTCATCAAAGACCTGCTTATTGCGCTCTACAAGGAATTCATATTGCTCGGGTGTCGTAGTGTCTTCTTTGCTATAGTCACCGGGATAAAGCCCCACAATCAGCTTCATGTCATTGCGTCCGGCAGCCTCGAACATGCGGTTCATGATATCATACTGTTTCGTGACCCACGGTAGTTTTGTGGGAGCATAGAAGGAGGATTTCTCTTCCGTGCGGTCATTGAACCCTTCGGCATACTGGATAATCCAGGTGTCGATGCCCACCTCACGGCTTGCCTTGAACTCTTTATCCCAATCAGTATCTTTATAGGCAGCATCCAACTGGATGAAAACACTGGAAAACTTCGGGGTTCCTTTGAACTCGGGAGTATAAGAAGTCAACTGTTCCAGATTATCGATGCAGAATGAGCCGGTACATGCTGTGCCATCATCGTTTGTCACTTCAAGACGGTATCCTTCAAGGCGGTTCAGCACCAATTGATTATCGCCCATGTCACGTCCTTTGGCAAAGGTAAAAGCCTCGTAAGGCATCACAACACGCGTCCATTCTTCTTTAGTCAGGACATCTTTGTCCACATATTCAAAGAATTGCCAACGGTCTTTGTCATGAAGCGCATCCTGGGTAAACATATCCGTATCCTGGATTACCATAAAGCGGAACGTACCTTTGTTGTTTTTATTACCTTTCACCCAAATGGAAAGGGCCAACGGATGGAAGGACAAGTCACTGCGATAGTCTCCGCCGCTTTGCTGGATATATACGGATTCCGGTTCGGGGGAATTGCCGGAGAAAGAGTATTTAATTTCGAAGCTTCCGGTACCTTCTACACAGTCGTCACTGATAAAACGGTCTATCGAAGTTTGAGGCGATGCAGGAAGTCCTTTCATGTCGTACACCACACAGCTCATTTCATCATAAGTGTTCAAGGTCTTCACTGCATGCGTTTTTGCCAGTATCTCCTCTGCTGTGGAAGCCTGCTTATTGACACAAGCCGTCATCATCAGCAGCAGAGAAGAAAAACTGATCAGGGATATTATCTTTTTCATGGTTGCTATTTCGTTGTATAGATTATAATTTCAGTTATCCATATCTTGCCGTTAGGTACAGGATTCTTCCATTTAAAGGTCACGGTGTGTTGCCCTGCCGGACGGTCGTAACAAAAAAACAGTTCACACTTCCGGTGATTGAGTTCCTGAGGCAAAGCGGTGGTTTCATAGAACTTTCCATCTATATATACTTCCATTTCTGCTGTATAATCAGCAGGCAGTCCTCCTGCCACATATCCTTTCACCACCAGTCCCGTGCCCTCGAAAGAAAACGGATTCACATCATCTATCGATTTCTCAATGGTAAGTTTATCGCTGACTTTCAGGTTCTCAAAAGCAACTTCCAGCGCTACGGGGCGGATGTTCTCCCGCCGGATGATAAAGTCGTTTCCGGCTTTCACATTCCCGTGCTTCCGAAGCATGTCACAAGCATGCCTGTAAGTCATATCATAGGCTTTATTCAGGCTTATATCGGTATTGGAGAAAGGAATATCTTCCACTTCATGCAGAGCTTCTTTCCAGTATTCGGGAATATTGCTGTATCCTATCATCGTTCCCAGTATTCCTGCTGCCGATGCCGGGTTACAGTCAGAGTCCTGTCCGGCACGGGTGGAGATGTCGATGGTCTTTGTAAAATCGCCCTGCCCGTAAAGCAATCCCAGAAGTATGTAGGCCCCGTTAATTTTCGTACCTATATTGAAGGAGTTGTGGATGCCTTCGGGGCAACTGATTTCTTCACTCCATTTGTTCTGCAACTCAAACCAGGTACGTTTCCAGTCATTCGGGTACTTTCTGTGCCAACGAATGACGTCGGACATGCTCTTATGGAAATCGCTTTCTTCCGGTATGACTTTTAGGGCTTCTTTCACGATATACTCCACATCGTTGCTGACATAGGCCAGAGAATACATGGCGGCAACATATACGCCGCCATACCAGCCTTCGCCATAGGACATGATGTGCCCCACCCTGTCGCAGATTTCAGCAGCCTGGTTAGGCATCCCCGGTGACATGATTCCGGCAAAATCAGCCTCTATCTGGAAGTCGATGCAATGTGCATGGGGATTGTTCTTCCAATAACCGCTCTGAGGGGCTTTCATGCCCTGCAACAGGTTGTAGCGTGCCACTTGATTGGCGTGCCACAAAGGGTATTCCGTCCGTCTGAAAGCAGCGGCAAACGAGTCTACCGGAGCATCCAGTCCGCATCTTTCGAAGACTTCGACAAACGTCAGGTCCACATACACATCATCATACAGTCCGGGAAATGTGTCATACCATTTCTTGACCATATGTTTATCCCAGGGAATAGGAATATAATCCTGAATAATAGTCCCCAAGAATTTGAATTCGGTAGGGCCTCCATAGCTACACCCCAGAGTTTGCCCTGCCCAGGCACCTTTCACTTTATCACGTAAGGTTGGTTCCGACAGAACTACTTCTTTCTTTCCTTTATGGACAACGGCAGTCATATGGGGCATAAAAAAGAAAGCCAGCAGAATCCATATTATATTTCTTTTCAGCATACTCATTCGTTATTTTATTCAATCACTTTATTAGTCAGTTCCCAACCTGTGATAGTCGAGATATAAGGAATCATCCACATCGCCATCTTCTGATGTCCACGGTATCCGGGATGCCAGGCAGCTCCCATATCAGTGGTACGGTTATAGAGGTCTTTATCCAGTTTCAGCAGAAAGACTTTCGGGTCATTCAACTCTGATACTATCGTTTCATAGTAACTGTACACTGGTGCCTGCATAGCTACAGGATAAATACACAATACAGGAATATTGCCATAATACTCACGCAACTGAGCAATAATCTGTTTATACGCTTTTACGAACTCACTTTTATAAGGATGCGGTTCGGTCGAGAAATCGTTCGAGCCTAAATTAATCACTACAAGGTCGGGACGATAGCCGGTAAAATCCCATTTATGGGTAAGGTCTTCATCAAACGTATTCAGCATCCGGTCCTTCATCGTTACTTTGGACACGCGCACTGAATCGCCATAATTGCGGACTGCTCCCCTTCCGGAATGTGCTATCAGGGTATAGTCTGCATCATAATAGCGGGCTACCATGGTAGCGAAAGCCATGTTGCAGTTTTCCGTTTCTACCAAGAAAGGGTCATTACGGTCTTTTCCTTCCGTACCGTATCCGCAGGTCAGCGAGTTACCGATAAACTCAATATGGCGGGTACGCACCACAGGCTCTTCCATCAAACGCCCCGAAACGGAAAGGACGAACTGATGAATAGTAGTTTTTCCGAATTCACCTTCGGAACGCTTCTGTATCTTCAAGTTATGAAGGCGCTTATCTATCCCTGATACCACATTGATTAGCGTATCTGTTCCGCACACTTTTACAACCCGGTGCAGCTTATTGTCGACAAATACGTTGTAATAACTCGTTCCGGTTTCGGAAACTCTTACTGATACGTTACCACCCGTAAAACGGGTTTCAAAGTATGTCCCCACCCAGTCGAAAGCCACCGAACCATCCGGAGAAACCAACGTTCTGCCAATATATCTCACCGCCGGATCATTCCCATTGAAAACTTTGCCGGTATTTTTAGCTTTTACTTCTGAAAAGCAACAGATCCCTATCAGGATAAACAGGTCTAGATAATAGCGCTTCATCACTTTTTATTTATTTACGTTTCTTATTTTTAGACTTTAGTTCTTTCAAGTATTTCATGTAACCATTGAATAAGTCGATTGTACGGGCTTCACCGATACGGATGGACATCTTCGGATCATTGAAAACGCCGGGGAACTGGTAACAAAGGATTTTTTCGAAGTTATCCAGCAAATTCAGGTCGCGGATGATTTCTTCCACCGGACGGGGATACAGGGAGTTATCCGGATTGAACAAGAAAGTTTCCAGATCAAACCATAAATGGGACTTTGTCTCATCGCAAACCTTTTGCAGCATGAGGGCAGCTTCCTTACCAGTCAGGTCCCCCTCAGGCATACGGGCAAAGCCAAACGGACATAGAATATCCAGATGTTCCATCAATGACGGATAGGTATCCATTCCATTAGGTACTTCAAAGCTATTGGTGGCCAGCATCACAGGTTTACTTGGTGCGAAACTGTTGCAATAGGCCTTGAATTCCTTGAAGAAGTTCACGATATCGTCTTTCCTTTTCTTCCGCATTTCGGGACGTTGTTCCCAGTTATCCAGACCGCCTCCGCTTTCTTCGGACACATAGAACGAATAAAAGGATTCGTGATGCCCATACATATCCCACAATTCTTTGGCTACCCGCTTGTGCCATTCCAAAGATTCGGGCGTAAAGTCGAACCAGGCAAACATACCTACTCCCACCAACACATTCATGCCCAACTTGTCTGCTTCCGACAAGATAGCTTCAATAGGGTCTTCGGCCGTGATGTCCATGCGTCCGGGATACAATTTGGAGGGATAGAATGCTTTACCAGCATAATTATCAACAGTAGTCGTATGTTTACCTACATACTCCTCATTACGGAACACTTCCTGAATGACTACCAAATTCATTTCCAACTTATTCATAGAGCGTATCAGTTCTTTCCACTGTTCATCGGTCACCTTCTTGATGTCCTGGTTCCAATGTTTTCCTTCTATTTCACTCCAATGATAGATACCTGTCCAAGCACCGGAAATTTGCCGGATGGAACGGATATCCGATTCTATGACTTCAATATCTTTGGTTTTCCGGTAAGTTTTGTCAGCACCAGCTACTTTAAAGATAACTTTATGCTTCCCTACCCGTTCCTTGGTAGGTATCACCACCTTTACCGTTTCGGCTTTTCCTGCGGGGATGGTCACAGTGGTTGCATGCAGCAATGCATCCTTTTTCTCTTTGTCCCAGTATAAAGAAACCTGATAGGTTTGCTGCGAAGCGCTTTCATTGACAATACCTCCACGAATATCCAAATCTACTTTATTGGTTATTTTTCCCGGAGGAATCAAAGTCAAACTTACCTTGTTTTCCGCTTGCAGACCAACAAGGGTGAATAAAGAAAAGAGTAGTAAAAAAATACGTTTCATAATCATCATTTTAAATTAGTAAAAACTACCCGGATAAGAAATCCGCGATTCTATCTCTCCATCGGCCAGACGAATATAAGAATCGAACTTACGCTCACCTTCTTGCAAAATAATCACACGGGCGCCGTTAGCCAGATTATTATATACAGTGTTTCCGCCAGTATAACGTCCATAGGCAAGCAATACTTCCTTATAGGCAACTGCATAATCATTATTATGGTCATGTCCTACGAATGTACCCATGACATCGCCACATTCCTTGATAGCAGTGAATAAACCGGAATTAGTGGTAGGACAAGCCACGCCTTCGCCCTTCACCCCGAACAGTCTGTTCTTGTCTTCCATCACGGCATCTTTATATTCAGGTATCGGAATATGGAAAAAAGCCAATGCCGGAAGAGGAACGCCCTCATTCAGCTCCGTGAACTCCATGCTCTTATTTCTGTACCAGATTATCTGGTCAAGTTTTATCCAATCATATCCGGGTACTGACTTTATCTTTGTATATGAGTGGGAATCAATGCAATATAACAAAGCGGCATTCTTCTTATCTTTTGATGATTTCACCGTCAATACATAATCGGGAGCCACATCCCCTGCACGGGCAGGCATCAAACAACCTTTCTTTTTGGCAATATAATCATAAAGTTCGGGACGTGCATAGTCATACTCATCATCATGATTGCCAAATACAACCCCAAAGGGAATATTACGTTTAATGCAAGGCTCCAAAACAATATCCAGCCCTTTGAAAGTCTCATTGGAAACCACCACATCACCCGTGAAAATAACGAAATCAGGATGTTCCGCATCCAACACTTCGTTTATCCGCTCCAAGGAAATTTGAGAATTGACCTGGTCATCATATTTATAATGCACATCAGTGAACTGAACGATTTTGAATTTACCGTCACGGCTGAACTTCAACACATCTTTCTGGGCAGAACCCGTAAGAGCACTGAATAATACAGCTAAACATAAAACAAGTTTCTTATACATCGTCTTTCTATTTTAAACTATCAATAATCTTCAATAATAATTCCGGCTCATCAGTGGTAATGTAATCAACACCCAACAAGTAATACTGCTGTAGTTCTTCTGCATTATTCACTGTCCAAACATTAGTTAGCAAACCCGCCTCTTGGGCTTTTCGGGTCAAATCCTTGTCCTTCCGATATGCATAATAAGAATAATCAATTCCTGAGATGTGGTCGTCAACCAGTTCTTTCAGATCCTTCTTTCCTTCCATCAGATAGAGGGTTTTGGCTGTCGGGTCCAGTTGCCGGATACGTTTCAAGACTTCATAATTGAAGCTGATATATTCCACATATCCCTGCATCTTCATGCGATGTACAATGCTGACTACCGAATCGGTCAACTGCAATGTGCGGGCCAATCCTTTTTGGGAGTCTTTTATTTCGATGACAGGATGAGTGGTGTTCTGTGCCCTGGCAGCCAGCAGGAGTTCTTGCAGGGAAGGAACCGGGTCTTTCTCATGAATGGTTTTCTGAAACAGTTGCAGCAAACTCGTATTTTCTACTTCTATTCCATATACATGAGGATCGTGAGAGAGTACCACTTTGTTATCAGCCGTCAGCCAGACGTCCAGCTCCGAACCTTGGCATCCCAGTTCTACTGCGTTCTGAAAAGAACGGATGGAGTTTTGCAGCACTCCTTTTTGTTTCCAGACACCACGGTGGGCTACTACTTTATTTTTGCTGAAACCATCTTTCAATAATTCAAAGTCATATTCCTGCCCATCAATCAAAAGAGTAATGCCATATCTATAGGCAGCCTGCCCCTTCGATAAAGTCTTATTCTTTTTCAAACTGATTGTCTTCTCTTTCGGGTCAATTCTGAAAAGAGAAGATGTATCAGAGAGTAAACGAATATCCGATGGTGACGGATAGATATGACCAATCATAATCCCCGGCTTGTCAACAGGAATCAGATAATTATCCAGCACATACTTCGAAATATCACCGGCTCTCAAAACCAAAGAACTCAGGAGCATTCCTGCTGTCAAAATTACATTTCTCATCATATTTTATTAATCATAAATATACACATCTATAAAATATACATTTATATCTGTTTACCACTACACCTTTCGAACAGGGAGTCTTCATTGTTTACAAAAGCCCATTATCTTCCAGGTACTTCTTATAACTTGTATAATTGTTTGTACCCTTCTTGAAAGTAACCCAACTGAAATTCGTTATATACTCGGTAAACAAGCCTGCTACAAATAGCTGTTCCTTTAGTTCACTCCAGCCCTTTTCCCGATAAGGAACATCCGGACACCAGCAGCTCTGGAATGATTCTATATCAACACCAAAATGTACGCCGTTGGCATCACATGCCTTTTTAATCTCAGCAAACCAATTAGGCAAGTCTACATCCACGTCAACCAAACAGCGTCCACCCAGGTCCTGAAGGTATAAGTAATCAATATTGGGTGTCTGTGCGAAAATCCGCCCGAACCATTGGCCGCAAAGATCGGCCGGCATACCTCGCCATAAAGCCGGAGCAATAGAAACAGGTTTATCCGATTTTGTCTTGATATAGGAGGCCACCCCTTCAAGATATTTAGCTAACATGGACAAAGAGGGTTCCTGCTGCCAGCCCACAGGGTAAGACCCGTCGTGAAATTCTTCGGTTATGTACCAGCCTTCAAGACAAGGATGATTTCCGAACTGCTCAAAGACCTCATCAAATACTATCTTATTTCTTTCCAAATTGAGATTATACTTCTCCGGCGATGCCGTGTTCGTTTTACTGTAATCACCAGGGTAAAGACCTACAATCAATTTTATTCCATTCCGTTCGGCAGCCTCGAACATTTTGTCTACAAAGTCATACTTCTCGGTAATCCAAGGCACATTGGTATTCTTATAGAATGAAATACTGGTATTCTCCCCATCCGTAAACTGCTCCACATACTGAATTATCCACGTATCAATACCGATGGCACGGCTATCCTGGAATTGCTTATCCCAGTCTTCATTGATATAAGCGGTATTCAATTGTACAAAAATACTCGAGAACTTGGGTTTGCCGGGTTTCAGTTCGTAGGAAGTCAACTGTTCCAATCCATCGATACCCACCTCGCCGGTGCAAACTTCATGTTTAGTATTTACGATTTCAATACGAAAACCTTCAAAACGGTTTAAAAGCAAGCCATTGGCCGTAGCGCCTTGTCCCTTTTTATATAATTTAAAAGCACTGTAGGGCATAACCAAACGGTTCCAGCCTTCTTTCGATAATATTTCGTCGTCTTCGAAAGCATAATATTGCCATCTCTTACGTGTACTATCATGCGGTTTATCGGCATTAAACTGCTTCTCATCTTCCATGATGATAAAGCGGAAAATACCTTTATTTTCTTTTTGACCTTTTACCCAAATGGAAAGTCCCAAAGGATGAAAAGACAGATCAGGGCGATAATCTCCCCATGTTTCTTCAAAATATACATATTCAGGATTTGCGGTCATAGGAGTACCGGAAAAATGATACTTGAGTTTAAAACTCCCGACTCCTTCTTTATAATCATCACCTAATTCATAATCAATGGTTGCCTTGGTAGGTTCTTCACTACTCGTCGGACCAATACGATAAATCTCACATCCCAATTCATCAAAAGGATTAATGTTTTTAGTAGCTTTCGTGCTATTCAGTACTTTGCGTATCTCTTCTTTCAGGTTATAGTCACCATCCTGACCGTTTCCTCCTCCGTTATGATCATCACTTCCACAGGAAGCCAAAATAAAACAGAACAGACTTACCAATATAGCAGTTGTTTTCATAAGGCATTAGTTTTAAAAGAGAGTGCCGCCGGATTAGCGGCACTCCCGATTTGAATTAATCAATGTGTCTTATTGACGGAAATAACTCATCTTATACATTCTAACAATAGACTGTGATAAATCAAAGCCAACAACAGAGGTTGCAATGTACACGTCATATCCGGTTGAGGTTGCTTCTTTGTAGACAGCAACGTCTCCCCAGCTAAAGTAATTCTGACCCCATGCGGACATATCGCTTGTAAATACACAGAAGTCACTATATCCGTCATCGTCCGGCCCCAGTTCCATCTTAGAGGTATTGGTAATGTCGAATACCTTGAGGGTAGCACCACCACCGGCCCATTGGTCAGCACCTTGGTCATTGAGTGCCAGATAGGTATCATTTTCCACCTTAAATACATTGAAGCCAAGCAAACGGTATTCATGGTCGGCAGCATTCAAGGCCGTAACCTCCATGGATGTCGTAAAGATATTGAAGCGGCTCTTCAAAGCCTCATCACTGTTTCCATTTACCCACTTCGTATAACTGATGTAATGGTCCGAATCATCGGCCAATGAAACACGCTGTATGGCAGGTGCGGCAGTCCAAGAACTTCCGGCCGGTCCGTAACGTAGTTTATTAGGCTGATTGGCAGGAGTTACTAACTGGCCATCTTGTAATTTCCAATAATAAATAGTCATATCATTAGGCCCTGTACCATAAATATAAGCTGTACCGCTGGTTACATCACCCGCTACATTCATGTTATACCCCAAATCTCCCGGGCAACCATCACCGGCAGTATAGTCAAGCAGCAACTTATGTTCCTGATCCGCTTCAGAATAATAGAAGACCATGAAACCTGCACCGTAAATATTTTCACGGGAAGTAATCAAGTGGCCGGCATCATCCGTACGAGCCTTCATCATAAACGATCTTGCTGCATCTATAGTCTTAACCGCTGCTCCCGTCTTCATGTCATACAGGTAGATAGGACCATTGTATTCCTGAACTGCCAGATATTGACCGTATATTGCCAAGCCTGTATTGTTGCGGCTTGCCAATCCCAGATCGGTACAATTCTTTTCCCACACTTTGGAGAACTTGGTTTTAGGCGGTGTCGGTACCACACGAATCGTATTGTTATGACGATTGCCCAATGCATCGATTACAGTTATTTTATAAGGCTCAGTGAAATCCATTTCACCCCCAACTCCTGGAACAACATAACAATTATGCTCCACACTTACAGTACAAATCAGACGGCTTACATCGAGCGGGTCCTCATCCGTGGTAGGAACTTTCACCGTAATTTCTTCTCCCTCTTCATAAGGACCTTTCTTGGTAGCATAAAACTCCGTCGGATTATCAGGTATCTGAATGGTTACATTAAGTAGACCATTTACTTGGCTTTCATGTGCTGTGCTCAAGTCAGGAGACTCACAGGATACCAAGAGCACTGCCCCAAACAAACACGCTATTGCTGCAATTCTATTAAGTATTTTCATAGCTTCATTTTTTAATTATTTCCATTCATCAAACTGTTCACAAGCAGAGTTCTGCTGAATTTCTGCAATAGGAATAGGGAAACGGTTGTATTTTTCCAGATAAACACGCGTTTTACCAGCATCACAATCCACAACATTGTATTCATATCCGTCGCCTACTTTTGTCGGCTTCACTCCTTTCATATGAGTATCATTCAGGACTGTAGTTGCCAGTCCCCAACGGCGGAGATCCCAAAAACGATGTCCTTCAAAAGCTAACTCTACCATTCTTTCGTGGCGGAGAAGTTTCATGAATTCAGTCTTTGTACTGGCAGATACTGCCGGCAAATCAACTCTGTCTCTCACTTCATTCAATGCTTCCAATGCTTCAGTAAGTTTATCTTGCATTGCCATTGCTTCCGCATAGATCAATAAAACTTCAGCATAGCGCATATAATAGAAAGTCAAGTCAGTTCTACGCATTTGGCTTTTACTAATTTCCGGATCAAACAACTTACGCATATAGTAGCCCGTACAAGTAGTACCACCACCTAAGCCATAGCCATCCACACTACCTTCGTATGTATAAAGTGTTTCTCCTTTCCATTGACAACCGTTATAAAGTATGGAAGCGTAGAAACGTGGTTCACGGCCTTCATAGGGATTGGCAGCCATTTCTGGATTGTTCCAGTCAAACTCTTTACCATCAGCCATCTGATAAGCTGATACCAACGTTTCTGTCGGACTGATTTCAGCATAACCTCCATCACTGGGCGGACAATTGAAATAATCAAAAGAATAATCCAACGTTTCATAAACATAGCCAAACTCTATAACACTTTCATTATTTGCAACCGGTTTCGCTCTTCTATTTAAGAACAACTTTCCATAATCTTCATACAATTCATACCCTTGCTTTTTCAATTCGGCAGCAGCATCGGAAGCATCTTTCCAACGTTCAGCATAAAGCATAGCACGAGCTTTCATTCCATAAGCTGCACCACTTGTCAACTTACCGGCCTCTACAGTACCTCTCAGAGGCAAATTTTTAGCTGCAAAGTCCAAGTCCTCTGCTATGAAATCCCAGCAATCATCCGGTGTACAACGTGCATGCTCCTTTTGTCCAAGTTCAGGTAACTGCTTGTACAGGATAAAACTGGCTCCATAACGTTTCGCTAAATCGAAATTAGCCACAGCACGGAAAAAACGGAATTCCGCCTCTGCGCGTTGGACGACCTCCTCGGTAAAGTTTTCACGGTGTTTTTCCAATCCTTCCAAGGCACGACAACAAGTCAATTGCCAGGAATGCCTATTATTCCAATTATCAAAAAGATTACTGGCAGAAGTAATAGGAGTAGAACCGAATACAAACAAATTAGTATTGGCAACCGGATTGTTGGCTTTCAAAAGATCAGCACATGCATCATCAGTGATTGAATAATATCCTCCGATCAAAGAATAAAAGCCATTAATATACAATTGCAGATTCGTTTCATTCGACCAAGTGATATCGTCAGGATAACTACTTGTCAGAACAGGATCAATATCACAACTACTCAGCGTGAAGCAAGCAGAAGCAAATACTGTTAATATCTTATTTACTGATTTCATTGTATTAGTTTTTTAGAAAGTTACATTTAATCCAAATTCATACGTACGCTGTTGAGGATAGTATCCCTGATTTACACTTGGCATTTCAGGGTCCATGTGCTCCAGATGGGATAAAGTAAACAGATTACCACCAGCCACATAAGCACGAATTCTTTCAAAGCCAGCCTTTTTACTCCATTTCTTTGGTATGGTATATCCCAACTGAATAGATTTCAGACGTACATAAGAACCGTCTACTACCCACCAGGAAGAGAATTTTCCACCATTTGATCTCGAATCGATTCCTAAACGAGGATATTTAGCATCGGTATGATCCGGACGCCAAGCACCTTCCACTAAATAATAAGGAGTATTTCCATCAGCATAGAAAGGACGTGTATAGAATGTATCATCACGAATTCCACTACTATACAAACCGCATAAATTTACATCAAACAGAGCGGCACCTTGCAACAGCATATTAAAATCAAAACCTTTCCATTCAGCACCTAGATTCAAACCAAACATCATTTCCGGTGTATTGCTACGACCAATTGGAACCATATCCTGATCCCAGGTAATCTTACCATCGCCATTAATATCCTTCAGTTTGATATCACCGGGCAACGTCGGACCGAAAACAGCGCTATGGGCTATTTCTTCTTCCGATTGGAATAAACCATCTGCAACAAATCCCCAGTATCTTCCCATTGAGCCACCAGTAGCACGTTTATAATCAGGCACATTGGCATCTTCCGTCATTTTCAACACTTTGTTACGAGCCCAAGAAAGATTACCTCTTACGCGATAAGTAAAATCTCTTATCTGATTATTATGAGATAATACGAGCTCAAAACCACGGTTATCATGAGAACCATAATTGATATATGTTGGATAGTAAGATCCCAATGAAGGTGGGAAGTTGGCTGATTGCGACTCCAATGAACGGGTAGTCTTCATATAGAACACGTCCAATTCAACGCCTAACAAACCATTCCACATGCTGGATTCGATACCAATATTATAAGTATCAGTCAACTGCCACTTCAAAAGAGGATTTACCGGACTACTCAATCCCAAATATTTCTGAGGACTGGTACCGAATAATACTGTCGGGTCAGCTGATAAACTGGCTGTAGAGAAATAAGTCATCGTATTGCTAATGGCACGATCGCTACCCAAACGCCCTACAGATGCGCGAATCTTCAGATTTTCCATAAAAGGAACGGCTTCTTTAAAGAAATCCTCCTGAGAAAGTCTCCATCCTACCGAAACACCTGGGAATATACCCCATCTGTACTTCTTGGGAAGTGCTGTAGAAGCATCAATTCTACTGGTGAACTCTAACAAATATTTATCATCATAAGAATAGTTCAAACGAATTACATAACCGGCACGTTTAGCCTGACTGTGTCCGCCTTTCACCAAATCTTTATTCACCTCAAGTCCATAGTTTAAATCCATGATATCAGTTATAGGAAAATCCGTTCTGCCGGCAGACATACTGGACTCGTCTGTTCTAGAAAATTCATACAAGAATAATCCGGATACGGCATGCTTACCAAATTTGTTTGAGTACTCAAGAGCGGGTTGAATTGTATAACCTTCACTTTCTGTAAACCACTGATTCAAAGAAACTTTATTAGCAATTCTACCCGTTTCCACATTACCTTGCCGAGTAGTCTGATTCCAACCGTACACATCATAAGTTAAAAAGTACTTCTTCTGCATAGTATAATTCTTCAAATAAGAAGCATTCAACTTAACAGATAATCCTTTCACAAAAGGTAACTGATACTTCATGGCAATATTACCCTGGAAATATGTCTTCTTTACGTTATTATTACCAGACAAATCTCGTGCTGCAATAGGGTTGTTATTTCCATTACCAGCCGTATTTATACTGGCTATAGGCATTCCATCAGCCGTATAAGGCTTCAAGTAAGGATATGATAACAACGCTTGCTGGAAAATAGAAGCATAAGAACCTACCCCTGCAGAAGCCCCTGGCTCATCTTGCTCAGAAACATAACCCGATAAGTCAAGAGACAAATCAAAATTATCAGTAATCTTTGCATCCATGTTGGAACGGAAATTATACTTATCATAAGAAGTACGTTTAATGATACCTTCCTGATTGTATGCACCAACCGAAGCAAAGAACTTAATTTTTTCCGTACCACCAGAAACAGAAACATTGTTTGTATAGGTAGGAGCTGTATTACGGAATAACAAATCAAACCAGTCTGTATTTCCATAGATGTGCTCATTTTCTCCCGGGTTAGTAATGCGGTCTATTTCTTCAGGTGAGAATCTCAGGTTTTCCTCCGCAACTCCGTCCAAAAGCTGAGCCTTATTATACCAATAGGCATAATCCGGTCCATTCAGGAATTTCGGAAAATCAGTATTCTGACTCAATGTAAGCGATCCGTTATACGTTACGGTAGGCTTTTGGACAGCACCACGCTTCGTCGTAATAAGAATTACACCAGCAGCAGCACGCACACCATAAACAGCAGCAGCAGTCGCATCTTTCAAAATAGTAATAGATTCTACTTCGTCAGGAGAAAATGATGGAAAGTAATCAGTAATAACGCCATCAATAACAATCAATGGACTGCCATCTCCGGCACCATTACCACGGATGTACAAGTTAGCACCATCGGCTCCTGGCTGTCCGCTGCTCTGTTTGGAAATCAAACCGGGCAAACGGCCGGCCAGCATACCGGAAAGGCTTCCGCTTGGCGCCATCTTCAATTCTTTGTTATCAACTTGCGCAATAGCACCGGTCACATTTATTTTCTTCTGTGTACCGTATCCCACTACCACAACTTCATCCAACAAATTGGCATCTTCCTTCATTATCACTTTCAGAAGTTTTTTTCCTTTCAGTGGCAACTTCTGAGTGATATAGCCCACATAAGAGAAAGTCAAATGCGTATTAGCATTAGGTACCATAATCGAGAAATGACCGTTTACATCAGTAATAGCCCCCGTCTTTCCTCCTTCGGTTACAACGGATACGCCAATCAATGGAATGTCATTCTCATCAAACACATTACCCTCTACCTTAATTTGAGCATGTGCACTCATACTCAGCAAAGAGAATAATAAAAATAGCAAACAAAGATACTTGTTTTTCATATTACTAAAATTTAAAATTAGGAATTGTATTCTCATTTCATACGTTCTTAGTTATATCTTCTAATATTTGCCAGCATTGGTAAAGCCCTCTCGGAACATGGAAACAGCCTTTCCACTTTCCACCCTTCAGAGGCAATAGCACTTCACCTCTCCTATTCAGATAACCATACCATTCCGGGTATTCTTCATCTTTGAAATGGCTCCATGTGTATTCATGTACCTTTTCAAACCAGTCAAGACATTGCTTATCTCCGGTCAGTTGATAACCTTTAAGCAATGAAATCAGGGTTTCTATATGAACCCACCACAATTTCTGGTCCCATTCTAGTTGTTGGGGTGGATAGCCTTTACGATCCATAAAATAGTAGAGGCCACCAAATTCTTTGTCCCAACCATAATCAATCATTCTCAAAGTAATGTTCTTTGCTTTTTCGATCAGGTCCGGACGGTTCAAACGAGTTCCAAGGTCCATAATGAACCACATAGCCTCAATATCATGCCCCGGAGTAACCTGGCGTCCTTCGAAAGAATCGGAAAGTTCTCCATTTGCCAGAACATTCTCTACAATAATGCCTCCAAGTTCCGGACGATAGAAAACTTCCATAACTTCATGGATACATACTTCCATCGTCTTTTCCAGACAACCCTTATCCAGCAAATGCTCTATTTCCATAGCCAGATTACATAGTATCATCGGCAAGGCAAAATTCTTCAAATTACGTGTAGCCGGATGAAGCTTATTCCATTTTCCTTTAGGATTATCCACTTTCGATAAGACAATATCAAAAGTCTTCTTAGCTATATCCGCATACTCCTGATTTCCAGTAGCCAGACTTAGTTGTCCAAATGCCATAGTGGCAAAAGTATATGAGAAAATATTATAAGGGTCAACCAATGGACGGCCTGTGCGATCCAAAGAAAAATACCAATTATAATTTCCATCATGACCATACTTTTTCAGGAACTCACCTCCCTGAATAGCACAGTCCAGCCATTCCTGACGTTTCTCCACCTTATTGTAAAGCATTGAAAACAACCACACTTCCCGACCTTGTAGCCAAACAAATTTATCTGTGTCAAAGACATTCCCTTTTCGGTCCAAGCAAGTAAAATATCCACCATATTCATGGTCCTGGGAGTGCTCCAACCAGAAAGGAAGAACATTATTCAAGAGTTCATCCTTGTACTGATTCGCTAATTTCTTAAAATCCATCATCTTCATTAGTTTTTTAGACAGGAGACTGGAAACGTTTTTTATCCGGCATGCATCTAAACCAGTCTCCTCATATTTTTTTTAATTATTTATCTGTCGTGTAGGTGATGACATCTCTTACCCAAATGTCAGCACCTTTTACAGGGTTTATCCATTTGCAAGTCACCGTATATTTATCGTAAGGTTGCACATAATTGAAGAACAATTCATGTTTACGGTGATTATACTTCAATGGAAGCTTGCACACTTCTATCAATTTATCATTGAAGTAAACTTCTAATTCAGCAACATATTCTTCGGGAACATTTTCACCTTTAAGTTCTCCTTTGATTACAGCTCCTGTTCCTTCAAATTCTATTGGCGGGAAATTGGCAATCCAATTATCCACAACCACTCTCTTATCGAGTTTCAAACCTTCAAAACTAATTTCCAATTTTGCAGGAACCGGCTTTTGGAAATTGATCTTTACTTCACTTCCAGAAATCTTCCCACCTTCTTTTTCTATCATTTGTAAAGCATGTCCATAACTCAACTCAGAACCTTTATTAAAGCTCACAGTATTATTGAAAGGCATATCTTCAACAATTACCATTTCCGCCTTATATTTCTCCGGAAGACGATTATAGCCAAGCATGGTTCCCAAAATACCTCCGGAAGAAGCCGGATTACAGTCGGAATCTTGTCCTGCACGTGTAGAAATATCAATTGTCTTTTCAAAGTCGCCCTGTCCGTAAAGCAATCCCAAAATGATATAGGCTCCATTTACATAAGTTTCAATGTTAAAAGGTACCTCAACACCATCGGGACAAGCTATATCGTTGGTTCCCCACTTTTTCTCAATCTCTTCCCAACACTTTTTCCAGTTAGTCGGATATTGTTTATGCCAGTTGATAACATCAGTCATACACGCATGAAAACGGCTTTCCCGGGGAATAACTTTCAATCCTTCTGTCACGATATACTCGATGTCATCACTCACATAAGCCAAAGAATACATCGCTGCTACATATACACCACCATACCATCCATCTCCGTATGCCATGATATGCCCAACACGGTCACAAATTCCCACTGCACTGTTCACCATACCAGGAGACATAATACCTGCAAAATCAGCTTCTATCTGGAAATCCAGACAATTGGCATGAGGATTATTTTTCCAATATCCACTGGCATGGGGAGGCAAGCCTTGTAACAGGTTATAACGAGCCTGCTGGTTTGCATGACACAACGGATATTCTTTAGCCAAGAATGCGGCTGCAAAAGAATCGACCGGAGCATCCAATCCACACCTTTCAAAGGTCTCTACAAATGTCAGATCTACGTAAACATCATCATAAAGCCCACCACCACCATCAAACCATTTCTTTATTTCACCATTTCCCCACGGTATAAGTACAGAATCAGGAATTATGGTAGATAAATACTGAAACTCAGTTGGACCACCATAAGTACATCCTAAGATTTGCCCAGCCCAAGCACCTTTTACTTTATCAAATAGTACATCTTTCGATAAGGTGAGGTTTAGGTTCTCTTTTTGAGAAGTACCACACGAGCATAATGCCGTAATAAGACAGCCGCTCAATAAAAAATTTCTAATCTTCATTCTATATAATATTAAGGTCAATTTTTAGTTGTCATCCAGTAACGCTCAATCTCTTCCAAAGACTTTCCAGTTGTTTCAGGAACAAGTTTCCAAACAATCAGCATATAAGGTACACACATGATTGCAAACAGCAGGAATGTTCCGGCGGGGGTAAGATTCTGGAGCATCCAGGGGGTTAACTGTCCAATCAGGTATGTACCTATCCACAAAGCAAAGCCGGCAATGGACATGGCGAGTCCTCGTACCCGGGTCGGGTACATTTCAGAAAGAAGCACAAATACCACAGCACATATAGACACGGCACAACAAAATACATAGAAGAGGAAAAAGACCAGAAGGAAAATACTGGAAATTCCCCAAGATTCGCCATAGATAAAGTAAGTCGCAATTAGTATTAAAGAAACTACCATACCAGACACACCATAATAAACCAACTTCTTGCGACCTACCTTATCAATAATAACGAGAGCCAATATAGTAGTCAATGTATTCACCAAACCTACCAAAACTTGATAAAATAAAGAATCACCTCCGGATAAACCAGCATTCTCAAAAATAGCTGGTCCATAGTACAAAACCGCATTCACTCCCATAAACTGTCCCAGCATGGCTATACATACACCTATAATAACAGCTTTCCTAATACCGGGTTGCAATAAGAGGCGCCATTCAGACTTGGACTCAGAAGTTATTACAGATTTAGTCTCTGTCAATTGAAATAAAGCTTCTTTGGAAGAAACATATATTCTTTCGAGAATATCCGTAGCCTTTTCTTCCCTCCCTTTCAAGATTAGCCAGCGAGGACTTTCAGGAATAAAAAAGATAATAATAAAGAACAGTATGGCAGGTAGTGTTTCCATACCTAACATTCCTCTCCACACTTCTGTTACAAATATCAGGCTCCACCATCCTGTAGTAACATCGGGATTACTTGTGGAATATCCCAGAAGCTGATAATTCACAAGATAAGCACCTAAAAATCCAATTGTAACCGCCAACTGATACAAGGAAACTAAACGTCCACGATATTGTGCCACAGCTACTTCTGAAATATAAAGTGGAGAAATGATAGAAACGACTCCTATTCCGACACCACCTATAATCCGATAGACCACCAATTGATTAAAGTCCATACATACAGCACAACCAATGGCAGATGTGGAAAATAAAATAGCTGAAAGGATCATAGTAGATTTTCGTCCGAACTTATCACTCAAAATACCTGCAAAAAGTACTCCGATAATAGATCCGACCAATGCACACCCTACATACCATCCTTGTTGTAAGGCATCCAGTCGAAACTGTTCTGTTACTTGAGCAATAGTACCGGAAATAACAGCAGTATCATATCCGAATAAGAAACCGCCCAAGGCCGCCACTACTGAAAGGAAAACTAAATAGCCTAAATTAATTGTCGACTTCATTTCTATTTTATATTAAAGTATTCTTTATATCTATTATACAGATGCCCTGCTTGCAGATATGCAGATTGCGGACTCATAAAGTGAGAAAATTCAAAAGTTATAGCTTTATCATATCCAGCTCTTGTAGCTGCCTCTAACTTCATTCGGAGTTTATCGAACTTTATCGGCAAAAAGTTAATCGGCATATCACGATCAAACGTTTCTGCATTTGTCCAACATTTCATTCCATATTTATCTGCCAGCTTTTTATTAACAGTGAAAAAAGCATCCAATTCATCATAATCAATGTGTCCATCCTGAAAAGCACAGGCATCAACAACTTCATGAATTCCATCAAATATTTCATTCCATTCTTTTTCATGCTCCTGAACAGAAACAGCATCTTCTTTGGTTAATTGACCTGTTCCCATTACAGCTTTCTTGCCATCAATCCAAGGAGATATGAAAGTCGGCAAACCGCCGGACACATCTTTACACTGTTTTCCCATCGCACGGAAAGCATCAATGGCACCTTTCGTTTTACGGCTAATCTCACCACTTATATACCATCCACCAAAACTTTTATATTTTTCGCCATACAAGTTCCAGACTTCATCAATCACATATTTATTATCTTCGACTTCACAAGATAAATCACCCGTATCCCAATATTTACCAGAATCATATAAACCAAAGTAAAACTTCATCTGATACTTCTCTGCCAAACGAAGATACATATCGACCAAATCAATAGACGGCATATAACATCCTTTACCAAGCAAATATTTAGAAGGATAGGTCATAAATTTACGATAACCGGAACGAATCATGATAACAGTATCAATTCCAATGCTTTTCATATGACGAAAATCCTGCTCCCACTCTTTTTCACCCCAATTCTGATGAGGAATATCATGAGAGATTTCATCTAAGAAAGTTCCCGTAATCTTCAACCCATTATCCTTAGGAATAATAAATCTATTGGCATCTGGACCATTCTTGGTTGCCGGGGAGGACAAGGTATTTTCTCTCTCTTCCGTTGCCAGCAATCCAGGAGCCACCAAAGCAGAAGCTCCCATCAGTGCGGCCCTTTTAAAAAAATCCCTGCGACTACTTGTTTTCATAGCTTTTCTTTTATATAATATATATGTTAACCTATCGAATACTAAGTTTAACCTTTATTATAATTAAGGTTACTATCATTATAACATGATGCAAATATAGATATATTTATTAAATAAACAATAGATAATAAATAATTTTATTATTAAAATCATATAATTCTTTGCATTTAATTATATAGCACCATATTATTAACCAATAATAAAGATAAAAACAGAAGAAACATGAACTAAATATAAAAGGAGAAGAAAGAAAAAAAGAATGATATAGTGATTATAAGCTAAAATAAAAGAAGAAATAATATCCTTTTTCATCCAGAAAGATTGAATTTAATAAAAATATTAATTATATTTGTAGTCAATAATGAAATTAACAAAGAGATATGTATCAGCAATTCCTAAAAGAAATAGAAATGGGGTCTAAAAATGCCCTCATAAAAAAAAGGATTATTACCTATTATATATATAATGGTAGTTCTACAATCCCTGATCTTTCAAAAGAGTTAGATTTGAGTATTCCCACAGTCACAAAATTAATTGGCGAAATGTTTGAGGAAGGTTATATTAATGATTATGGAAAGTTAGAAACAAGTGGAGGACGCCATCCACATTTATATGGCTTAAACCCTCAATCCGGATACTTTATTGGAGTAGATATAAAAAAGTTTTCAATAAATATCGGATTAATCAATTTTAAAGGGGATATGGTAGAACTTAAGATGGATATTCCATATATCTTTGAAAATTCCCTGGAGGGGATGAATGAGCTCTGTAACCTTATTCTTGACTTCATTAAGAAACTTACCATTGATACCGAAAAAATATTAAACATCAATGTAAATGTATCAGGCCGGGTAAATCCTGAATCTGGATATAGTTTCAGCCAATTCAACTTTGAGGAGCGCCCGCTTGCAGATGTATTAAGTGAAAAATTAGACTATACTGTGACCATTGATAATGATACCCGAGCAATGACTTATGGAGAATATATGCAAGGATGCGTAAAGGGAGAGAAAGATATCATCTTTGTAAATGTCAGCTGGGGATTAGGAATAGGAATCATTATCGATGGAAAAATCTATAAAGGAAAATCGGGATTCTCAGGAGAATTCGGCCATGTGAACACATTCGATAATGAAATTATTTGCCATTGTGGCAAGAAAGGTTGCTTGGAAACAGAAGCTTCCGGATCGGCACTACATCGCATTTTATTAGAACGCATACTTAAAGGAGAGAATTCCATTCTATCCAACCGTATAAATATGGAAAATCCACTAACACTAGATGAGATTATAGCTGCAGTGAATAAGGAAGACCTACTATGTATTGAAATTGTAGAAGAAATCGGTCAGAAGCTAGGCAAACAAATAGCAGGACTTATAAATATCTTTAATCCTGAATTAGTCATCATCGGAGGAACATTGTCTTTGACCGGAGACTACATCACTCAACCCATAAAAACAGCAGTACGAAAATATTCCCTGAACCTCGTAAATAAGGATTCAGCCATTACAACTTCTAAATTAAGAGATAAGGCCGGCATTGTAGGTGCATGCATGTTAGCGCGAAGCCGAATGTTTGAAGGTGCTAATTAAAATCAAACCTCCAACATCCGTTTCATATACACAGCTGCACTTTCCAAGTCGGAAGGTGCAGGCGCCCAAGGTGCAATATCTTCAAGAGGAAGTGGCCGATAAGGGCCACTTTTTATTTCAAAAATTACAGTACCTGATTCCAAAGCGATAATACTATGCCAGGTACCAGAAGGTATTTCCAGACCGTAAACTCCGGCTGACGGACTCAAATTTACTTTTTCAGTCACATTACCCAAGTCATCATAAAAAAATGCCAACAGACTTCCGCGTAACACAACATAAGTTTCTTCCTTATCTCTATGGCGATGAGGCGGAAGATAAGTTCCCGGCTCTAACGCATTAAGCAAACGATGGATAGGCGCATCCAATGACTCATGAAAATTATAATTCATACGCAGACGAGGACTCTCTTGCGCCTCATGAGTAACACCGTCCAATAGTTCTTCGGAAATCAGCTTCATCACCATTTCAATAATTGAGCAAACTTCCCAGGAAGATTTGCCTTATCCGACACAATAGAAAGCTCTTTACCGTCAGCATTCACTAAGAAAGCTGCTTTTTGAGAAGCCACAACAGAAGCCATAGCTTTCAAATCCCCTTCTACAAAAACACAACCGGAGAAAAAAGGCACAATAAGTTCCTTTGTTTTTCCATTCCAATTCACATAAACTGTTTGCATAGGACAATAAGTCTTATATCCGGCAACATTCAAATACCGCATCAATTTACGTTCTAATCTTGGTGCTGTATATAGAACATACCAGCAACGCGCATTTTCATCCATCATCATATTGTTGTTTGCTTTTTCCATCCTTTCAATAAATCCTTAACAAATAAAATCCAACCTACACTACCTACTCCAGCTAAGAAAATAAAACCAATCAAAATCATAATTTTATTTGGTTTTGCAGGACGCAAGGGAACCGATGCCGGTTGCACAACTGTGTATACCGGAGTAATTTCTTGCACCTTAGCTTTAGCCATCTGTAACTGTTGGGCAACTTGAGTATATACATTATATGCCAAATTCATTTCATTTTGCAAGCGCTCCTGTTCTGCACGATAACTTAACAAAATAATATTTTGGTTAGCATCTACAAAAGATGCATATTTAGCTTGTGCAGTAGTATAATTATCTTTAGCTTCTTTATAAAGTTTCTCTGTAAAAGCTAAATCATGGCGCGCTTTATTTGTTCGATAATCTGTAATATAGTTCTGCAAACAACGCATCACCGTATCCGTCAATGAAGCAGAAATCAGCGGATCCTGCATTGTAACAGACAAAGTCGTAACCCCTGTTTTCTTATCAACTGAAACTGAAATACGTTTACTCAATGCATCCGCAATTGCAGCTTCATCTCTAGTAAGTCTGAATGGATCTACTTTTGCAGACACTCCTTCTTCTCCTTCATCCTTAAATAAAGAAATCACCCAACCTAATGCCTTAAAAGGAGCCGAAGTGATAGCGCCCCACCAAGGTCCACGTTGATACTCATCCAAATATGCATAAAGAGTAGTATCAATCTTATCTTTTTGATCTTTCACTTTTACATCAAAGAGCTCAATTAGAAAAGGAGTAGAACTCACAATATCAGGATAAAGTTCCGGTGAAAGCGCATCTTCACCACTGGAAGTTCCTAAATTAATACCTGCCATAGCCGCCAGTGCCCCCATACTACCACCGCCTGACTTACTTCCAGTTTCTGGTGCCAGAGTTACACTTGTTGAGTATTCTTTCGGGATACTGAATGCCACAATCAGCCCTACCAGTACAGCATACCCACATGCTTTAAAAACCAGTTTTCTACTTGCCCATACCTTCTGAGCAAGTTCAATCAAATCAATTTCCTGCTCTTCAGGCTGTTGAGGAGTTATATTCGGTTTGTTTTCTTCACTCATAACTTCTATTTACTTAAAGAGGTTAACCATGGTTGCAATCATAGCAGCAATGGAAGCAGTTGTACTACCCATACCCAATATTTCAGCTGTACTCATCCGTTTCTTTTCTTCTTTGCTCGGAACTATAATTTCGCATCCTGGCTCTATAGCCTTTCTATCCCGAGCTTTCAGACGAGATACTGTACCATTCATATATACAACATAAGCTTTCTTCTTCTTAGCCATATTTCCATAACCACCTGCCTGATTTATATAATAACGCAAGCTTTCACCTTTCTTATACAAGACAGTGTTAGGATACATAACGGCTCCACTAATTTTCACAGTATTTATATACTCAGGAATAAATAAAATATCTCCTTCACGCAGGACTAAATCAAAATCACTGCCCGGATTAGATATAGCTTTTCCCAGATTAATACCTACAGTATAGGTATCTGATATATTCAATTTTTCAACAGAAATAGAGTCTTTACCCTCTCCCATCCGTGCCATTCGGACAGCATCTGCCTGGCGGCGTTGTTCTTCCTCTGTCATTCTACGAATCAAACGCGCCCCTTTCACATAAGCATCAGGAGTTACTCCACCAGCTTTTGAGACCAAATCAGATAAGCGCTCATTCTTTTTTATTAAAGCATAATTACCGCCAAAAAGAACTTCACCTGCAACAACTACGTTCTGTTGTTTACGATACGCAGGACTTTTACGAACATATACTTCATCAAATGGTTCCAAATAGAAATTATCTTCTCCCCCGACTACCAAACCATCTTTAACATCAAAAGAGAACGTTTTTCCCAAAACACTGCTGAAAGAGGTACTCTTGGGATCTTTTATACGACGGGTTACATCTACCTTTGTCGTCGCTGCTGCTTCCAGTAATCCACCAGCCTGAATGAGCAAGTCTTCAATAGTCATCTTATTTGAGAAAAGGAATGTACCTGGATTTGCTACTTCACCATGGATAGATATAGTCTCTTCTTCTTTCAAATCATTGATACTTGGTATATACAGAATATCATTTTTCTGCAAAGGAATATCAGCAACAATTCCTTTCATCATACCAGCCAAATCAATCGCAATAATCTCATGAGATAAATCTTCATGTTCACGATCCAAAAGCACGCGATTCAGGAAAGCATCACCTCTCACACCTTCAGCTCTCTTTATTAATTGTTTCACTGTATTTACCGTACCACTCAATTCATATAAACCGGAACGGTAAACAGCACCACGAATTTCCACACGATTTTCAAAACGCTTCAAAACACCATCTACAGAGATTGAATCCCCATCATCCAAACGGAAAACAGAATAGTCCATCTCATCAACATTATACACCTGATGTTCACGCCCACTCTTACGTATTATACGGACTGCTTTCTTATAGGCATCTCCGGTAAAACCACCTGAATAATCCAAGATAGTAGCCACTGTCTCAGTTGGTTTCATTTCATAGAACATAGGACGTTTTACCTTACCAGTAATTCGCACCAAAGATTCATAAGGATTAACTATAATCACATCACCTTCTTGAAGGCGTATATCATCCTTCATCTTACCTTTCATCAAGTAGTCATATACATCCAGATCGGCAACCGTCTTGCCATCGCGAATTACCTTAATGCTACGCAAGCTACCTATTTTATTAACACCACCAGCACGATACAAAGCATGGAATACAGAAGAGAATGAAGATAATGTATAAGTTCCCGGAACAACTACCTCACCCATTATATTAATCTGTATAGTTCGAATATCTCCTAAGGTTAATTTTATTTGAGAGTTAGGTTCATTGCCGGATATTCCAGAATATATTTTCGAAAACTCACGTTGCAAATATGCATTAGCATCCTTTACTGTCATTCCACTCAACTGAACAGGTCCCAAGCCACTGACAAGGATAGTACCTTCCGGTGAAATGCTTTGACGGATTGTATTCTCTGAAGCCCCCCAGATATCAATAATAACCTCATCACCAGGTCCTAAACGATAATTTACCGGAGTAGCCAAATTAATACTAGGCTCAAATGTCAAGTTTCTGTTAGTAAATAAATCATGACCAAAGATTTGAGGAGCACTAATTTTTGTAGTAATAGCACTATCGGGTTTCAGTTCAAAAGTTTCACCAGCCAAATCTAGCTCAGATAATTCAGAAGTTCCTCCCCGAGGAGCTCTGCCATCAACAAGAGTACGTTGGCGCAGTTGCGTAGACACATCACTGGATTTACTAGTAGAACTATTTCCTGAATATTTCTGCTGTATCCTGGTAACCTGTTCTTTAGTCACTCCCCTACGTAACAACTCTGTAGAAATCTGTTTCTGCGATTTTCCACTTTTATTTGCTTCTTTTACGTATTGAATAACTTGATCATCCGACATCTGTTGGGCTATAGCCATCCCAGACAGGACGAAAATTAAGAAAAAGAGTGTTATTAATCTGCGCATAAGTATTGGACTAATATTTAGTATTCTTAATAATTAAATTTAAATCGGGCACAAAGGTAGCATATTATTTCATAACGCCCATTTATTTTACATCTAAATTTTGGAAAAAGAATTTAAAACGGTCTCTATCAGCACCTCAGACCTCTATTGAAGATTCCGCAATGCTTGAAATTATTTTTTTCATTTCGTTAATTATTGTCAGAGATTCACATGATTCACTATTTTCAATCAAAGAAGCAACCTGTTTACACGCCACATCAGTCCCAGCAATGGTTTCCTTACTTTTTTTCACTCTCACACAGCATGTAGGCTCGTTTTCCAATGTTCCTTCATCTTCAAATACATATATATCACCATTTTCCCCAATATCTCCCACTTCCAATATCAATTGACATGCTTCCGACAATGTCATTAGACTACGAGGAGCATCCGGATACACATCTGCAAAACGAATTATAACTAATTTAGTAGCAAGTTTTTCCTGTACGATTTTTTGAGAAAGACCTTGAATGTAAATTTCCGCTAAGCGTTTACTATATCCCATTACATGAACTGGCGCAAAGGCATGATCAGTAGAAATCATCATACATTTATATACTTTATATTTCATCGCCAGATCTGCAATATTTTTAGTACCGGCCACATTAACCTGAACAGCCTCAGTAACATAATCTTCCAGCATACAAATATTCTTGTAAGATGCAGCATGAAACACCAACTGTGGCATATACTGTTTAAAAATAGCTTCCATACGACTATAATTCACAACATCAGCCACTAATACCCGTACCTCGAGATTTTTCCAATTATCCGATAATTCTAATTGAATATCATACAAAGGAGATTCTGCCTGATCAATCAAAATCAACTGATACGGATTAAGCGCAGCTAGCTGACGAACGATTTCCTGTCCTACAGCACCAGCAGCGCCCGTTATCAATACCCGATGCCCTTCAACATAGGCCGCTATTTTACGAATATCAACCTGAACCGGCTCACGACGGAGCCAATCTTTTATATGGATATCTTTTATAATTCCATCGTTCAGACAATCACTCAAAGGAGGCACAGTCATCACATTAATCTCTTCAGCCAATATCCGTCCCATTGCACCAGATGACTCCAAATCCACCAGTTTATCCGGTGATACAATAATTGTATGTACTTTCTTCTTTCTCAAGTGCTCAAACAACCTATTATCGTTAGCATACACTCTACATCCCATCGTATGTTTACCTATCATCCACGGCTCGTCAGAAATGAAGCCACATATACGATAATGATTGTTCCGGCTTACACGCATAGATTTAGCTATATTTACCCCAGCACCGCGAAAGCCATATATAAACACATTAACGCAATGCCTATTATCAAAGGACAAGGCCTCATGCAGCATCTTCACCAAAATACGCAAACACACCATAAATGTAAAATTAAGAATATATGCAATGAAGATAATCCCGCTAGGCAATGTCTCTCCTAGCCCAAAAGCCGACCAACAAAAATTCCCTATGCCTAGTACTCCATAGCTTATCGTAAGAGAAATGAACACCCTGTAAACATCCACAAATGAAGAAAAGCGAATAACTCCGACATATGTGCAGAAAACAGAAAAGAAACACAGATTACAAAATAGAGAGAAAAAAATCATCCACACATACAATGACGTTTTATATGTCATAGATGATACTCCTAATTGGAGAATACATGCTAAAAGCATAGAAATCACCACCAAACAAATATCAACAGCCAAAATGGTCCATCTTGAAGCGATACGGGATGAGAAATTCTTATAATAAATTTTTAAATTCATAATTATTGTCATATTTTAGATTGACAAAAGTATTTGCAAAGATGTATTTTTTAGTTCGATAAAACAATTTTTTCAAAAGAAAAAATGACAGAATAAACAGAGTGAATAGTAGTAAGAAAGATTTTCTCAAAAAAATCTTCTTTTCTTTTCGTAGTTTCGAAGAAAGCTGTAAATTTGCACCCCGTAAACGAAAAGTCACTGCCGCTATAGCTCAGTTGGTAGAGCAACGCATTCGTAACGCGTAGGTCGCCAGTTCAAGTCTGGCTAGCGGCTCTTTGAAACAGACGGTGTATTTATCTCAAAAACAGATACTTACACCGTTTTCTTTTTAGTATTAGGCTATAAAAAAAATCGTTCGTTTCCTGCCCACAGGTCAAACAGTGTGGAAAAAGTGTGGAAAATTGGCGATTTAAAATTTATAGCATTATGGCAGCATTATCACTAACAATTTTCTCATCAAAACCCACGAAAGCGGGGAAGTTCCCAATTTTCATTTGTATCTACTCCAAAAATAGTAGAGAATACATCAAAACAGAGTATCAGCTTGACGACGCCTGTCAATGGTACAATGGAAAAGTTGTCGCCCGTAATGATGCGGCAATGGTGAATAAGCGCCTACTTTTTGAACTAAAAAAGTACAAGGACCGCCTCCAATATATTGATAATATCGATTACTATTCGGCCAAGCAAGTCAAAGCTATACTCATCCAACAAGATACGGCTGTCCCCGATGTACGCACCTTCAATGATTTCATGCGCCAACGAATCAAAGAAATCCGGGAAGAAGGTCGGGAAAGCTACGCCAAAATGATGGAAGATACGATGAGGGTGTTTGATACAGCAGAAGGTGATGTGCCTATGGTCATCATGAATCATATCACCGTTGAACACTTTGACCGATGGATGAAACTGCACGGGCATACAGATGGAGGCCGACAGATCAGATTATGCCACATCAAGGCCCAGGTAAATGAAGCTATCAAACTCGGTTTACTTCGATGCGATAAACATCCATTTGCTTACACCACTATTCCGACGCCGGAACCTCGGGAATTAGACATCCCTGTTGAGGCAGTCAGGAAGATTATCAATGCAGACGTATCGCACAGTCGGCAACTGACATTAGCCAAAGATATGTTTCTGATTTCATTTTACCTCGGCGGAATGAACTTTGCCGACCTTATACAAATAGACTTCTCAGAGGAAGAAATCAGCTATATACGCCAAAAGAGCAGCGAACACAAGAAGAAGAACCGGAAAATCAAAATTGGTATTTGTCCGGAGGCTTCCTATATATTAAATAGGTATATAGGGCAAAATGGACTACTGGAGTTTAATTACAAATATACTTCCAAAAACTTGCAATGCTATATCAACAAGTGCCTCAAGCTTCTGGCCAAAGAGCTAAATATCAAAGGTAGTCTTACCTATTACTCTGCTCGCAAGACTTTTGCACAATTTGCAGCAGAGATAGGTATCCCCTATCCTATCATAGAGTACTGCCTCGGACATTCCATCAAAACAGGAATTACCATCAATTCATATGTACGTGTAAAACAGTACCAGGCTGATGCAGCAATACGGAGGGTAATAGACTACGTAAACGACCCAGAAGTATTCAAACCATTCATCGAGATGCGGAATCAAATGCAAATGATGGCAATGATGTAAAAAGAGAAGGGGCGGCTTATTCTGCCGTCCTCTTTCTTTTCTTATAAATAAGCCATCCTGCAATCATCAACACAAATGCAATGAGTATCCCGAATGCCCATCCGCCCAGTTCAACCTTCATAGCTTGCCACCTGGTTAACTTCTTCTCGACCTCTACAGGCACCTCTACATATTCCTTAACGGTAATCTTCTTAGAAGGTATGTATACGGTATCTTGCGGCACATTCATCTTGGCTATCATATTCCCAAGGCTATCAATCATTAGTTGCGCCTGCACATTCTTCGTGTTTGCAATGTCCAGCCACCGAAGCACAACTTTACCATTTTCATCGCACTCAAAAAGTGCACGGATAGCGGCACTATCGGCGGGATTAACCACTGGAATCAACGTCTCAATATAGATGCTATCTGTTCTGCTTTCAATCGGCACCTCCCTAATGATCCGGCAGGAAGACAACCATATTCCTGACATCAAGAAGATGGTTATATAAATCAGGCGTTTCATAAAGCAAGCACTTGTTTACGGTTTGCCCCTTCACGGTAACTGACATGTACCCATGAGAAGTGTTTCTCATCAATCAACTGATCGAAAGGAAGGCCGAGCGATTGAATCATATAGAACAGCTTCTTATTCTCAGCAGGACTCCCGCCGGTAATGTCTGCCGCCCGTCCAGTCATGTGGTCGCTTGTAGCAGAGCCTTTCACAGCCCTATTGAGTGTAGGGCAACGGAAACCACTGTTCACAGTGATTGGCTTGCCATATGCCTCCCGTAATGGGTCCAGTACGTTATCTACTAATGCAGTCATATTGACTACATGTTCTTTCTTACACCGGTTATCAATGCCTAAGCGGTCGGCTGTTTCTGATTTACACAGCTCGGCGATTGTAAAATATTTCATTTCTGTACCTCCTTATCTCCTTTATTTATATTTATGTTACTTTTTATAAGCGGCCACGGGGTTAAGGAAGACAACAATATCAAAGTACCTAACCAATGCCAAAAATCTTGAAATATAAACTCTAAAATTTCAATCATTTCTTACCCTCCTTATCTTTATGCATATATTCCACTACTGCCTGTGCTATCTCTGCTGGGTCTGCCTTGTGCTTTGCTATCTCGGTAGCCAATGCGGCCACTTGTTTCATCTCCTTGCGTTCCTTCTCGTCTGCTTTCTCATAGATTGATTTAACTTCTATGGATGCCACTCCGAAAGCCCCCAGCAAGGTGATAAATGGGAAAATTGGTATGTGATAGTCATAATAGTTATCCAAATACCAGACACCGGCCATCTGCATACAATCAACGACGACCAACGCAAGCAAGGCATTATAATACCTCGCTACTTTGTTTACTGTCCGCTTCCAGCCATCACTTGAAATCTTCTCATTTCGTTGCTTTGCTTTCCTTATTCCAGCCCACAAATCAAAAGCTATAAAGAAAAGCGGGGTTAACAGGATGCCGAACAGCATCCACGCTACAATAAATAATTCATCTAATCCTTTCATTTCCATACTATATCTAATTATTAATACTATCAACCATTTTTTTGTCGGACACTTGAAATGCGTTAAGCTGTGTAGCACTCATTTTCTATCGTTATGGCGCATTCCCTTATTATATGCACTTATATATATTCGTGGGTGGCACATATACGGTTCTATCAGGACTCTGTGGATGCGTTGAGGAAAGTGTTTGACAGATTAACTCTTGTTATGGATGGTGAGCCTGTGATATACTTGGCAGACCCGGCATTTAGGGAATTTGCGCTTTTGTTTTGGGATGTAGATAAAGATGGTTATATATCTCCAGATGAAGCGCAGATTTCTCGATTACCCAATTTTAACAGGGCATCGGCTGATATTGAAATTGTGGATTTCAGACAGCTTACAATCGGTGGTTCTTATTATTCAGGTAATACATATACTCCCAAGGTACGAGAAGTCTATTGCGGCAGGAATCCGGGAAATAGTAATTCAGTACCGTTCAGTGCTTGTGAGCATCTCGAATTAGTTGATATAGGAGCATGGGTTACTATTATACCGTCCAATGTAAAAACCGCAAAACGTTCTGCACCACTTCTACAAATCAATTTGCAAGAATTTTACACAGGTTAACACAAAACGAAATGTGATTTTTCATTCATTTTCAGGTAGTCTCTAAACACTATTTAAAAGCCTTTTCAAGTTTTCCTTATTTAGACACAAAACGCCAGTCTTGGAAGGATTTAATCATTATGCAATAAAGTAACAGCAATGATATCAGAGTAAAGCATTAAACTGTCTTTGTTCATCTAAATTATAAAGCAAAGTGCGACATGTTTCGATTTTAGAATTCATATTGCTCCCTCTTTTGCTAATAAAACTTCGATCATTAACATCCAACGCTCTAACGGCATTACAAAGCTTCACATATTTCAATAAGTCCATCGCTCCTGATTTTTGTATTTCATCAAGGATTTTATATAAAGCCTCAAGCCTAATAGAATTTAATGGATTGAACCCGGAAATTGGGCATCCACCTTTCATTTTCTTCCCTTTCGAATCTGTCAATTCAAAATGTGTTATCCTAAATGTATTAATATAATCATCAACCACAGCATGAAAAGTACGCCCCCGGAAAGGCACTCCATCCCCAGCCTTATAAAGAATAGTAATGCGATAATATTGACGTTCATGTAAATATTGCATGAATTCATCTAGATTAACAGTCATCTTCGAATAATAAAACGCATTCAATTCTGTCTTAAAAGAACGAAAAATATCTTCAAGATCTTGTGAAGATAGTGATGAATGGGGAGAAATAGGTGCTGCATTGGCATTATTGTACACATCAACATATTCTCTTCCGCTATTTTTATCTGCAAGATGTTGCGTTTCATGTATCAGTGTCTTCATCGTAAAATTTCTTAAGAAATTCTTATCAGATACGAGATGTACTCCATTAGCATGATTCCATCCTTGACAAAAACTGGGTTGTTTAATATCAGGGCCATTGGGATCGTAGTGCGCATCACTGTTTGATCCAGAAAAAGGAACCTCTGGGTTAGGAAAAAGCTTCAGATCACTACCTAATATGTTATCTGGAACAGTTTCTTTACTTGCTGGGGTATGAATAAATAACTGTTCAAGATGGGTTATAAACCACTCTCCAGTATTACTTATTATAGGTACTTCATCCACAGACATATCCATAATAAGCGTTCCTACCAAATATGTAAACTCACGGTGTTGAACGCTCTCATCATCACGGCTGTCGGGAATACTAACCTTCTGAATCACTTTCTTCAACTGTGCTTGCTGCAATTGGCTGGAACGATTATCTATAAATTCAACCTTCTCTAAAGACTTCAAATTACCTTCATTTTTCTGAAGACTATGCCGCCTATCTCGATTTTGTTTACTTGCGTCCGATTTATACATAGAACAAAATATTTATTAATAAACTGTTATACACTATCTTTAACTCCAGTTTCCAACTTGTCACTGTTATTATCAGAAGACGGTTTATTAAAAGGATCGTAATCAATACCTTCAATCTTCATTGAATATACATTTTCAGGATCGAAAACCATTTTGTAATAATCTGTTTTTTCTCCCACAATACTCATTATGTTTCTTTGGTCACTATCAGAGCATCTATATCCAAAATAAATGGCTTCTATTTTCGAACAGTCATCTAATTTAAGCTGAAGAAAATCTCCGTTATGAGAACTGTCATAACTAACTAACCTAACTTCATGTTCTCTTGACCATTGATTTGATTTAGTGGTGAAAAGCTCGTTAGTAGTCATATTTGACCGATTCACACTCACTATTTCTTTTTGAGGAACATAGCATATTCTTCTTAAATAATGATGTTTGAATGTTCCATCATCTGACTTTTTAATAAAGTGTTTAGACAATCTGTATTTAATACAATATCCTTTATGGTCATCAGCATAATGAGACCACATAATAATATTACGAACCAGCCTATCATCTGAAGTGAGCGTATTATTTCCAACGAATGAGCGTATTCTATAAAAATTGAAGGACTCAGAAAATGTAGGTATATGACTTTCTCCTTTACATGTGTTTTTCAAATTTTCTTCCGATGCCCATAGCGTAAATAAGCTATCAAATGGGTCATTCATTTGTGATGGATGAGTAACTGTAATAGAGTTTGCTATAAGATCAGATAGGGCATATACGCTTACACGCCGAAAGGAGTAAACAATTCCTCCATTCTCTATATTATTAAATCCAGAGCTAAGCTGAGATAAATAATATTGGCTCTTTTGATAATACAATAAAGACTTGTCATAATCTTTACATTTAGCATATATTTCTCCAGCCAATCTATACATGTGAGAAATTTCCGAATGGCCTAATAGACCGTCATCATTCAATAAATCTTCAGCCGAATTAATACATTGCTTACGAGTTTCGAAACGAGAAATAGCTTTATCTATATGTACCTGTGCATTATTAAAATCTCCTTCTAAATTTGATTTTTCAGCCTTTTGGAATGCTAAAGCAAAAGAATCTTCAGATTCTTTTGCACTCACTTTTCCATTTTTACAAGCATTCTCATACTTACTTTCTCCAGGTAACTGTGTATTTGTCATAAGTTAAATGATTAGTATCGCTTCAAATTTACACACAAATACATTCAATCTACTATAATTTTGGAAATAATCTTCATTATTTAGGTTCACCACAGTAATAGTAGAACGTTTTACTTCACAAACGGATATTCAATCACATCTCTATCCACACCAGAATCGGTGATATGCGCACCGATGCGTTCAACAGCAGTCTTTTTATTTTCAAAATCAACCATTACTTTATTGATGCAGTAAGCCGTTTCATCGGCTTCACTGCGCGGTAAGTCTGACCGGACATATTGAGCAGGTCGGTCCTCATCAATAATAAGTTGCAATTGACTCGGATAGAGGGGCAAATACTCGCATACATCCCAATGAGTATGCCCCCCAATGTGAAATAGAAACTTGCAGGGAGATATTCCGGAGAAATCCACATCCAGCGTCATCTTTGTGCCAAGAGTATCACCGCAATAATATTCTCCCGAAACAATACCGCCATTCAAATAGGCATCAAGTATCATTGGCAACAAATGCGGCAGGCAAGCAAGTTCTGGTATAGCAGTTAAAGCACCTTCATGTTCATACCAATTAGGCGCTTTTTCCGAAATAAATTTTCCGGTTCCATTATTACGAAAAGCAGATGCCGGTTGATGGTGCGCAAGAATAAGATAGTAACTTGGAGGCGTACTCTTTAGCAAATCAATAAACCAATCTATCTGCTGCTGGGAATATACAACCGAATACCGCGATGTGGCCGGAGAACCAACAGTCACATACTCATATTCGTCAAATGCTATTATTCGAATGGTAGCGGAGGACGTCGTTACATCCTTATACCAATAACTTGAGGTCTGCGAACCCATAGTCACATACTTTTCGCAGAATGGAGCAATATATGTATTCCTGGCACCGATCTGATCACCCCCGAAGTCATCAGCTACATCATGATTACCCAGCATCAGCAAAAAGGGTTTATCACTCGCAAGAATGGTAGATTTCATTTCGCCGGTAAGCTGTAGGTCGCCGGTTATAATCGTAAAGGGAATATCGGTGTCCTGGACCATCAATTCAATACACTTAGTTATTCCATGATTGAACTTATGCGTATCTGATATATGGAGAAAGGTAAATGTACCACCACTACCATACGCTTGATTAATAAATTGAGTTAACGTCATGCCGTTCACATCCGCATTTGCCGGAATCATCCCCACAGCTTCACGTAACAGACCTACATTCGCCAGATAAACAGCATCCGACACCGTCACAGGCAGTGGCATGATGCTGTTCTTCTCATCCTTTAATTGCACTATCTTCTTGTTCATAATTACCCAGCTATACAGAGTTTAAAACCATTGTAAATCTTAAGAAAGCTCCTGTCGCTAATGCCGACATTCCAATAGTCAATACCTTCCTGTTTCGTTGAAATAATATCCTTATCGTCTACAATCAGTTTCGTCACATAATCCACATTATCCATGTAGACAGTACCATCCACCTCGATCAACAGCTTAGACACCTTAGATACCGGGAATGATTTACAGCACGATTTTTTAACGCTATATTGCACACTGATGTAGTTGCTCATAAAGAATATAACTGGTACGATAGGCGAATAATTAGCTTTCAAAAGATTTCCTACAAAAACAGATTCCTTTCCTCCATACTGTACTACATTTCCTTCGTAGTACATCTTCGTTAATGTAAGATTTCCGCCCTGCGCTAAATTAGAAGAATAATTTAGTACTCCGGCAACTTCAGTCGTTATAACGCCATTCTGCACTATGACGTTCGTCAAGTTATCGCAGTCAAACATTTCATCAAGCGAATATAATTTAGCCACCACTCCGCCGTCACCTAATTTATATCCCAAGAAATCCAATTTCGGGGTAGTGCCCAACAAAGCAACGTGAGCATCGTATTCATCTTGGGTGGCCGAAGCAGTACCCTTCAATATAACACCGCCATCAGCAACCACCCTGTCGCAATACTCCTGAATAACACGTGACACACCACCGGAATAATATGTTGCAGAAACGGTAATTTCTGCAAAAACAGATGTGTCATAGGTTGAAGTTGCACGAATGACAATCGGAGACTGATTTGCATTTTCCTTTATACTCAGAATACCGGCAGTACTGATATCTGCATACTCATTACCGGACTGGATACTCCACGTCACATCCCTCTGAGTTGTGGAGACTGGCAGATAAGTAACAGTGTAAACGGAGGATATGCCATAAGGCGTAAGATCACCATTAATATTAAGACCTACCACTCCGACTGTTTCAATCGGTGTAGGCTTTACGGATAAATGCTCACCCAAATTGGACGACGCGTAGATTGCTATACCAGACATATTATTTAGCTTTAAAAGTTATATACATTATCATTTATTACATCATATTCAAGACTGCCGGTTACTCCTGCCTGATTCAATACCTGGACGAAGTGTTCTGAAACTTTAGCGACATCAAACCCGTCGGTTGTGTAATTCATCACATCATCGCCGGTTGAATCGGGAAAGTGAAAACCATCCTCTTCTACTGAGATAAGGCTTGCTATCTTGTTGACTATTTCACTGGCCAACATGTTAGTTGTTACGGAACCACTCTTTAGAATGAGGGAAATAAAATGTTCTGAAACTCGTGCAGCATCCAGACCTGAGGATGTGTAGTTCATCACATCTTTACCGGTCAAGTCCGGGAAATGGTACCCTTCTTCCTCGACAGAGACAAGAGTAGAAATCTTTCCTACAATATCCTTAGCCAACACATCAACAGTAACAGAATCGGCACTCAAAATGAGAGAAACCAGATGCCGGGAAACCTTGGCAGCATCCAAGCCCTCAGCAGTATAATTCATCACATCCTTTCCAGTTGAATCGGAAAAATGAAAACCACCTTCTTCGACAGATGTCACCATCCCGGCAAGAAGTCCGAAAAAAGTCTTCAATGTTTTACTCTCACCAACTAATTGCTGGATGACGCTAACCATCTGGTTAAACTCTTTCGCCGACAAACGTCCTTGGGAGTTCTTACCTTCATTCTCAACTTTAGTGCCTATATTCAGTTCCATAGTTTATTCTCCAAATATTAAAGAAAACGCATAAGGGAATCCCTTACTTTCCTGTTCAACCTTTCCACCTGGAGCGGAAAGCGCGTGCATTATCAAGTTTGTTTCAAGCATACTTGTATCAGCCATATCACTTTCGATACGGCTGATAACAGCGCGAGTAGTACTACCTTTCTCATCACTCTTTCGAATGCTCACTCTAAACTTGATATATCCCATTAGTTACAATTCAACTGATTAATAATCTCACGTTTCACAGCCGCAATAAGCCGCGAGTTCTTCACTACAAGTTCAAGAGCCTTGCAGTAGCGTTCCGGAACTTCCACCGCATCTTTCGAATAGTAGATAGTTTTCGCCAGGTCTTCAAAGCCAATATCCAGCAAGATGCTGCCGTTGTACATCATTTCATTACCGACTGTTTCGGATGCATCGAAGGTCTGTTTTCCACCTTCGAAAGAGGTCTGCGCCTCGATTTGTCTAAAATTGATTTTCATATTCTTATTAAATTATAATATTATAAATTATTCCATGTTTCACCACCATCAGAAGTCCTAAAAATTCCGGTGGTAGATATTTTGAGACCATATTTTCCTGCAATCAAATTTGCAATAACTCTGTATCCAGGAGTATCATTACACTGTATATCAATCCCTACGATACCCATACGAGCTTCAAATGTTTCCAAATATACTTGTTGGCCTTGCTGGAATTGACTATGAACATGAAATAGAAGTTCCGTATTAGATAACCCCATTGTTGGCACCCCCAATGGATACGCACCGGCAGGAGTTCCAAGGCTATTTTCATTTATCTGAATGCCACCAATAGTCCCACCATCCGCATTGATAGTCCCATTGAAAGTACCATTATTGGCCGTGATATTATTCAAAGTCAAGCTGCCCTCAGTGTCCACAAAGAAAGTGTCATTAGCTACAATATTTCCGTTAAACCGGATTTGGTCAGCACTTATGACCGCATTACTTTGAAAACTCTTATCCGGAAGCTGTGTCACGAACAAATCTATATAGGCTTTCCTCACATAACCATTATTGTCAGCCAAACTTGAAAACATCTCTGTTAAGCCATCCTTTGTGATAATACCGGACATCTTTGTCATGTCTACATGCCCATCTTTATCATACACGATTTCCTTTCCGTACAATGCCGAGAAGTCTGCTGTGGTTATTAATCCGGAGGTATTGATATTAGTGATTTTTTCACCAGATGCATCAAAATGTATTCCTTGAGCCAATAAGGTTAGAGATTCCTTCGTCGCCTGAATGACTGTCGTATTCTCAGTTGCCGCACTCTTAGCACCCTGTGCAATACCCAATGCTTCCGCTGCTGATTTAGCTGCATTAGAAGCATCATTTATACCCTGTTGCGCAAGGTCTTTTGCCTTTTTTATTCCCTCATTAGAGTCGGTTACGGCTATTACAATCTGATCGCCCAAGTTCTCAAGATAAGCCGTCGTGGCGGTAGATGAAGGCCCCCAATGAGAAATACTGAATGCCGCTCCCTTAGCCTTAGCCGTCTTGCAGACAAGAGAATCATTCTTATAAATGGTGGTACCATCGTTATAAGTGGCATTTACCCAGAGGTCACCGATATCATATTCCGAATCTTTTGTCGGTTGCTCCACAAATACCCGGCGTTTCCCGTCGGCTGTATCCTGGGCCTTGGCCGCATCTTCCAGAGCCTTCAACGTCAGGTGGTCAGTAATTTCATTCCAGGCGCCTGATTCAAACCTATATCCCTTACCGGTAAGACGATTATAAAACATATCCTGGTCATGCATAGCCTTTAACTCAGGTGTATTCCATTCCGAGGCCGGTATATTACTTAGCGTCGGAACATAATCAAAAAACCACAAGGTATATTCCTTATCCGTCTGCCTTTTAACAAGCTCAATACGATCTTGCATATCCTCCAATACCGTATCAATATCTTCTCCTGTTGCTATGGAGATGAGTTTTGCCTTGATGATACTTTCTTCAGGGTTCAGGTCAATATTGGGCTGTGGCAGATGATAATCGCTGATTCCTTCGTATACTCGTATATAAGGGCCTCCGGTGG
>OGIE01000242.1_pt1 | contig 80379 bp, 49 predicted proteins | sample 1571581 | NCBI WGS metagenome assembly OGIE01 (sample SAMEA2582021, study PRJEB24529) | metagenome | biome: Human gut stool | place: China | collected 2011
TACAATGGGACGTACATAATGACGGTCAATGCTGACGATGCGGTCCCTGACCTTCTTCCCTACAAACATTTCCTTTTCCTGTACAAGAACCTTTCTGATGATGGAAAGACGTTTCTGGTAATCCTGGGTATAGCGGAGTAAGGTTCCGTACTCTCGATGAATCTCATCCCTCTGTATGAGGAGCTTTTCAAGAAGCCTGATCATACGACGCTTGAGCATTCTTGTCCTCGAAGCCTTCCTTTTTCTTTTCTTGCAGTAGGACAGATAGGACTCCGCTACATTCCTGTATTTGTTGCGGGGACGTCTTATGCCAGGTTCCACACAATGCCTGCAGATATATCTATAGAGCCATTCAAGGCTTTCCCAAAGGAGTTTCATGTCAGTAGGATAACGCATATGGCTTTCATAGCATGTGGCATCGGTCATACAGACGTGAAGGCTGTCAAGATAGGGTTTCCAGTGTGAAGCCAGCACTTCCTGGAGGGAATCAACATCAAGACGGGACGCTATCTCATTGCGGATAGCACTGACTATCTTGTAGTTGGTTATGGGGAAGGACGGATTTATCATAATCCCGCAGAACATCTGGTAGTGTATGTTCCCGTTCAGATGTTCCACCAGCTGCCTGTCAGAGAATCCGGTGTATGCCTTCAGGACCATAAGGGCAATCTTTGCGCAGGGACTGAATATATTCCTGCGCCCCAGATGCTGGTCCGACAAGCCCACAGTCTTTGCTATATGCTCAAATGGAAATACCGAATGAAGCCTGCCAAGCTCACTCTCATGAAAACTTTTGCGGTATCTTTCCAGAATATCAAATTCTGTAAACCCCAAAGTAGGGTGAATTTCTGAAATATTTTGTATCTTAGCCATATCTTAGTCAGGGTATTTCCCCCGTTTTGGCTGCCAAACCTTATTTGCGGGGGAATACCTAAAGATACAAAAAAGCCAACTAATTCGCAACATTTTATGTATGAATTAGTTGGCTGATTTTATAGTATTTACTGAATGTCCCTAAATAATTTTTGTGCACCGATCCTGAAAAAAATATAAAATTATTTTGTATCTCCCAAAAAAAGTATTTACTTTGCTCTATGAATTCTGAAGCAAACTGCAAAAAATGAAATAGTTGCAAATAAAGAAAACGAACGTTTAATTTGTGTAATCATATAACCATCCCGGGAAGGGGTGGTTTTTTTATTTGCATATAAGGTAATTTTTTGATTCTCAAACACTAACACATAATTCATCATAATTTATTTTTTTATAAAAATCATCCAATAAAAAACGTTCGCTTTTGTTGGATATCTATAAAGTTTTCAATATAGAAATCAGATCTGATTTACATGGGAATTTTCCTATTTTATGTCATTGATATGTTAATCTTATATTTATACAAACCAATAAAAAACTGATTGTACATAGCTAATAAAAAATTAAATAGACAAACAATTAACTTTTAGAAACTAATCACTTTTAAATTTATTTCAGATGAGACAAACAACTAAATTTTTACGCATTTTGATGTGTATGGTATTGGGATTGTCGATGTCATTTCAAAGTTGTAAAGACTATGATGATGATATCGATAAGTTAAACAATCGGATCGATGGGGTAATCACAGACCTGACGACTTTAAAAGAGACAGTAAAGGGCCTGATTAAGGAGGTTACTTACGATGCAGCCACAGGAAAACTAACCGTAACACCGGTAAACGGTGATAGCAAGACTTACGCTATCGGTCAATCTCTTCCGACGTATGAACTGAAAGTAAGCGGAGCCTCATGCTGGCTGGAGAAAGATGGTCAACAATCAGGAGATAAACTGGAAATCACTATACCAGACGCTCCGGCAGGATTCGATGAGACCAAACTGACAGTAAAAACGGAAAACGGGAAATATTGTATTTATTATAACGAGAAAAAAACAAATGTTGAAATTGCTGTACCGACAGAAAATTCTATACAAAAAACCGGAAACACCGTAACTATTGTACTTGGTGACAAAACAGTCAGTTTTACCTTATCGGCCGGAGACGTACTGAAGAGTCTGGTATTCGAACCCCAGGCTTATCTGAATGGTGTAGAAGCCATGAAAGCCCGTGGTATTCTTACTGACTTATGGGAAATTGTCACTTCTGACAAAACCCCGACTACAACCGGTGAAATTTGGAAAGAAAATACAACCAAAACAGTGAAAATAGGAGCTAAAGTAGTTGCTTATTATCATGTAAATCCAAGCACTGTAGATCCTGCAACGATCAAAGGCCTCACTTTCATTACGAAAAACAGAGAAAAAATCGTTACCCGGACAGCAGCAAACGACCTGAATGCAAAACTGATTTCTTACAAAATCGTGAAAGGAGAAGAGAGCGACAGTCCTATGTTACAGGTAATTTTCACGGTAGATGTAGAAAAAATTGCAGCTTTCGATGCCGATGCACTGTCTACTATTGCTGTTCAGGCCAGTGTACAGGAAGTAGCAGAAGAAGGGGAAACCGTTCCCACCGCTCAGATCATCACCTCCGATTACGCAGCTGTATATAATACGACCATTACCGATTTCCGTCTGGCATCGAAAGATATAACCCAATATGCCGGAATGGATAGCGACGGTCACCTCTATGGAACCGTAAGCGGTAAAGCCGAAGACGCTATCAACGCTTCCGATCCGACAGCTGTGGTACCGGAAGTCATTACAGTGGTATACGACAACTCTGAGAAAGTGAAACTAGAAAACTATGTAGTTTCTCATTATACTGAAAAGGATTACCAAGGGAATATTCTGGTAAACTGCGATCCGAAGGAATCGCTTTCCAGAGCCGGTCTGAAGGCATTAGGTCTGGATTTCCGTTTTGCCGCTTCTAATTACGTTACCGGAAATAACCAAACTCCGCAGAATGAATTCTTCAGTGTAGATCCGACAACCGGTGAAATTACGGTAAAGGTATATCAGACATCAGGAACAGCAGCCATCGGACGTATGCCGCTGGTACGCGTAGAACTGTTCGACACCCTGACTAACAATGTAGTCAATGTGGGATGGATCAAATTATTGATTATCAGGGACAATACTCCAGGCATCGAAAAAACTAAAGATTTCAGCACAATCAAGTGGGGCTGCTCAGCCGTCATCAAGCAAGTAGATGTCGAATTTATGAATACCCAAATTTACAATGCCTTAGGCCTGAGTAAAGATGATTTCCACGCCATCTATAAACTGAATACCATAGAATCCGAAGGTGACGGAACGATTGCAGAAAAACCGGATGATATTCAGGATGAAACTTATGTGATCGAATGGACAATTTCCGACGCAGAACTCAAAGCTGCTACAAACGGTAAAGAATTTACACACAAGGTTGTTTATAGTGCCAAAGGACGTCAGGACGTAGTCATTACTTTGAAAGCCACCGTCGAGCATCCAAAAGCTGCTACTGTAGGTGAAGGGATCAAAGAATACTGGGATGCAGCCATGACTTATGTCCGCCTGAATGTAGAAGTAGTAGACGCCGTTAATAAGTGCGATTTCATCGCAGACTTGTTGAGTACTTTCAATGGTAACAAATTGGAATTGAACGGAAAAGATAACACATTCACCGAGTTCACTACTTTGAATTATTCATTTATTTTCTCTGATAAAAACGTAAACCGGGAAGTAACCGGTCTGGATGGAACCAAATACAACCTGAATGTACAAGACAATGGAAAATCCCTGTATGCCGATAATACTAAAATCGCTTCTCTGAGCGATGCTAGCAATGCCATGGCAACAGCTTCTGTTGTAACCTATGAAAATAACGAGGTGGCTAAAAACTTACTGAACAAGGCAGGACACCTGGAATTAGGCGAAGGGGCGACTTTCTACGCCTGGATGAATGTAAAAGCGATCAATGGTTGTGGTCTCGAATATCCGTTATCCAATGGTGAATTCAAAGCTTACTTCCTGCGTCCGGTAGATGTGTTGAAACAAGAAAAAGCAGCCACCTTAAGAGATGCACAGACCAACGGATCTACGATCAATTTAATGGATCTGATCGAACTGAAAGACTGGAGAGAAGAGGCATTCCAATTTACACCTGTAAACTTCTATGACTACTACAAAGTTGAACAAATCGTAGCTTTAGCCGGTGACCATGCTGACGTAAAGTATCCGATCTATACCACTTTGAACGGTAACAAACTGGAAGACAAAGTTGAGCTGGGTAGTGTTACAAAAAAACTAGTTCTGACAGCTAGCGAAGGAATACCAGTTGCTGTTCCAACCAGTGAGGCAGATCTGGCCAATTACGGTACTCTGACCCTGAAGAATAATGGAGCTGCCGTAGGAGCCTTTAAACTAAATGTTCCTGTCAAAGTCGTATATAAATGGGGTGAAGTAATCGAATATATCGTAGTAGATGTATTAGCTACTCAAGGTAACTGATTATTCCCTACGAAATTCTGTTAACTTTTAAGTAGTAAAATGAATGAGGCGGTGAGGAAGCTCACCGCCTCTGTTTATCCTCATAAAATTCTATTATGAAACAAACAATTTTAGCCGCCTTGCTTTTAGCAAGCACCACTTCTCTTTTCGCCCAAAAGGAGACAGAGAAAATTGAGTTCCGCCCGCATTGGTATATGCAGGTTCAGGGAGGTATCGGTCATACGATCGGAGAAGGTAAGTTTTCCGACCTGGTGTCGCCGGCAGCAGCCCTGTCGGCAGGCTACCGTTTTACGCCCGTGTGGGGATTGCGCGGAGGATTCAGCGGATGGCAGGGGAAAGGCTGTTGGGTGAATCCCCGACAGGAGTATAAGTTCAATTATGCACAGCTGAACGCAGAGGCCACTTTCGACATCGCCAACTGCCTCGGAGGATTCAATCACAAGCGTTTCTTCAACCCTTATCTGTTTGCAGGTATCGGGGTCAACATGGCTTTCAACAACGACGACGCTGTTGCCCTCAATGAGGCTGGAAACAAACTGCAATATCTATGGGACGACACCAAGGCTTTCGTGGCAGGCCGTCTGGGAGTAGGGATGGATTTCAGAATTTGTGATGCCGTAGCGTTTAACCTCGAAGGGAATGCCAATACCCTATCCGACCATTTCAACTCGAAGAAAGCAGGAAATGCCGACTGGCAATTCAACATTCTTGCCGGCGTGAGCATCCGCTTCGGCAAGGGATATACCAGGAAAACACAAAAGGCTGCCCCGACTTCTATCCCACCCCGGAACGTACCGAAGGAAGAGCCGAAAGAGGACCCGAAACCGGTTGTCGTGCCTGAAAAAAAGACAGAAAAACTTCAGCCGATACAGGTAAATGTGTTCTTCAAAATCAACTCGGCTGTGATCCGCCCGGAGGAAGCCGGCAAAGTGGATGAACTTGCCGCTTATCTGCAAAAAAATCCGGCAGCGCAAGTTACCCTGACAGGATATGCCGATGTGCAGACCGGCAATCACCGTCTCAACAAGACGCTTTCCGCCAGACGTGCACAGGCCGTAGCCGATGCACTCACGGCAAAAGGCATTGCCGCCGACCGCATCACCGCCGACTCCCAAGGCGATACCGTCCAGCCATTCGCCACTCCGGAAGAAAACCGGGTCACCATCTGCATCACAGCAGACGCTCCGGGCATGTAACGACAAAGACATCCCCTAAAAGAAAATTGCCCTCTGAAAGCCGTTCAAAACTTTCAAAGGGCATTTCCTAACTTCGTCATCCAGAATCAGCAAAACAATGCCTTTTCCGTAAACTCCCCGACTTTCAGGTATTTCCGATAGATTTCCTCATACAGCTTCGCATTGGCAGCATTGGGAGTATATTCCATAGCAAACCCGGAGCTCATGGCCTTCTGAGCATCTTCAACACGGTTATATACCCCGGCCGCGGTAGCCGCAAACATAGCAGCTCCCAGGGCACAGGCCTGATCAGTCTTACAGACTTTGATCGGCATATTCAAAACATCACTCAGCGTCTGCATAACAAACGGAGATTTCAAAGCAATTCCTCCGATTCCGATCACGCTATCGATCTGAACCCCCTCATTCCGGAAACGATCGACGATCGCCTTCGAACCGAAAGCGGTAGCCTCTACCAAAGCCCGGAAAATACGGGGAGCGGTACTTCCCAAAGTCAATCCGGTAATCGTTCCCTTCAACAACTGATTGGCATCCGGGGTGCGCCGTCCGTTCATCCAATCGGTAGCAATAACCGTACTTTCTTCCGCCGGTATCTTTTCAGCCTCGGCCGTCAAAGCAGGAATAATCCGGTTGCAAGCTTCTGCCACAAGCCGCTCTTTCATCTCCTCATCCAGCAAATCGCTCTTTCCGACTATCTCTTTCAACGGGAATTCCAACACCCGTTTAAACCAGGCATAAATATCCCCGAATCCCGATTGTCCGGCTTCCAAACCGACCATACCGGGAATAACCGACCCATCTACCTGCCCGCAAATGCCTTTGATCAGTTTATGTCCGATCTCCTCATAAGTAGCCACCATGACATCACAAGTCGATGTACCGATCACCCGCACAAAAGTATGCGGAGTGACCCCGGCTCCGACAGCTCCCATATGGCAATCGAAAGCACCTCCTGCAACCACGACTTCTGTAGTCAACCCCAGGCGTTCAGCCCATTCCGGTGATAACTTACCTACCGGTTTATCGGCAGTCTCCGTCTTTTCAAACAAGCGTGAACGAAAACCGGCCAACAAAGGATCTAAAGTGGTCAGAAACTCCTCACTGGGTAATCCTCCCCATTGTTCGTGCCACATCGCTTTATGGCCACAGGCACAACGGCTGCGGACGATATCGTCACTCTTGGTCACTCCGGTGATCAAAGCCGGCAACCATTCACAATATTCTACGATCGAATATGCTTTCGCCCTGACATGCTCATCTTCACGAAGTACATGTAAAGCTTTTGCCCAAAACCATTCCGACGAATAGATTCCTCCTTCATAAGCCGAATAATCGATATTCCATTCTCCGCAAAGTTTATTGATCTCGGCAGCTTCCCGGATTGCCGTGTGATCTTTCCAAAGTACAAACATCGCGTTCGGATTCTCAGCGAATTCCGGCAAGAGCGCCAGAGGAGTCCCCGTGGCATCGGTAAAAGCAGGGGTACTCCCGGTTGTATCGAAAGCGATCCCCACCACTTTTTCCGCCGTACCGGCAGGACAAGCCGCCAAAGCCTCTTTCACCGAAGCTTCCAACACATCGATATAATCCTGCGGATGCTGACGATATTGATTGATCGCCGGATTACAGTATTTCCCCTCTTTCCAGCGGGGATAATATTTCACAGCAGTAGCCAGTGTCTCCCCTGTCAGCGCATTCACAACGATCGCCCGGGCCGAATCACTACCATAATCTAAACCTATAACGTATTTTTCCATATCTTCTCTAATTGAAAACTGAAAATTGACAGAGATAATTGTCAATTATCAATTAACAGAGTGCTTTATTCAGCATATAATAAACTTCGTTCATACGGAGTTCTTTCTTGAATTCCGGAATGGTGGTGTTTTTGTCGATCACAACCATTTCTATCCCTGCTATCTCGGCATAATCTTCCCAATATTCGGTAGTCAGGTCATACGAAAAACTGGTATGATGCGTACCTCCTGCCAAAATCCAGGCACCTGCACCGACTTCCAGATTCGGTTGCGGTATCCACAAAGCCGAAGCAACGGGAAGTTTAGGTAATTTTTTACTCTTGATACAATCCACCACATTGACAATGAGACGGAAACGGTTACCCAAATCCACGACAGTAGCAGCAACTCCTTCTCCTTGTTTGCTGGTGAAAACCAAACGGGCGGTTTCGCTGTCGATACCGATACTCAGCCGGTGTACTTCCAGCCGTGGTTTCTGCTCTGCAATCAACGGGCATACTTCCAGCATATGAGCCTGTAAAATGGCACTCTTTTCCCCATCGAAATGCAAGGTATAATCTTCGAGGAAAGAACATCCTTTAGGTAATCCCTGACTCATAAACCAGGTAGTCCGGTAAAGAGCCGCCGTTTTCCAGTCACCTTCCGCCCCGAAACCATATCCTTCAGCCATCAGACGCTGTGATGCCAAACCCGGAATCTGATCGAACAATCCCAGATCGTTGAAATTGGTTGTAAATCCTTTTGCTCCGGTATCTTTCAACAAACGGCGCAAGGCAATTTCGGCTTTTGCAGAGTTCCAGACTTTGGTATAAGCTTCCGTACCGGTCTGTTCCAGAGCAGCATCATGCTCGTATTCTTTAAAATAAGTAGCCACTAAAGCCTGTACCTCCTTATCCTCGACAGCCTGATAATAAACCATCAGATCATTCACCGGGCAATAGTCGACATGATACCCCAATACCTGTTCTGCAGTCACTTTATCCCCGTCGGTCACAGCCACATTATTCATCTGGTCACCGAAACGAAGGATCAGCATATCCTGAGCATCGGCCCAGGCAGCAGCGACACGCATCCAAACTGCAATTTTTTTCTGAGCGGCCTCATCTTGCCAGTGCCCCACCACCACCTTGCGGGGTTTACGCATACGGGTCACGATGTGACCGAACTCCCGGTCACCGTGAGCACTCTGATTCAGGTTCATAAAATCCATATCTATGGTATCCCAGGGGATTTCTTTATTAAACTGAGTATGGAAATGCAACAACGGTTTCTTCAGTTCCTGCAATCCATGAATCCACATCTTAGCCGGAGAAAAAGTATGCATCCAGGTAATTACCCCGATACATTTAGCATCATGATTAGCAGCCTTGAATGCTTCCGTGATTTCTTTCGCCGAATTCACCGTACCTTTATATACTACTTTCACCGGCAAATTTCCGGATTCATTCAATCCTTTTACCATCTCATTGGAGTGAGCATCTACAGCCACAACAGCATCTCCTCCGTACAGCAGCTGAGCTCCTGTCACAAACCATACTTCAAAATTTTCGAAAGCCATAATTATTTTAAATTGATAATCGACAATTGATAATGCTATCCATTTTCAACAGTCAATCTGAATTATTACTTATTTTACCTATTATATTCCGGCAATGCACCCGACAGTAAAGGTCAACTGTGCATTGTCAATTCAATTTATTGTCCGTAATAAGCATTCGGACCGTGTTTACGGAAGAAATGCTTCTGAATCAGATAAGGATTCATAGATAAACGGGGGTTAACCGTAAATGCCACAAAAGCCATCTTAGCCACTTGTTCCATCACCACAGCATGGTGTACCGCTTCGTGAGCATCTTTTCCCCAGGAAAAAGGACCATGGTTTTTGACCAGTACTCCGGGGATATATTCCGGGTTCAACTTCCGGAAACGTTCCACAATCACATTCCCGGTTTCCTCCTCGTAGGCTCCTTCGACTTCCGCCTGAGACATATCCCGGGTACAAGGAATCGGCCCACTGAAATAATCCGCATGTGTGGTGCCGATATTCGGTAGATCGATACCGGCCTGAGCCCATGACGTAGCATACGTAGAATGGGTATGCACCACTCCTCCGATCGCCGGGAAAGCCTTGTACAACACCAGATGGGTCGGAGTATCCGAAGAAGGTTTCAAACTCCCCTCTACGATATGCCCGTCTAAATCCACTACTACCATATCTTCCGGTTTCATCTGTTCATAAGCTACACCGGAAGGTTTGATCACCACCAGGCCCGATGTCCGGTCGATAGCACTGACATTCCCCCAGGTAAAAATAACCAGGCCATGCTTCACCAATTCCAGATTCGCCTCACAAACCTCTTTTTTCAATGCTTCTAACATAACTACTATTTTAATTTATTACCAGAAATACCAATAGAACACAACAGTAATCAGGATAATGATAGCGGAATGGATGACATCCCATTTGTTCCAGCTAGCACGGGTAACCGCCTTTTGTTCGTCTGTCGTCGAACCGAATGTCAGGCCGACGATCTGTTCTGCAGGTGCCGGTGTTGTGAAACGGCTAACAACCACAATCACCAGCATACAGAACAATAACATACCTCCACAAAAGAACAACCAGTTCGTATCGTAAAACAGATATTTAAACCAGGAATCGCTGAAAGTCGCTCCCGAGGTATAATACACTTTAGCCCCCAAACGGGTGATACCGATAATAAATCCGGCGATCAAGCCCCACATACCGCCTTTCGGAGTTGCTTTTTTCGAGCAAATACCCAATAAGAAAGCCGCTGCAATACCCGGTGCCAGTACAGATTGTACATCCTGCAAATAGTTATACAACACCGATCCTACACTTTTCATTACCGGAATCCAAAGAATACCTAACACGACTACCACTACCGTAGCGACACGTCCGACATAAAGCAAAGTCTTTTCGGAAGCCTTCGGTCTGTATTTTTTATAGAAATCGATTGTAAATAACATAGCGGAAGAGTTGAATAAAGAAGCCAGCGAACTCATCAAGGCTGCCAAAATACCGCATACGACCAACCCCTTAAAACCGGCAGGCAATAATTTAGCTACCAAAGTCGGGAATGCAGCATCGGCGGAACTCATCGTAAATGTTTCCCCATTCACGGTAATACCGTGTTTTTGCATAGCAAAAGCAACCATTCCCGGAATCAGGAATAAAAAGACAGGCGTCAGTTTCAGATAAGCACCGAATATAGCCCCCCGCCGAGCCTGAGTTTCATCTTTACCCGACAATACACGCTGTACGATAAACTGGTCGGTACACCAATACCAGAAACCGATAACAGAAGACCCGATGAACACCCCTAGCCAAGGGAAATTGGCATCCCGGTTACTCCGGATCAGATTGATCATCGAATCACCATATTCATTTACCGGAGTCACCCGACAAGCTTCCAACACCTGATCCCAGCCACCGACAGCTTTCAAACTCAACACCAGAATCACCAAAGAACCGATCAGCAAAATCGGAGTTTGAAGCACAGAAGTATAAAGCACCGATTTCATGCCGCCAAAGATTGTATATAATGCAGTTATCAAAACCAGACCGATAGCTGCAATCCAGAAAAAGTCAATTCCCCAAAGTTCTTCAATGCCGAATACCTGTTGGAACACCAAACCGCCGGCATACACCGTAACTGCTACTTTAGTCAGTACATAACTGATTAAAGAAATTACGGACAATATGGTGCGTGATTGAGAATTATAACGACGTTCCAGGAATTCTGGCATTGTGTATACCATACTTCTTGAATAGAATGGCACGAATACCCATCCTAAAATAAGAATCATCCATCCCTGAATTTCCCAGTGAGCCATGGCCATACCACTGGAAGCTCCTGCACCTGCCAGACCAATCAAGTGCTCTGAACCGATGTTTGATGCGAAAATAGATGCACCAATCGCAATCCACGTAGCGTCACGTCCACCCAGAAAATAATCTGCCGAGTCGTTCTGTTTTTGTTTGACAACCCAAACAATAATACCTATCAGAGCCAAAGCGAAGACTCCGATTACAATCCAATCTAATGCTTCCACAATACTTATGTTTAAAAGTTAACTATTATTTCTCTACTGAGAATTTAAAGATACATTCGCTGTTGTAAGTCTGTCCCGGTTCCAATACTACGCTGGGCCATTCAGGTTTGTTGGGACTGTCGGGATAATGTTGTGTTTCCAGGCAAACGGAAGCACGTTGATTATAGGTAATACCTTTCTTACCGGTTACCGTTCCATCTAGGAAGTTGCCGGTATAAACTTGTATACCCGGTTCGTTGGTATATACTTCCAATGTGATGCCGCTCACCGGTGATGTCATCTTTGCGGCAACCTGAGAGAGGTCCCCCTTTGTGTTCAGCACCCAGTTATGATCATAACCATTTCCGTTTTTCAGCTGAACGAAATCAAAGTTTGTAATATCTTGTCCTACAGTCTTGGGAGTAGTGAAGTCCATCGGAGTATCTTTTACCGTTACTATTTCTCCTGTAGTCATAAATGTACTGTCTACCGGAGTGTAATTATCTGCATTTACATATAAGATATGATCTGTTGCAGCATTTGCAGGATTACCGGATAAGTTGAAGTAGGAGTGGTTAGTCATGTTGATAACCGTTTTCTTGTCTGTGGTAGCGCTATACTTTATATCTATAGCGTTGTCATCAGTCAGTTTGAAAAGAACTTTAGCTGTTACGTTGCCAGGGAATTTTTCATCTCCGTCCGGTGATATACGAGTTAGCTCCAAAGTGGTATCATCAATAGGATTGGCTTCATATACCTGATATTGCCAACCTTTGGGACCACCATGCAGGCAATGTCCGAAGTTGTTTTGCGGTAATTGGATAGTGTCTCCATCCAATACTATTCTTCCTTGGTTGATGCGGTTTGCATAACGACCGATAGAGGCGCCGAAGTCACTCGGAATGTTTACATAGTCAGCAATGCTGTCAAAACCCAGAACGACGTCCTGCATATTCCCGTTTTTATCGGGCACCATAATAGAAACGATGCGACCACCGAAGTTAGTGATGCACACTTCCATGCCTGACTTATTCTTTAAAGTATAAAGATTCGTCTTGGCATTGTTCACTTCTGTTTGGAAATCCGCCGGATTGAGACCGGACAAAGTCAACTCCTGAGCTGGCTTGTTATTGCACGCAGATAGCATTATTGCGGCAATTCCTGCAAGTAGAAATTTGTTTTTCATGGTTCTATTTTTAATGTAAATGAGATAATTATCCGATTTTGGGTGTAAAAGTAACACTTTATTTGAGTGCATTAGCTACACTACTATATGTTATGTAACATAAAAGCGAAAAATTTGCTTATGTGCCGCATATGTATGGTCATTTTTAGATTCTCAGGATACTATCTCCGTACCATCTCCATACCAAGTCCGTATCAACTCCGTACCATCTCCGTATCAGGTCCGTACCAGCTCTGTATATATAGAAACGGGCTTGGTACGGAGTTGATACGGACTTGGTATGGAGATGATACGGAGATGATATGCTTTTAGCCATATGCAGGTATGGGCAGATTTCTTTCTTATTTTTTCTTTTTGCCCCAATAAGTCTTACTATTGGTATAACCTGCATAAACAATCGTATGAGTTCTCGGACTGGCTTCCCAATCTGTTTCCCGTTGTAGGCAGACTTCAACTCCATTACTGAATATAATGCGTTGGTTGCTGGCATCATAGTTCCATGTTGCACCTTTCCAGGAGCCGTCGGTTACTTTATGATCGGCAGAAAGTGTCATAGTGCTGGATGCTTTTTGTTGTCCGTAAGAGTAGGCGAGGTCTATGTGTTCCCAATTTCCTGCCAGTTCATCTTCTGTAATGGCCACTGTGGGTACGGCGCCATAGCGTTCCGGCATTACTACCGGCCATCCTGTACTCGTCCATTTGATAGAGCGTACATGCCCCATCATGACGGCATTGCTCAGATGAATGCCGGGTATATCCTTTGGCAGACGTCCTTGCGAGGCATAATACCAATTTCCATTTCCATCATCGAAGATGGCGCAGTGGGCGATACCTACCCATCCGTTGCTGTTGCTGAATTTATAAGGGTGTGTAACAACAGGAAGCATTTCGCCACCATATCTGGTAAGATCAGTACCGTCAATGCCGGTATATGGGCCTAACAGATTTTGGGAACGACATACGCGTGTATTATAAGGTACTTCCAATGCATCATAAGCCACGAACAGGTAATAATATCCGGTATTCGGGTTGTAGATGATTTCCGGTCCTTCGGATGCCTGCCAGCGGTTTCCCATTTGGCGGGTTACGAGTAATTGTCCATAGGAGGTTATATCTTGTTCTGTTCCCCAGGGATTGGGCAATACATTGAGTGGCTTTCCGGTGGTTGCATCTACTTCCAGTGCTGCTATGCCACTGTGCCATGAACCATAAATCAGGTAGTGCTTCCCATCTTTGTCGATAATGTAACTGGGGTCGATTGCGTTCCATTTATAGTAACAGTTTGTCCAGTCATCCGGCTTAACGTTGAAATTCAGGCCTCTGTCCGAAGCGTTCGTAATGACGTATCCTTTGTCTTCCCATCCTGCATTGTTGGCAGGATCGGTATTTTCCATCATACCGATGAAAGCGCGTTCACTCCAGGTATTTTCACCGTTGAGCAGGCCAGGGCAGACGATGGAGTAATACATACGGTAGAGCCCGTTTCTGACTTTACGGACACAAGGTGCCCAATAGCCAAAACTTTTTGTGTCGGGTTGGACAGCGCTCAGCCCCATGGCTTCGCGTATTTCATTTAATTTAGGAATCACCCACTCAGGCAATGACTGCATAGTGCCTCCCAAGTATTCCCAATTCACCAGATCCTTGGAACGGCGGCCGTGAAAATGTCCCCCGGCTTCGTGTGCATTACCATATGATGCATCTGTCTGATACATGTAATAGTAGCCATCTTCGGCTAATACCACACTGGGGTCATGCACGTTAGCTAAGTTCCATTGACTTCTGCTGCTCCAGTCCGTAATATTCGTATAGTTATCCGGATATGTGGGTGCTGTATAATTGTCTAGCTCAGAGGTTTCGCTGCGAGCTGTTGTGGTGAATGATATTTCTGATGAATAAACAGGGTTCCCATTGACTACAGTGGCAAAAGCCTTGGCATAATATTTTGTTTCGGGCTCGAGCGCTGTTAGTGTCAGGTTAAGTGATAAACCTGCACTGCTCATTTCAACAGTCTGGTTGGAAATTGTCGGATTGGATTGAGTATCATAACAAAAACCCTTCTTTAAAATAGCGGATGGGGTATTTGTCGTGATAGTCGCAATAATGTTTGCTTTATCTTCCGTGACGTTTGCGACAGTGGGTGCTGAAATAGAAACAGTCGTTGCCTCTGTATCGGGTTCATTGCTTTCGCTACTGCACGCTCCTGATAAAGCGAGAAAACCGATTAGTAATAGGGGCCATTTGGAGAATTTCATAAGTAATTCGTTATTAATAATTAGTACTGTAAAAAACAAGAGGATATGCCAAAAAAAACTTTTTGACATATCCTCTTGTATAGTTTTATTCAGCAGGCGTTTCCGGCTCTGGTTCCGGTGCAATTGTCCCTATCGTAACTTCTACTTCCGGCGAGTACACTACTCCGTTAGGGTAGAGAGTCGCGAAAGCACGTACATAATACACGGTATTATCAGCCAAGTCCGTTAACGTAGCTTCCATTTTACCATTTTCGGGAAGCGTCTTCACCGTAGCACTGTAGATGGTAGGATTCTTGGAGATATCATAGCAGAAGCCATAAGCCATTACTCTGATAGTACCTTCATCCAAATCTTGCTGACTGACCATTACATCAGAAGTTGCTATAGCAGTAGGAGCAGCAATCTCGGTCAGTACAGGTGCACCGAGAGAGAGTTCATGGCTATCATTGTCATCGTCGTCACAGGCAGTAAAGCCGATAAGCAGTGAGCAATTCACCATTAGTATGCTTAACCATTTATTAAGTTTCATATTTTCGGAGTTTTAATGAGTTTAGGTAACTACCCGGATGATATTGCATTATCCGGGGGAGTTACAATGTTTTTTTATTATTCAGTAGGTGTTGCAGCTTCGTTTGAAGAGTTACCCATTTCCCAACCGGGATTTTGTCCCAGATTAGGTAATCTCTTGATTTCAGCATCCGGTATTGGGAAATAGTAATTTTTCGGGCTGTTGAAGGCGCGTGACTGGTGCATTTCTGCCGGACCGTAATTGAATACTGTGCTTTGTTCCGGAGTTACAGCTACACCGTAAAGGTTGTAAACCTGTTGGTAGTAGGGCAAATTCCTTTCACTCGCAGCAGTTTTGCCTTCGAACAGTTTCCAGCGACGTTCGTCGAAGAAGCGGTGATCTTCAAAGCAAAGTTCGATGCGGCGTTCGTTGCGGATGCGTTCGCGAAGTTGAGATTGAGTCATTCCGCTGTATGCCGGCATACCTACACGGGCGCGTACTTCGTTCACATACTGATAGGCATTATCCGGACCTTCTGCTTCGTTGATGGCTTCGGCGGCATTCAGCAATACTTCAGCGTAGCGGAAGATAGGACAGGCATGTGTGTAGGTAGTCGGACTCTTGAATGACATGTTATTTAGGAACTTCTTGGTGTAGTATCCGGTGAGTGTTCCACCATGCAATTCATGATAATCCTTACCGGAACCATAAGTAACATCTACTTCACGTTCTTCATCTTGTTTGGCATCTCCCCAAATGGAGCCATGGTGCAGGATGGTTTGTTCAAGGCGTGGATCGCGGTTGACATAGGGCTTCTGTGGGTCGTAAGACGCATCCTTATCGATAGACAAGCCATTCTTGGTTTCATAACTGTCCACTAGGTTCTGTGTTGGATTTGTACGTCCGGTTGAATTTACACTGCCACTGAATCCGCAAGGAGCTAAGAATAGTTCAATTTCACGGGTATTCCACTCTGAACGGCTCAAGATATATTCGTTGTTCAAGTGAGGGGTGGATATAAAACATTCATAATAGTTTTTGTTTGGATCGTTATCCGTCGTAGTGTACAGTTTGTACGGGTTACTTTGGGTTTTGTTCTTCATGATGAAGTCTGTTGCAGCGGTTGCTGCTTCTCTCCACCAGGAAGCGTCGTTATTGGGATTGTGCAAGGCTGACGCTCTGTACAATAGTGCTCTTGCCTTTAGCGCATATGCTGCTGCACCGTTCACGCGTCCCCAGTTCAATTCTTCCTGTGCATAGCGGAAAGGCAGTACATCCTTAACTTTATCACATTCGTTGGCAATCCACTTCAGTGCATCGGCGCAATTGGTGCGTGCCATGTTCATTTGTTCCGGATTAGTGTATTCGAAAAGGATGGGTTCACCGTTTTCATCTTCACCGATGATAGGGATGTCGCCAAACCAACTGGCCTGATCGAAATGGAAGATAGCACGGAGCAGGCGGGCTTCGGCCATATAGCGGTCGTAAAGACGGTTGTCGTCACCCTCCATTTCTGTATTTTTCACTACGCTTTCGCGGGCATACTTCAGGAAGTTGTTGGCAGCACGGATACCTCTGAAATTTTTAGGCCAGAAATCTTCTGCAAACGAATGTTTGGTTGAGGAATAAGCATCTGTCAATACACTGTGATAGTAATGCACACTCCAGAAAGAGAGTGCATTATCTGTCATACAGTCGCGTGATGCGCCACGGAACTGGCCGTCCGTATACCCTACAAATGCATCCGGAAGGTAGGTATAGATGTTTGCCAGATAGCCGCGGGTATTTTCAAATTTCTGGAACACTTGTTCTGCATCCAGGCTCAGGTCTACCTCTTTGTCCAGAAAGTCGCTACAAGAGGTGAAATTTATAGCCAACAGTGTGGCTGCTATATATCTGAATATCTTTTTCATATTTTCTCTGTTTTTCATGTTAGAAACCAATGTTTATACCGAATGTAAATGTCCGGGTTTTCGGATACCACCATACGTAACTCATCGGCTTTTCCGGGTCACAACCATCGGGTACGCTGCTCCAGGTGCAGAGGTTGTATCCACTGAAGTAGAGGCGGCACTTGGTCAGGTTTGCCTTTGCAATTAATCGTTTGGGAAGCGAATAACCAACTTCAATGTTACGCAGAGACAAGAAGTTACCATTTACAATCCAGATGTCATTCTGGTAAGTTCCCGTATCGCGGTCACTGTCTATAGCATTGTAGCTGCCATAGGTAGGACGCGGGTAGGTGGCGTTCACGTTGCGCGGGTCGAGCGGATCGTCTGTATAGTAACCCCATGTTTTAACTACTTCATGAGTACCTTGGTTACCCCATCCTGACCAAGCTACAGCCGGAGAGAGGAATACATCACGGTTCAGGTAAGCGGTAAACACGGCGCGTGCGTCGAAGCCTTTCCACTCGATACCGAGGTTGATGGTCGGAATCAATTCAGGAATAATGGTGTAAGTGTCCGGTACCATGTCGTTGGAGTCAATCTGACGGTCACCGTTTAAGTCCTTGAATATGGCGGTTCCTAGTTTCTGTGCACCATTGGAAGCTGCGTTATACGGATATTTTTCAGGATGGTCAATAGCATCCTGCTGACTGGTTGCGATCAAGTTAGGGTCAGTGGCCCACTGTATGAATTTGTAGCGATTCCAGCCGCCGACACCATTGTTGAATGAACTTTCGTACAAGCCGGCTACGGAGGTATAGTCGTAGATACGGTTACCCGTTTTACGCTGCCATTCCACGTTAGGCTCTGTTTCGTCCATTTCAGTAATCTTATTGGTGTTGTAGGTCACCATACCTTCAATGTAGTAATTGAAGTCACCGATATGGCCACGATGGCCGATTGTTGCTTCAAAACCTTTTGTTTCAGCTTTTCCGTAAGAGTCTTTTGCTACGGCAATTCCTAAAAGAGAAGGTACACTGGTACGGTCGACCAAAATATTGGAACGCCATTCTTTGAATACATCGATTGCACCATAGAGCTTTTTGTTCCAGAAGTCGAAGTCCAATCCGATATTCAGCATGTCCGAAATTTCCCATTTGTTGTTGGCGTTTCCTGCCATCGTTTCTGCGAATCCGTTGACGTATGAACCTGAATAACCAAAACCGTAACCGGTAGCAGAACCATACGTATTCTGGTAAGCATAGCGACCTCCGCCAGTAGTGGATTGTCCCGAGCGTCCATAGGAAGCACGGAGTTTCAGAAGACCAATGTTCTTATTTTTCAACCAAGGCTCTTCAGAAGCTACCCAACCTGCAGATACACCGTAAAAAGTTCCCCAACGTTGGTCTTCCCTGAAATTATCACAACCCATGCGTGAGATATTTCCGGAGAAGATATAGCGGTTGGCATAGTCGTAAGTCACCTGTCCGTTGTACGAAAGATAACGGTTGGAAGATACATACGTGTTAGGCTGGTTGCGGTAAGCACGGGCAAAAGCACGGGCTTCTACTGTGTGCTGGCCAAACTTATTGCTGTAACCTAAGCCACCCATCAAGTTCAGGTTGTAGTAGAACTCACGCTGGTTGGGCGTCGGGTCACTCAATGCAGAATAGGTGGTGTATTGCGTATATTTGAATTGCGACGGATCGGTCACGTCCATATTCATATAATCATAGTTATATGAGTTGACGCTGTTTCGTTGAGTAGACTCGAATGTTTCGTAAGAGTCGAAACTTATGGTTGCATTCACTTTCAAACCTTTCAGTATCGGGCTTAAGTCGCCGTTGATGTTTACTGTGGAGTACAGGTTACGGCGGCGGTTCTTTTCCTGACCGGAAGCAGCCAAATAACGGCCGGCGTTGTTGGCAGTACTGGAAGCATAAATCTGTCCATTCGGTGTATATACCGGTTCCATAGGGTTAGCTTCGACAACTCCAAATGTAGTTAAATTGAACACACCTTCCGTGGGCTGGGTAATGTTATCGATACGGCCACCCAAGTCGAGGGATACATTAAGGTACTTGGTTACGTCGATATCGATATTCGAACGCAAGTTCCAGCGGTTCAGGGTATGTCCGGTATTGTAATTTTTGTTATAGTTGGTCCATTTGTCATTCCACATACCTTCCTGACGCAGATAAGAGAATGAAACATAGTAACGGGCACGTTCGTTACCACCACTGATTTGCAGGTTGGTCTTATACATCGGAGCCGTTTCACGATAGAGTTCGTCGGCCCAACTGGTATTGAAGTATCTATACTTGTCGATGCCTTCCAGTTCTTCTCCATTGGATACACGGCGGTACATCTCAATTTGTTCATCGGTGTACATAGGATCTTGTCCGTCCAGATATTTTACCCGGTTACGTGTCAGGGCCATGTTGTAAGAATTCTGGTTTTCCATTTTGTTACTTAACATCTGGAAACCCACTTCCTGTGTGAAGTCGATGTTTGTCTTTCCGGCGCTACCGCGTTTGGTAGTTACCAAGATGGCGCCATTGGCACCACGCATACCATAAATGGCAGTAGCGGCAGCATCTTTCAGGATGGTGATATTTTCGATGGGGAATGCGTCGAGGAAAGAAAGGTCACGTTCCACATTGTCCACAATAACCAGCGGGGCGCGTGCTCCGGTATTCATGGTGCGGATACCGCGGATATACATGGCTGTTTCCGTCCAACCTGGCTCACTGGACCATTCGTAAGTTTCCATACCGGTAACGGTAGAGGTGAAAGCATTCTGAAGTACAGTGATAGGGTGCTTTTGTAATTCTTCGCCGGTTACTACAGAGGTTGATTCGGTAACCAACTTCCTGGCTTTACGTCCGAATGCTATAGGAGTAGTATGGAGATATTCATCGAGATCTGATTCCAACTCAATTTTGAAGCCTTCATTGAAATCAACCGGTATTTGTGTTTTTTTGTATCCCACACTGCTGATACAGATTTCGTCAGACGCTTTTACGTTCTTCAGACTGAAGTAACCATTTTCGTCGGAGAGGACGATGCGGCTTTCTTCTGCGACGTTTATTACGGCTCCGGCAACCGGGTTGCCTTCGGTGTCCACAATGCGACCTTTCAATGTTTGTGTGGTCTGTGCCCAGACTGTGCCGGTCGCAAAGAGTAGGATTCCCAGTAGCAAGGCTTTGCCTGCTCCTGTTAATTTTCTTATGATATGATTCAAATTATACATATTCAATATTTGATTTAAGGATTACCATTCCGGATTGTTTTCAATTCCTGTCTTCCAGTATTCCCCTTCAGGGATAGGATAGAGATACATCTTCTTTTGGAATACGCGTTTTTGGGCTACTTTGCGGGTGATGGTACCGTTGGTAGCTACATCAATACCGATGATATCGCGTCCCAGTGCTTCTTCTGCTACGTTCCAGCGACGTACATCCCATGCGCGATGCTCTTCAAATGCCAATTCTATGGTGCGTTCTTTGCGGATGAAATTACGCATCTTTTCCTTGGTGTTCAGATCTGTACGGTCAGCAACATTGCCAGTGATGCCTGCGCGATGGCGAATCAGGTCGAGTTGGTCGTATACTTCCTGACAGGGACCTTGCACTTCGTTCACGGCTTCGGCGTAATTCAGCAAGATTTCCGCATAGCGGATGATAGTCCAGAGGCGGCGCGAGTTACCGCTGTGGTTTGCACTCAGAATAGTTTCCGGAATGTATTTGCGTACATAGTAGCCGGTTGGGGTTGCATTGGCATTACCTACCGGATTATCGCGTTGCCCTCTGACTACGTTGATTACACCTCCGCCCCAAGATATGCCATTGTAAAGGATGGATGCTGCCAGACGTCCATCGCGGTTAGCCCACATGTTGGCGTCGCTATATCCACTTGACGCATTGATGGCCGGAGTAACTCCATTGTAAACCGGAGCCCCTGTTTGGTCATATTCCTGGAAAGGTGAACTTCCGTCAATCATGTCGTACATATCTACCAGATTTTGTGATGGGCAGAGGCCACCATTGCCACCTTCACCTACCGGAGTGTCATTTGAAATACCACTCCATGAAATAGTTCCGTCATTGCGATAGAAGATCATTTCTTTATTGGATTCTGTATATGGAGTCAGCAACCAAGCATTGGTTAATGCCGTTTTTGAATCGGTACCTTGCATCAGTGCATAATTGCTGCCATAGGTGTCGATGAATCCTTTTGCGGCATCGGCAGCTTGTTGCCAGGTAACGCCTGATTCACTACTGTAGCGCGGACTTGCCATGTAAAGCATGATGCGGCTATAAAGTGCGCGTGCCATGGGTTGACCGATACGTCCGGCGAGATTTTGAGCGGAAGCATCTGCATAATTCATCAAACCGTTTTCACATTCACTCAGTTCTTTCAGGATAAAGTCTACCACGTATTCTTTTATAGTGGGGCGAATCTTATAGTCACTCAATAAATCACCATTAGGGTCGAGTACTTCTGTTACGATAGGAATAGGACCGTAACGCAGGAAGAGTTCCCAATAGAACCAAGCGCGGAGGAAACGAGCTTCGGAGATGTAGTTGGTTTTATACTCAAGATGTTTATCTTCTGTCAAATCTGGATTTTTGGGCACATCTTCTATACGTGTAATTATCATGTTACATTTACGGATACCGCGGTAGTAGTGTTCCCAAGTGGCGCTTAGTTCGGCTGAACCGCCGCTACCGTAATAGTTGCCTATATTGAATGTGGTACGCACACCACCAGTTGCATAACTGGTTTCTGCCAAATCTGTAGCAGCATCCAACCAAGAATTGTTGATGCGGCAGGCACCGTGACGCAAAAAGTTGTAAGTGTCATAATGGAACTGTGTCATTAAGTTCCAGTCGCCGAACACTTCTTCGCCCGTCAACTCATTACTAGGCTGCTTGTCGAGGAAGCCTCCAAACATATCTTCGCAGGAAGTAAGCGTGGCAGAGGCAATGCTCAGGGCAAAAATGCTATATAATAATGTCTTCTTCATTTTTATCAGAATTTAATGTTTACACCAAAGTTCACAGTCTTCATAATCGGATAGCGGTTGGAGCCGTTGCTTTCCGGGTCACACAGGTCATCCAGATGATCCCAAGTGATGAGGTTATTACCGTTTACGTAAAGGCGGCAGTCGCTCATACCCACTTTTTTCACCCATTCGGTGGGCAACGTATAGCTCAGTTCGATATTCTTTAGACGCATGAAAGCACCATTTTTCAGGAAGAAGGAATTCTGACGCTGATTATGGTCACCGTAACTATCGTAGTGCAGCAATGGGTATTTGGCACTTACCAGATTCTCGGATTCCGATTTAGCGGGATTCCAACGATCCATATGATGCTCTTTCACTTTACCACCGCTGACGAAAGCGTACATAGCTTCTGCGTCATAATAACGGCTCACGTGGTCTACACCCTGGAACATTACACTGAACCCGATGCCTTTGTAGTTGCATCCCAAGGTGAGTGCATATGTGTTTTCAGGTACATCGCTATAACCAATGAATGTTTCGTCCCGTTCGTCAATAAAACCATCCTTGTTCATATCGCGGTATTTTAAGTCACCTACCTGTACATTGCCAAAGGTAGATGTCGGAAAATTAGGATCGGCTAGGTCGGCAGCAGTGACGAAACCGTCGCATACCAGTCCGTAATATTGACCAATAGGATGACCTTCGCGTTTGCGGTAATCTGTTTTCAGTGCCGGTTCATCCATGTTCTTAATTTCATTCTTGGCATGAGAGAATGTCAGGCCAACATTGTATGAGAAATCTTTGCCGATACGGTTGTTATGTTTCAACTCGATTTCAAAACCACTGTTTACGGTTTTACCCAAATTGCCGGCTGCCATCGTTACACCTACCCACTCCGGACGTGTCAGGTAGTTGGTCAGGATGTCGTTACGCGTTTCGTGGAAAAGGTCGATGTTACCATTCAACAGTCCGTTCCACAATCCGAATTCCAGACCGAAGTTATACTTACGGGCGCGCTCCCAAGTTACAGCGTAGTTGGGATACTGTGTTTCGTAGATTCCTGACTGGCCGCTGGTACCGAATATATAGTCGTTGCTGATCTGGCTCCATTTCTCTTCATAGAGGAAGCGTTGGTCCACACCGTTCACCTTATATACATCATTACCCACTTCTCCGTAAGAAGCACGAATCTTCAGGTTGTTTAACCAATCTTTGGTGCTTTCCATGAAAGATTCGTTGCTGATGCGCCAACCTACAGAGAAGGCGGGGAAGAAACCGAAACGTTTACCTTTCATGAAGTTCTCCGAACCATTGTAACCGAAGTTGATTTCGGCTAAGTAACGATCGTCATAACCATAAGTGGCGCGACCTACCAAACCTTGGTAACGTTTTGCCAAATCAGCTCTGTAACGATAGTCGTTCTGGTTATAAAGTACCATGGCTGTAACATCGTGCCTGCCGAACTTGCGGGCATAGTTGATTTGAGCTTCCATATAGAGTTTGTAGATGGTATAAGAATCTTTGCTGCCTGCCATTTCACCGTCGGTGTTGAAACGGTTGTAGGCATCGATATTTCCGAAATCATCACGGTTGTTCAATTCATAAGTGGCAAAACTAGCCCCGTATAGGGTTTTGTCATAAGAGTCGTAGTCGAATGAAGCCATACCTTTTACGCTCAATCCTTCGGTCAGCCAATCCATCTTATAATCAAGGATGAAGTTGGTTTCGTTGATGGTATTCGTGGCTTTGTAATATCCGCCTTTGGTCAAGGATGCTACGATATTATTCTGGTACTGTGAGCTACCACCATAGATGGTTTCCTGCTTTTCACCGTTTTGTACCACTGTAGATACGGGGAAGAGCCATCCGGGAGTATGATTCATTTCATAAAAAATCTGGCTGTAATCTGCTCTTTCAGTAGTATTGGAACCTTTACGTTCTTCGAAACGAGTACCAAAGTTGACGGAGAAAGTCAAGTCTTTCGTCAGGAACAGGTCCATATTAGCACGGAATGCATAACGGCGGAAGCTGGGGCTTGAAGAATTACCATACTTGTCGTTGCTCAGGTTCTTAATCAAACCTTTCTGGTCGTATAATTCGCCGGAAGCGTAGTAGCGCATACGCTTTGTACCGCCACGCACGCTGACATTATAGCGTTGTGCAGGAGAAGAACTTTTCAATACTTCATCATACCAGTTTACATTGGGATATAACATTGCATCCAAACCGCTCAATTCACCGGCACTTGATTTGCGATACATTTCTAGATCGCTGGCAGAATACTGTGAAGGAAGTCCATCATTGGCAAGGGCTTCTTCCAGCAAACTGACTGATTGATAAGAATTCAGGTAAGTATCTGTACGCGTCGGGCTTTGTATCTGCCAGTTGGCGGTCAGACTAACTTCCGGTTTTTGCTCTCTACCACGTTTGGTAGTAATCAACATAACACCGTTTGCACCGCGAACACCATAAACAGCCGTTGCCGAAGCATCTTTCAATACTGAGATTGTTTCAATATCGTCTGGGGCAATCTGCGAGAATTCACGCTCTACGCCATCTACCAAGACAAGTGGTTGGGCATCACCGGCAAATGTGGCGCGACCACGGATATAGATTTGTGTATCATCCGAACCGGGGGCACCGGAAGTCTGTGAGGTGATAACACCTGAAATCTTACCAGCAATGGCTTGGGATACGTTGGCGGCAGGAGATTGGAGCAACTCTTTAGAAGATACCTGTGAGATGGCACCTACCACGCTTTCTTTTTTCTGTGCGCCATAACCTACTACTACGACTTCGTCCAGCATTTCAGAGTCTTCTTTAAGAGTGATGTTGAAAGAGGTTTTGCCTGCTACAGGAAGTTCTTGCGTAGTATAGCCTACGAATGAAATTTGCAACACGGCTTTGTCGCTTACTGTCAGTTTAAAGTTACCGTCAAAATCTGTAATTGTACCATTAGAAGTTCCTTTTTCTACTACACTGGCGCCGATAACAGTTTCACCGGTGACATCTTTCACTACACCTGTCACTTGCTTGGATTGTGCAAAGAGCATTTGTCCGGTCAGCAGGAAGGCTAATGCCAGCAGCATACCCGCCAAGCGCGGGGCTGCTGATATTGTGATTGTTTTGTTGTCCATAATATATTTTTGTTTATAGGAGTTATTACTTGAATAACGGAGTGTACAGATAACAATTTGAATTATCCATCTTAAGATGAGCTCCATCTACAATAAGGAATGCCCGTATCGTCTGGCTTCCGTCACCGCAGTCTGTCACAAAGGTTTCTTTATACACGTTGCCATTCTTGCCGGTAGCTACTGCAGTGGTTGTCACCGTAGCGCCGCTACGCAGGATGTCGATAACGACTTTGGCGCCTTCCATGTCGGCACGGAAAGTGTCCCAGTCACCGTATCCCTCGCTGGTCCATGTGCCCGAGGCATAGCTGTCACCCCATCCGTAAAGGTCGGAACGGATGACGAAGTATTCGGCATAGTCACTTCCACCCCGTTCGGCATCGGTGCAGAGGCAGAGATTCCAGTTGTTCCAGTTGCCAACGCCACTGGTGTGATTCTCGAATTCAAGATGCAGATTCTGTCCGACGGGGATTTGGAAATAGTCTGAAAATTCTGTCCACCAAGCAGCCGAACAGTCTTCAGCACCGATAGTAGTCTTTGCCACTGGTACTGTGGTCAATGCTGTGGTTTTTTCAGCGTCGAATACGATATGTGAACCATCCATTATAAAGAAGGCTCGGACTACTTGTGTGCCGTCACCGCAAGTGGTGGTGAAAGCTTCTTTGTACACGTTGCCGTTGATGGCTTTGGCCACTGCCTCTACAGCTACCGTTGCTCCGTTGCGTTGGACGGTCACAGTCACTTTTGCACCTTCCATGTCGGCACGGAAAGTATCCAAGTTATCATAGCCCTCGCTGGTCCATGTGCCCGAGGCATAACTGTCACCCCATCCGTAAAGGTCGGAACGGATAACGAAGTATTCGGCATAGTCACTTCCGCCTCGTTCGTCATCGGTACAGAGGGCAAAACACCAGTTGTTCCAGTTTTTAGCGCCGCTGGTGTGGTTGGTGAACTCGAACTTCATGCTGCCGTTGACGGGCATTCTGAAATAATTGGAGAATGCTGTCCACCAAGCTGCTGAGTTGTCTTCTGCACCTACAGTGATAATGGGGTCGCCAACAAGATATTCGAATGCACCTTCGCCGTCTATGTTCGGCACCTGGCATTGGCTGTCGGTAATTTGATTGCGGTAAATTGCGATATCGTCTATCCACATCTCTTGTGTAGGAGAGTCTGAACCATTACCTATATATACATAAGGTGTACCAGCCATGAACTGTACAATCTTTCCGAAGTCAAAATCTGATTTCTGTACGGTCTTGTCGATACGCTGTTTGCCGTCCACATAGATGCTGTAGCCGTCATTGCGGACGGTAATGGCCATATAGTGCCATTCTCCGGCGGGTAGCAGTAATGGATTTTGAGATACTTTGTTTGTTTCGGGGTTGTTGACCTCGTATTCGCCGTCCACACCTTCATACTTCAGCCAGCCGTTGGCGGTGAGGAACATGCGCTGTGTGCCGTTGCTGTTTTGGAAAGAGAAGAGGGCACCTGTTAAGTCCGACTCCAATTCTTCTTCCGTTTCTTCGTCGATGCGGAGTGCCTGCTTCACCCAGAACGTCAGTGATACGCCATTCTGTACTTCGACTCTGTTCAGTGGATTGAACATACGGGCATAACCGTCAGGTAGGTGAAGTACTTTGCCATGTACATCGTCGTCTTCAATCTCAGCTATGTCTCCGCCTTCGTAGGCATAATAGTTGAGGCTTTGAGGATCGAATTCTTTATCCTCAAAAGTAATCTTTACAACTTGCTCTAATTTGGGAGTCTTCTGATTTCCTGCCGGAGGATCCATTTGCCCCCAATCCTCGCAGGCCCAAAATGAAAGGACTGTAAATGCCGTCAGCATGAGTGTCGGCCACTTTCTTGTCTTCATAATACAGATATTATTGGTTTAACAATTAGTTATTCTACTTTACCTGAGATGTAGAGTAGTGATGCAAAAGTACGCTCATACATGCTTTTAGAGGTGGACAAACGAATATTAGAGGTGGACAAATGAGTATATAAGTGTAGAAACTACAATTATTCTGATCATTGACTTATATGAGATCTATTAAGATACTTTGTTAGGGCGGAATTAATTCAAAACTGATAAGAAATGAAGATACTCAGTGAATCATCATTTAACTCAAATCTGTGCAGAAATGAAAGCAATAACAATAAAACAACCGTGGGCTTCTTAGACAGTTCACGGTATCAAAAATATTGAGAACCGGACATGGGCGTGTTCTAATAAGTATATTGGGCGGAGGGTGCTAATTCATGCCGGAGCAGACAAGCGTAGAGGATGGATTTTAAACAATACTCAATCAGGCTCACTCCGTACTTTATAGCACTGACTTTGACGATTTGCCTTTTGGTTCCATCATCGGTAGTGTGGAGATTGTAGACTGTGTACAGAACCATGCATCTGTTTGGGCGGATAAAGGTGTGTATAATGGGGTATTGGCTAATCCTATCTTATTCCCTGAACCAATATCGGCTAAAGGTAAGTTATCTCTTTGGGAATATGATAGGATTTTGGAACCTGTGTCAGATGGCGATTACAAGATTCGTATGTGTCGTATATGCGTTGATGAAAAAGTTCAGGTGATGAGTATGGGGAATTATTTCGTATGTAAAGTATGAAAGAGAAAGACAGCAAAGATAAGACTTTGGCAAGGTTTATTTATCATAATCTTTATGCTATTAATATATAGTCTTATTTCTCATTTCATTTAATACAATGCGATATGAGCGATTTTTCATTAAAAGATGAGCTGACAAGGGAACAAGGGGCTGCGCTATATTTGGGCGAAAGGTTATGCTGGTTATATAGTTCTATCACTCTTAATTACTTCTGCCGGGTTTTGCCGTGCAGTCAGCCATACACGCCAGCCTATGCAGAGAGTTATAATAAATGCGGTGCCAATGAATATCACGCAATATATCCATGCGCTTATATTGGTTTGTTCTACGTAATCCTCTAACCAACGCTTCATCAATACGTATCCCAAAGGAAAGGCAAAAACAGAGGCAACGACTAATAAAATCGAATATTCTTTTGCAAACATGTAAAGTATATTTTTCATTGTGGCTCCATTCACCTTACGAATGGCAATTTCTTTGCGACGTTGTTCGCAGCTGAGGGTTACAAAGGAAAATATACCGAAAGCGGATATTAGAATACAAACCGTAGACATGACGGCCAATACCTTTATGAGCGAGTTTTCCGATTGTATCTCTTTTTCATACTCTTTCTCTGCATCGCGCAGGATATAATGTTTGCCCGGTAATTGGAGTTCCATAATGGAATCAACATTTTGTTTAAGTTCTTTCCATTGACCGACTTTGTATTTAACTATAATGTCAGTTTCACAACACCAAGGGCCTCTGGTGTCGCCGGAGTGAACATTCTGAAGAAACATCATTGGAGGTATAGGTACAGTAGGAGCAGTATTATGAAAGTCTTTTACGACACCAATAACTGTATACATTCCTATCTTCATGCCTAACGGATGTTGTACTCCGAGTTTCTTAACTGCTGTTTCGTTAATCAGTATTCTATCCGTATCATCCTCATTCAGCATCTCTCCTTCCTTTAGTTTTATTCCATAAAAACGTACCAGCCCCAGTGTGTGATACATAATGCTAAATGCAACAGGAGCATCTTCTTCTTTCTTATCATCCCAATAGGAGAAGACCCCTGCAACACTTCCTTTATAAGGTATGAGGCTACAGGCATTAAGCAAAGTTTCATTTACAAAGGGCATTTTTTTTATTTCATGATTAACTTGTGCTAATTCTCCTTCTGATGTATTCCAACAAGTTATGGTTGCAATACCTTTTCTTTCGATACCAACATCTGTATTTCGTAGAAAATGAGTCTGTTTAATAAGCACAGTTATGCTAAAAATGAAAAGCATACCGATGCTAAATTGAAGTATAAGAGCGAATTTGCGGAATAAATGTCGATTTCCTTTAATAGTGTTTTTATGCTTTAAAATAATAGGAGATACCATACAAAGAGCCAGAATGCTCATGATTACAAAGTACAGCGAAGCTTCAGTGTAAATATTTCCTTCTACCAACGAATACTTTTTAAAGGATTCAGAGAAAAGTTCTATAAAAAACATGCCCAATAAACCGGAAAATAGCAGGATAAGCAAAAAATCTATAGTCAGCATCAGATACAAATGACTCATAGATGATCCGCAAACCTTCCTAAGATTGATTTCTCTTGTACGTATATGCAGGCGGGAGGCGAATAAGAATAAATAATTAATCAGTGAACAAAAAATGACGAGTCCGCCTATGGCAGCAAATAATTTCAAATAATGAATCTGTACAGGAATATCTTTAGTTCTATAATGATATTCCGTTATAGGTATCATGCAGAAGTTTCTGCTAGTATAAGTTCCACCACGGTTGTTTTCAATTTCTATTTTAGTTTTCGCTAATTTTTTTTGGAATGCATCCACATTGCTCCCTTTACGTAGTCGGATAAGAGTTGTATAGTTTTCCCTTGCTGGATCATCCATTTGTATAAGATTACCGAGGAAGTCATATGGAAAGTTCGTATGTTTGCCAAATCCAGAAACAACTGCACAAATAGTTTGCCGTTCATTAATCTTTTTTCCTATTACGGATGTATGTCCATAAAGTTTCATTGCTACCTCTTCGGTAATTGCAACTTTATCTGGAGAATATAAAAAATCAACACTACTTCCTTCTTGGATTCTGACATTAAACATTTTTATAAAGGAAGAGTCGATACGTGCAAGGGTATGCGGAACTTGAGTACTGTCTATTTGCACTTTTTCATAATTCCATAATACACATGATGATTCTATTTCTGGAAAATCCAGTTTCAATTGCTTGTGCACTGCATAAGGCAGGCCGTATGAAGCAATGTTATTGATGTCTATAATATCTTTTCGACCAACCCAATATATTCTATCCGTCCCCTCATGGAAATCGTCATACGTCATTTCATAATGTATCCATAAGGTGGCAAGGGCAAAGCAGGTGAAGCCTAACGCCAGACCAAAGATACTGATAATATTTTGTGTTTTGTACTTCCATATATTACGGAATGCTATCTTAAAATAATGTTGTATCATAGTTTATGTTTACTTATCTGTTATTTATTCTTGATGACTTTTATAGAATTTCTAATACTTAGTTTTCAAATCTTATGCCAAAATTATAACATCTTGTTTATTAGTTATATATCAATTTTAAGATGTCAATATAATGTGCGAATATGCACTGTTTTTGTGCATATTCGCACATTGTATAGTATACATTGGACCACCCAATTATTGGAAAAGTGTTCAAAAGAGAGAAACTGTATTTAGAATGTACTAGGAGTGGAGTATAATATTAGGTGAAATATTGATTTGAAACTATGTGTGTGAGGCGAGTTCTTACACGCTTTTTTATTAACCATAATTGACTATCAATGAAGATAAGTAAGAAAAGTAACTGAAGTCCCTATTCTTCATTATTCATCAGTTCACTTGGTGTCATATTGAATTGCTTGCTGAAGCAACGAGCAAAGTATTTCGGATCATTAAAGCCTACTTCATACGCTATTTCAGCAATATTCATATGTTTTGTTTCCCGGTTTTTGAGGAGTAGTTCCCGTGCAGTATTTAATCTGTAGTTACGTATAAATTGTCCAGCTGATTGTCCGATGAGGCTTTGGAGCTTTTTATTCAGCAAGCTTTTGCTGACTCCAACGGCCTCACTGAAATCACTTACTTCGAAGTAAGGGTTTTTATAGTGTTCTTTTATAACCTCCATCACCTGGTTGATGAATTTCTTGTCTCCGGATTCCTCCTCTATATTAAGTATCTCCACATCCATGTCTGTCTTGAACTTCCGTTGATAGCGTCTGCGATTATTCAGGATGTTTTCGATACGGGTTAATAACAGAGCTTCATCAAAGGGCTTTAATAGATATTCATCTACCCCCGTGCGGTAACTTTCCAGTCGGGTTTCCGGCGATGTTTTAGCAGTTAGCATAAGGAAAGGAATATGTGAGATGGTAAATGTTTCTTTGACCCGACGCGATAGCTCTATACCATCCATTATGGGCATCATCAGATCGCTGATGATAAAATCTACAGGTTGGTTGTTTAGCACATCAAGGGCTTCTGCACCATTGGTAGCTTCGAGTACATTATAATAATCACGGAGAATGGAACGAATATATCCTCTCATGTCTGCATTATCTTCCACTACAAGAATGGTCAGGGCAACTCGCTCTTTGGGCAATTCGTTCTTTGTCGTTGCTGCTGTCGATGGTATATTATTTTCAACGATAAGTTGGTCGTTTATGCTTTCTTCTTTTGGAAGTGGAAGTAGGATGCGGAAAGAGCTACCGGCAGTGTGGTTATTGTGCACACAGATTTCTCCATCGTGCATCTTCACGATGCGTTTGCAAAGGTATAATCCGATTCCTGTACCTGTTTGACCGTATACAGGGTATTTCGTTTGCTTTTTAGATTGATAGAAACGGTTGAATATTTGTGCAGCGTCTTGTTCCGGAATACCTGTCCCGGTGTCGCTGACACAGAGATAAAGTGTTTCTTCTTTATCGTTTTTAGCCGGAAGAGTGGCTATGTATATGGATATGCTTCCGCCATTCGGTGTGAATTTGATGGCATTGCTTAGTAGGTTGGTGATAACCTTGTGCATAGCTTCCTCATCAAAGAATATCTCGGAATTTTTCATGTGGAAATAGTGTTTTATTGCAATATTCCGTTCTCCGGCAAATACTTCAAAAGGAGTAAGCAATGAATGTATAAAGCTCACAAAGTCACCTTTAACCTTAACGATATTCAGTTTACCGGATTCCACTTTTCGGAAATCCATCAGTTGGTTGACAAGGGATAGCAGATATTTGGAGTTACGTTCCACGAAGTTTAACTGTTCTATTACTTGTGGATTATAACTCAACTTTAGTGCACGTTCGATAGGACCGATAATTAAAGTTATCGGCGTCCGGAATTCATGCGTTATGTTGGTAAAGAAAGCTATCTTATCTAACGTCAGTTCTTGCACTTTGTGTGCCATACGGCTCAATTGAGCTTTTTGCCGGGTGATTTTCTCGTTTTGCTGTGTCAGCATCCTGTTCTGCCGGGAGAGTGCTTCTGTCTGGTTTTCTAATAATAGTTTTTGTTGCTCCAGTTGGTAGGTGCGCTCTTCCACGGTGCGATGTAATAACTCCCGTTGCCGTTTGAAGTTTCGTATGCGCCATTGGTAAATTTGCCATGTAACAAGTAGTGCCAAGCCTACAAGTAGCAATATGAACCAGGTTGTTTTATAAAAGTAAGGTAGGATGGTGACCTTTAGCTCTGTCATATTCTCAGCCCCGTCTCCTCCATCAGGTGTATATTTCACTTGCAGGGTATAGGTGCCCGGGCGCAAGTTAGTATAGCTCGCAAACCGTCTGTTTCCGGGTGCTTGTACCCATTTGTCCTCAAAACCAAGTAGCCGGTAGCTATAAGTGGCTGTATTATCGGGCTCAAAATTCAAGGCAGAGAATTCCAGAGAGAAAGACTTCTCTTTTTCATGCAGTTTTATTTCCTGAATAACGGCAATGTCTTTGGGTAGATACTTATTGCCGGGCAGAATATTCTCATTTCCGATTCTCAATCGTGTGAAGCGTATGTTGGCAGATTGAACAGTAACAACCGGTAAATTGCTTTCGATGGCTGTCAGTCCTGCTACGCTGCCGAAATAAAGTGTACCGTCCGAAGAACGACATGAGGCATTCCAATAGAATTGTGCATCTGGCAAGCCATCTTGTTTAGTGTAATTGGTAAAACGGTTCTCGCTCGGATGAAAGCAGGAAAGTCCGTTATTGGTTCCTATCCAGATATTTCCATTGACATCTTCTTCCAGGCTTCGTACATTATTGTTGATTAAACCTTGGTCTGTATTATAAGAAATGAATCTTTCTTTGCCTTGCTCATCAGTCATCCGTTTGTATATGCCATATCCGTTACTGCCCAACCATAATGTCCCGTCTTTAGCTTCGCAAAAACAACTGATTTTCTCTATTAGTCCCGATTGGGGATTATTCAGTTTATAGTTTAAATGACGATACTGGAATTCTCCTTCCTTTGACTGGGGAGACCGGGAATTAAGATCTATTATGTAAGCACCTTCTGTAGAACCTACCCATAGCTTATTTTCTTTATCAATAATGGCGCCGAGGCAACCACGGATATTTTCTGCCATACGATTAGCAAAAGGAGAAATGAACTTTTGAGTTGCCATATCATAGAAAAAGAGCCCTCTATTGGCACCTACCCACATCCCATTATTGATAGGATCATAAACAAGTACTGCTATGAAGAATAATGGAAATCCTGTTTCCGGGTGTGTATATATCACTTGAAGGGGACGATTGGGTGCTTTAGGATTCACTATATTGATTCCGCCGCCCCAAGTGCCTACCCACAATCGGCCTTGATTGTCATTGACAAGACTGCTAACTGAGTTATGGCTTATTTCACCACGTTCCCATTTATAGTGGAGAAAATGTTCAGTTCCTTGTTTTTTCAGATTCAGTCCTCCTTCTACTGTACCTACCCACAAATTGCTTTCCTTGTCTTCATAAATAACATTTACCGGGTTATCTGACAAGCTTGAGGGATTTTCTTTATCATGTTGATAATTGTGTATCGCCAAGCGCTTCGGAGTCAATTGATTGATTCCACCACTTTCAGTGCCGAACCAGATGTGCTGTCCGTCTACTTTTATACAATTAATAAAGTTACTGTTTAATTGCTTGTTGCCATTTGAATTATGAGTAAGTCGTTCGAAGTTATCGGTGATGGGATTGTAAATGTTGGCCCCACGTAAAGTTCCTGCAATCAACTGTTTATTATCGGTAATAGCGAGACTGGTCAGATAATTTTGCGATAACGAATGAGGATCATCCTGAACATTCTCATATAGTTTTCTTGTATTGTTATTTTTGTTGTAGCGAAACAACCCTACGTGTGTAGCTATCCATACTTCATTTTCTTTGGCCAGCATATCTTTAAAATAGAGCTCAGGCCAAAAGGTCAGTTGTTCTGAAATAGGACTTTTCTCTAATTTATCTTGTGCTGCCGGATTGATTTTGTAGATGGTACCATTAATTCCAGTCCATATTCTGCCGTCTTCGTCGATATCTTTTAATATGAGGTCCGGCTCATGCAGTTCGGGCAAATCTAAAGTAGATAGTGTCTCTATGTCACCCTCCGCACTGAAGGTTATCCGGTGGAGGGCATTGCTGCATTGCAACCAGATGCAACCCTGTGAATCGAGAATGATAGTATAGGCGGGTTGGTTTATTAATCGGGGTAGAAATTCCTTGGGGTCATTAGGTATGATAGATTGTAGGGTGGTCAAGTCGATAATATCCGTACCTCCTTCGGACACAATCCAAAGACGCTGAAAATTATCTTCATATACATTGCGTATAAAATTGCTTTTAAGTTTGCAGTGAGGAGTATTGGGATTGAAATTTATAAATTCATAGCCATCATAGCGGGAGAGTCCGCCTCCGGCAGTGGATATCCAGAGAAAACCACGGGTGTCTTTATAAATATCATCAATGAAATTGTGGGGTAGCCCATCGTCCATGGTGATGTAAGAGACATTATACTGGTCTGCGAAATGCTCTTGTGCCTGTAAGGATGCAGACATAATAAAACAACTATATATAATAAGGTATATAAAGGAGTGGTTTTTCATCTTGTTTCGTATTATTAAAGCAAAGTTAGAAGATTATCTGGAAGTTTTAAAGTAGAGATAGTATTTTTTGAATTGAATTGGTTGATTGTCCACCTTAAATATCCGTTTGTCCACCTGCCAACATCTGGCGGGGCGTATTTTTGCAGCAGAAATTATTATTTGTTGATATTATGAGAAACTTACTACACATAGCTGTACTGCTGATGGGCAGCCTGTTTACCGGCTGCACCTCTTCTGTTTTTACCCCCACTGCATCACCTAATCCGTGGGCAGATGATTACTCTTCACTATCTTCCATGGAGAATTACCGTTCATGGGGAACTTACAACGTACATGATCCGTCTTGCTGCAAGATAGGCGATTATTATTATATGTATTCCACGGATGCTATCTTCCGGGAAAATCGTAAAGAAGCAGAAGAAAAGGGGGTGCCTTTAGGCTTTATTCAGATGCGCCGTTCCAAAGACTTGGTGAATTGGGAATTTCTTGGCTGGGCATTGCCCGAGATTCCGCAGGAAGCGGTGGAGTGGGTGCACTCTCATGCAGGAGGGCATGGGGCAACAAACATCTGGGCGCCTTATATTATTCCCTATAATAATAAGTATAGACTATACTACTGTGTGTCGGCTTTCGGACGTAAGACATCCTATATCGGGCTGGCTGAGTCGAATTCTCCGGAAGGCCCCTGGACATTGGCCGGGTATGCTGTTAAGACAGATGATACGACAGCCATGAATGCCATTGATCCCAGTATTACTGTAGACCCTTCAAATGATAAATGGTGGATGCACTACGGTTCATTCTTCGGTGGTTTGTATTGTGTAGAATTGAATCCGGAAACCGGACTTCCTCTAGTAGAAGGTGACAGGGGCCATCTGGTGGCACGCCGCGCCAATTATAAGAAAGATAATCTGGAAGCTCCGGAAATTATTTACAATCCTGATTTGAAAGAATACTATCTGTTTGTATCCTATGATCCATTGATGACAACTTACAATGTACGTGTGGGACGTTCAGATAAAGCGGAAGGTCCGTTCATTGATTACTTCGGTAAAGAATTGAAAGATACGACGAATAACTTTCCTATTCTGACAGCTCCTTACCGTTTCAAGAACCATCCGGGTTGGGCTGGAACGGCGCATTGTGCAGTATTCACTTCAGATGACGGACAATATTTTATGGCTCATCAGGGACGCTTGTCACCACAAAACCAGATGATGGACCTCCATGTGCGGCAAGTATTCTTTACTAAAGATGGCTGGCCTGTTGTGTCGCCTGAACGGTATGCAGGTAGTAACCCTCGGGAGTTCTCTGCAGCAGATTTGGTTGGCGAATGGGAAGTGATCCGTGTACAGGAACCTCTGTATGAACGCCAGCTGGAAGCCGGACAGATATTGTGGGGCGAAGGTGAACTGCAAGATGAAGAGTGGAATATGTCTTACTTCGTATATCTGGAGAAAGATGGAAAGTTAGGTGAGAATAAAGGAATCTGGGATTTTGCCAAAGAAGATCAATCCTTGCAACTGACACTCAATGGAGAAGTGGTAAAGAACCTGATTGTGTTTGCCGGGCACGATTGGGAGAATGAAACAGAGACAGTTCTCTTTACAGGTCTGGATAGCCGTGGGCGTTCCGTATGGGGAAAAAGAATTAAATAATCAATTATAATTTTTATTTTGAAACCATGAAAAGATACACTGGATTATTGGCGGCGCTGACCCTTACCGCGGGCATAGCGCTTCAGGCACAAACCAATGAGTTTGTGATACAAACCAAGAAATTAGGCGCGAAGATTCAGCCTACTATGTATGGGCTGTTCTTTGAAGATATCAACTATGCCGCTGACGGCGGACTTTATGCCGAGTTAGTGAAGAACCGTTCGTTTGAATTCCCGCAACATCTGATGGGATGGAAAACCTATGGCAATGTAACTTTGCAAGATGATGGGCCTTTTGAAAGGAATCCGCACTATGTCCGCCTGGCTGACCCGGGGCATCCGCATAAGCATACGGGACTGGATAATGAAGGTTTCTTCGGTATCGGTGTAAAAGCAGGAGAGGAGTATCGCTTCTCTGTATGGGCACGTTTGCCCCAAGGCGGAACATCCGAAAAAATCCGTATTGAACTTGTAGATACCAAATCTATGGGTGAGCACCATGCTTTTGCTACTGAGACATTGACGATTGATTCGAAAGAATGGAAAAAGTATCAGGTTATCCTAAAACCGGGTGTAACTGATCCGAAGGCAACTCTTCGTATTTTCCTGGCATCGAAGGGTACGGTTGACCTGGAACATGTTTCTCTGTTCCCAGTCGATACTTGGAAAAGACATGAGAATGGTTTGCGTAAAGACCTTGCGCAAGCTTTAGCTGATATCAAGCCGGGTGTGTTCCGCTTCCCTGGCGGATGTATCGTAGAAGGAACGGATTTAGCTACACGCTATGATTGGAAGAAGTCTGTGGGTCCGGTAGAAAACCGTCCTTTAAATGAGAACCGTTGGGAATATACTTTCCCGCATCGTTTCTATCCCGATTATTTCCAAAGCTATGGATTGGGATTCTTTGAATTCTTCCAACTTTCGGAAGAAATAGGGGCGGAGCCACTTCCTGTATTGAGTTGTGGCCTGGCTTGTCAGTTCCAAAATCCTGATGCAGAGGCACATGTAGCTGTCTGTAATTTAGATAGCTATGTACAGGATGCTCTTGATCTGATTGAATTTGCCAATGGAGATGTGACTACGAAATGGGGAAAACTGCGTGCTGATATGGGACACCCGGCATCGTTCAACCTGAAATTTATAGGTATAGGCAACGAGCAGTGGGGGCCAGAATATCCAGCACACCTCGAACCGTTCATCAAAGTTATTCGTAAAGCCTATCCGAATATCAAGATTATCGGAAGCTCCGGTCCGGACTCTGAAGGAAAACAATTCGAATATCTGTGGCCGGAAATGAAACGCCTGAAAGTTGACTTGGTGGATGAGCATTTCTATCGTCCTGAAAACTGGTTCCTGAATGAGGGAGCACGCTATGATAACTATGATCGTAAAGGTCCGAAAGTTTTTGCAGGAGAATATGCTTGTCATGGTAAAGGTAAAAAATGGAACCATTTTAATGCCGCTCTGCTTGAAGCTGCATTTATGACCGGATTAGAGCGCAATGCGGATATTGTACATATGGCTACTTATGCTCCTTTGTTTGCTCATGTGGAAGGATGGCAATGGCGCCCGGATATGATTTGGTTTGATAATCTCAACTCTGTCCGTACTGTAAGTTACTATGTGCAGCAACTTTATGGGCATCACAAAGGAACTAATGTGCTTTCTTTGACGATGAACAAGAAAGTTGTAACAGGCGCCGCAGACCAGAATGGTTTGTTTGCAAGTGCGGTTTATGATAAAGATAAGAATGAAATCATAGTAAAGGTTGCTAATACTTCCGATAAGGCCCAACCTCTGTCATTGAAGTTTGAAGGATTGAAGAAACAGGATGTACTGTCTGATGGGCGTTGCATTAAGCTTCGTTCGGCTGATCTTGACAAAGATAATACGATTGAGCAGCCGTCTGCCATTCAGCCTCAGCAAACTCCGGTTTCAATGGATGGTCAGATGCTGAATGTAGAGTTGGAACCGAAGACATTTGCTGTTTATATCTTTAAAAAAGGATGAAATTAATGGATAAGTTAAGGTTTAATAAGGTTAGATTTGGATTGGTTTCTTTTGTACTGGTAGCCTCGCAAGGGCTATCAGCACAAAAAGATACCACTTTTGTAGCTGACGGCAATCCGATCATCAAATATAAATATACAGCTGACCCTGGTGCGATGGTGCATGATGGCAAAGTGTATATCTATGCCGGACATGATGAGTGTCCGCCACCGGCTGAACATTATCTCTTAAATGACTGGTGCGTCTTTTCTTCATCTGATATGAAAACATGGACAGAGCATCCCGTGCCCTTGAAAGCAAAAGATTTCTCCTGGGCAAAGGGGGAAGCATGGGCAAGTCAGGTTATTGAGCGTGATGGTAAGTTCTATTGGTATGTCACTGTGGAGCATAAGGATGTTCCCGGAAAGTCTATCGGTGTGGCTGTTTCCGATTCACCAATCGGACCTTTTGTCGATGCCCGTGGTTCTGCTTTAATAACCAACGATATGACCACAGAACGAACTAAAATCTATTGGGATGATATAGACCCGACAGTCTTTATAGACGATGACGGACAAGCCTACTTGTATTGGGGCAATACCCAGTGCTATTATGCCAAATTGAAAAAGAATATGATAGAACTGGATGGTCCGATTGTTTATGTAGATTTGCCTCGTTTCACGGAAGCTCCCTGGATACATAAGCGCGGAGAGTGGTATTACCTTTCTTATGCATCTGAGTTTCCCGAGAAGATTTGCTATGCTATGAGCCGTAGGATTACCGGTCCTTGGGAATATAAAGGAATACTAAATGAAATAGCCGGTAACTCAAATACCAATCATCAGGCCATCATCGAATTCAAAGGCGACTGGTACTTCATCTATCACAATGGCGGAATAAATCCCACAGGAGGAAGCTATAGGCGTTCTGTGTGCATTGAACGCCTGTACTATAATGAAGATGGAACCATGAAGCGGGTTCAGATGACGACAGAAGGAGTACAATAGGATTAGAGATTAGAATATATTTAGAGATTAAATTAGGTTAGTTAATTAGTTTATTGAAAAGGCAAAAAGATAAGGGCGTCTCCCCGTGGATGGGAAGACGCCCTTTTAAAATTGAGTTGAGTTGTTTTTAAACTAATCTGCGTGCACCGTCGCTGATAACTACATCATAAACTTTCGGGCTTCTGCCAAATTTTTCTTTGAATTTATCTTTGGCATTCTGAATGAATGTATCATACAATTCATCTCTTACCAGATTGATTGTACAACCACCGAATCCACCGCCCATCACGCGTGAACCTGTTACGCCACAGTCAAATGCAAGGTCATTCAGGAAGTCGAGTTCTTCGCAACTTACTTCGTAAAGTTTGCTCATACCATGATGTGTTTCGTACATCTTCAAACCTACAGTTTCGTAATCACCTCTTTCCAAAGCATCGCAAACATCGAGTACGCGTTGGATTTCCTCGATTACATACTCTGCACGCATGAAGTCTTCTTCGCTGATTTCAGCTTTTGACTCTTGCAACATCTCCATGGTACAGTCACGCAGGAATTCTACGTGCGGATGTTTTTTCTGGATAGCGGCAACAGCAGCCTCGCAACTTTGACGGCGCTTGTTGTATGCAGAAGAGGCCAATTCGTGTTTAACCACAGAGTCTACCAATACCAAACGATAGCCTTGCGGATCGAATGGGAAGTATTGGTATTCCAGTGAACGGCAGTCCAGACGGATGAGGCTACCCTGCTTGCCAAATACGGAAGCAAACTGGTCCATAATACCACAATTCACACCACAATAGTTGTGCTCAGTAGCTTGTCCCACTTTAGCCAGCTCGAACTTGTCTATCTTGTTGTCACCGAATAAGTCATTCAGCGCATACGCATATGTACTCTCCAAAGCGGCAGATGAAGACATTCCCGCACCCAAAGGTACATCGCCGGAAAAAGCTGTATTGAAGCCCTTTACATCAACGCCACGCTTAATCATCTCACGACATACGCCGAAGATATATCTTGCCCAGCTTGCACGAGGAGCATCTTCTTCCTTCAAACCGAATTCTACATAATCCTTCAAATCGATGGAATAAGCTTTCACTGTGTCAGTGCCATTCGGTTTAATTTCAGCAATCATGCCTTTGTCGATTGCTCCGGGGAATACAAAACCACCGTTATAGTCTGTATGCTCACCAATGAGGTTGATGCGTCCCGGAGAAGCGTAAACTGCTCCTGTTGTTCCGTCAAAATGCTTGATGAAACGGCTTCTTACGTGTTCTATATCCATAATCTTTTCAAATTTATAAGTGAATAAATTAATTACCTATACCTTTTAATTGCGTTAATCCTCTACTGGGATATCTTTATTTACATTTTTACAACCTACCAAGCCGTAGAACAGCAGATAAGCAAGAGCTGCGATAATTAGCCAGTAGCTGGCCATATAACCTACAGAGTCAGAGATACTTTGTTGGATTAACGGCAATACACCACCACCAACAACCATCATCATAAAGATACCGGATGCTTGTGCTGTATATTTTCCTAATCCTTCTACTGCAAGGTTGAAGATACCACCCCACATTACAGAAGTACAAAGACCGCAAAGTACAAGGAACAATGCGCTGACAGGTACTTGTGCCATCATAAATCCTTCACCTACGGTGTAACCGGGCATTGAAACTGTTACATCTTTCGGAGTGAAGATAGCAATCAATACAAAAACAATAGCGGTAGCAGATACAACGATTAACTGTGTGCGGCTGGAAACCTTACCACTAATAGCACTACTTGCAGTACGTCCTACAAGCATTAACAACCAGTAGATGGCAGCAATAGCACCACCGATAGCAGCACCGTTCATCATAATTCCGGCACCCTTATCACTTGCATCGGCAAGATAGAAGTTCAGTGTACCCGGGATACCAATTTCGATACCTACATAAATGAAGATACCAACTACGCCCAATACAGTGTGACGGAAGCTCCATGGACTGTGAGAGAATTTTTCTTTCTTCGCTCCACTTTTCTGAAGATGTGGCTCAGGGATCGCTACAAATGAAATGATAATAAATGCAGCTACGAATACACCCATGGCAACGAAGAGGAGAGGAGCAACATCTGACATGGCTGTCTTGGAAGTCACCGTACCAATCAAGGCACCTACGAAGAGCGGAGTCAACGTACCGGACAAAGAATTAAGAGCTCCACCTGTTTGAATCAACTGGTTACCTTTGTTACCACCACCGCCAAGGAGGTTTAACATCGGGTTCACCACTGTGTTAAGCATACAAACACAGAAACCGCAGATGAATGCACCAAGCAGATAGATGACAAAGTTTAATTTGATGACATATTCACCGAATGCAAATACTTCGGCATTTGCTCCGAATAAACTGGAAAGGTATTGTGTGAACAAACCGAGGAAACCTACTGCCATTGCAATCAATGCAGTTTTTTTGTAACCGATTTTAACGAGCATGTTACCGGCAGGAATTCCCATAAACAGATATGCCAGGAAGTTCATCATGTTTCCCATCATACCTAAAGTGTTAGAACCTGCATACTCATTTCTCCATATTGTACCGAATGGTGCAGCAAGATTCGTAACAAAGGAAATCATCGCAAAAATAAAGAACATTGTAATAATAGCGACAAGATTACCGTTCTGTTTTTGTTGTGTCATGGTTTTTAATAAATTATTAGTTTATAAAATTAGGTTAGTTATATTCATTCTTGTACACCAAACTTGTAAATGGTTACTTGTTGGTATTCGTCGCCCGGAAGCAGTACTGCCGACGGGAAATGTGGTTTGTTAGGGGTGTCGGGGAAGCATTGTGCTTCGAAACAAACAGCGCTTCGTGCAGGGAAAGTTGCTCCATGTGCGCCGGCAAAGCCGCCCAGCCAGTTTCCGGTGTAGAGTTGCACGCCGTTCTCTGTGGTATATACTTCCATGGTACGTCCACTTTCCGGCTCCGTATAAGTGGCGGCAAGGCTTAATTCACCACTCTCAGTCTTATTCAGTACGTAGCAATGATCGTAGCCGGCACCATTTACCAGTTGCTGGAATTTATCATCAATGCGTTCACCTATTGTATGCGGTGTACGGAAATCCATAGGAGTACCCTCTACCTTCAGGATTTCTCCTGTCGGGATAGACACTTCGTCAATGGGAGTATAATAATCAGCGTTGATGGTAATGGAGTGGTTCAGAACCGTAGGGGTGGGATTGGCAATACCTGCCAGATTGAAGAAGCCGTGGTTGGTGAGGTTTACGACAGTTGCTTTGTCGGTGGTTGCCCGGTATTCGATAACCAGTGCGTTGGTTTCATCTTCCAAGCGATAGGTCATTTCTACTTCCAGATTTCCGGGGAAGCCCTCTTCGCCATCAGCAGATGTATAGTTGAATACAACGGTAGTTGGGTCCGGTTGAACTGCATCCCATACTCTGGCGTGGAAACCTGTGGGTCCGCCGTGCAGAGAATTTGGTCCGTTGTTGATTGTCAGATTGTGCTCTTCGCCGTAAAGAGTGAATTTGCCTTTGGCGATACGGTTACCATAGCGTCCGATGGTAGTGTTGAGGAAAGGCTCGGGGCTATTGACTACATGGTCTATACTATCGTGACCCAAAATCACATTAGCGTACTTCCCGTTCTTGTCAGGTACCATAATGGAAAGGATGGCGCATCCGTAGTTAGTTACTGCAACTTCCATTCCCTGAGCATTTTTCAGAATAAATAAATCAGTCTTTTTATTATTTATATCTTTTTGAAAGTCATTCTTGTCCAAACCTGACAAGTTACTTTCCGTTGACACGGTGTTTATCATATCATGGTATAATTTAAATTTCTTGCAAATAAAAAGAAATTCTTCCGTACTCCCAAGTGTTTATCTTGAAATGTGAAGAACATTTTAGGAAAGTTTAGCGTTTAACATTTACGAGGCGAATTGATATTTTTTGTAAGTTTGTCGCGTTAATCTAAAAAAATGTAACATTTTTATTTAAAGCTCTAACAAAAACTACGAATGTATCCTTTGAAATTCGAGCCTATTCTGAAGCAAACGCTTTGGGGGGGCGACAAAATTATTGCTTTTAAGCAATTGAATGAAACGCTATCCGGAGTAGGCGAAAGCTGGGAAATCTCGGCTGTAGAAAACAACGAGTCTGTTGTTGCCAATGGCCCTGACAAAGGCCTTACGCTCCCGGAGATGGTGGGAAAATACCGTCAGGAACTGGTCGGTGAAGTGAATTATTCTCGTTTCGGTACCAAATTTCCCTTGTTAATAAAGTTCATTGATGCCAGGTTGGATCTTTCCATCCAGGTGCATCCGGGAGATGAGTTGGCGAGAAAACGCCACAATTCTTTTGGTAAGAATGAAATGTGGTATGTGGTATCTGCGGATAAGGGGGCAAAGCTGATTTCCGGCTTTTCCGAGCAAATTACTCCGAAGGATTATAAGGAAAGAGTTTACAACGGAACATTTGCTGAAGTGCTGCAAACATGCGATGTGAAACCGGGGGATGTATTCTATGTTCCTGCAGGTCGTGTGCATGGTATCGGTGCCGGTGCTTTTGTTGCCGAAATCCAGCAGACTTCGGACATCACTTACCGTATTTTCGATTATAATCGGAAAGACGATGAGGGTAAATCCCGTGAATTGCATACTACTCAGGCTACTGAAGCCATCAACTTTGCCGATGTGCAGGATGACTTCCGCACTGAGTACGAGCATCTGGAGAATGAGCCGGTGGAACTGGTTGCCAGCCCTTACTTCACTACTTCGCTTTATGACATGACGGAAGAAATCACGTGTGACTATTCGGAACTGGACTCATTTGTGATTTTCATTTGTGTGGAAGGTGCATGCCGCCTTACGGATGACAGTCAGAATGAGATTACACTCCGTGCCGGAGAGACAGTGTTGCTGCCTGCGTCTACGCAGGAAGTTACGATTGTGCCCGAAGAAGGTGGCAGCGTGAAACTACTCGAAACGTACGTGTAAAATGCTACGATTTGATACAAAAAGGGCTGCGTTTCATTTGAAGCGCAGCCCTTTTTGATTTTATTATTTTTTGGAGCTAAACATTCTCCTGACCCTTTTCATCATCCTTAATCCCAGCATTACTCCGTCAAAGACGGCCATACCTGTATTGAAAGCACGCATGATGGCGTTACCTTTGTCGGCTGCAGGGGCAAGCGGAGCGAACAACTCTCTGGCCGTATCCGTCATTATCTGTTTCTGCAGATGCAATTTTTTACGCACTTCTCCTTTTCGTTGCGCAATGCTTTCAAGAGTGATGAAGGTTGTATCCGGCGTATTATTCATGATGAAATCATTTATTATTATCAAAGAACAGTCCCGCAATAAAACTTACCATTGGATTGATGATGAGTTGTTTACGGAAAATAATTATTAATAAAATCAGCAGAATGTGAAAGCAGGCTATGATACTGAAACTTACTGTCAATCCGCCTACAAGCGGATCTAAAATGTAAGCCAATGCAAACGACAAATAAAACAGTGCCACCATGCCAAGAGTAATCACCACCAAGAGTAAAATCAAGGCGGAAAGCAGGATTGATAATTTTTCGGTTATCTCCAACTGGGTATATTCTTTTTGTAGTTTCAGATACTTCTTAACCTCGAAGAATAACTGTTGGAGAGTGTCAATGCTTTTATCGTCTGCAAACATCATAGTGGCTCTGTTTTTTTTGTAGAATTGATTTATTCGGCTTCACCTTTAATTTCAGCTGCAATCTCGTCTACCAGGTTCTCCATTTCGCTACGGTTCAAGCGAATACCTTTCTTACGGAGAATTTCTGCGATTTTGTGACGAGTATCTTCTCCTTTTTCGGGAGCAAATAAAATACCAACGGCTGCGCCTACTGCTGCACCGCCCAGAAAAGCTGCAAGTACATTTAATCCTTTCATAATGTTGTCCTTTCTATTTTTTAATGAGGTTAATACTACAAAACTAACATTTTTCTTTGAGAAGTTGTTCGCTTAACTTCTTTTTTTTGAATATATTTATTTTTTATACCTGATTGAATGAGAGGGTTGATGTTTTTCTCTACCACTTTCATTCTAGTTTATTTGTTTTTCTCAGAAAAATAAGCTATATTTGGGAAAACCTCATAAAATATTGCACTATGAAGACCAAATTTGATTATTATTACATGTCTCCCTTTTATGAGCTTAATTACTTTATTCTGTTCATTGTTAAGTTGTGTAATCGCACTAAACAGCGTAAAACCAGTAAGAGTACATTGAATAAGTAATGAGACTGGTTGACTCATCCTGATTTTCTAACCGATAAACAGACCAAAACACCCCTCATTGTACCCGGCTCGTATCTGCTTCGTATCCGGTTCGTACCTGCTTCGCTCTGTCTATCTCCGTATAGAAGCGAACAAGACATGGAGCAGATATGAATCGGAAGAGTTTCTGACCAAAACCAGATTTATCATTTTATTCGTTTAATTAAATTTAACTACAAGAGTAGCGTTCAGATTGATTGTTCCGTGTACATTTGTCCTATTATTCGGAATATGAGCTACATGGAGATACGGAAAAGAAAGATATTTTTGATTATCGGGTTGATAGCACTTGTACTGGTTGCTTGTAGCAATACGGATGGCGATTTGGATAATAAGTGGCAACTTAGACAATATCAATATACCGATGGTTCCGTGGAACGACAGGATAGTATCTTCTATAATTTTCAGAAAGGCAGCTTTTCTGCCATTTGTTTGTTGAAAAATGGTGGCTATCAAACGTTTTTTGGGAATTATTCTTTGAAAGGAGATAAAATTTCTATTATTTTGCTGCCCGAAAGCATGGAAGACGAAAATTATGCGTTCTATATAGGGTGGGAAAATGGAGAACGGACGTTTACGGTGGAAGAACTGACCTCTTCATCCCTGCGTTTAGAATATGAAGGTATTCGTTATTTATTCCGTAAATATTGAATATAGTTTAAAGAATTGAGATAGAATTTATTAATAAAAACAATATGATTATGAGAAAATTAGCAATTTTAGGAATGGGACTGTGTGTTGTATTGGCATTCTCTTCTTGCAAATCGAGTGAAAGCGCTTATAAAAAAGCATATGAAAAGGCGAAACAACAGGAACTGGCCGAACCTCAGACTGCCGAAACGGTAGAAGTATCTCCGGTAGTTAGTGCTCCGGTTGAAGCAAGAGTAGTAGAAAGTGTGCCTGTGGCAACTGCTGGTGTACGTCAGGAAAAAGTCGAAGTTGTATCGGGTGTTGGTGGTTTGAAAGACTACAGTGTGGTTTGCGGTAGTTTCAGTGTGAAAGCTAATGCTGAAAGCTTGAAGGATTTCTTGGATAAGGAAGGTTACAATGCTTTTATTGCTTTTAATCCGGATGCAGCTATGTATCGTGTGATTGTCAGCACGTTTGCTGACAGAGCTTCTGCGGCTGATGCACGCGACGCTTTCAAGTCTAAGTACTCTAACCGTAAGGATTTCCAGGGTGCTTGGTTATTGTATCGCCTCAAATAATTTAAATTCTTTTTGGTAATTATAGAAAGGGAATTTTCTCTTTCAAAATCAGGCAGTAGCTGGGAAGTTACTGCCTTTTTTCTGTTTATGAGGCAAGAAGAGAGAAGCTTCAACCAAAGTTGAACTGCTCAACCGATTGAGGCTTCTTCTTGGGGGATTGTGCAAGTCGTTTGGTTTAAAGGTCTTATTTATCTAAGTTGAACCTCAAATGCCTGGGTACGTCCGGCATAGACACCACTATCGCTGAAGTCACAATTTACGGTTCCTGAACGTTTTCTGGTATAAATATTCACGGTTATGCCGGACTGGGACTGTGCAGGGTCGGCAATATGAACTTCCACTTTATCTTTATCAATGTTCTTGATTATCAAAGCGCAACCTTTATCTACTTTTACCGTCATATCTTTGCTGGTGAATTCTCCTGCATTATGAAATACCATTTGCCAAATGCCGCTCTTTTTATTTCTTACTACTTGTGCATTTTCTGTATTGTCTAAAATCTCAATATTATTTTTTCGTCGGTAATTCTTCATCTCCTTAGCGGATTGAATGCCGGGAACAACAATGTAAGCATAAGTTGCCAGTTCCGGGGTAATACCATGATTTAGCCCCAGGGTGAATACTTTTTTCTGTATGCTACCGTTGGAAGTGGAATGATTGATATCGTACCAACTTCCTGTTTGTACTTGGTTGGTTGCAACCACTTGTTGCCCGTCAGGCAGTAAATATCCTACTTTGTTGTGTAGAATCCACTCAGGAGAATTGTAATTGAAAGTTCCGTCATTAATCTCAGATATTTTTCCTTTCTGGCAGACTATGGCATTCTCGGTAGATGACAGGCATTGATTGATTGTCGTGAATATAGGGTACGATGATGTGGAGTGTATGCCTGCTCCAAGACATACTACCTCATCGTCGAAAAAGAACCATGCTTTGTGTGCACTGGTGTTGATTCCGGCATACGAGTCTGTGTACGAATAGACTGATGCTCCGTATAGGCTGTCGGATACGCCGCCGGCGAAGGTTGAAGTTCCGGGAGTCTGCCAATCACTGGCTGCCATAGGAATTTCGTCCACTTGCGGAGCCGTTGTTCCGGGAATGCGTGTCCAGTTCCAGACGGGAAAGATTTCATCATATTCGTTTCCATCGACAGCTATGTTGGTACATCCGTCGGACATGAAGTAGGTCTTTAGGTTTTCTCCATTTCCATATTCGCAACGGGCTGTGCGGTTAGATGCCATGCGTACGTCAAAAGTATAAGTGGGACGTATGTGCAAGGTGTAATCTCCTCGGAAATAGTGAGTATGCTTTGCTGTGAGTGCATAATTGGCAGGCTGTTTGCCGTCCAGGCGGGCTATGATTTCTTTGAATTTATTGGCATGATCCGGGTCCAGTTCGACCATGCGTTTGGCAAATAGCATTGTATGTGTCTTTTGGGTGACTCCGGGGCGGCTTACACCTCTGCCCAGCACGTCAAATAACATGTATTGACCGCGTATGGTAGAATAATAGGTTTCGCGCATAAATTTGCTTAGTAGGGCTAACTTATCTTGTGGTATTGCATATTGTGTACCTTTAGTGTACATGGCTATTTGAGTTACCCCTTTCAGGATTTCGTCTCCGTATCCACCTATATAGAGTTGTTGTCCATGCTGGAAGTAACTGTTGTCATGCTGAAACCCTTCTTTTGTAGTATATACAATTGGATTATAAACATTTTCGAGTGCAAATTTCAGGTCTGCTTCATTTTCGGAAAGACATGCACGATATATCCAGTGCAAGGCAATGTCTGTGCGGTTGGCTCCTGTCCATTTGGCGGGGTTTCCACCATCTGTTTTCATTCTTTCCAGTATTTTGTTTTCTAATTCTTTGTTCAACTGTTTTTCTCCTGTTCGCATTTGTATCAGTAATATCCCCAGGCGTTGGGGTTCGGCAATTTGATTGTACCACCAGTTATGACACCAGGGATTGCGTTCATGCCAGTATTCCAGCCCTTGCTGTATTTTTGCAAAGAGATTTTCGTCCTTATAATATTTATTACTCGGATTGGTATATGCAAATACGAAATTATACAGACGGTCGATGTGTTCCAGGGGAGGCCAATTAGTTCGCTGTATACTACCGTAGTCTACATCTGTAAATGAGCCGTCAGCCTCATTGTATTTCTTCAAAGCTTCGTCAATGGAAGGGTTTTGAGCAAAGTCAATCCTGATTTTTTGCATCAATACTTCAAAATCGTCATTGTTGCCCGGAGGATTGAGGGTTGTTACTGCATTTGCCTTTACCGATATCATACTGCTCATGATGAACAATATAATAAGATGAACTGTGATTTTCATATTATTTTCAACGTTATTATTTTATACTATGATAATTATCTTTTTTCTACTCAACCATTTCATATATCTGATTTCCGGCCAACAAGAATGCTCCTACACCATATACTTCCGTCATTTCGCGGGTTACCTTCTTCGGGTCGGCACCGATGGGTTGTACATAGCCCAGTTTTCCATCTTTTTCCACGGCTTTTATCAGTGCTTTCCATCCTTTTTCGATGGCGGGCATAAAAGTTGTTTTGTCCAATAATCCTTCATTTACACCATAGGCTAATGCGTATACGATGAATCCTGTGGCACTCGTTTCGGGAGACGGGTAGGAATCCGGGTCCAGAAGGCTTGCATGCCAATATCCGTCTTTGCCTTGCAACTGAATTATGCGCTCGGATAGGGTGATGAATAAATCCTGATAGAACTGGCGGTGCATGTTGCTGTGTGGCAGGGTTTGTAGAATTTCGCAAAGACCTCCTAAGACCCAACCGTTTCCACGTCCCCAGAATACCTTTGTGCCATTGGCTTCTTTTTGCTTGAAATAGCGATGATCTCTGTAGAACAGTTTTTCTTCTTTATCAAACAAATAGTCGTAAGTTGCCTTATATTCCCGGTTCATGAATTCGATGTATTTCCAGTCGTTTGTCAGCATATACATTTTGGCATATACGGGGGGAGCCATAAATAAGGCATCGCACCATGACCAACGTTCTAAACTGCTCATGTTCCTGTAATCCAGTTCCAATGTGCTGGCTGACGGGTGATTGATGACGAATTCCGTACGTGCCAGTGTGGGAAGCAGCATGTTGCGGTCGTGATACTTCTGGTACATATCCAGAAATACCTGTCCCACAGCTATATGATCCGCATGATACATATATTTCCCTACTTGCCAGGCATTGCGACGGCCAATTTTCATCAACCATTCATAGTAGGAACTGTCACCGTCTTCTTTCTCCGTTAATTCGGCCCAATCTATCATTCCCATATAGAGTGCGGCATGTGTCCAGTTGAGGTCATCATGTTCATGTCCTTTTGCCGGATTGGCTATCTGCCAGTCGGCAACACGTTTCATAATAGATTTTATATCTGTTTTGCTGAAATTGCTCTGCCCATACGTATATATGGCGGCGATGGATAAAATGGAATAAATGATTAAACGCTTCATTTCTTTTTTCATAATGCTGTTGATGATAAATGGTTGAAGTATTAGAAAATGATTTCATAGTTCTCCCCTTTTCGGGTTTTGAATTCGAGGATATCATTACCGAAACGCTTAACTTTTACAAGTTTATTACGCTCATCGGTTACTTGGGCAATGGCTGCTTCTTTGCATTTGATTCGGCAAGGTTCTCCTTTTTTTGATAAAATTTGGATACTTTGGATTGTACCGTTCTCCCATTTGACAGAGACTTTGAAGTTACCGCGTGCCATTAATCCGTTGAAACTTCCTTTGCTCCAATTGTCTGGGATGGCTGGTAACGGTTCGATATATCCCTCATGGCTTTGCAAAAGCATTTCCGCCATTCCGGCAGTTGCTCCGAAATTGGCATCTATTTGAAAAGGCGGGTGTGAACCCCATAAGTTTTCTAATGTTCCGTAGGTCAGTATGTCCTGGTATAATTTATAAGCTCGATTACCGTTTTTTGCTCGTGCCCATAGGTTTAATCTGTGTGCCATAGCCCATCCTGTTGACTTGTCACCCCGTTCTTGCAGAGTTACTTTTGCGGCTTCCAACCATTTCGGGGTGCTTGCATTGATGGTTGTCCCCGGATACATAGCACATAGCTGGGATATATGTCGGTGCTGATATTGTCCTATCTCTCCATATTTCTTTTCTTCACGGAATTCTTTTATTTGTCCGGACTCACCGATTTGTATAGCATCTAATTTTCCTATTTGCTCTTTTACTGTTTTCAGGAACGGATTTTTATCATTCAGAATCTTAGCCGCAATCAGTAAGTCACGATAGGTTTCCAGGATCATGCTTTGATCGAATATGCATCCTTTGGAACGATAATATCCCTGTTGATGAATCTGTTCCGGCGAGAAAGAAGGATCTACCAATAATGTACCGTCCGGCTGAGCTTTCAAGGTCTTGGACAGAAATTTAGCCATGCCCATAAGGGCGGGATAAACATGGTCTTTCAGTAGTTGTTTGTCGCGCGTGAAGTCATAGTAATCCCAGAATAGTTTGGTTGTGAAACCTCCCGTTCCCGGACCGGAATGGCCTCCGGGACCTGATATGCCGAAGGCTGTGGCTCCGGTGCCGATTGTCCAGCCATTTTCTTCGACTGTAGGATCGAGTGCCTCCGGGTTGTTCTGTGTGATATAATCGACAGCTTTTCCAGTTGCAGCTTTGCGGAAAGCTTCATTGTAATCCATATATGGGATAAAAAGTTCGGCCAGGTTGGTGTTGAATGCCGGCCAATAGTTCATTTGTACATTTACATTGTGCCAATATCCTCCGGACCAGGGAGCAAATTCATATTGATTCCAGACTCCTTGTAAATTGGCAGGCAGGGAACCCTGGCGTGAAGAAGATATCAGCAAATAGCGTCCGTATTGGAAAAATAATTCTTCCAGATATGTATCGTGCTTTCCGTTGCGATACTGATTCAGTAATTTGTCAGTGGGGATAGAGGGAGTATGTTCTGTCAGTTGGAGGTCAACTCTGTTGAAAAAGTGCTGATAGTCGGCAATATGTTCACTACGAAGACATTCGTATCCTTTTTCTATCGCTTCCCTGATACGTTTGCTAACTTGGCCGTGTGGGTGTGCATTACCTTTGAATTTTTCTGCATTCGGTAAAAGGAAGACACTGTCTTTTAATTCATATGAAGTGGCGGCTGTGATGTATAATATTACACTGTCAGCTTTGCTTACGTTTATAAAACTGTTATTATCACCCTTATTTACAGAAGACAGTGTTCCTCCGTAATTTATTATCTTTATCTGTCCTTCATAAGGTAAATGGAAATATTGTATTTCTCCTTCCAGTGTAATAAGATCTTTTTCTGCTTGTACGTGCCCACTGCGTCCGGTTTGTTCATTATTGAAAGAATGGAGATAGGGCAAAACAGGACGAACTGTGAACGATATCATACCGGGTTGGCTGGCTTTCAGTTTTACTGCGATTACATTGGCTGGATTACTGGCAAAGTATTCTCTGTTATATTCAGTTCCTTCATGTATATAGCTCACCGTAGAAATCGCATCATTCAAACGCAGTGTGCGCTTGTAATTCTGGGCATAGTTGTGATGAATATCCAGATATATTTCTGCGAAGTTGGTAAAACCTCCCATGCCATAAGCTCCTTTATTTCCCATTGTTTTCTCAGCTAATTGGATACGCTCTACATCGGTTCTTCCGAAAATGCAAGCTCCCATAGCTCCATTCCCAATGGGAAGTGAGCATTTTTCCCAATCTTCATCATAAGGGAAGCCTCTTGAGACTATTCGGCTGAAATCTCCTCCACGGTTGTATGCCGGACGATTATACCATAAAGTATATTTTTTGTTAAGCTCTGTACTTTGTATGCTGAGAGTCGACAAAAGTAATAGTATTGATAAAAAAAGACTTTTCATGTTTTTGTATTTTGATTTTAGGAATAGTGCAAAGGTATAGAAACATTTAAAAATAGTCTTCTTAGTATCTTCCATTTTTAAGCAATTACACAATATGTGCTACAAAAATGGACGCAATTGGCATAGCTTGAAACTATTAAGACCGGGAAGGGTGTAATTTTAAAAGTTTATTTGTCTTATTTGAATTATTTCTATAGTTTTGTCTTAACTAAATTAATACTATGTATGAACAGAATCAGATGCTATGTGACATCTGCCTTATTGTTATTTTGTATTAACACATATGGGCAGTATTTCAAAAAAATAGATATGAAAGATGGACTTTCAAATCTTTCTGTTTTGGCTATCTATCAAGATACTTTAGGACGTATGTGGTTTGGGACAAACGAAGGAGTCAATATTTACGATGGTGAACGGCTCTCTACTTATAAATCTTATGATATTATAGACAATAAGCTCCGGAAGAAGAAGTTTATCAATGGAATGGTTGACCAAATTGTAGGTGACTTTTATGGTGATGTCTTTTTGAGAACTGATGGAGCATTAATCAAATATGATATAAAAAAAGGGCGTTTTAAAGAATTATATCCTGCGGGAATAACTTCTATTGCTATTTTTGATAATGAGGTGTGGTGTGCCGCAAGTGATTCACTTTTCAGATATAATGCCTGCACTGATTCTTTATGTTTTTATCAAAAGCTGAATACTCCCATAATTTGGTGTATGGCTAAAAATGAAGATAAAACATGGATTGGGACAGCAAAAGGCTTGTATGTATTGGAAGGGGGAATGGTAAAATGTTTGTTGCCGGAGGTAGAAATCTTTAAATTGTTTGTAAGTAGCAGGGGGGAACTGTGGATTGCTTCTCGAATGAAAGGTTTATATAAGATAGGCTGTGATGGTGTTTTAAGAAAAGAGAAGTGTGCATCTGATCGTGTAGTAAGCGAACAAATTCGTAGTTTTGTGGAAGATGATCAGGAAAATGTCTGGTTCGGCACTTTTGATGGGTTGCAAATGTATAGGCCAAACGCAGATGCTTACTGTGTATATCGTCCTAATTTTCATCCGGGATCGTTATCGCATGAGTCAGTGTTTTCACTTTTTAAAGACAGGCAAGGGACTATCTGGGTTGGTACCTATTATGGAGGTGTGAACTATTTCAATCTGAAAAAAGATTTATTTAAGTACTATGTTTATGCTGAATCAAACAAAAATTGTCTGAATTATCCGATTATAGGGCAAATAATAGAAGATAAGAAGCGTGATCTTTGGATATGTACTGATGGAGGTGGGGTAAACCGCTTTGATCGGAAAACTGAGACTTTTACCTATTATACTACTGAATCTGGTAAAAAATCAATTTTGCATGATAATGTAAAGACTATCGCTTACGATGAAAGTCGTGACCAGATATATATAGGTACATATACGGGAGGGCTTAGTCTCTATGATAAGGCAACGAATCGTTTTCATAATTATTTTGAAGACTATAAACGTAGTGGAAAGGGACCAGACCACATTATTTATTATTCCTTATTTAAGGACGGTTGGTTGTATGTGACAGCCAGAAATGGTTTTTGGCGTATGCATCCGGATAAAGGAGAGTTCCAGCTAATAAGTAATAAAGACTTTTTTCAGACATTTGAAATTGATTCTCAAGGCTATGTTTGGTTGGCTGCCAATCTGGACCTGTATAGATTGTCTTTGAGTAATTGGGATGAGATGGAATCTGTGCATTTTGACACTTTAGAAAATCGTAAAGTCAGAATTACCAAGATAATGGAGGCTACAGATGGCACAATTTATGTTTCTACCATAGGTAATGGTGTGTTTTCATATAGCTATGATACGGAACAATGGGAACATTACACAGCCGAGCAAAATAGCCTGTTGAGTAATTTCTGCTATAATCTGGCAGAATCCCCGTTAAATAATATATTGATAACTAATGATAAAGGGATTTCCATCTATTCACCTTTCAATCATTCCATGTATTCTGTAGAGCTAGGTGCCATAAAAGGCATGATTTCTGCGGTTGCAGATGGGGGAGGAATTTGTGTTGCGGATGATGACATGGTTTACATCGGCGGGGTAGATGGTATGATTTCGTTTCGTGAGAAAGATTTATATATAAATGATGGGAGTGATGCCTCCGAACTTTATTTTGCTAATCTTTTTATAAATAATGTCGAGGTATGTCCGGGAGATGCCCAGCATGTATTGGAACAGTCATTGCCATTTGTACAGTATATAGATTTAGCATCTTGGCAGAATAATCTAATGGTAGATTTTTCCAGTTCTAATTATATTGAGTTAGAGAAAAGTATCTGGTATCAGTATAAATTGGAGGGGTTTGATAAAGACTGGATATTTACTAATCAGTTACGGTTGATTTACACGAATCTTGCTCCGGGAAACTATGTTTTGAAAGTACGTGAAGCAAAAAGCAGATTAGGTGATGAAGAAGGTGAAGAAATTGCACTTGCTATTGTGATACACTATCCTTGGTACCGTAGTTTCTGGGCTTATTTGGTGTATTTCCTGATAATAGCAAGCGTTGTTTATATTTTCTTGAGAATACGAAATGCCCGTAAGGCACTGGCTTTGTCATTGGCTAAGGAAAAGGATGAAAAAGAACGTATGGAGGAAGTGAATAAAATGAAACTCCGTTTCTTTACCAACATATCTCATGAATTCCGTACTCCGTTGACTTTGATTATTGGACAGATAGAAATGCTATTGCAGTCGGAAAAGCTTTCACTTTCTGTGTATCGCAGATTGCAAAGTGTACATAAGAATGCAATGAATTTGCGTTTTTTAATTACGGAATTATTAGATTTCAGGAAGCAAGAACAGGGATTCATGAAATTGAAGGTAGAGTGTGTAGATATTGTGCCTTTTCTAGAAGATATCTACCGTTCGTTTTGGGAGCTTGCCCGGAAAAGGAACATAATATATACTTTCGAACACAGCAATGAAAAAATGGAAGTCTGGATTGATCCGGTACAGATGCAGAAGGCTGTGTTTAATCTGTTATCAAATGCTTTTAAATATATATCTGACGGAAAAAGCATTGGAATTTCTGTGAAAAGGCAACAGCAGATGATGGAAATAACTGTAGTGGATACAGGATGTGGAATTTCTCAATATGATTTAACCAGGATTTTTGAACGCTTCTATCAAGGGAATGAGAAGACACAACAAGGGGGGATGGGGAGCGGCATCGGATTGGCTCTTACTAAGGGGATTGTTGAAGCTCATAAGGGTGATATAACGGTAGAGAGTGTATTGGAGAAAGGTAGTAGTTTCAAGATACAATTGCTACTGGGAAATGAGCATTTTACCAAAGAAGAGTTGGAACATGAGAAAGTAATTGTGCTGGCTCCGGATTGGGAGGCACTTGTCACTGACGGTTTTGAACCGCTGCCGGAAGAAAAAGCGGAGGAAGATGACAATGAGGCTGTATTGGAGAAAGAAGAATCTGGAAAACCTCGCATACTGCTGGTGGAGGATGATGAAGGCGTTCTGGATATGTTGGAAGGGATTTTTTCGCCAACCTATATTGTATATAAGGCTACAAACGGACAGATGGGATTTGAACAAGCTCAACAGTTACAACCGGATTTAGTGGTGAGTGATGTAATGATGCCGGTAATGTCCGGTAAGGAAATGTGTTATAAAATTAAGAATTCTCTGGAACTGGCATATATACCTGTTGTGCTGCTTACGGCGCAGTCTTCGATAGATTATACTATAGAAGGGTATATGTTTGGGGCTGATGATTATATAACAAAGCCTTTTAATGTAAAATTGCTTCTGGCACGTTGCAGTAGTCTGTTAAGAAACAGGCAACTGCTGTTGAAAAGACTGAGTAGGGCAGAGGTTGTTGCATCGCAGGAAATCGGTGGGCTTACAATAGCTGATCAGAAGTTACTGGATACAGCGGCAGAAGTGATAAAACGTAACTTTGATAATCCGGATTTTGATATGAACATGTTAGCCTCTGAATTAAATATGGGCCGGAGCAAAATGTTTCTTCGTCTGAAAGAAGTTGTAGGACTAACACCAAATGAGTTTACGTTGAAGTTGAAATTGGAAGAAGCTTTAAGACTGCTGCAAGAAGAACCGCAATCTAATATTTCGGAAATTTCGTATAAGTTGGGATTTACTTCTCCACGTTATTTCAGTCGTTGTTTTAAGGCCTTTTATGGGGTTGCCCCATTATATTATCGGAAAGATACTCCGAGAGATGAGTCTCAAGCGGGGAAAGAGGTATAGGAATCCTTTATTAAAATTTTCCTATCATATATAAACTACTATCCGATTATCTGCTTCAATACATCTTGGTTTTTAAAGAACCTTTGAATAGGAGTCTATGGGTGAAAATAGTCCTAAATGTGACACAGATTGTCTGCGAAACAATCTGTGTCACTCTTTATGACTTAATGGTCAGATATTTGTTCAGTCGATTCCATTTATTTGCACTGTTTTAGCGACGTATATAGGTCGCTGAGATTAAACCATAGTTATTCCTTATATTAACAAAATCACTTTTTTATGAAAAACAAATTGTGGCTTTTGATTTTTACTTTCTTTGCTGTTTGTCCCGGCAAGAGTATTGGAAACGAGAATCGTTCCGATGCTGTAGCAGCGACACAACAGAGTAAGGAAAAAGTCGTGACGGGAGAGGTTCTTGATGACCTGGGCCCGATTATTGGTGCTACTGTCAGGGTAAAGGGTACCCAGATAGGTAAAATTACGGATATGGACGGTAAGTTCACGTTGAATGTTCCGATTGGCGCTACCATTGTGGTGTCTTTTGTGGGATACGAAGACAAGGAAATTGTCTACAAAGGCGAGAGCAAACTGAAGATTTCCATGGCTGAGAGTACTACATTATTAGAGGAAGTACAAGTCATTGCTTACGGCACAACAAAGAAAGTAACCGTTACCGGTGCTTTATCCTCAGTGAAATCAGATGAAATTATGAAATCTCCGGTAGGAAGCATTGCCAATGCTTTGAGCGGTAAAGTTCCCGGATTGTCCAGTGTACAAAGCAGTGGTCAGCCGGGTGCTGATGATGCTGCACTGTATGTACGTGGTGTCGGTTCTTTGTCTACCGGTTTGTCAGCTCCCTTGTGTCTGGTTGATGGAGTGGAACGTTCGTTCACTCAACTGGATCCCAATGAGGTGGAAGACATCACCGTATTGAAAGACGCTTCTGCTACGGCAGTATTTGGTGTGCGTGGTGCCAATGGCGTTATCTTGGTGACAACGAAGCGTGGACAGTCCGGCAAGGCTAAGATTACTTTCTCAACCAGTGCAGGTCTTCAGATGCCAACCAATATTCCGGACTTTGCCAACAGCTACGACTATGCCATGACGTATAATGCTGCCCAACGGCGTGACGGTGTGGCCGAGGATAAACTGATGTTTACGGATACAATGCTGGATGGTTTCCGAACGCATAGTAATCCGATTCTTTACGCCGATACGGACTGGACGGATCTGTTGATTAAGAATTCGGCATTACAGACACAGCATAACATGACTATTTCCGGTGGTTCCGACCGTGTGCGCTACTTTGCCTCATTAGGTGTATTTACTCAGAAGGGGCTTTTCGAAACATTCCATGAAAACGACCGTGGCTTCAACTATAACCGCTACAACTATCGTATTAATATGGATATAAATGTGACGAAAACGACTTCTATGAAGATTAATTTAGGAGGCCGTCTGACTGATAAAACAGAACCCAACTATAACAATGGTACTTATACTGATATTTCTTATTTGTATGACAACATTTACAGTGCCGTTCCTTTTTCGGGTGCCGGTATTGTAGATGGTAAATGGGTTTCGGTCAATCGGCAGGTGTTTGGAAATTTTGGTGTGATTAATGACGGTCTGAATACCTATTATGGTAAAGGATACAATACAACCAGTGGAAATGTGATTAACTTCGACTTTTCTCTGGAACAGAAACTCGATGTCCTGACAAAAGGTCTGAAGGCGCATGTCAAAGGAGCCTATAATAGCGGTGTGACTGACAACCGCCGTCGTGAAGGAAAGGCTGACCAATATGAGGCTTATCTCACGGAAGGTGGTGAGACCTTGATTAGAAAGATACAGGAAGCACAAACAATGGGCTGGGTGCAGCAAACAGGACAGTCGCGCGACTGGTATCTTGAAGGTGCTTTGAATTATCAGAGAGATTTTGGCCTGCATCATGTGTCTGCTTTGGCTATGTATAATCAGACAATGAAATATTATCCAAGTAAGAATACTGGTATTCCGCGTAGTTATGTAGGTTTTGTAGGACGCGCCACTTATGATTACAATACCCGTTACCTGTTGGACCTCAGTATTGGTTATAACGGTTCGGAGAACTTTGCAGAAGGCAAGCGTTTTGGTACATTCCCTGCAGGTTCAATCGGTTGGATTATTTCGGAAGAGAAATTTATGGAGCCATTGAAACCTTATGTCAGTTATCTGAAGTTCCGGGCATCTTATGGTATTGTGGGTAATGATATTGTTTCGGACGGATCACGCTTTCTCTATCTGCCTGACAGTTATATCATCAGTACTGCAGGAAGTAATAATACCACCGGTATCTACAGTTTTGGCTCTACTACCAATAACTTCCTTCCGGGTGCCAAAGAGTCGAAGATTGGAAATCCCGATGTAACTTGGGAAACTTCAGCTAAACAGAATTACGGCGTGGACCTGCATTTCTTCGATAGCCACCTGAAGACTTCATTGGATTATTTCATTGAGCACCGCAAAGATATTCTGATTTCCCGTCAGGTGAATCCCGGTTATCTGGCAATTTCCCTGCCTATTGTAAATATGGGTAAAGTAGATAACAAGGGATTCGAAGTAACTGCACGTTGGGAAGATGAGATAAGAGATTTCAGTTACTATATCGGTACAAGCTGGTCTTATGCCAAGAATAAGATAATTTACAAGGATGAGATTCCCCAACCTTATGAATGGATGTGTGAAACCGGACGTCCCGTAGGACAGCAATTCGGTTATGTAAACGATGGCTTCTTTACAGAAGAGGATGCTGCTAATTATGAATCTTTGAAAGGAAAAGAGAATGGTATTCCCGATCATGGTTCCGGTTTCTCACCTATCGCCGGAGATGTGAAGTACAAAGACCTGAATAAGGATGGTAAGATCGATGCAAACGACATTTCGGCCATCGGCTATCCAACCTATCCGCTTTTGAATGGTAACATGCAATTGGGATTTTCTTGGAAAGGTTTTGACTTGAGCATGACATGGGCTGGTGCATTCCAGACTTCTCGCCTTGTAAGTCGCATCTATCGTACTCCGTTCGGAGAGACGGGTACGAATTCACTTCTTCAATATATGATTGATGATGCCTGGATACCTGAAAAAGGTAATAGCGCAAAAGCACCTGCCATCTCTTTGAGCGGCAGTAAGACCAATAATTACAAAGATTCGGATTTATGGCTGCGTGATGCTTCTTATATTCGTCTGAAGAATATTGAGGTAGGGTATTCTTTCCCGAAGGTGTTGTTACAGAAATTCCGTATAAGCTCTTTGCGTCTGTCTCTTTCAGGATATAACCTTTTGACATTTAGTGACCTGGATTTCTGTGACCCTGAATCTAATCCGGATGGACGTGCTTATCCGTTGATTAAAGTCGTGAATTTCGGTTTAAAAATAGGATTTTAATAAACAGTTATTATGAAAAATATAAGAAAGCATTTTCACGTTATAATATTGGCCTTAGGCCTGTTTGTGACAATGGCGTGCGAGGACCTGGCTTTCGGGGATAAGTTCCTGCAGAAGCCACCCAGTACGGATGTTACGATTGATACCGTATTCTCTACGGCAGAGTATGCTCGCCGTGTATTGTCCTATAGTTATCAATATTTGCCTTACGGCTTGGAAACCAGTGGCTATTATACCACGATGTGGCTGGGTACTATTGAAGGTCTTACTGACCTGAATTGCGATAATGTAGGATATTCCGGTGTTCAGCGTGTATATTATTCCGGTAGTTATAATTCCTCTGTCGAGAATACTCCGCGAGCAACTTATATGACTACTAAGATTCGTTTTAATGAAAGCGAGACTCACATGTGGTCGGCCATTCGTCACGCATGGATACTTTTCAATAATGTAGACCGTGTGCCCGATATGGCTCAGACTGAAAAAGAACGTTTGAAGGCGGAAGCTAAAATGCTTGTTGCCATCTACTATGCGCACATGTTGCGTCATTATGGCGGGTTGCCTATTGTAAATAAGGTGATTGCAGCAGACGATGAAATGCCTAAGCGTGCAACTTTGCAAGAGACGGTTGATTTCATCATTGGGCTTTTGGATGATGTCATAGCTTGCCAGGATTTTCCATGGAGAATTTCGGATGAAGATATGGCACAGTGGGACGGTCGTCTGACTAAAGCTGGTGCTTACGGCCTGAAAGCAAGAGTATTACTGTTTGTTGCAAGTCCGCTGTTAAACAGCGATCAGCCTTATGCTGCCGGAGAAGCTTCAAATCAGCACATGACTTGGTTTGGCAATTACGACCGTGAACGTTGGAAAAAGGCTGTAGATGCTTGTGAAGCTTTCTTCAATGCTCTCAGTCAGAATGGTTTTTATCGCCTGGTGCAGAAAAATGATGTTTCGCCTAATGAATATCGCTATGCTTTCCGTAATGCTTATTTTGATCGTGGAACTACCGAGACCTTGATTTCTGTACACCGGAATATCTATTCGGCAAGTTTGAGTGCCGGACAATTGGTACTGTGGAATGCCATTCGTTGGGGAGGTTATAATCCTACTAAAGAATATTTTGATATGTTTCCGATGGCTGACGGTTCGGACTTTGACTGGAATAACCCTGAACATGCTGCTAATCCGTTCATTAACCGTGACCCTCGTTTGAATGAGACTTTTATACTGGATGGCGATATTTATCAGGGAAGAATTGTGGAATTAACTCAGGAATATCCCAATGATAAAATCAACTATCCGAAAGGTAAGGACTGGGGACAAGGAGCAATGCACAGCCTAAGCTTAAAAACCGGACTGGCTTGCCGTAAGTGGGGTTTGGACCGTGGTAGTGAACTGAGTGGGCATGTTATCCAATGGCCACATCTGCGTATCGCAGAACTTTATCTGAGTTATGCAGAGGCTTTGAATGAATATAACGGCGGTCCTACCGGTCAGGCATATCAATGTGTGAATGATGTACGGGCACGTGTAGGTCTGGGAGGTTTGAAAACAGGTATGACGCAAGAACAATTCCGCGAAGCGGTTCTTCGTGAACGTGCATGTGAGTTTGGTTATGAAGAGGTGCGTTTCTTCGACCTCATCCGTTGGAAGATGGAAGATAAATTCACTACACCTTTGCATGGACTGAATGTATATAAGAACAAAGAAGATGGTACGTATATTTGCGAACCTTTCTCTCTGGCTGAAACTGATAGGAACCGTGCCTGGTGGAATGCCGGTGGATTCTCTTCTATCTGGTATTTTAGTGCCTTCCCGCAGGACGAGGTGAACAAAGGATACGGATTGGTACAGAATCCGGGTTGGGAATAATATTTCTGGAAATTAGAAATGAAAACGATTATGAATAAAAGATTCAATATATTTTTGGCTGGTGTGTTGTGTTCACTTGGCGTGATGGCGCAAGAAGATACATTGTCAGTCCGTCAGAATAATGAGGTGATAGAACTGGGACGTTCTGTCGCTCTCGATACGAAGGAGATGACAGGTGCAATCTCTGTTACTTCAAATCTCTCACATAAGAATAGCATTAAACCGTCTAACCAGTTGTTTGGTACGCTTCCGGGACTGGCAGTATTGCAGAAAGCCGGTACAGTCTGGGAAAATGGTGCAACATTGTATATACGTGGAAACGGTTCTTCGAGTTCCAATAGCCCGCTGGTACTGGTAGATGGCTTCGAACGCTCGATTGATGAATTAAGCTCTGAGGAAATAGAATCCGTAAGTGTGCTGAAAGATGCGGTGGCTACCAGTTTGTATGGTATACGTGGTGCCAATGGCGTTATTCTTGTAAAAACCAAACGGGGAACTGTAGGTGCACCCAAGATAACTTTTTCCTATGAGTTTAATATGGCAACTCCTAAACGCTTGCCTGAATTTGCAGATGGCTATACGTATGCCACTGCTTTGAATGAGGCGATGAGGAACGATGGGCTGGCTCCCCGTTACTCAAACACAGAATTGGATGCATTCAAGAATCAGACTTACCCGGGCGTTTATCCGAATGTGGATTGGCTGGATGAATCACTGAGAGATATGAGCTATGGTGACAATGTGAATTTCACGGCACAGGGAGGAAGTAAGTTTGTGCGTTACTATACAATGCTGAACTTCTTGGATAACCGGGGAATACTGAAACCTACATCGGATAACGATGGTTACTCAACGCAATTGAAATATACAAGATTGAATATTCGTACAAATCTGGATATTACAGTCACTCCAACGACTACTGTACAGTTGAATTTATTGGGTAACTTTACAGAACACAATCGTCCCGGTGAGAGTACGGATAATATTTTCTCTGCATTGTTCCAAGTGCCTTCGGGTGCGTTCCCGGTAAAAACTGACAGAGGAATATGGGGAGGTACGACTAACTATTCCAACAATCCGGTTGCTCTTATTTCCGGCAGAGGATATGCACGGTCTCAAACACGTGCCATGTATGCAGATGTACACATGAAGCAGGATTTATCTGCCATATTGCCCGGTTGGACAGCAGGCTTTAAAGTAGGTATAGATAATACAGCCTCTTATTGGGATAACAATACCAAGAATTTTGGTTATGAGTCGGCTTCTGTTGACCTGGCTACCGGTGAGAAGAGTTATTCCACCCTTCGTAATGAAGGTACATTGGGCTTTTCGAAAAGTGTAGGGTCAGTTGCCACTCATTTTAATCTGGAGTTTTATACCAATTATATAAAGCAGTGGAATAAACACAGTTTAAATGCAACCCTGCTTTACTCAATGGATAAGGCAAAAACAAAGAGCCAGAACTCCGGGCGTGCATTTATGGACATAGTGGGGAGTGCGCATTATGCTTACAATAATCGCTATCTGGTTGACTTCTCACTATCCGGCTCAGCTTCCAGTATACTTGATCCGGACGACCGCTGGGGGATTTTTCCGGCAATTGGTGCAGGCTGGATTCTGTCTGAAGAGGATTTCATGCAGAGAGATTGGCTGAATCTCTTGAAAGTCAGGGCTTCCTATGGTATTTCCGGTCGTGCTGATTATAGCGTAAATCTGTTTCAGGATATTTATGGTAGTGGAAATTCTTTCTATTTTCAGAATGCCACTAATGTGCCCGCTTCATCATCCGGTATGAAGTACACTCAAATGGGGATTGATGGTCTGACTTATGAGAAATCTCATAAACTGAACGTCGGTATCGACTTTAGAGCTTGGAACAAGTTATCGGTAACATTAGATGCGTTCTATGATCATCGTACGGATATTCTGGTGAGCAATGGTGGCTCCATATCCCAGATATTTGGTATGTCTGTACCGAAGATTAACAATGGTGTAGTAGATAACAAGGGTGTTGAGGCTTCTTTTGCTTGGGATGATAAAATTGGAAATGTAAAATACCATTTGGGCGGACAGTTCACTTTTGCCCGCAACAAGATTAAGAATCAGAATGAAGAATATCGTCCCTATGACTATCTGAAACGTACCGGAAATTCTTTAAACCAAATCTACGGTTATGAGGTAGTAGGAATCTATAAATCTCAGGATGAGATAGATAATCGTGGCGTGGAACAATTATTAGGTAATGTGCGTCCGGGTGATTTGATGTTCAAGGATCAGAACGGTGATAATAAGATTGACGCTTACGATGAGGTGCCTTTGGGTTACAATGCCACTTGCCCTGAAATTTATTATTCATTTGATTTAGGATTGGAGTATAAAGGGTTTGGAGTGTATGCGCTGTTTCAAGGAGTAGGTAATTATAGCAAGGTACTGAATACTGCAAGTATTTATCGCCCGATTGTAAGCAACAATACAATCTCTACCTACTATTGGGAAAACCGCTGGAGTGAAACAAATCCGAATGGAACTTTGCCGCGCCTGACTTATTCCGGATCGGACAATAATTACAATACCAACTCTATGTGGGTAACAGATGCCTCCTTTTTGAAGTTGAGAACATTGGAATTGTATTATAACTTCCCAACCAGATTATTGAAGAAAACAGGTTTCCTGGCCGGTGTGAAAGTATTTGCCCGCGGGCATGACTTGTTCTGTCTGGATGGAATCGACCTTCGTGATCCGGAGTCTATTGGTGCCGAGCACCCTACTATGACTCAATATGCCTTCGGATTTAATTTATCTTTCTAAAAAATGAATGTTATGAAACTAAAGAAATTATTTACAATACTTATCTCCGTCAGTTTTTTGGCATCCTGTGATTTTATGGATTGCAATGAATCGGATTATTACTCTTTGAAAGAAATTCAGGGGAGCTATAATCGCGTTAAGCAATTTGTGACGGATGTTTATGGCTATCTGCCTTCAAACTTTTGTAATATCGATGGTGCCATGCTGGATGCTGCGACAGATGATGCCGTCCATATTTATGAATCATCCACCATACAGCGCTTTGTAAATGGTACTTGGTCGCCTAATTATACGGTAGATGATCAGTTCGCCAATTATTACAACGGCATTCATGATGCAAATTTCTATCTGGATAACTTGACCGGGTTGAAATTTGAAACATGGGAAAACACGAATGACTATGATAACTGGATGGTTACTTATCCTAATTTTGAGTATGAAATTCGTTTCCTGCGTGCCTATTTTTACTTTGAGTTGACAAGACGTTATCAGAATGTACCCCTGATAACTAAGGTTGTGACTCAGGAAGAAGCTAAAACAGCGGAACCTGCTTCAGCAGAACAAATCTTTGATTTTATCGTTTCTGAGTGTACGGAACTTTCAGCAAAGCTTCCTGTAGATTATAAGAAGATGCCTGGCAGTGAATTAGGCCGTGCCACGAGAGGTGCCGCCCTGGCCTTGAAAGCACGTGTTGCTTTGTATGCAGCCAGTCCGCTGTTTAATACAAGTAATGATAAGAATAAGTGGGTGGCTGCTGCCGAAGCTGCATATGAGCTTATCGGACAGAGTTCTACTTTAGGATATAAATTGGATGGCAGTTTCTCTAATTTGTTCGGTGCAACCAGTACTGCAAGTGGTGAAATGATTTTGGTACGTCCTACAGGAACAAGCACAAGTTTTGAGGCTGCTAACTTTCCTATGGGGGTAACTGGTGGTAAAACAACTACTTGTCCGACGGAAAATCTGGCAAGTGCCTTTGAAATGGCAACAGGTGAGGAGTTTGATTGGAATAATGAGGAAATGAGCAAGAATCCTTATGAAAACAGAGATCCCCGTTTCTATCTGACTCTTGTGCATAATGGCATGGCATGGCCGGCTTCGAATGCTGTGGAAATATATGAAGGTGGCGCCAATGGCTTGCCTTTGACCAATGCTACTTCCACCGGTTATTATCTGCGCAAGTATGTAGACAAGAGTATTAGTTTTGAAGCAGGCTCCTCTTCTGCTGCAACTCATCATAACTGGGTATTGTTCCGATATGCCGAGGTATTGCTAAATTATGCCGAAGCAATGGTAAATGCTTATGGAGATATAAACAAAACTACAGATAAATGTGGCATGACTGCGTTAGCTGCCGTGAATGCTGTTCGTGGCAGAGCAGGAGTGAATATGCCCGCTTTATCAGGTACTTTATCACCTGAGATGTTTTTAAAGCGCGTGAAACATGAGCGCAGGGTGGAATTGGCTTTTGAAGGGCACCGCTTTTGGGATCTTCGCCGTTGGAAAGAACTGGATGAATCCAAAGATATTTATGGAGTGAAAATCACGAAAGATGGCGATGAAGTGAACTATAAGAAGTTTACATTAGACTCCAGAAAGATAAGTGATAAATTGTATTTCTATCCGATAGCAAATACAGAGCTCTTTAAAAATAAGAATCTGGATCAGAATCCTGGCTGGGAATAATCAAATTCATATAAAAGGCCACACCGATGGTAATATAGGCGTGGCCTTTCTATAAAAACGATGACGAAAATAGAAATTAAGGATGGAACAAAGATGTACTGTTGTAAAAGATATAAAATATATATAATGAAAATATTTTGCATTTTATGCATATCGATATTAGTGTTGATTGCATGTAGCGGAAGAGAGAATACAGAATTTGTAAAACGTGGGTTTGACCGAGCGGAACAACAATTATCAAATCAGTTAAAGGTTGTGCCTGAATCAACAGACTATCCTCGTACGATAGGCAAGGATGGTAAACTTAGGGTAACTCATAAAAATGACTGGACGGAGGGATTTTATCCCGGATGTTTGTGGTCTGTATATGAATATACGGGCAAGGAGATCTGGAAAAATGCTGCTTTGAAATGGACAGAGGCACTCGAACCCTTAAAGAAATTGACTAATCATCATGATATTGGTTTTCTGATGTATTGTAGTTTTGGAAATGCATATCGTTTGACTGGGAATGAGTCTTATAAGGATATTCTGGTTGAATCAGCCCGCTCATTGTGTACTCGTTTTAATGAAAAAACAGGTAGTATTAAGTCGTGGAATTACCGGAAAGCATGGAATGGCAAAGATGAGTGGTTTTATCCGGTTATTATTGACAATATGATGAATTTGGAACTATTGTATTTTGCCACCAAAGTGACTGGAGATTCCATTTATGCTCAAATAGCTAATCGGCATGCCGAGACAGCGGCCAGGAATCAGTTCCGTGAAGATTATAGTAATTATCATGTTGTTAATTATGATGAAGAAACAGGGGAGGTGCTGAATCAGGCCACCTGCCAGGGATTTTCTGATAACTCAGCATGGGCTCGTGGGCAAGCTTGGGCCATTTACGGGTACACGATGGCCTATCGTGAGACTCATAGAAACGATTTTTTGGAGATGGCTGTTCATACGGCAGATTTCTGGCTGAATCATCCGAATTTGCCGGAAGATGGAATACCATATTGGGACTTTAATGCTGGTCAGGAGGGATATGTACCTGACTGGAATTATGATCCGCAGAAGTATAAAGTCATACCGCGTGATGCTTCGGCAGCGGCGATTGCAGCCTCTGCCTTTCTGGAATTGGCGGATTATGTGGCAGAGGGGGAAAAATATAATGCTGCAGCAATACACATATTACAGTCTCTTTCTTCTCCCGCCTATCTGGCGGAACCGGATACGAATTGCAATTTTATATTGATGCATAGTGTAGGAAGTATACCGCATGGCGAAGAGATTGATGTTCCTTTGATATATGCTGATTATTATTATTTGGAAGCTTTGATGAGATATGAGGACAAAATAAAGGGCAAAAAAGATAATAATTGAGTATATATATATTGAAAAATTAGTTTAATTTGCAAATTATCTGTGTAACATAATCTAATAGTATGAATAGAAGTAGAATGGCTTTATTGGGAGCTTGCATATTAAGTCTCTCTGCAGCAGTAGCAAATGCCGGCGAAAAGCCTGCGCATGTTCTCCCTTATTGGCAAGATATCCAGACCGTCTCCGTGAATAGGGAAGCCCCTCGTACAGCTTTCATGACGTATGACACTCGTCAGGCGGCATTGAATGGGAAGTATGAAAACAACAAATATTATAAGTTGCTCAATGGAACCTGGAAATTCTATTATTCTGATTCGCATCGTAATTTACCCGCAGATGCTGTTCAAACGGTAGCTGAGATGAGGGGATGGAATGATATTCAAGTTCCTGGAAACTGGGAAGCGCAAGGATATGGCATACCCATTTATACCAATCACGGATATGAGTTTAAGGCACTTAATCCACAACCTCCGCAGTTGCCCGATGATATACCGGTAGGCATTTATCGCCGGGAAATAACGGTTCCGAAAGATTGGATGTCACGTGATATTTACCTGCATATAGCAGGTGCAAAATCCGGAGTCTATGTATACCTGAACGGACAGGAAGTAGGTTATAATGAAGATTCTAAAAATCCGGCAGAATTTTTGATAAACAAGTATATACGGGACGGCAAGAATACACTGGTGCTGAAAATATTCCGCTGGAGTACCGGCTCATATCTGGAATGCCAGGATTTTTGGCGTCTGAGCGGTATTGAACGTGACGTCTTTCTTTATTCTCAGCCCAAAACGGCAGTGAAAGATTTCCGAGTGGTTTCTACTTTGGACGATAGTTATACAAATGGTATTTTTAAATTGGCTGTTGATATCCGTAATAATGTTTCGTCGGGTAAAAACTTGCAGGTGCTTTATGAATTGATAGATAAGTCTTCCGGAAAGATTGTTGTGACTTCCGCAGAGAACTGCGATGTGAAAGGTGCAGGCGTCCAGACAGTCACATTTGATGCAAACCTGCCGGAAGTAAAAAACTGGACTTCTGAATCTCCTAATCTATATAAACTGTTGATTACACTGAAAGAAGGAAATAAGGTGACTGAGGTGATTCCTTTCAATGTTGGTTTCCGGCGAATTGAAATCAAGGAAATCGCTCGGAAAGCTAAGAATGGAAAGCCGTATGTAGTACTTATGATTAACGGTCAACCTTTAAAGTTGAAGGGAGTCAATATCCATGAACATGATGAACGAACAGGTCACTATGTAACGGAAGAACTGATGCGCAAGGATTTTGAACTGATGAAGCGTAATAATATAAATACGGTTCGTCTCTGTCATTATCCTCAGGATCGCCGTTTTTATGAATTATGTGATGAATTCGGACTGTATGTATATGATGAGGCCAATATAGAATCACATGGAATGTATTACGATTTGCGCAGAGGCGGAACATTAGGTAACGATCCGGAATGGCTGAAGCCGCATATGTATCGTACAATGAATATGTATGAACGCAATAAGAACTATCCTTCCGTAACATTCTGGTCTTTGGGAAATGAAGGAGGTAATGGTTACAATTTCTATCAGACATACCTATGGTTGAAAAATCAGGATAAAAATCTGATGGATAGACCCGTGAATTATGAGCGTGCACAGTGGGAATGGAATTCGGATATGTATGTACCGCAATACCCCAGTGCGGAATGGCTGAGATATATTGGAGAAACAGGTTCTGACCGTCCGGTAGTCCCTTCGGAATACTCTCATGCCATGGGTAATTCGAATGGTAATCTATGGGATCAGTGGAAAGAGATTTATAAATATCCCAATCTCCAGGGCGGATATATCTGGGACTGGGTGGATCAGGGATTGCTGAGAACGGATGAAAATGGACGCCAGTACTGGGCATACGGAGGTGATTACGGTGTGAATATGCCGAGTGACGGTAACTTTTGTTGTAATGGTTTGGTTGGTCCTGACCGCAAACCCCATCCTGCCATAGCAGAAGTGAAATATGCGCACCAGAATGTAGCTTTCAATGCTGTTGATGCAGCTGCCGGTAAGTATCAGGTCGTAAATCGTTTCTATTTTACTAATCTGAAAAAGTATGCTGTTCAGTATGAATTACGCGCAAATGGCATTGTCGTGAGAAAAGGAAAACTGACATTAGATGTAGCCCCACAGGCGGGAAAAGAGTTTTCTATTCCCGTGAAAAATATGAAAGGAAAAGCCGGAGTGGAATACTTTGTACATTTTAGCGTACTTACCACTCAACCTGAGCCGCTGATACCGGCAGGATATGAAATAGCTTATGAACAGTTTAGATTACCGGCAGATGCCGATAAAGTGGTATATAAAACATCAGGTCCGGCTTTAAATCCGAAAGAAGAAGGAAGTAACTTGGTTGTTTCTTCCCCTAAGGTCTATTTTGAGTTCAATCGTGCTTTGGGAATGATTACTTCCTATAGAGTGAATGGTATTGAATATTTTGATAAGGGCTTTGGAGTGCAACCTAACTTTTGGCGGGCACCTAATGATAATGATTACGGTAACACTAATCCGAAACGTTTGCAGATATGGAAGATGTCAAGCCGTAACTTTAAGGTAAGTGATGCATCTGTAAAAATGGAAGGAAAAAATGCGGTGGTGAGTGCGGTATATACCTTGCCGGCTGGTAATCAATATCTGGTAGATTATAAAATATATCCGGATGGAGTGGTCAATGTAACGGTGAAGTTTACCTCAACCAATCAGAATGCAGTAGAAACCAATATACTGGAAGATACTCACCTTGCTACTTATACTCCCGGTAAAAAGCAAGAAAAGAAAAATACGCTTGAAGTACCTCGTATTGGTGTACGTTTTCGCATACCGCAAGAAATGAATGTCATAGAATATTTTGGTCGTGGACCGGAAGAAAATTACATAGACCGCAATGCGGGAACCATGGTGGGACGTTATAGGACAACTGCTGATGATATGTATGTAGGCTATGTGCGCCCACAGGAAAATGGACATCGTACTGATACCCGTTGGGTGGCTTTAACGAATAAGGAGGGTAGTGGACTACTGATACAGGCAGACCAGACAATAGGTTTCAATGCCTTGAGGAATACCGTGGAAGATTTTGATTCGGAAGAATCATCACATCCCTATCAATGGCGTAACCGTTCTCCGGAGGAGATAAATGATCATAATGTGGATGAAGCCAGAAATGTTATGCGGAAAATGACTCATATCAATGATATTGTTCCCCGGGACTTTGTAGAAGTATGTGTAGATATGAAGCAGCAGGGGGTAGCCGGTTATGATAGTTGGGGAGCAAAAGTTCAGCCTGGTTATACGATACCTGCCAACCAAAATTATGAATGGGGATTTACGTTTATACCGATGAAAGCGAAGTCTGATTTGGATAAGTCGCTCCGCTATAAATATTGAAACTTATATGTTATAAAATAATAGATTCCTTATAAATAGGACATATAACAATATAAAAAATAGGTTGAAAAAGGAACTGTTTTTAGGAAAAGGTACTTCGATATTTCATTGAAGTACCTTTTCTGTTTCATTGATTGTGAAAAGTGCTTATAAATGTGTTAGGTAGTTTAAAAGAAGTTATAAAACAAAGGGTGGAAACTTTTGAGGATGAAAAAGTTTTTAATTTTGCACACTATATATAAGTATAGATACCATATATGGAACAACGATATATCTTAAACGCGATAGATGCAGCTCTGCAAGCCGGTGCAGACATACTTGCCATCTATAACGACCCGGCATCTGACTTTGAAATAGAGAGAAAAGCGGATAACTCCCCTTTAACAATTGCCGATCGTAAAGCGCATGAAACTATTACCGGGTTTCTATGCAATACCCCTTTCCCCATTCTTAGTGAAGAAGGCAAACATTTGCCCTATGCAGAGCGTTCCGGATGGGATGCTTTGTGGATTGTGGATCCGCTGGACGGGACTAAAGAGTTCATCAAGCGGAATGGAGAGTTTACTGTAAATATTGCATGGGTTCATAATTCTGTACCGGTGATGGGAGTTATCTATCTCCCTGTGAAACAAGAACTTTATTTTGCAGAAGAACAACTTGGTGCATATAAATTGTCCGGTGTAACTTCGCGCGGAGGCGCCTCACTGAACGAATTGATGGCATCTGCCATCCGCCTGCCGGCTACGACTGTAAGAGATAGATTCGTGATAGTTGCTTCCCGTTCGCATTTGTCGCCGGAGACTGAGGTTTATATTGAAGATATGAAACGCCTGCATTCGGGAGTAGAACTTGTGTCCAGTGGCAGTTCCATTAAAATTTGCCTTGTGGCGGAAGGGAAAGCAAACGTATATCCTCGTTTTGCACCTACTATGGAGTGGGATACGGCTGCAGGACATGCCATTGTGCGTGCTGCCGGAATGGAAATCTACCAGGCCGGGAAAGAAGAGCCACTTTGCTATAATAAAGAGAATCTGCTAAATCCGTGGTTTATCGTTGAACCCAAGCGAATGAAAAATTAATAAGATACAGTGTAGTATATGACATTTGATATAGTATTCGTGCTTTTGGCACTTTTGGGCATGGTCGTTGCATTAGTGCTGGATAAAATGCGTCCCGGAATGGTGCTATTTTCTGTTGTAGTTTTGTTTTTGTGTGCAGGTATCCTGACGCCTAAAGAGATGCTGGAAGGGTTTAGTAATAAAGGGATGATTACTGTAGCCATGCTGTTTCTGGTCAGTGAAGGTATCCGCCAGTCCGGTGCATTGGGGCAGGTCATCAAGAAATTGCTTCCTCAGGGCAGAACAACAGTGTTTAAAGCCCAGTTACGTATGCTTCCTACTATCTCTTTTATTTCCGCTTTTCTCAATAATACTCCCGTTGTTGTTATATTTGCCCCGATTATTAAACGCTGGGCAGAATCGGTAAAATTACCTGCTACCAAGTTTCTGATTCCTCTTTCTTACGTGACTATTCTGGGTGGTATCTGCACCCTTATTGGCACTTCTACTAATCTGGTGGTACATGGTATGATACTGGAAGCCGGTTATGAAGGATTCACCATGTTTGAATTGGGAAAGGTCGGGATATTCATAGCTGTTGCAGGTATTATTTATCTGTTTTTGTTCTCGTCCAAACTCTTGCCGGATGTTCGTACGGATGCGGTGAAATTGGATGATGAAGAGGAAGAGGATAGTAGTTTGCACCGGGTTGAGGCAGTGCTGGGTCCCCGTTTTCCCGGTATTAATAAAAAGTTGGGTGAGTTCAATTTCCAACGTCACTATGGGGCTGCTGTTAAGGAAATAAAGCGAAGTGGTCAAAGCATTACGGAGAATCTGGATAACGAAGTTTTGCGTGACGGTGACACATTGGTAGTAATGGCGGATGATTCTTTCGTTCAGACGTGGGGCGAATCTTCTGTATTCGTTTTGCTGGCCAATGGCAAGGATAATGAACCTGTTCCGGGGAAAGGGAAGCGCTGGTTTGCCCTTGTCTTACTGATACTGATGATTACCGGTGCCACGGTGGGCGAATTGCCGGCAGTGAAGGAAGCCTTCCCGAATATCAAGCTGGATATGTTTTTCTTTGTTTCTGTGACTACGATTATTATGGCATGGACTAAAATCTTTCCGGCACGTAAGTATACCAAATATATTTCTTGGGATATCCTGATAACAATTGCTTGTGCTTTTGCCATTAGTAAAGCAATGGTCAACTCTGGTGTGGCAGATATAGTAGCAAGTTATATTATCGGTATGACTGAGCATTACGGACCGCAAGTGCTGTTGGCCGCTGTCTTTATCATTACGAATTTATTTACCGAACTGATAACCAATAATGCTGCTGCTGCATTGGCTTTTCCGTTGGCACTCTCCATTTCTTCGCAAATGGGTGTCAGCCCTATGCCTTTCTTTGTGGTGATTTGTATGGCTGCTTCCGCCAGTTTTTCTACACCCATCGGTTATCAGACGAATCTTATCGTACAAGGTATCGGAAACTATAAGTTTACTGACTTTGTCCGTATCGGTTTGCCTTTAAATATTATAGCATTCCTAATATCCATATTCCTGATTCCATTAATTTGGCCCTTTTAATTAGATTATGACAGATAATAATATATATCCGATTTTTGATAGGATGTTGTCGAGAGAGGACAAAGAAGAGCTTCTCGGTCAACATAGTGTAATGATATGGTTTACCGGATTAAGTGGTTCCGGCAAAAGTACAATAGCTATTGCTTTGGAGCGTGAGTTGCACAAACGCGGTTTGCTGTGCCGTATTCTGGATGGTGATAATATCCGTAGTGGCATCAACAATAATCTGGGTTTCACCGAAGCTGACCGCGTGGAAAATATCCGCCGTATAGCTGAAGTTTCTAAACTTTTTCTTGATACAGGCATTATTACTATTGCTGCGTTTATCAGTCCTAACAATGATATCCGTGAAATGGCGGCTAATATCATTGGGCAGGATGACTTCATTGAGGTATACGTCAGCACCCCTTTAGCTGAGTGTGAACGCAGAGACGTGAAAGGCTTGTATGCCAAAGCACGTCGGGGGGAGATTAAGAATTTCACAGGAATTTCCGCCCCGTTTGAAGCTCCTGTATGTCCGGCACTAACACTGGATACTGCAGTGCTCAGCCTGGAAGAATCAGTCAATAAGTTGCTTGAACTCATTTTACCGAAGATACAGACTAAAAAGTGATTATATAAAAATGGAAGAATATAAATTAAGCCATCTGAAAGAACTCGAAGCTGAGTCTATTCATATCATCCGTGAAGTGGCTGCGGAATTTGAAAACCCGGTGATGCTCTATAGTATCGGTAAAGACTCCTCGGTGATGGTTCGTCTTGCCGAAAAAGCCTTTTATCCCGGTAAAGTACCCTTCCCGTTGATGCATATTGATTCGAAGTGGAAATTTAAGGAGATGATTGAATTCCGTAATGAATATGCTAAAAAGTATGGCTGGAATCTGATTGTTGAGAGCAATATGGAAGCCTTTCATGCAGGAGTAGGGCCTTTTACTCATGGAAGTAAAGTACATACGGATTTGATGAAGACTAAGGCGCTTTTGAGTGCTTTGGATAAGTATAAATTCGATGCGGCCTTTGGTGGTGCCCGTCGTGATGAAGAGAAATCGCGTGCCAAAGAGCGTATCTTTTCTTTCCGTGATAAGTTCCACCAGTGGGACCCGAAAAATCAGCGTCCGGAATTGTGGGATATTTATAATGCCCGCGTACACAAAGGAGAGAGTATTCGCGTATTTCCATTGAGTAACTGGACAGAGTTGGATATCTGGCAATATATCCGTTTAGAGAATATTCCTATTGTTCCGTTGTATTATGCTAAGGAGCGTCCTTGCGTGGAAATGGATGGTAATCTGATTATGGCGGATGATGATCGTCTGCCCGAAAAGTATCGTGATCAGATAAAAATGCGGATGGTTCGTTTTCGTACATTGGGTTGTTGGCCGTTGACTGGAGCTGTGGAGAGCAGTGCTGATACCATTGAAAAGATTGTAGAGGAAATGATGACCACCACAAAGAGTGAGCGCACTACTCGTGTAATTGATTTCGACCAGGATGCCAGTATGGAGCAGAAGAAGCGTGAAGGATACTTTTAGGAATTAAAAATTAAAGAATTAAAAAATAAAACCTGAGGACTGGAATCTTAAACCTGACCTTTAGAAGTTTAAAGCTTAGGTTTAAGAAAATAAAGGTGACAATTAATAAAGTAAAAAGTGATGGAGAATAACTCTAAATTAGATATTAAGGCTTTTCTGGATAAAGACGAACAGAAAGACTTACTTCGTTTTCTGACAGCCGGTTCGGTGGACGATGGTAAATCCACGCTGATTGGACGTTTGTTGTTTGACAGCAAAAAATTATATGAAGACCAGTTGGATGCACTGGAACGCGATAGCAAACGCATGGGAAATGCGGGTGATCATATTGATTATGCATTGTTACTGGATGGTTTGAAAGCTGAGCGTGAACAGGGTATTACGATTGATGTGGCATATCGTTATTTTTCTACTAATAACCGTAAGTTTATCATTGCTGATACTCCGGGACACGAGCAATATACGCGTAATATGATTACCGGAGGCTCAACGGCCAATTTGGCGATTATACTTGTAGATGCTCGTACAGGCGTCATCACGCAGACACGTCGTCACTCTTTTCTGGTATCTTTGTTAGGTATCAAGCATGTGGTGCTTGCTGTTAATAAGATGGATTTGGTAGATTTCTCGGAAGAACGTTTCAATGAAATCGTTAAAGAGTATAAGGAATTTATTGTTCCATTGGCTATTCCGGATGTAACTTGTATTCCGTTATCGGCTTTGGATGGTGATAATGTGGTGGAGAGATCTGAACGTACTCCCTGGTACAATGGCACTTCTTTGCTTGATTTTTTGGAAACTGTTCATATTGATAACGATCATAATCTGACGGATTTTCGTTTCCCGGTGCAATATGTGTTGCGTCCTAACCTTGATTTCCGTGGTTTCTGCGGTAAGGTAGCGTCAGGTATCATTCGCAAAGGAGATGAAGTTATAGCGTTGCCATCAGGTAAGAAATCACGTGTCAAAAGTATTGTTACTTATGATGGCGAATTGGAATATGCTTTTCCGCCTCAGTCCGTAACGTTGACTCTGGAGGATGAAATAGATGTATCGAGAGGAGAGATGTTGGTGCATCCTGGTAATTTGCCCGTTGTAGACCGCAATTTTGAAGCCATGTTGGTGTGGATGGATGAGGAACCGATGGATCTTAATAAGTCTTTTTTCATCAAGCAAACTACCAATCTGAGCCGCTCGCGTATTGATAACATAAGGTATAAGGTAGATGTCAATACGATGGAGCAGTTATCAATTGACAATGGTCAGTTGACAGCTGATAGTCTGCCGATGCAGTTGAATCAAATAGCTCGTGTGGTGTTCACTACTGCCAAAGAAATGTTCTTTGACCCTTATCAAAAGAATAAGGCTACAGGTGCATTCATCCTGATTGACCCGATAACCAATAATACTTGTGCTGTTGGTATGATTATCAATAGGGTAGAGGATAAGGACATGCATCTTTCTGCTGACCTTCCTGTTCTGGATCTACCGAAGCTCGGCATTGCTCCCGAGCATTATGAAGCCATAGAAAAGGCAGTGAAGGACTTGGAACGTCAGGGTATCACTATTTTAATTAAAAATTAAAAAATGAAAAATGATACTTGGGAAATTATACATCAGCTTTTAGTCCGCATGGCTATTTCTCAATTTTTAATTTTCAATTCTCAATTTAATAACTATGGGTTTACTTGAATTTAATAAACTTCCTATAAATACATTGGTAGGTGCCGATTGGAAGACATTTAATGCCATAACCAAGGGGCGGGAAATAGATGCAGCGTATAAAGGCAAGTATCGTCTGACTAAAGCAGTATGTCGTTTGCTCTCTACGTTGGCTCCTTTACAGAATGGACGCTACGAGAAACAATTAGCTTCTCAAGCTTTAGAACATGATCCGGTATTCATCCTTGGCCATTGGCGTAGTGGAACTACCTTTGTGCATAATGTATTTTCGTGCGACAAACATTTTGGCTATAATACCACTTATCAGACCGTTTTTCCGCATCTGATGATGTGGGGACAACCTTTCTTCAAGAAGAACATGAGTTGGCTGATGCCTGACAAGCGTCCCACGGATAACATGGAACTTGCTGTAGACCTGCCGCAGGAAGAAGAGTTTGCGCTTGCCAATATGATGCCTTATACTTATTATAACTTCTGGTTCCTTCCTAAATATCAGCAGGAATATGCAGATAAATATTTACTGTTCGATGATATTACGGAGGCGGAATTGAAAGTTTTTGAGGAAGTGTTTGTCAAGCTGATTAAAATATCACTGTGGAACACGAATGGAACGCAATTCCTGAGTAAGAATCCGCCACATACAGGGCGCGTAAAGGAGCTTGTTAAGATGTTCCCCAATGCTAAATTTATCTATCTGATGCGTAATCCTTATACGGTATTCGAGAGTACCCGTAGTTTCTTTACGAATACTATTCAACCATTGAAATTGCAGGATATCAGTAATGAAGAATTGGAAAGTAACATTCTCTCTATTTATGCTAAGTTGTATCATAAATATGAGGCGGATAAGTCATTCATTCCTGCCGGTAATCTGATAGAAGTTAAATTCGAGGATTTTGAGGCGGATGCTATGGGAATGACTGAGCAGATTTATCGGGATTTATCCATTCCCGGATTTGCAGAAGCGCGGGCTGATATAGAGAAGTATGTAGGTGGAAAAAAAGGATACAAGAAGAATAAATATAAGTATGATGATCGCACTGTGCAATTGGTTCAGGATAACTGGAACTTTGCATTGGATCAGTGGAAGTACGATATATAATAATTAAAAATTGGAAATTAAGAAATGAATGATTGCATGTCTATTATTTCTCAATTTTTAATTTTCAATTTATAACTCTCAATTTAAGAAGATGATGCAGAAGAAAATTTGTATGTATGGTCTGCTATCCGCTTTTTTATGTTGCGGAATGGCATCTGCGCAGCAGCAACAGCATACTGTGGAGATGATTCCATTTGGTAATATGGACCAGTGGATAGATCGGCAGATTAAAGAGTCGGGCATTATCGGTGGTGCAATGAAGAATGTGTATGCCATCGGACCGACAGCAACTATTCGTGAGAACAAAGCTTATACGAATATGGGTGGTTCGCCGTGGGCAACTTCCAACGTGATGGCGCGTGTGGCTGGTATTACTAAAACGAATACCTCCGTATTTCCTGAAAAGCGTGGAGATGGCTACTGTGCACGCATGGATACTCGTATGGAGAGTGTAAAAGTATTGGGGATTGTTGATATCACAGTGCTTGCCGCAGGCTCTATGTTTCTGGGGTCAGTGCATGAGCCAATCAAGGGGACCAAAAATCCGCAAAAAATGCTGAATTCCGGTATTCCTTTTACTAAGAAGCCTATTGCTGTCCAGTTCGATTATAAGGTAAAGATGTCTGATAGAGAGAAGCGCATTCGTGCTACCGGTTTCAGCCGTATCACTGATGTGGATGGTAAAGACTTTCCGGAAGTGAATCTATTCTTGCAGAAACGTTGGGAAGATAAGGATGGTAACATTTTTGCCAAACGTGTAGGAACTATGGTAGTGCGCTATTATAATACTACTCCCGATTGGCGTGATAATGCCACTTATTCAATTATGTACGGCGATATAACCGGTGATCCTGCCTATAAGCCACATATGATGCGCCTTCAGGTGGAAGAACGTTATGCAATCAACAGTAAAGGTGAAAGCGTTCCTGTGAAAGAAGTGGCATGGGGAACAGAAGAGGATGTTCCTACCCATTTATTATTGCAATTCACTTCCAGTCATGGAGGAGCATATATCGGTTCTCCGGGCAATTCACTTTGGATTGATAATGTAAAACTGATATATTGATTTATTAATAGAATAAAAATGGAGAGGGCGGCTAACTTGTGTTAGCCGCCCTCTCTCGTTTAGAGCTTTAAGCTCTCTTTAACCCTATATCTTATTCCAGAATCACTACACGGTTCAAGTAGTTCTTGCCGAACATGTTAGCTGTACCACCGAAGCCTACGAGTTCAAGTTGATCTTTGCTTACGCCTTCTTTGATCAATGCATCGTAAACACCCTGAG